>Ga0210384_10000421_pt1 | contig 65033 bp, 54 predicted proteins | sample IncBWH2MmetaG_FD_160574 | JGI IMG/M metagenome (GOLD analysis project Ga0210384, IMG submission 160574) | Forest soil microbial communities from Barre Woods Harvard Forest LTER site, Petersham, Massachusetts, United States - Inc-BW-H-2-M | ecosystem: Environmental > Terrestrial > Soil >...
CCGCGAGCCCACGATGATCCCATCGACCGGCGAGACATCGGCGAAATCGCGCCCTACCCCGAGGATGATGTGATCATTCTCGACCAGCAGGTCATTGGTCGGATCGAAGCCGATCCAGCCGAGTTCCTGGCCGCACCAGAGCGAGACCCAGGCGTGGGTGGCGTCGGCGCCTTGCAGGCGTTGCTTGCCGGGCGGCGGGATGGTGCGGAGGTAGCCGGAGACATAGGCGGCCGGCAGGCCGAGGCCGCGCAGGCCCGCTATCATCACATGGGCAAAGTCCTGGCAGACACCGTGGCGCTTCTCGAAGACTTCGCGCAGCGGCGTCGAGATCACGGTGGCCTTGGGGTCGTATTTGAACTCGCCCCGGATGCGGTGCATCAGGTCGACGGCGCCGACGAGCACGCCGATATCAGGCGGAAAACTCGCCGCCGCATAGGCCGTGACCGGCGACAGCACAGGCACCAGCGCGCTCTTGAAAACATAGCTCACCGGCGAGGACGGCCCGAGGCTTGTTGCGGCAAACGCGACGTCGCGGACCTGCTCCCAGGTCGGGCTCGGCGCGGTGCGGCCGGGCGCGCGGCGGTCGACCGAAACGCGCGAGCGGGAATCAATCCGCAGGCTCTTATGCGGCGCCTCGATCACCACGCTTTCGGTGAAGGTCCCGAAGAAATCGCTGCGCGAGGTGCGCTCGGCCGGCCGCGGGCGGATTTCGACATTGTGGGAGATCAGCTGCTGCCCGTCGCCACTCCGCGGCTCGAGCCGCAGGGCGCAGCGTGCGAAGCTGACCGGGCTTTCATAGGCATAGGTGGTGACATGGCGGATGTCGTAGATCACGCCAGCCCCGTCAGCTTCTCGGGCCTCGCCGCATTGGGACCGTGCGGGAAATAATGCAGGCCGATCGCATCGGAGAGGTTGAGCAGGTCCTGCTCCAGCGCGAACAGCGTCTTGGTGTCGAGCGCGCTGGCCTCCGACGTCGTCAGCATCGACTGCACGGCGACTGCGACCCGCTGCGGGCGCTCGATCATGCCGCTCTCGCGCAGCGCCGGCAGGCTCGCGATGTGCTCGTTCAGCGCCTGAACCTGGAAGGCGACCGAGCGCGGGTTATAGGGATCGAGCACTGCGAGGTCGCGAACCGGCGCGAGCATCGGCGCCAGCAGATAGCGCGAGCGATAGGTGATCTGGCAATCGACCAGCGTCAGCAGCACGTCGAGGTCCTCGTCGGTGGCCTCGTCATAGGCGAACTGCCGGGCAAAGCGCGCGGTGTTGATGGCGCGCTCGGCGCGGCGGCCCATTTCGAGGAAGCGCCAGCCGGCGGCGCGGTTCATGTTCTCCTGCGCAAGGCCCGCAAAGCTCGCAAGCTCCTGCAAGGTCAGCTCGGCCGCGCTGATGATGCCTTCGTCATCCTCGACCTCCTCCGCAAGACGCGTGGTCATCTCGGTGATGACCTGCCAGGCGTCCGGCGACAGCCGCTCGCGCAGCGAGGTCGCTGTGCGCTGGGCGGAGCGCAACAAGGAGAGGCAGGAGCCGAAGCGCTCCTCCGATTGCAGCGCTTCGGCCGCGACCTTGGCGGGCAGGCTGCGCGATACTTGCGTCACCGCGCCCCAGGTCACGAGCATGCGCTGGATGCGTTCGGCGGCATGTTGCAGGCTGGACGAACCCTTGCCGGGGTCGCGCTGCTGCGTGCCAAGCGCACGCACCAGCCGCAAGGTCGCCTCCGCCCGCTCGAGATAGCGGCCGAGCCAGAACAGATTGTCCGCAGCGCGGCTCGGCAGCACGCCGGCGATGCGGCGGATGCGGACCGTGTCCGAGCCCGGCAGCAGCGTGTGGGTCGATACCGCCTTGTCGGCGACCACCCAGACGTCGGCGGCGCGGGCGCCATCGCCCATCGAGACCGCGCGGGCATCGAGCTGCTCGGCGATCCGGCAGAAGCCGCCGGGCATGATCGTCCAGCCCTGAGGCGTCGCGGCAGCGAATACGCGCAGCACAAACGGCCGCGGCACGATCCGGCCCTGGTCCCAGACCGGCGTGGTCGACAGCCGCACCAGCTCCTGGCCGACGAAATCGATGCCACGCTCGTTGATGGCGGCAACCAGCCGCTCGCGATCGGCCTTCGACAACTCGCTCGCCAGCACCGGGCCATTGCTGTCGAAACCGGGCACGCCGCGACCATAGGCGCCTTCGATCGCGACATCGTCGAGCCGGGACAGCACGGCATCGCGCGCCGCCTTCTGTCCGCACCACCAGGTCGCAATGTGCGGCATCATCAGGGTTTCGCCGAGGAGGCGCCGGCAAAGGCTTGGCAGGAAGCCCAAAAGCGCACGCGCCTCGAGCACGCCGGAGCCCGGCATGTTGGCGACCACGACGCCGTCCTTGCGCAGCACATCGATCAAGCCGGGCACGCCGAGATGAGAGGACGCATCGAGCTCGAGCGGATCGAGTGAGTTGGAATCGACGCGCCGCAAGAGCACGTCGAGCCGCTTCAGGCCGGCGACGGTGCGGATATGGATGCGGTCGCCGGCGACGGCGAGGTCATCGCCCTCGACCAGCAGGAAGCCGAGATAGCGCGCCAGGGTCGCATGCTCGAAATAGGTCTCGCTGAAGGAGCCCGGCGTCAGCACGCCGATCCGCGGCTCGTCGCGATCCGCCGAGCCGCGCAAGGCTTCGCGGAACGCCTCGAAGAAGGGTGCGACGCGCTCGACATTCATCGATTTGTAGAGCGAGGCAAAAGCGCGCGACAGCACCAGGCGATTTTCCAGCGCGTAGCCTGCGCCGGACGGAGCCTGGGTACGGTCGCCGAGCACCCACCAGCGTCCATCCGGCCCGCGGCCGACGTCGGCGGCATAGAGGCTGAGATAGCGCCCGCCCGGCGGCTTGATGCCGCAGACCTGGCGCAGATATTCGTTGCTGCCGGCAATCGCGGCGGCCGGGACGGCGCCGTCGGCGATCAGCTTGCCCTCGCCATAGAGGTCGCGCAGCACCATTTCCAGGAGCTGCGCGCGCTGGGCGATCCCTGCGGAAAGCTGCTGCCAGTCCGATTCACCGATCAGAAGCGGCAGATGCGACAGCGCCCAGTGCCGGTCGGTGCTCTCGCCGGGCGCGCGATAGGTGACGCCGGCTTCCTTCAGATGCCGGTCGGCGGCGCCGAAGCGGCGCTCGATATCGGCCGGCGCAAGCGAGGCGAAGGCGTCGAAAAAGCGGGTCCAGACCGGGCGCGGTCCGTCGTCGCCGATATATTCGTCGGGAATGCCGGGCAGCCGGGCGTAATCGCGCACCCATTGCGCCACCCGCCGCTGCGCCGGGCGGGCTCTATTGCCACCGCCTGGGCTCGCCTCCTGGCCGGTCGTGTCCACCATCCCGACTCTCCCCCAAAAACACATACTTCAATGCGGGAGCGGAGTCCTCAAGTCGAGAGTGAGAGGAAATTCCAACGAGCGTTCCTCGCGCGGCGGATCGATTTTGCCGGGCGTGTGGCCGTGATCCTGAAACCGGGCAAGACGGCGCGCTTCCGCCTCGTAAGAATTGACCGGTTTTGTTTCATAATTACGACCGCCGGGATGGACGACATGATAGACGCAGCCGCCCAGCGACCGCCCGTTCCAGGTGTCAATAAGGTCAAAGGTCAGCGGGGCGTGGACGGGAATGGTGGGGTGCAGGCCGGAAGCCGGCTGCCAGGCCTTGAAGCGGACACCGGCGACCGCCTCGCCCGAACGGCCGGTCGCGGTCATCGGCAGGGGGCGGCCGTTGCAGGTCACGACGTGGCGGCCCTCGACAAAGCCCTCGGCCTTGACCTGGAGCCGTTCGACGGAACTGTCGACATAGCGCACGGTGCCGCCGCCCGCATTCTCCTCACCCAGCACATGCCAGGGCTCGAGCGCCTGCCGCAGTTCCAGCGTGACGCCGCCCTGGCTGACCCGGCCGAAGGCGGGAAAGCGGAATTCGAGCTGGGCCAGATACCATTCCGGCGAGAAGTCGTAGCCGGCGGCGCGCAGCTCATCCAGCACATCAATAAAGTCCGCCCAGATGAAGTGCGGCAGCATGAAACGGTCATGCAACGCGGTGCCCCAGCGGACGAATTTGCCGTCCTGCGGCTCGCGCCAGAGCTTTGCGATGAGAGCACGGACCAGAAGCTGCTGCGCCAGCGACATCCTGGGATCAGGCGGCATTTCGAGGGCGCGGAATTCGACGAGGCCGAGCCGGCCGGTCGGGCTGTCCGGCGAGAACATCTTGTCGATGCAGATTTCAGCGCGGTGGGTGTTGCCGGTGATGTCGACCAGGATATGCCGGAACAGCCGGTCGACCAGCCACAACGGGATTTCCCCGCCCGGCGGCGGCACTTTGGACAGCGCGATCTCCAGCTCATAAAGGCCGTCGTGCCGGGCTTCGTCGATCCGCGGCGCCTGGCTGGTCGGCCCGATGAACATGCCGGAGAAGAAATAGGACAGCGACGGATGCCGCTGCCAATACAGGACCAGACTCTTCAAGAGATCCGGCCGCCGCAGGAACGGCGAGTCCTTGGGCGTGTCGCCGCCGACCACCACATGGTTGCCACCGCCAGTGCCGGTGTGACGGCCGTCGATCAGGAACTTGTTAGCGCCGAGCCGGGTCTTGGCGGCGTCCTCGTAGAGGCCGAAGGTGATGCCGACCGCCTCGCGCCAGCTCTTGGCCGGCTGCACATTGATCTCGATCACGCCGGGATCTGGCGTCACCTTGATCACCTCCATGCGGGGATCATAGGGCGGGGCATAACCCTCGATGTGAACCTGCATCTGCATCTCTTCCGCCGTCGCTTCGACGGCGGTGACCAGCTCCAGGTAATCATCGAGCTTTTCGACCGGCGGCATGAAAGCGCAGAGCACGCCGTCGCGGATCTCGATCGACATTGCAGTGCGCACGCCGCCGCTGCCCCGCGTGCTCTGCTCCTGCACGGGTTGAGAAGGCGCGCTTGGCGCCGCGGCCTCGAACACCGGCAGCTCCTCGCGCGGCGCTATCGGATCCTGCTCAACGATGTAGGGATAGTCCTCCGGCGGGATGTAGGGCAGCGAGGCAATCGGCAAGCGCAGGCCCATCGGCGAGTCGCCGGGCATCAGGAACAGGTTGCCCCGCCGGAGCTGCCAGCGCTCGCTGCGCCAGCGCGGCGCCTCAGCGTTCCAGCGCTGGATCGGCAGCACAAAACCCCTGGGCGTGTTGAGGCCCTGGTCGAACACCTTGGCCATGCGCGCGCGCTCTTCGGGATCGGCCAGCTTGGAATCGCCGGGATCGACATTCGCCGGCAGCGACGCCTCGCGCTGCAGCCAGTGACCGGGGTCTTCGAACGCCGGCATGACAAATTCGCTGGCAAGGCCGAGCTTTCGCGCGGTCCCCTCGGCAAAGCGCTCGGCGTCGGCGATATCGGCCTTTTTGGGATTCTCGATCTTCGCGATCAGGTCCGAATTCTTCCAGACCGGCACCCCGTCCTTGCGCCAATAGAGCCCGAAGGCCCAGCGCGGCAGGCTTTCGCCGGGATACCATTTGCCCTGGCCGTAATGCAGCAGGCCGCCCGGCGCAAAGCGCGCGCGCAGGCGCCGGATCAGGTCGTCAGCAAGCCCCCGCTTGGTTGGGCCGACGGCCGCGACGTTCCATTCCGGCGACTCCATGTCGTCGATGGAGACGAAGGTCGGCTCGCCGCCCATGGTGAGCCGCACGTCTTGCGCCTTGAGGTCGGCATCGACCTGCTCGCCCAGCGCGTCGAGCTTGGCCCAGGCGGCATCGGAAAAAGGCTTTGTGATTCGAGGCGCTTCGCGGATGCGCTTGACGTTCATCTCGAACGCGAAGTCGGTATTGGCGGCGCCCGCCGTGCCCGAGATCGGCGCGGCCGAGCGGTAATGCGGCGCGGCGGCGACGGGGATATGCCCCTCACCTGTCAGCATGCCCGAGGTGACGTCGAAGCCGACCCAGCCCGCGCCGGGGAGATAGACTTCGGCCCAGGCGTGGAGGTCAGTGAAATCGTTCTCGACCTCGCGCGGGCCTTCGACGGGATCGATGTCCGGGCGAAGCTGGATCAGATAGCCGGAGACGAAGCGGGCGGCGAGGCCGAGGTGCCTGATGATCTGGATGAGCAGCCAGGCGGAGTCGCGGCAGGAGCCGGAGCTGGAGGCCAGCGTCTCCTCCGTCTCCTGAACGCCCGGCTCCATCCGGATGATATAGCGAATCTTTTTCTGCAAATTCGCGTTGAGCTCGACCAGGAAATTGACGGTCGAGTCCGCCTGCCGCGGAATCTCCTTGAGGTACGCAGCGAGCAGCGGCCCTGGCTCCGTCGTCGCGAGATACGGCGCAAGCTCGTCCTTGAGGTCGTCGGTGTACTGGAACGGAAAGGAAAAGGCATAGGGCTCGACGAAGAAGTCGAACGGATTGACCACGGTCATCTCTGCCGTGAAGTCGACCTCGATTTTCAGCTCGCTCGCCTTCTCCGGAAAGACATAGCGCGCGAGCCAGTTGCCCTGCGGGTCCTGCTGCCAGTTCACGAAATGGTTCGCTGGCGTGACCTTGAGCGAATAGCTCGGGATCGGGGTGCGCGTATGCGGCGCCGGGCGCAGGCGAATGGTCTGGGGGCCGAGATCGATCGGACGATCGTATTTGTAATGCGTGACGTGATGCAGTGCGACGTAGATCGACACGGACGGGCTATCTCCGGCTGCCTTTTTGAGCAGAACACCGGTCCGGGGCCGGAGCAAGCACTAACAACGGGCACGGGGTGCCCGTGGAGCAGGCGAATAGCGAGTGGCGAATGGCGAATTGGACCCAATTCGCCACTCCCTATTCGCTATTCGCCCTCTACCTCCGCCGCGCGCGACAGCTCAGACTTTCGCCAGCGAATCCAGCTTTGCGCGAAGATCGTCAATTGCCGGCTTTGCAACGGGCCCGACGGCGGGGGTAGCCAAGACCTTATCGCACATCTGGTTGATCGAAGGCGTCACCAGGACGATCATCTTGACGAATGCGTTTCGTCCATCCGGAGAAAGCTTTTGCACGCGCGCGCTGAGATCGTTCAGCTGGGCCGTGGCTTCGTTGATCTTGGGCAGAGCTGCCTGAGCGGCCGCGGCATCTGTCATGCCGGGCAGCGCGGACTTCAACGTGTCGATTGACGAGTTGAGCTGGTTGGCCAGGTTCACTCCATCAACCGTCAACGCTGCGGGTGCCATGCCCACGGTTCCAGTCGCGGGTCGGGTGGTGGCAGGTTGCTCGGCGACAGTTTCCTGGCCCGGGCGCTGGATTGCCCACCAGGCAAGACCGGCCAATACGACCAGCGCGGCCAGCCAATAGGGCCACTGCGTGGCCTGGCTTGCCCAATTGCCGGCCTGTTGAGACGCACGGCTTGCTCCGGCTGAAGCTGACGCCGCCCCACTGCGCAAGCCTGCCTCCGCCCTGTCGATCAAACCGGCGGCGCCAAGCTGATCCGCCAGACCTGACGGGATCGCGGCCGTGATCTGGGCTTTCTGTGAGCGGAGCAGTGCTGCCAGGCCGTCCGTGTCGAGACCTGCGTTGCGCTGCTGCTGACCCAGGGTGCCCAGCACCATCGGACCGAGAATGGCGAGCAACGACTTGCCGCCAATGTCGCCGATGCCGGCAAACTTGCCCACCGCCTGAGCCATCGTGTCCATGGTTCGGCCCCCGAACAATCCGGACAGCATGCTCGCTCCGGCCTCCGCCAGTCCCTGCGGGCCGGTGTTGCCCAAGAGATCAGTGGGCGAGCCCCCTGGCTGCTGCGACAACAGCCTGGACAGTTGGCTCGTTCCGGCTGGGGTTCCAACCAGATCGGACAAGCCCGCCAGCAATGCCGGAACTGCTCCTCCAGCCGCCTTCTGCGTTGCGGTTCGGTCCAGCCCCAGAAACGAAGCGATTTTCTCGATGACTTCAGGTGTCAGGAATTGCATCACAACGGAGGTGAGATTTGCTGCCATGGCGATCTCCTCACTATGGTGGTTGCGAAGATGGTTGTTGCAAAGGTCGGTTTGTCGGCACCAGCTCCTGCTCTGCAGGGTCAATAGCACCGTTGCGTTTGCTGACGCGTCTCGATGAATGATCGATGTGTCGCGTGTCGGGCGCGTCTCGCGCCGGGTATTCACCCAGCATTCCCACGACGGCGTGATCGTCCCACCGGGATCGCCGGGCTGTCCATTCACAACAAAGGGAGTGCTTCCAGGTTGAGCCTGTTCAACGACAGCTCCAACGTGGAACTTTAGAAAAGTTGTACCGACTTAGAACGTCAACCTCGCTGCCGCTTTCAGCAGGGCTACATTGTCGCGCCAAGCACCCACGGCGCGAACTCGGCGGCGCCGAAGTCAAAGCTTTCGCTCTTGGTCGGCTGGCCCGAAGCGGTCTTGAGGATGAGATCGAAGATGCGCTGGCCGCATTCCTGCACACTCTCCTCGCCATCGAGGATGGTGCCGCAGTTGACGTCCATGTCGTCTTCCATGCGCTTGTACATGGGTGTGTTGGTCGCGAGCTTGATCGAGGGCGCGGGCTTGCAGCCGAACACGCTGCCGCGGCCAGTGGTGAAGCAGACGAGATTGGCGCCGCCGGCCACCTGCCCCGTGGCCGCGACCGGGTCGTAGCCGGGCGTGTCCATGAACACAAAGCCCTTCTTGGTGACGGGCTCGGCGTAATGCAGCACGTCGACCAGGTTGGTGCTGCCGGCCTTGGCCATCGCGCCCAGGGATTTTTCCAGAATGGTGGTGAGGCCGCCCGCCTTGTTGCCCGGGCTCGGATTGGCGTTCATCTCCGCGCCCTCGCGCTGGGTATATTCCTCCCACCAGCGCATCAGGCCGACCAGCTTCTCGCCGACCTCACGGCTGACGGCGCGGCGCGTGAGCAGATGCTCGGCGCCGTAGGTCTCGGGCGTCTCCGAGAGGATCACGGTGCCACCATGGCGGACCAGAAGGTCGCTCGCGGCGCCCAGCGCCGGATTGGCGGAGACGCCGGAATAGCCGTCGGAACCGCCGCATTGCAGGGCCACTGTCAGTTCGCTCGCGGCTACCTTCTCGCGCTTGACCTTGTTGGCGTCCGCAAGCGCCTCTTTCACAAAGGCAATGCCGGCCTCAGTCGTCTTGCGTGTGCCGCCCTTCTCCTGGATATCCATCGCACGCAGGCGCCCCGCCAGCTTCTGCTCCTGCATCAGCCCGCCGATCTGGTTGACCTCGCAGCCGAGCCCTAGCACCACAACGGCCGAGAAATTCACATGCCGCGCATAACCGCCAAGCGTGCGGCGGAGCAGCGCCAGCGGCTCGTCCTGGGTCATGCCGCAGCCGGTCTTGTGGGTCAGCGCGACTACGCCGTCGACGTTGGGGAAGTCGGCCAGCGGATTGTCGCCGGTGAACGGATTCTTCTTGAAGACATCGGCGACCAGCCCCGCGACATGGGCGCTGCAATTCACCGAGGTGAGGATGCCGATATAATTGCGCGTGGCGACGCGGCCGTCGGGACGGCGGATGCCGTCGAAGATCGCCGGCAGGTCGAAATTCGGCACCGGCTTGACGTCGACGCCATAGGCATAGTCCTTGTCGAAATCGCCCATGCCGCAGTTCTGCGTGTGCACGTGCTGGCCCGGCGCAATCGGCTGCGTGGCAAAGCCGATGATCTGGCCGTAGCGAATGACCGGCTCGCCTTGCGCGATCGGCCTGATCGCAACCTTGTGGCCCGCGGGGATACGCTCCGATGTCGTTACGCCATCGGCCACCACCATGCCCGGCGGCAAGCTCGAGCGCGCAATCAGCACGCCGTCGTCAGGATGCAAGCGGATGACGGGTGCTGGGGCCATGGGATGTCTCCTAGTATTCGAATGCTTCCCTCTCCCCGCGAAGAACGGGAAGAGGGAGAGGATAGAGTATGCCTAAGCCTTGCCGCCAGATTCCTTGCGGGTCGCGTTGACCTGCATCTTGGCGTAGGTCGACATCAACCCGACCTCGTTCGACAGCGTCACCAGCTTGAAGCCCATGTTGATCGCACGCACCGCGCCTTCGGCGCCGGAGCAATGGATGCCGGGGTTGAGCTTGCGCTTGTCGCATTCCTTCACGATCTTCTCGTAGATCTTGAGGATCTCCGGCTCGGTACGGTCGAGCTTCGGCTCGAGGCCATAGGAGAAGCCGAGGTCGGACGGGCCGATATAGACGCCGTCGATGCCCTGCACGTCGAGGATCGCTTCCATGTTCTCGACCGCCGTCTTGGTCTCCATCATCGGCAGCAGCACGATCTCTTCGTTCGCGGTCTTCTGGTAGGAACCCGCGGTGCCGTACATGCCGGCGCGGATCGGGCCGTTGGAGCGCACACCCATCGGCGGGTACTTCGAATAGGAAACGAGGTTCTTGGCTTCCTGCGGCGTGTTGATCATCGGGCAGATCACGCCATAGGCGCCGCCGTCGAGCACCTTGCCGACGATGCCGGGCTCGTTCCAGGGCACGCGGACCATGGGCGTGACCGGATGCTTGTCCATCGACTGGAAGCACTGCACCATGGAGAGGTAATCCTGCACGCCGTGCTGCATGTCGACGGTGACGCTGTCAAAGCCGCATTGCGCGATCATCTCGGCGGAAAAGCCGGAGGGGATCGCGAGCCAGGCGTTCACCACCGCTTTGCCCTGGGCCCAGATTTGCTTGACTTTGTTTGGCATTGATCGCGTTTCCTTTTGTCGTTTCTCTGAAGAATTTCTCTCGGAACTGGGATGGGCTGCTAGCTGGTCGCCCGCTGGATCGCCACTTCGCTGACGCCGACCTCGCGCGCGGTGTTCACTATCGCCGCCCAGGTATCATCAGGCAAGGGCACACCGTTCCTGGTGCGTTCGGCACGGGTCCTTCGTTCAGTATCGCCGGGGATCAGGACCTCCTCGACGCCGGCGCCCGGTTTGGTCGCCCGGATGAAATCGACGTAACGGGCGATATCGCCGTCGAAGAAGTTGGCGGTATCGATCACCTTGGGGTCGACATAGAAGGCCAGCATGCCGTTGGCGAAGCGCCGGTCCGGCGCGGTGGCGCCGGTTCCCGTGAGCGCGCCGCCGAGCAGCTCGCAGATGAACGCAAGGCCCGAGCCCTTGTGCTCGCCGAAGGCGCGGATCGCGCCGGTCCCCTTGGTGTGATCGCGCGGTCCATCAGGCGTGTACGAGCCGTAGAGCACATGCGGGTCGTCGCTCAGCGAGCCGTCGGCATCGATCAGCGCGCCCTTCGGCAGCTTCTTGCCGCCGCGGCTCGCGACCAGGCATTTGCCCTCGGCGACAACAGAGGTCGCGAAATCCAGCACGATCGGGTCCTGCCCCTGCCGCGGAATGCCGACGCAGTAAGGCGCGGTGGAAAGACGCTTCTCGACGCCGCCGAACGGCGCGACCAGCAGTGAGCCCGCCGCATTGACGAAATGCACGGAGACGAGCCCTTCGGCCGCAGCCATCTCGGCCCAGTCGCCGACGCGGCCGATATGGCCGGCATTGCGCAACGCGACCGCAGCGAGCCCGGCCTTCTTGCACTTCTCAATGCCAAGCTTCACCGCGACCGGCGTCACCGTCTGGCCATAGCCGAACTTGCCGTCGACCACGGCAAGCGACGGCGTATCGACGACGATCTCGGGTGTCTGGTTCGGCACCACCGCGCCGGTCTTCTTCCACCTGACATAGACGGGCACGCGGATGACGCCATGGCTGTCATGGCCGGTGAGATTGGCCGTCGTGAGGTAAGTCGCGATGCGCCGCGCCTCCTCGGGCGATGACTCGGTGTGTCCGAAAACATCGGCGACGAAGTCGATGAGATTCTCGACCTTGATTGTAACCATGGATGCTCTTTGAGTTAGGCGCTGACCTTGGCGTGACCGCCGAGATAGGCGGCGCGGATGGCTTCGTTGCCCCACAATTCATCGGGCTTGCCGCCCAGCACGATCTTGCCGGTCTCCAGCACATAGCCGTAATCGGCGACCGACAGGCCCATGCGTGCATTCTGCTCAACCAGCAGCACCGTGGTGTTGCGGCGGATTTCGCCGATGATCTTGAACACGGCCTGCACGATGACGGGCGCAAGACCAAGCGACGGCTCGTCGAGCAGCAACAACCGCGGCTTTGCCATCAAGCCGCGCGCGACCGCCACCATCTGCAACTGGCCGCCAGACAGCGTCCAGCCGAGTGCGCTTGAGAATTTGCGGATGTCAGGGAACAGGTCGAACATCGCGTCCGCCTCGCGCGAAATCTCCGACTTCGACGCACGGCGGTTGGAGGCGCCGAGCATGATGTTCTCTTTGACTGACAGCCCCGGGAAGACCCGCCTGCCCTCAGGCACATGCGAGATGCCCATGCGCACGATCGCCTCGGGTCCGAGGCCCGCGATCGATTTGCCGTCGAAGAGGATGTCGCCGGATGTCGGCTTGGCAAGGCCGGAGATGGCACGCAGCGTGGTCGACTTGCCGGCGCCGTTGGCGCCGAGCAGCGTCACCACCTGCCCCGCTTCAACGGCGATGGTGGCGCCACGCAACGCTTCGATCTCGCCGTAGCGGACCACGAGATTGCGGATTTCGAGCAGCGGCATCATTCGCTCCCGAGATAGGCGGAGACGACATCGGGATGGCGCAGCACCGCCATCGACTCGCCGTCCGCAATGCGGCGACCGAAATTGAGCACGGTGATGTGCTGGGCGGCTTCCGACACCAGGGTCATGTCGTGATCGATGATCAGGATGGTGAGCCCTTGCGCCGCGATGCGCTTCAAGAGCTCATGCAGCTCCAGCTTCTCGGTCGAGTTCAGGCCGGCAGCCGGCTCGTCGAGCAGCAGCAGCGTCGGGTTCGACGCCAGTGCCCGCGCGATCTCGATCAGGCGCTGGTGGCCATAGGAGAAGCTCGAGATCAGCTCATTGGCGCGGCTGCCGAGGCCGACAAAGGTCAGCGCTTCCATTGCCCGCTCGGTCAGCGCGGCATCGCCGCCGGATCCGACCAGGGTATTGCCCCGGCGTTCGGCGCCGATCTCGACATTTTCGAGCGCGGTCATCGAGCGGAACAGGCGGATGTTCTGGAAGGTGCGGCCCAGCCCTGCGGCGGTGCGCTGATGCGGCGGCATGTTGGTGATGTCGGTGCCGTCGAGCACGATTTTGCCCGCGGTCGCCTTGTAGAGGCCCGAGAGCACGTTGAGCGTAGTGGTCTTGCCGGAGCCGTTCGGCCCGATCAGCGCGTGCACGCCGCCGCGCTTGACCGCGATATCGACGCCGTCGACGGCCTTGAGGCCGCCGAAATATTTCGAGAGCCCCGTCACCTCAAGCACGGTGTCGCCGCCGACGATCGCAGGTTTCAACTGCAGCGCCTTAACGGCTGCCGGCGCCTTGATCTGCGCGCGCCAGCGCTCGAAGGCGGCGGCGACAAAGCCCCAGATACCATCCGGCATGAAGCGCACGATCAGGATCACGAACAGGCCGTAAATGGCCAGATAAAGCCCGGGCACGCTCTTGAGGAACCGCAGCCATTCCGGGATCAGGATCAGAAGCCCGGTGCCGATCGCAGATCCAATCGGCGAAGCCACGCCGCCGAGCAGCGACATGGTCAGGAACACGATGGATTCCGCGAAAGAAAATTGATCCGGGCTGACATAGGCAAAGCCGCCGGCAAACAGCCCTCCGGCGAGGCCGCCGAGCATGGCGCAGATCGCGAAGGCGTAAACTTTGGTGCGGAACACATCGATGCCGTTGACGCCGGCGGCAAGCTCGTTGTCGCGCACCGCGCGCATGGCGCGGCCGAGCCTGGTGTCCGGCAAATGCCAGACGAGGTAGCCGACAATGCCGAGCATCGCGACGCAGAAAGCGAGATAACTCTGCGCCGAGCGGAAAATGTCGGGCCGGCCGATATTGGAGACGCCGTCGGGTCCATGGGAGAGCCAGATCGCGTTGATCATGACCAGCGTCACGATCTGCTGGAACGAGATCGTCACCATCGCAAGATAGTGCCCGCCAAGCCGCAAGGTCGAGGCGCCGAGGAACGCACCCGCGATCAACGCCGCCATGCAACCGATCGGCAGACAAAGCCAATAGCTCAAATGCCAGTCGGTGGTGCCGAGCGCTACCGCATAGGCGCCGAAGCCGAAGAAGGCCGCCTGCGCCAGGTTGATCTGCCCGCACAGGCCGAGCACGACCGAGAGCCCGAACACGGCAATGGCGAAGGTCGTCGCCTGCATCAGGATGTTGTGGAGATAACCGTCGATCGGCATTTCCGCGGCGAGCACGACCAGGATGGCTAGCACGATGAAATAGGGCAGATGCCGCAGCAGAAGCGGTTTCGAGCGCATGACGGTCGGAACGGCGGACATGTTTTCGCTCGGCGCGCTCATGCTTTTTCCGCCACGCGTTCGCCGAAGATGCCCTGCGGCCGGAAGATCAGGAATGCTATCAGCACCAGGAAGGCGAAGCCGTCCTTGTACGGCACTGAAATGTAGGCCGCGCCAAACGTTTCGATCACGCCGAGCGCGAGCCCGCCGATGATGGCGCCGGCGACGTCGCCGAAGCCGCCGATGATGGTGGCGGCAAAGGCCTTCAGCGCAATCGTCGAGCCCATCTGGATCGAGACGAACAGCACCGGCGCCACCAGGATGCCGGCAAGGCCGCCGAGCACGGCGGAATAGATGAAGGTGATCATGATCATGGTGGAGACGGAAATGCCGAGCAGCGAGGCCATTTCCTTGTCCTGCGAGGTCGCCTGCAGCTTCTTGCCGAGCAGCGTGTGCTCGAAGAACCAGAAATTGAAGATCACCAGCGCGACCGTGACGGCGATGATCAGCAGATACTGGCTATCAAGATAGACCGGCCCGAGCTGGATGCCGGGCGTCTCGAACCAGCCCTGCAACACTTGCGGCTGCGGGCCGTAGATGGCGAGCACGGAGTTGGCGAGCAGGATCGAGGCACCGATGGTCGCGATGATCACCGGCAGGTAGGTGCGGTGACGCAGCGGATAATAGACGCCGAGATTGAAGATGACGCCAAGCAGCGCCATGCCGGCGAGCGCCAGCAGGAACGACAGCCAATAGGGCCAGCCGAGATCGACCGCGAACACCACCATCAGATAGGCGGCGACCATGGAGAACTCGCCCTGGGCGAAGTTCACCACATTGGTGGCGCGGAAGATCAGCACGAAACCGAGCGCGACCAGCGCATAGACGGCGCCGATGCCGATGCCGGTGAACAGCAGTTGTAGGACGAGATCCATCGCGGTTCTGGTTTGAGAGGGTTGTTTCGCTTCGTAAACAGCGTTTCGGCCTCCCCCGTTTTCTTTGGGGGAGGCCGAAGGCGCCGGGCTTAGTCAGTGAACTCGATGTGCTTGTCGAAGACGATGTTGCCCTTGTCGTTCTTCACGATGTTGTAGCCGTGAAGCCCATCGCCGTTCTGGTCGAAATTGTATTCGCCCTCGGCACCGGGGAACTTCTTCGTCGCCAGGATCGCCTCGCGGATCTTCGCCGGATCGGTCGAGCCGGCCTTGTTGATCGCGGCCGACAGCACGGTGACCGCGTCGTAGGTCCAGGAGCTCTGGTTGTCGGGCGCGACCTTGACCGCGTCGCGATAGACCTTGCCGAACGCCTTCGAGCCCTCGCTGGAATCTTCCGCGTAATCGGCAACACCGTAGGTGTTGTAGAGCGCGGGACCGGCGAGCTTGAGCGCGGTGATGTTGACGATCGAGGGCGAGCCGACCCAGGGAATGTTGACGCCGAGCTGACGGAGCTGGCGACCGAAGATGCCGAGGTCGTTCTCGAAGGTGAAGTAGGAGCCGAGGATGTCGGCGCCCGATTGCTTGATCGCGAGCACGACCGGCGTGAAATCCTGGCTCTGGTTGGCATAGCCCTGATCGGTCGCCGTGGCGCCGAGCTTGCCCAGCGCCTCCGTCAGCGCCTTGCCGCCGGCGGTGCCGAACGCGTCGGTCGAATGCAGCACGAACCACTTCTTCTTGCCGAGCGTGTTGACGCCGTATTCGGCGATGACGCGGCCGGAATAGCTGTCATTGGGGCGGAAGCGGAACAGCCACTGATTGCCCATGTGGGTCAGATTCGGATCGGTGCCGCCGATCATCACGGGCTTGCCGAGCTTGAGCACGTCGGGCGCCATCGCATGCACCTGGGTCGAACGGATCGAGCCGAGGAAGGCGACGATGTCGGATTGCGCGGCAAGCTTGGAGAAAGCCAGCACGATGCCGGGGTTGGTGGTCTGGTCGTCCTCGACGATCAGCTCGGCCTGCTTGCCCAGAATGCCACCGGCCTTGTTGACCGCATCGAGCGCGAGCTTGGCGCCCTTGATGGCATAGCCACCGGATTCGGCCGCGGGTCCCGTGACCGGCGCACACATGCCGATCTTGATGGTCTCACCTTGCGCCCGTGCACTGGTGATGATGTGGGGTGCTGCGATACCGGCAGCGAGAGCGGCCGCGAAATCGCGTCGGGTCAGTCTCATTCCATTCCTCCCTGAGGCCGGGCTTCCTTGTCGGCCTTTCTTGGTATTGGCGAGCCTTGGAGGCCCGCGAAAACCGGTTGCTACTTACGAAGTCCGAGCGTCTGAGTAAATTGGTATTAAATCGGGGCAAATTCGACTAACGGCGGAAGCAAACCGCCGCCAAACATGAACGCCGCGGGAGCAGCGTAATTCCCCTTTGGCACAGGCTTCTCCGTGCTCAAAGTGCGGGCAGCCGTGGAAGCTATGCGTCCGCCCCGTCGCAGCATGCAAATTTGCGTTACTCGCCGGCCTCCTCCGGCTGCCCCATACCGGCAAGGCTTGCTTCCAGCGCGCCCAGCATGTCCTGCAGCGCGGCAAGTTTCCTCACGCCATAGCGGCGGGTGATGGCGGCATAGATCGCCTCCGACGATGGCGCGACCACTTCCATCAATCGCAGGCCTTTGTCCGAAATCGACACCAGGCCGCGACGCAGATCGGTCTCCGCGGTCTTGCGCTCGATCAAACCGCGCGCCTCGAGATCTCGTAAGATGCGGGAAAGGCTCGGCGCCAACAGAAAGGCGGTGTGCGCGAGCTCGGTGACCTCGATGGCGTCGATCGCCGCAAGCGCACGCAGGATGCGCCATTGCTGCTCGGTCAGATCATGACGGCGCAGCGACGGGCGGAATTGCCGCATGACAGCTTCGCGCGCGCGGAGCAGCGACATCGGCAGCGAGCGGGAGAAATCGCGCATCGGCACGCGGCGCGTTGCCTTCGCATTCGCCTTTTCCTTGCCCGATCCACTTGATTTCTTCTGCGCCATCGATTGCCCTAGTTTTGCGTTGCCCGAGTTTGCGTTGCAGCAAAATAGCCCAAGGGGATTTGAAGGGGTTTGCAGCGAGACAATTAACATGTTAATCATCTCGCCGCATCTCTTTTTGTGAAACTCCCATGGCCCTTTCCACCGAAGACATCCGCGCCGCCGCCGAGCGCCTGGATCGCGCAGAGAAGACCCGTACCCAGGTACGGCAGCTCTCGCAGGAATTTCCCGCGATCACCATCGACGACGCGTATGCGATCCAGAAGGCGTGGATGGAGATCAAGGTCTCCGGCGGCCGCGTGGTGAAAGGCCATAAGATCGGCCTGACCTCGAAGGCGATGCAGAGCGCGCTCAATATCGGCGAGCCGGATTCCGGCGTGCTGCTCGACGACATGTTCTTTGCCGATGGCGGCATCGTGCCGACCGACCGCTTCATCGCCACGCGCGTGGAGGCGGAGCTCGCCTTTGTCATGGCCAAGCGCCTGTCGGGCCCCGATTGCAGCATGTTCGACGTCTTGAACGCGACAGATTTCGTCGTGCCGGCGCTCGAAATCCTGGATACGCGGGTCGAGCGCAAAGACCCTGCGACCAAAGCGACGCGAAAGATCTTCGACACCATCGCGGATAATGCGGCGAATGCCGGCATCGTGCTCGGCGGCCGGCCGATCCGCCCGCTGGAGACGGACCTGCGCTGGATCGGCGCGCTCTGTTTCAAGAACGGACAGTTGGAAGAAACTGGACTCGCCGCCGGTGTGCTCAATCACCCTGCGACCGCCGTGGCCTGGCTTGCCAACAAGATCGCGCCGCATGGGCTCGCGCTCGAGGCGGGACAGGTCGTGCTGGCGGGATCGTTCATCCGCCCGATCGAGACTCGCAAGGGCGACACAATCCAGGCCGATTATGGCGCCTACGGCTCGGTGAGCTGCTATTTCGGCTGATAACAACAATTGGGAGTGAAACCGCCATGCCGCATTTCACGATCGAATATTCCGCCAATCTCGACAAGCGCGTCGACATGGCCAAGGTCGTCGAGGTCGTGCGCAAGGCCGCGGTCGAGACCGGCATCTTCCCGCTCGGCGGCATCCGCGTCCGCGCGATCAGATGCGAGCATTATGCCATCGCCGATGGCAATCCGAACCTCGCCTTCCTCGACATGGTGCTGCGGCTCGGCGAAGGCCGCGATCTCGCCGCCCGGCAGAAGGCCGGCGAGCACGTCTTTAAGGCGCTGTCTGCGCATCTCGATCCGGTCTTTGCGCAAACCAAGTTCGCTTTGTCGTTCGACATGCAGATCAACGACAAGGACACGAGCTGGAAGCGCAACAACATTCACGAAGCCCTGAAAGCGGAGACCGCTCATGGATAAGGTCACGCCGAAATCCGATCTGTTCCAGGCCAACAAGGACCGCGTCGCGCCGCTCTTGAAGCAGCTCCGCGCCGACGGCATCGGCCACATGATCGACGGCAAGATCGTCGCCTCTGTCACGAGCGACACGTTCGAGACCAAGTCGCCGGTCGATGGATCGGTGCTCGCCTCCGTCGCACGCGGCAATGCCGAGGATATCGACCGCGCGGCGACGGCAGCGTCCCTCGCCTTCAAATCCTGGCGCGACATGTCGGCCTCGATGCGGCGCAAGCTGCTGCATCGCGTAGCCGACGCGATCGAGGACCGCGCCGATGATATCGCCGTGCTCGAATGCATCGACACCGGACAGGCGCACCGCTTCATGGCGAAAGCCGCGATCCGCGCCGCGGAGAATTTTCGCTTCTTTGCCGACAAATGCGCGGAAGCGCGCGACGGCCTCAACACGCCGAGCGAGGAGCACTGGAACATTTCCACCCGCGTGCCGATCGGCCCGGTCGGCGTGATCACGCCGTGGAACACGCCGTTCATGCTCTCGACCTGGAAGATCGCCCCTGCCCTCGCGGCTGGCTGCACCGTCGTGCACAAGCCCGCGGAATGGTCGCCGGTGACGGCCGATATGCTTGCCAAGCTCGTCAAGGAAGCCGGCGTGCCTGATGGCGTGCTCAACACCGTCCATGGTATCGGCGAGGAAGCCGGCAAGGCACTGACCGAACATCCCGCGATCAAGGCGATCGGCTTTGTCGGCGAGAGCGCGACAGGTTCGGCGATCATGGCGCAGGGCGCGAAGACGCTCAAACGCGTGCATTTCGAGCTTGGCGGCAAGAACCCCGTGATCGTGTTCGAGGACGCCGATCTCGACCGCGCGCTCGATGCGGTCGTCTTCATGATTTATTCGCTGAATGGCGAGCGCTGCACCTCCTCGAGCCGCCTGCTGGTACAAGAGAGCATCTCGAAGAAGTTCATCGAGAGGCTGACGGCGCGCGTGAAGGCGCTGAAGGTCGGCCATCCCCTCGATCCCGCGACCGAAATCGGGCCGCTGATCCATGAGCGGCACCTTGCCAAGGTCTGTTCGTATTTCGACGTGGTGAAGAAAGACGGCGCTATCATCGCGGTCGGCGGCAAGACCTATGATGGCCCCGGTGGCGGCCACTATATCGAGCCGACGCTCGTCACCGGCGCGAACGCCAGGATGCGCGTGGCGCAGGAGGAAGTGTTCGGGCCGTTCCTGACCGTGATCCCCTTCCGCGACGAGGCTCACGCGATCGAGATCGCCAATGACGTCAATTACGGCCTCACCGGCTACGTCTGGACCGGCGACATGGGCCGGGCGCTGCGCGTCGCCGACGCACTCGAAGCCGGCATGATCTGGCTCAATTCGGAGAACGTGCGCCATCTGCCGACCCCGTTCGGCGGCATGAAGGCGTCCGGCATCGGCCGCGACGGCGGCGACTACTCCTTCGATTTCTACATGGAAACGAAGCATGTCTCGCTGGCGCGAGGCACGCACAAGATTCAGAAGCTGGGAATTTAAGAACCATTGTCATTCCGGGGCGCGACGAAGTCGCGAGCCCGGAATCCATAACCACAGCCGGTGGATATGGATTCCGGGCCTGGCCCTCCGGGCCATCCCGGAATGACGAGGTGAGACAGGGAGCCGCAATGCCCATTCCGAAACACATCTTCGACCCGCCCTTCAACATCATCCGCTCGAGCCATGTCGTGCTCGACGTCACCGACCTGAAGGCAAGCCGCGCTTTCTATGAGACCGCGGTCGGTCTGCATGTCGAAGATGCCGACGACAACGCGGTCTATCTGCGCGGCTACGAGGAGCATCAGCATCATTCGCTGGTGCTGCGGAAGGCGCCGGTCGCGGCCTGCAACCGGATCGGCTTCAAGGTCGGCAATGACGGCGACCTCGACAAAGCGGCCGCGTTCTTCTCCGAGAATGGCATCCAGCACAAATTCGCCGAGCAGCCGTTCCAGGGCCGCACGCTGCAATTCACCGATCCCTTCGGCTTCCAGATCGAGCTCTGCGCCACGATGGACAAGCGGCCGCATCTCTTGCGCCGCTACGATCTCTACAAGGGCTGCCATCCGCAGCGGCTCGACCATTTCAACATCTTCGCCGCCGAAGTGCAGGGCACGATGGACTTTTATGCCCGGCTCGGCTTCCGCCTGACCGAATATGCAGAGGAGGACGGGCCGAACGGCCGCATAGCTGCCGCCTGGCTGCATCGCAAGGGCAATGTGCATGACCTCGCCATCACCAACGGCAAGGGCCCGCGCCTGCATCATTTCTGCTACTGGGTGCCGACCGCGATGAACGTGCTGCATCTCTGCGACGTGATGGCCTCCAGCGGCTATCTGAAGAACCTGGAGCGCGGCCCCGGCCGCCACGGCATCTCGAATGCGTTCTTCCTCTATGTCCGCGATCCCGACGGCCATCGCCTCGAGCTCTATACCAGCGACTACTTCACGATGGATCACGACCACGAGCCGCTGCGCTGGTCGCTGACCGATCCGCGGCGTCAGACGCTGTGGGGCGCGCCGGCGCCGCGCTCCTGGTTCGAGGAAGGCTCGCCCTTCCCTGCCACCAAGGTGCGTGAGCCCGCCTTCCAGGCCCAGGTCACCGTCGCGGACTAAGGGCGGCAATCGTGACCACAGCCAGCGCCTCCGAACTCAAGCTGATCGCCGGCGGCTCGCTCGCCGGCCTGTTTCGTGAGCTCGGCCCGCTGTTCGAGAAGGCGAGCGGTTACACGCTCTCCATTCATTTCGATGCCACGCCGAACATCATCAGCCGCATCAATTCCGGTACGCCGTTCGACGCGGTCGTTATCCCCTTCGATGTCTTCAAGGACAGCGCTGCGAAGGAACGCCTCACTGATCCGATCGAGATCGCGAGGGTCGGTTATGGCGTGATCGTTCGCGCCGGCGCGGCAAAGCCCGATCTCTCTACGGCTGATGCCTTCAAGAAGTCGCTGCTCGCGGCTTCCTCCGTCGCCTCGGTGCCCGCGAGCGCGGCGGGCGCCTATGTCACCAAGGTCTATGAGCGGCTCGGCATTGCCGACGAAATGAAGGCCAGGACCAAGGTCGAGGCCTTGCCGACGGCGATCGCGCCCTCCGTTGCCAAGGGCGAAGCCGAACTCGGTGTCTTCCTCACCAACGTGTTCAATGCGCCCGGCGTCGAGCTTGCCGGCGCCTTCCCGGCCGATTTGCAGCAGGAACTGGTGTTCGCCGCGGCGATTGCCAAAGATGCCAAAGCGACCGGCGCGGCGAAAGCGCTGCTCGATTTTCTGAAAACTCCACCCGCCGTCGCCGCCATCAAGGCAGCCGGCATGACCCCTGCCCCACATACCGATTGAGATGCAGATGACAGCTCCCGCCTCTCGCCTTGCGACCTACACCATCAATGGCAAAACCAAATATGGCGTCGTCGCCACAGGCGGCCTCATCGATCTCTCTTCGCGCTTCGGCAAGGAGTATCCGACCTTGCGCGAGGTGATCGCGGCCGGCGCGCTGACAAAACTCGCCGACGATGCGGCGAAGCGCACGCCGGATGATCCGCTTGACGGCATCATTTGGCAGCCGCCGATCCCGGCGCCGGAAAAGATCATCTGCATCGGCGTGAACTATCCCGACCGCAACGCCGAATACAAAGATGGTTCGGACGCGCCGAAATTTCCGAGCATGTTCATGCGTACCCCGCGCTCCTTTGTCGGCCACAACTCGCCGCTGATCCGCCCGCGCGCCTCGACCCAGCTCGACTATGAGGGCGAGGTAACGATCGTGATCGGCAAGGCCGGCCGTCATATCAAAGAGGCCGACGCGCTCAGCCATATCGCCGCGCTCACGCTCTGCAACGAAGGCACCATCCGCGACTGGGTGCGGCACGCGAAATTCAACGTGACGCAAGGCAAGAATTTCGATTCCACCGGCAGCCTCGGCCCATGGATCGTGCCCTACACCAACGAAGCGCAGCTCGCCGACATCCGCCTCTCCACGCGCGTCAATGGCGAGACGCGGCAGGACGACCGCACCTCGCGGCTGATCTTCAAGATTCCCTACCTCCTCGGCTACATCTCGACCTTCACCACGCTGGTGCCGGGCGACGTCATCGTCACGGGCACGCCGACGGGCGCCGGCGCACGCTTCGACCCGCCGCGCTACCTGAAGCCCGGCGACGTCGTCGAGATCGAAGCCGACGGCATCGGCGTGCTGCGCAACCCCGTCGCCGACGAAACCCTGTAAGGACTGTACCCATGACTTCCATGACCGGCGGCGAAGCGATCGTCAGCTCCATCGTCGCCCACGGCGTCGACACCGTGTTCGGCCTGCCCGGCGCGCAGATCTACGGCCTGTTCGACGCCTTCCACCAGGCGCAGCTCAAGGTGATCGGCGCACGGCACGAGCAGGCCTGCGGCTACATGGCCTATGGCTATGCGCGCTCCTCGGGCAAGCCCGGCGTATTCAGCGTCGTGCCCGGCCCCGGCGTGCTCAATGCGGGTGCGGCGATGCTGACCGCGTTCGGCGGCAACGAGCCGGTGCTTTGCCTCACCGGCCAGGTGCCGACGCAGTTCCTCGACAAGGGCCGCGGCCATCTGCACGAGATGCCGGACCAGCTTGCGACCATGCGCACCTTCATCAAATGGGCCGAGCGCATCGAACATCCCGGCATCGCGCCCAGCATGGTCTCGCGCGCGTTCCAGGAGATGATGTCGGGCCGCCGCGGGCCGGTGGCGCTGGAAATGCCCTGGGACGTGTTCACGCAGCGCGCCGATGTCGGCGCCTCGAAGGTCTTCGATCTCCTTCCCTCGCCGCAGCCGGATGCCGATCGCATCAAGGACGCGGCTACGCTGATTGCCGCGAGCAAGACGCCGATGATCCTCGTCGGCTCCGGTGCGATCCATGCGCGCGAGGAGATTCTCGAACTCGCCGAGATGATCGACGCGCCCGTCGTCGCCTTCCGCAGCGGCCGCGGCATCGTCTCCAACGCGCATGAGCTGGGGCTCACCATGGCCGCTGCGTACCGGCTGTGGCCGACCACGGACCTGATGATCGGCATCGGGACGCGGATGGAGCTGACGACCATGACGCGCTGGCCCTATCGCCCGGACGGACTGAAGTCGGTGCGCATCGAGATCGACCCGGCCGAGATCCGCCGCTACACGCCCGATGTCGCCGTGATCTCGGATGCGCAGAGCGGAACGCGTGAGCTTGTCGCAGCCGTCCGCAAGGCCGGCTACCGCAAGACCTCCGGCCGCCGCGCCGCCATCCGCGAGGCCACGGCGGCGGCGCATCAGGAAATCCAGAAGGTGCAGCCGCAAATGGCTTACCTCAACATCCTGCGCGAGGTGCTGCCGGACAATGCCATCGTCACCGACGAGCTGACGCAGGTCGGCTTCGCCTCCTGGTACGGCTTTCCGATCTACCAGCCGCGCACCTTCATCTCCTCGGGCTATCAGGGCACGCTCGGCTCGGGCTTCCCGACCGCGCTCGGCGCCAAGGTCGCCAATCCCGACAAGCCCGTGGTGGCGATCACCGGCGACGGCGGCTTCATGTTCGGCGTGCAGGAGCTCTCCACCGCGGTGCAGTTCAACATCGGCGTGGTGACGCTGGTGTTCAACAACAACGCCTATGGCAACGTCCGCCGCGACCAGCGCACGCGCTTTGACGGACGCGTCGTGGCGGCAGATCTCGTCAATCCGGATTTCGTGAAACTTGCTGAGTCGTTTGGCGTCGCGTCGAGCCGCGTCACCGCGCCCGACCATTTCAAGCCCGCGCTGGAGAAGGCGCTGGCGCATGGCGGGCCGTCCCTGATCGTGGTCGAAGTGCCGCGCGATTCCGAAGTGACGCCGTGGACGTTCATCCATCCGGCGAGGAATGCCTGACCCTCATGGTGAGGAGCGCGTCTTCGCGCGTCTCCGGACGATGCTTCGCATCGCCGAGAGAACCATGAGGCCCGCACTGGGGCCTCATCCTTCGAGACGCCGCTTGCGCGGCTCCTCAGGATGAGGAACTAGCGCCCTGCTGCAGCCTCGTCGCCGCAATCACCAGCAGCCCCGCGCCGGCCACCGACCAGCACGCGACCGGCGCCCAGTGCAGGAGCGGCGCGTAGTCGGGCAGCTTCTGCAAGCCGCCCGCGACGGCAGCCATGCGCGCAAAGGTCGCGAGCGCCAGCGCGGAGAAGACGAGGCCTGTTACTTTGCCCTCGGCGCCGGTGTGGCCGATCGCTAGCGCAGCCGAGACGGCGCTCATCAGCATGCAGCCCCAGGCCGCGCCGGCGATGAATTGCGCCGCAATCAGCGTATTCAGCCCACCCGCCAGCTCGGCCACCAGCACCGCGACCGCACCGAGCAACCCGGCCGCGCCCATCACGATCAGGCTGCCGCGATGCTTGACGACCAGACTCGCCGGGAACATCGCGATGTTGAAGCCGATCCAGAACACCGGCATCAGCCATTGCAGGTCCATCGGTTTGGCGAAGCGCAAATAGGACGGCGCGCTGTTAATGGAAAAATGAAGCTGGTAGCCGAGCGCAAGCAGCACCATCGCCGCGATAAAGATGATCGGCACGGTGCCGAAGGGTTTTGGCCGCACGACCGGTTTGGCCGGAATCCCGTCACCCGCAAGATCGCGCTCGACGCGAGACAGCGCTAGCGTCGTGATCAAGAGCACGACGCTCGACATCACAAAGGGCAGCCGCGCATCGATGTCGCGCAGCACCACGCTGAGATAGGGAGACACCGCACCGGCGAGGCCATAGCCGAGCATGGCGAGCGCTGCGAGAAATGGAATTTTTGGCCTGGCGGCGTATTTTCCCAGCAAGAGCAGTGGCGGCGCGCGCAATGTCGAGGATGTGAACGCCCAGATCACGATCAACGCGATGAAAAGGCTCTTTGCGCCGCCGGCGCTTGCGACAAAGGGCAACGCCGCAAAGGCCGCGCAGGACAACGCCGTCAGCGCGGCCACGATCATGCCGAGACGGCCGACCAACTCAGCGATGCGGTCGGCGGCAATGCCCATCGCGGTGTCGGTGATGGTGAAGATGGCCTGGTCCATCATGAGCAAGAGGATCACGGCCGTCGGCGCGATGCCGACCTGCGCCGCCAGCTTCGGCAGATAGATCACATAAGTGGTCCAGCCCAGTGTGAACACGAGCTGCAAAAATGCGAGATAGACGCCGGCGCGATTGCCGCTTCCGGTGGTTTCCGCGGTAAACTCGGTTGTGGCCATGCGGGCAGCATAAATCAGACCAAGACAGGCGAAAATACGACAATTCTGGCTTAGCTAGCCTTGCGAAACGTCAAATTGATGCGCTGGCGGCCGAGCAACGCGTGCTCGCCATCGGCGAGTGGCGCGACGCCGTGAAAGACAAGCCGCGACGGGCCGCCCCAGACCACGACGTCGCCATGCTCCAAACGGTAGCGCGCGGTCTTGTCAGCGCGCTTCAAGCCGCCCCAGAGGAAGGTCGCAGGCAGTCCCAAGGACACAGAGACAATTGGCGCGTCATAATTCTTCTCGTCGCGGTCCTGGTGCAGCGACAGGCGCGTGCCGGGCTCGTAACGGTTGACCAGGCAGGCCTCGGGGCGGAAGCCCGCAAAGCCGGCTTGCGCCGCCGCCTGCCCCGCCAGCTCGCGAAAGACCGGCGGCATCTGTGGCCATGGCTGGCCGGAATCCGGATCGATCGCATCATAGCGATAGCTGGTGCGATCGCTGACCCAGCCGAGGCTGCCGCAATTGGTCATCGCCACCGACATCTGGTGTCCGCCGGGCGTGAAGAGGCGGCGGAACGGTGCCTGCTCGCTCACCCGGCTCACGGCATTGAGGAGGTCATGCTGGATCGGCCGCGCAAAACCGCGCAGCAGCAGCGCGCCCTCGCCGATCGGCTCGCGTGCCGGCAGGACCTCGGCGCTGTCAAACAAATCCGCGGTCATTTGGCATCATGGAAGATCACGCCGACGGTGTGACGACGGCCGGAGCGCAGTCGGCTCACGCCATGACGAAGGTTGACGCGATAGGTGCCGCGCGTCCCCTGCACCGGGCGGTGATGCACGGCAAACGCGACCGCGTCGCCCTGCTTGAGTGCAACCACCTCGGCGCGCGACTGCATGCGCGGGCGCTGCTCGGTCAGCACGAACTCGCCTCCCTCGAAATCGCGGTCGGGATCGGACAGGAGGATCGCGACCTGCAGTGGGAAGACGTGCTCGCCATAGAGGTCCTGATGCAGGCAATTATAATCGCCGGCCTCATATTGCAGCAGCAGCGGCGTCGGGCGGTTCTGGCCGGCCTCATGACAGCGCTTCAGGAAAGCCTCGTGGCGATCGGGATAGCGGATATCGATGCCCATTGCCTCATTCCAGCGATTGGCGATGCCTCGTAGCCGCGCGTAGAGCGCCGGGCGTAGCGAGGCGATCAGGTCCGGCAGCGGATAGGAAAAATATTTGTATTCGCCGCGGCCAAAGCCATGGCGGCCCATCACGACGCGGCTGCGGAAGTTCGCGTCATCGGGATAGAGCGCGACGATGGCGCGACATTCGTCCGGTGTAAGCAGATGCTTGAGGACCGCACAGCCCTGCGCGTCGAGATCGGTTTCGGCCTGCGCCCAGTCGATCGCGTCGACGCGGGCGGGGATGTCGGATGACGCAGCTGGGCGGATGGTTTTGGCTGTGGCTGTCATACCCACAATTTGGGATAACCGAGCCGTTTGCGCCACCCGATTTCTGGCAATTCGCCCGTCATTGCGAGCGAAGCGAAGCAATCCATAGCGCGACACGCGGAACTGTGGATTGCTTCGTCGCTTCGCTCCTCGCAATGACGATGAACTAGCCCCGCACCGGAAGCGTCGCGATGTCATACGCGTGGCGGATGGTGCGTTTCAGCACCGGGTCTTCGAGCTCGAACTCGAAGCGTTCGGCCGGGCGGATGCCGCCCTTGGCGGCGAAGGTGCCGCCGAACATCACGCAGCCGTCGGGCAGCTTGCCGCCCTCGAAACCCTTCGCCAGCAATTCCTTGACCGGCAGCATCGCATCCAGCGTGCCCTCCTGGTACAGCTCGCGCTTGCCCTTGTTCCAGGCCCAAGAGCGCAGGACCAACTTGTCCCAATGGCCGATGACGTCTTCCAGCTCCCAGAGCGTGGAAGCGACGGGCTTATCGCACATCTGCTTGGAGACGGTGACGCTGTAGCTTTCGACCTTGCGGTCGGTGTGATCGGAGCCGAGGCCGACAAAGGTGCGGCCCTGCCAGCCGATCAGAAAGAACTCGACCTCGCCCGAGGAATCCTCGCCGCAGGCCTCGATGGAATCCTCCTGGGTCAGCCGCCGCGCCGAGCAGCGGTAGTAGATCGGCGTCGTCGCCGGCCGTTTGATGCCAAGCGCCTCCAACTCGACGATATGCTTGTCTCGCGCGACGGGATCGCGCCCGGTCCAGCCGGCGATCACGGCCTGGTCGATGGCGAGCGTCAGCGGAACGGAGCCACCCTCGCGGTCGATCACGGTAAAGGTCAGATCAAACACGGATCGCTCCTTCCATTCCGGCGGCCAGCTCGAAGATGCGCCGGTCAGAGCCGCCGGTCGAGGCCAGCATCAATCCGACCGGCACCTCGCCCTCGCGATGCGCCGGCAGCGAGATGGCGCAGCCATCGATCATGTTGATCAGGGTGCAATTGCGCAACGATCGCAAATTCGCGACCGTGAACGCCTTGTCGTCGGCGAGATCGGCGATCTTGGGCGGCGTATTCGCGGTGGTCGGCAGCACCAGCGCGTCATAGGGGGCGAGCCGCAAGGCGATGCGCGCGATCAGCGAGCGCCGCGCATTGAGCAGGTCGATATATTCCGCCGCGCTGATGCCTTCGCCGCGCAGGATGCGCGTGGAAACGCGCGGATCATATTCATCGCCCTTGCTGGTCAGGAGATAGCGATGCCAGGCATAGCTCTCCGCGGCGGCAAAGCCGCCCTTGGCGTTCATCACGCCGACATCGAGGAATTCCGGCACGTCGATGTGCTCGATCAGCGCGCCCGCGCGCGACAGCGTCGCAAGCGAGCGCTCGAACGTCTTTGCAACGGTGTCGTCCAGATCATCGAGCGCGACCGTCGTCGGCACGGCAAGCCGCATGCCCTTGATCGGCCGGCGCTGGATCGCCGGCAACGGCTCGTCGGCGAGCACGGCATCGAGCGTCGCGCAGCACTGCACGGAATTGGCGAGCGGCCCAAAACTGTCGAGCGAGAACGAAAGCGGCACGCCGCCATCGAGTGGAATGCGGCGTTGGGTCGGCTTATAGCCAACGATGCCGTTATAGGCGGCAGGAATCCGGCACGAGCCGCCGGTGTCGGTGCCGAGCGCGCCATAGGCCATGCGATCGGCAATCGATACCGCCGCGCCCGAGGACGAGCCGCCGGGCACGTGACCGACGCTGCGCTGCCAGGCGCTTTTCGGCGTGCCGTAATGCGGGTTGATGCCGATGCCGGAATAGGCGAACTCGGTCATGTTGGTGCGGCCGATCACGACAAAGCCGGCGCGACGCAGCCGTGCGACCGCGGTCGCGTCCTTGTCCGCCGGCGCGGAGTCTTCCAGCGCACGGGAGCCGGCGCGGGTGACCTGCCCCCTGATGTCGAAGAGATCCTTGATCGAGACGGGGATGCCGGCGAAGCGCGTTGGCGCGGCGTGCGCCTTGCGCAAGTGGTCCATCGCATCGGCAGCTTCCAGCGCGGCGTCCTTGTCGACATGGATGAAGGTGCGCTGCCCCTCGCCCACGGGATCGGCGATCCGACCGATGCATTCCTCGACGAGTTTGCGGGCGGTGGTGCGGCCGGCTGCGAGGTCGTCGGCAAGCGCGGCAAGGGTCGGGTTCGGCATGTTGTTATTGCCTGATTATTCGTGGTGGTTACTTGTCCTGGGGCAGGACGATTTCGAGGTCGAGCAGCGCGGAGCTCAGCGACTTGCCGTGCGCGTCGAGCGCCAGCGAACGCGTCACGCCGCCCCCGAGCGTCTGGTCCATCACAAAATTCAGCGCCGCGATGTTCGGCAACTCATAACGCACCACGCTGCCTTCGACAACGCCGGCGAAATGCGCTTTCACGCGATCGGCGGTCACTTGTTCTTGCAATAAGGAAAAATGCTTGGGGTCATAGGCGATGACCGAGATGTTGGACGTGTTGCCCTTGTCGCCGGTGCGGGAATGGGCGATCTCGCGGAGCTTCATCGCTTATGCCTCGACAAAGCGCACGTGCGGTTTGGCCAGCTCGCGCGGCAGCAGCACCGAGGCGACCGCGACCACGTCGCGCGAGGATTTCCAGGCCCCGCCGCCGCCGGCCGGGCCGTTGGTGTAGAGCGTCTCGACCTCGTTGCCGATGCGCACGGCCTCACGCAGGTTCTCGGTGCGGCCGGTGACGCGGACGCGCACCTCATAAGGCTCATTGCCATGGGCCGAGACCTGCGGCCCATGCAACGCGTCCATGCCGATCAGGTCGAAGCGCAATTCGCTCGTGGAAACGCCCGTGAGCTTCAGCCGCTCGCGGACGATGTCGAGCGCCAGCCTGCCGCGCGCGAGCGCGCCGGGACCGGCATAGGAGATCTGCCCCTCGCCGATGAAACTGTCGACATAGCCGACCGAGACCTTCAGCGTATCAGTACGCTTGGTGCCGCGGCCGCCGCTGACGCGCACGCGGTCGGGCGCGATCTCCTCGACGGAGACTTGCGAGAAGTCCGCGACCACGTCAGGCTGGAAATACTTTTGGGGATCATGGACCTCGTAGAGCAACTGCTCCTTGCAGGTCTGCGCGGTCACCGCGCCGCCCGAGCCCGGCACCTTGGTGATGACGAGCGAACCATCCTCGCCGACCTCGCCGATCGGAAAGCCGAGCCGCGCCAGATCGAGAATGTCCTTATAGCCGGGGTCGGCGAAATAGCCGCCGGTGATCTGCCCGGCGCATTCGAGCAGATGGCCGGCAACGGTGCCCTGCCCCAGCAAATTCCAGTCGTCCATGGCCCAACCGAAGGCGTGGATCATGGGCGCGAGGAACAGCGCGGGATCGGAGGCGCGGCCGGTGATCACGATATCGGCGCCGGCACTGAGCGCCTCTGCCATCGGCTCGGCACCGAGATAGGCATTCGCCGAGAGCAGCTTGTTGCCAAGCTGCTTGATCGTGCCGTCGAATTCCATGATCGGCAGATCATGGGACTTGCAGGCATCCAGCACGTCGTCACCGACGATCGCGGCGATCTTCAGTTTTGACAGGCCGAGCGAACGCGCGATCTCGGCGGTCTTTCGCGCCGCCGCTTCCGGATTGGCCGCACCCATATTGGTGACGATCTTGATGCCCTTCTTGGTCCCTTTGGCGGCGCAGAGCGGCAGCACCGCGCGCATGCGCTCTTCGAGCAGTGGATCGAAGCCGCTTTCGGGATTCTTCATCCGCGCCTGCTGCGCCAGCGCCACCGTGCGCTCGCCCAGGCACTCGAACACGAGATAGTCGATGTCGCCTTTCTCGGCGAGCTCGACCGCGGGCTCGATACGGTCGCCCGAATAGCCCGCGCCAGACCCGATCCTGATCGTCCGCATCACTTCAGCCCGAAATAGGCGCGGTGCAGCTCTTCATTGCCGCTCATCTCGGCAACCGAGCCGGAGAAACGGATACGTCCGCCTTCCAGCACGAACACGCGCGTTGCGACCTGAAGGAAAGCGATATTTTGCTCGGCAATCAAGAGCGCGAGCCCCTTTCCCTGCAGGCTGGAGAGCACGCGGATGACTTCGTTCACGAACAGCGGCGACAGCCCAGCGGACGGCTCATCCATCACCAGAAGCTTCGGTTCCGCGGACAAGGCCTTGGCAATGCCGAGCATTTTGCGCTGGCCGCCCGATAGGCTCGAGGCGGGATCACGGCGTTTGTCGCGCAGCACCGGGAACAGGCCGTAGAGCTCCTCCACCCGCGCGCCGGGATTGGCATGGCCCAAGGCCTGCGCACCAACGCGGATGTTCTCCTCAATCGAGAGGTCGGGAAAGACCGCGAGTTCCGACATATAGGTCATGCCGCGCTTCATGCGCTCGGCCGAGCGCATGCGCGTGATGTCCTCGCCGCCAAGGCTGATATGACCTTGGCGGGCGTCGATCAGCCCGACCAGCGATTTCAGGAAGGTGGTCTTCCCAGCGCCATTGGCGCCCAGCAGCAGCACGGTTTCGCCCGGGCGCACATCGAGATCGACGCCCCACAGCACCTGCATGGTGCCGTAACCGGCATCGACGCGCTTGGCGTCAAGAAGCGGTTTGGCGTCCAGAAGCGACGCAGCATCAGGCGGCATGCTCGCCTCCCAGAAACACCTCGATCACCTGGGGCTCACGCACCGCGGCGGCAAGCTTGCCCTCGAAGATTTCCTTGCCGGCGTTGAGCACGATAACGCGGTCGGTGATCTGCTCGATGAAGCCCATGAGGTGCTCGACCACGATGATCGCGATGCCGGTGGCCGCCAGTCCCTTGATGCGACCCGCGATCCAGTCGAGCTCCGCCGGGTTGAGGCCGGCGGCGAGTTCGTCGAGAAGCAACAGCCGCGGGCGCGTGGCAAGCGCGCGGGTGAGATCGAGCATCTTCTGCTGCGCGCTGTTGAGATCGGCGGCGGGACGGTCGGCGACTTCGCGCAGGCGGTATTCGTCGAGCAATTCGTCAATGGTCGGTGGCGTGACCTGCGCGTAACCGTAGGACAGCGCGACCTGGATGTTTTGGCGAACGGTGAGCGACAGGAACGGCTTGGGCACCTGGAACGTGCGGTTGATGCCGCCATGCACGAGCTTGTGTGAGGCGACGCCGCCGATCGAGGCGCCGTCGAAGTCGACCTCGCCGCCATCGGGCGCATAAAGGCCGGAGATGACGTTGATCGCGGTGGTCTTGCCGGAGCCGTTGGGTCCGACGAGACCCAAAATCTCGCCGGGCACGACATGAAAGCTCAGGCCATCGAGCGCGTAAAAGCCGCCGAAGCGCTTCACGAGTTTCGAGACATTGAGAATGGGCTTTGCGTCAGGGGACATTGATGCCCCTCCGCGTTGCGAGCGACACGAGACCAGCCGGCAGGAACAGCACCAGCCCCATGATCAAGAGGCCATAGATGAGCTGGAAATATTGCGGCGTGGTGAAGCCGATCAAATTGTAGATGCCGTAGAGGATCAGCACGCCCAGGATCGGGCCGGTGATGGTGGCGACGCCGCCGAACAGCGCGAACACGATGGCGAAGATCGAGAAATCGCCGGAGAAGACGTTGTCGGGATAGAACACCGAGACGTACCAGGCATAGATGCCGCCCGCGAGGCCCGCGACCAGCGCGGATGCCAGCCAGGCGATCACGCGCATCTTGACCACGTTGACGCCGGCCATCGAGGCCGAGACCGCGTCCTCGCGCACCGCCTGCAAGGCGAGACCGAAGGCGGAGTTCTTCAGATAGATCACGCCACCGACCGTCAACGCGAGCACGACCAGCGCCGCATAATAGGCACCAGTCGGATTGAAGGTGCCGGTGAGCGACACGCCGTACGGTCCCTTGGTGATGCCCTCCAGCGCCGGGTTGGCGATGAGATGCAGCACCGCGAGCGACGCCGCGAGATTGGCGATGGCAAAATAGGCGCCGGATAGCCGCAGCAGCGGCGTCAGCAACAGCCCGAGCGCGACGCCGACGAGGCCGCCGACCAGCACCGCGGCGATCGCGGGCATCTGCAGATGCATCACCATGACGGCGAAGCCATAGGCGCCGGCGCCGAAAAAGCCGACATAGCCGAACGGAAGATAGCCGGTGAAACCATAGATGATGTTCACGCCCTGGGCGAGGATCAGGAAGATCACGAAGTTGAACAGCAGCAGATGGTTTTGATAGACGCCGGGCGCCACCGCGAACAGGGCGACGAGCGGGACGAGAACGAACAGCGTGTGCTTCAGCGCATCAGGCAACGCGCACCCGCCTTCCGAGCAGGCCGCTCGGACGCAACAACAGGATCAGGATCAGGAGCACGTAAGGCAAGAGGTCGGCCCAGGAGCTGAGATAAGTCTGCACCAACATGTAGAAGACACCGTAGACAACGCCGCCAAGCGCGGTGCCGAGGGGGTTGCCGAGCGAGCCCAGCACGACAATCGCAAAAGAAGTGACGGTCGCATCCGCGCCGAAGGCCGGCGTCACCGAGCCGAACATGAAGGGCGCGAACACACCGGCAACAGCCGCAAGCCCAAGGCCGATGCCGAAGGCCGCCGCCGAAACGCGGTCGACATCGATGCCGGTGGCAAGCGCCTCATCGCGCCGCGACATCACCGCGCGCGTCAGGGTGCCGAGACGGGTGCGGTAAAGGTAGATATAGACCAGCGCGATCGCGACCAGGCTGGTTGCTGCCGCGATGACCCAGGGTGCCGGAAAGCCCTGGCCCAAAATCTGGATCGGCCCTGCTCCGCCGGCCTTGCCGCCGAACCATTTCACCTTGATGGTCGTGAACACGGTGCCGAGCAGCCGGCTCTGGATCGAGCGCTCGCTGGTGCCGGCAAAGATCGTGGTGATGGCCTCGATCACCTGCGACAGGCCAAAGAACAGGATGATCGACAGCATTTCCGGATTGGCCGAGCCCTGCAGCCGCGGCACCAGCACCCAGTAAAGCAAGAGCCCTGCGAGCACGAAGATGACGAAGGCAAGCGGCACCGCGAACAGGGGATCGATACCGAAGATACCGACCACGCCGACCGCAATGAACGCGCCCAGCATCAGCATGTCGCCATGCGCCAGATTGACGATGCGCATGACGCCGAACACGAGATTGAGGCCGATGCCGACCAGGCTGAAATAAAGCCCGAACAGCACGCCGGCGACGAGCGCGTAGGTCATGATCTGCGTCCGCCGCCGTAGATCTCGTTAGGCCCCGCTCCCCCCATCACGGCGCCGGATAGACCGGTTTGCCGGTGGCGGTCTCGTGCGGATAGATCGAGATGAACTTGATGTGCTCGTGCTCGTCGACCGCGAGTTGGCCGAGCGGCGTCAGCTCGCCGATCTGGCCGCCCATGTCATCGAGCGCAAAGGTGCCGTCGAGCGTCTTGAGCTCGCCGTTGAGCGAGAACACCGCGCGGCGCAGCTCCATCTGATCGAGGCTGGTCGCCACCGACAGCGTCTTCTCGATCACGAGCGCCGTGGTGTAGCCGGCGACCGCGTTGAAGCCGAACTCCATCTTGCCGTCGTTATATTTCTTTTCCCAGGCGGTGCGGAAATCCTTCATGTTCATCCCGAAATTAGTGGGATAATCCAGTTCCGACGGCGGCACATAGGTCCAGACGTGCTCCAGCCCCTTGGCGCCGACGTTCTTTTCCAAGAGCTCGGTCTCGAGGCCGGCATAGATCGAGAACAGCATCTTGAACTTGATGCCGACGTCCTGGACGTTGCGCAGGAAAGCGATGTCGTTCGGCGCGTAACCGAAATGAATCACCGCGTCCGGATTGGTGTTGTTGATGTTGTTGATGATGACGTTGTAGTTCGTGGTCTCGGTCGGAACGCCCTGGTCGTAGACGATCTCGATCGGCGCGCCGGAATCCTTGACGAATTTGCGGAAGGCGTTGGCCTGGGTGCCCGTGAACTCGTTGGTGGCATAGAGGATCGCGATCTTCTTGATGCCGAGACCCGGACCATCGTGGCTGATGAAATCGGCGATCGGCTTCGGCCAGACCGTCGAGACCGGGTCGGCCATCAGCGCGATATAGGGATTGTCCTTGGAGAAGAAGCTCGCGCCGGTGCCGGTCTGGTCGAACAGGAAGAATTTGTGGTCGCGCGCGATCGCAACCGCCGGCGCCGTCAGCACCGAACCGGAATCGGCGACCAGCAGGTCGACCTTATCCTGGGTGATGAGCTGGTTATAAAGGGTCGAGGCGGTCGCGGTGTTGCTCTGGTCGTCGTAGGAGACGAGCTTGATCGGGATCTTCTTGTCGAAGGCCTTCACATAGACGCCACCATCGGCGTTCTTCTGCTCGACCCACAATTTCAGCGAGCTGTAGACCGGCATCGAGATCGAGGCGAAGCGGCCGGCTGACGCGTAAAGCGTACCGATCTTGATCTCCGACGGCGCGTCCGCGGCAAACGCCTGCGTCGCGATTGCGAGGCTTGCGGCCAATGCCGCGCCTACCACCCTGAACATCGAATTCCTCCCGAATTTCTTGAGCGTTCTGGGGTCCTTCTACGCGGGCCATCCGGGCGACACAAGCGCCCCCACCTCATCCATTGTGCGGGTGGCGGAATACGCGGCATGCGCTGCGCGAGGTGGACCGTTGACGGCTGACGGGCAAATGTCGCATCAAAGATTTCAAGAAGATCGGGAGGAAAGAAACGATATGGCCGAGCCCGCCCGTGCGAAACCCAAACCGACACCGGAGACCCAGCATTTCTGGGATGGCACGCAGGCGGGCGAATTGCGCCTGCAGCGCTGCGACGCATGCGCGCATGTCTATTTTCCGCCGCGGCCGTTCTGTCCCTCCTGCGCCTCGCGCAAGGTCTCGATCTTCAAGGCGAGCGGCAAGGGCAAGCTCTACAGCTATGTCATCAACCATCGCCCCGCCGCGCCCGGCTTCACGCCACCCTACTCCATTGCCGTCGTCGAGCTCGACGAGGGCCCGCGGATGATGACCAACATCGTCGACTGCCCGCAGACGCCGGAGGCGCTCGTGTTGGATATGAACGTCGAAGTCAAATTCGAAAAACTCGACGACAAGATCACCCTTCCCTTGTTCCGTCCAGCGAAGGGGTAACATCATGCGAAGGAACCAGGTTGCCGTTGTCGGCGCAGCCGAGACCACCGAGCTTGGCGTCATCCCCACCATGTCGCAGATCCAGCTCCATGCGGATGCGGCGCTGAATGCGATTGCCGATGCCGGACTGAAACTGTCCGACATCGACGGCTTTGCCACCGCGGTCGAGACGCCGCAGCAGGTCTGCCATTATCTCGGCATCCGGCCTACCTGGGTCGACGGCACCTCCGTCGGCGGCTGCTCCTTCATGCTGCATGTTCGCCATGCGGCAGCTGCGATCGAGGCCGGTCTCTGCAAGACCGTGCTGATCACGCATGCCGAGAGCGGCAAGTCGATGATCGGCAAGCAGCCGCGCTTCACGGCGCCGGACAGCCTCAACGGCCAGTTCGAATCGCCGTTCGGCGTGTACGGACCGCCCAGCATGTTTCCGATCCCCGTGCTGCGTTACATGAAGACCCATGGCATCACCCATGAAGAGATCGCCATGGTCGCGGTGGTGCAGCGCGAATGGGCCGCGAAGAATCCGCGCGCCAGCATGAAGGATCCGATCACGGTCGCCGACGTGCTCAATTCGCGGATGATCGCCTATCCGTTCCGTCTGCTGCAATGCTGCCTCGTCACCGACGGTGGCGGCGCGCTGATCCTCACTTCCGCCGACCGCGCCAAGGATTTTCCAAGGAAGCCGGTCTACATTCTCGGCACCGGCGAGAGCGTGGAAACGCCGATGGTCAGCCAGATGGAGACCTTCAACTCCTCACGCGCCTTCAAGGTCGCAGGCCCCCTCGCCTTCAAGGAGGCCGGCATCACCCACGGGGACGTCGATCATCTGATGATCTACGACGCCTTTGCGCATCTGCCGCTGTTCGGCCTCGGCGATCTCGGCTTCATGCCGCATGAGGAGACAGGCAAGTTCATCGCTGCCGGCAATACGCGGCCGGGCGGCAAGCTGCCGCTCAACACCAATGGCGGCGGTCTGTCCTACATGCATTCGGGCATGTACGGCATGTATGCGCTGCAGGAAAGCGTGCGCCAGATGCGCGGCATCGCGCCGGCGCAGGTGAAGGATGCCAAGATTTCGGTATGCCACGGCGTCGGCGGCATGTTCGCGGCGAGCGGGACGATCGTGTTTACAAACGAGAGGTAGCAGCTACTCGTCATTCCGGGGCGGCGCGGAGCGACGAGCCCGGAATCCATAACCACCATCGTGAGTATGGATTCCGGGCCTGCGCCTCCGGCGCATCCCGGAATGACGACCAAACAAAGGGAGGCAACCATGGCCAAATCACTCGACGGCAAATCCATCATCGTCACTGGCGCGGGCCGTGGCATCGGGCGCGAGATTGCGCTGCTCTGCGCCGCCGAGGGTGCGAAGGTCGTGGTCAACGATCCCGGCGGCGCGTCGGATGGTTCGGGCACGAGCGCCGCACCTGCCGAGGAAGTGGTGGAAGAGATCAAGAAGCGCGGCGGCATCGCGGTTGCCAATTTCGAGACGGTCGCCGAAGCGATCCCGGCGAGCCGCATCGTCAAGGCGGCGACCGATCATTTCGGCAAGCTCGACGGCGTGGTGAATAACGCCGGCATCCTGCGCGACATGATCTTCCACCGCATGAGCGTGGAAGCCTTCGAGGCCGTCATCAAGGTGCATCTGATGGGCTCGTTCTACGTCTCGCACGCGGCGGCCCGGCTGTTCCGCGAGCAGGAGAGCGGTTCCTTCGTGCACTTCACCTCCACCTCCGGCCTCGTCGGCAATTTCGGCCAGGCCAACTATGCCGCGGCAAAGCTCGGCATCGTGGGGCTGTCGAAATCGATCGCGCTCGACATGAACCGTTTCAATGTCCGCTCGAACTGCATCTCGCCTTTCGCCTGGAGCCGGATGATTGGAACTATTCCGACCGAGACAGATGCCGAGAAGGCCCGGGTCGAGAAAATCAAGCAGATGGGACCGGAGAAGATCGCGCCTGTCGTGGCCTATCTGCTCGGCGACGCGTCCAAGGACGTCACCGGGCAGATCTTTGGCGTGCGCATGAACGAGATTTTCCTGTTCAGCCAGAACCGTCCCGTGCGCTCTGTGCAGCGCAGCGAAGGCTGGACGCCGCAGACCGTCGCGGAACATGCGATGCCGGCGCTGAAGCCGTCGTTCTACAAGCTCGACCGTTCCGCCGATATCTTCAGCTGGGACCCGCTCTAGCGTTATCGCCCACAAAATCGGCAACACAATCCGTTCCATCAGAGGTTGCCGCCCGCTTTATGCCGGATTGCGGGCTGATGATCTCCTCCCAACAAAAACCAAAGGGAGGAAACCATGACAACTCCACTGACCTTTCCCGATCATCTCGACAAAGCCTTTGACCGCCGTAACATCCTGAAGGGTGCGGCGGCACTGGCGGCGACTGCGGCAACCGTGTCGCAGGCCTCGGCCCGCGACTATGGGCCGAACGCCGAGCCCGAGCGCTATCCTGATGCCGACTTTCTCGTGAACGATCCGAAGCGCTTCAAGGCCAAGGTCGGCAACACCACGATCAAGCGTCTCTATACCGGCTGCCTCTGGGCAGAGGGACCGGCCTGGAACGCGCAAGGACAATACCTCGTCTGGAGCGACATTCCCGCCAACCGGCAGCTCCGCTATCTCGACGACGACGGCCATATCTCCGAGCAGTTCCATAAGCCGTCGAACGAAGCCAATGGCTCGACCTTCGATTTCGAGGGCCGCCAGATCACCGCCGAACGGACGCGGCTGGTGCGCTATGAGCACAACGGCACGGTGACGACGCTGGCCGAGCAGGTCAACGGCAAGCCGGTGAACGGGCCCAACGACATGGTCGTGCATCCCAATGACGGCTCGATCTGGTTCACCGATCCCGGCTATGGCGCGGTCTCAATCTACGAGGGCCAGCGCGCCAACACCGGCTCGGTGCAGCCCTACCAGAAGGAAGCGGTGTACCGGGTCGATGCAAAGACCGGCAACATCACCAAGGTCTGCGACGAGCCGTTCAAGCCCAACGGTATCGCCTTCAGCCACGACTACAAGAAGGTCTATGTTTGCGACACCGGCATCACGCACTACCCGCAGGCCAAGAACATCGTCTGGCAGTACGATCTCAACGGCGACAAGCTTTCCAACCCGCGCACGCTGATCGACATGACGCTGAACGGCAAGTCGGGCTTCCCCGATGGCCTTCGCGTCGACATCGACGGCAATATCTGGGTCGGCGCCGGATGGGTCGGCCCCGGCTATGACGGCGTGCAGGTATTTGCACCGGACGGCGATCGCATCGCGCAGATCCTCCTGCCCGAGACCTGCGCCAATCTCACCTTCGGCGGCAAGAAGCGCAACCGGCTCTTCATGACGGCGAGCCAGTCGCTTTATTCGGTCTATGTGGAGACGATGGGCGCGCATAACTGCTAGCGAATAGCGAATAGAGAGTGGCGAATAGAAAACCCTATTCGCTATTCGCCACTCACAATTCGCTTTTCACCCGGTATTCCTTAGCCCCGCCGAAATCCCGTTGATCGTCAGCTGTATCCCCCGCAGCACCTGCTCATCCGGGTTCTGCGCGCGGTGCTCCTTCAACAACTCCACCTGCACATGATTGAGAGGATCGAGATAGGGGAAGCGATGGCGCACCGAGCGCTCGAGCAGCGGGTTGCCCTGCAACAGCCGGTCCTGCCCCATGATGTCCAAGAGCGTCTCGATCACGAGATGCCATTCGCGGCGGATACGGCCGAAGATGCGCTCGCGCAAGGCTTCGTCGGGCACCAGTTCGGCATAGCGCGAGGCGATCGCGATCGAGCTTTTCGCCAGCACCATGTCCATGTTCGACAGCAGCATGCGGAAGAACGGCCATTCCTTGTAAAGCTCTTTCAGGAACGGCATGCCCTGCTCGGGATGCTCCGCGATCCAGGTCTCCACCGCGCTGCCAAAGCCATACCAGCCCGGCAGCATCAGCCGGCATTGCGCCCAGGAGAACACCCAGGGGATCGCGCGCAGATCCTCGATCGCGCGGGTTTTCTTGCGTGACGCCGGACGGCTACCGATGTTGAGCGTCGCGATCTCGTTGATGACGGTCGAGTTCCAGAAATAGTCGACAAAGCCGTCGGTCTCGTAGACGAGGCCGCGATAGGCCTTGAAGGCGAGATCGGACAATTGATCCATCGCGGTCAGGTATTCGCGCTTCGGCGCCGGCTGCCGCGGATGCAGCAGGCTCGCTTCCATAGTGGCGGCGGCTAGGATTTCCAGATTGCTGCGGCCGACCTCGGCGTTGGAATATTTCGACGAGATGATCTCGCCCTGCTCGGTGATACGGATTTGGCCGTTCACCGCCCCGCCTGGCTGCGCGATGATGGCGTCATAGCTCGGCCCACCGCCACGGCCGACCGAGCCGCCGCGGCCGTGGAAGAGCCGCAGCCGCACGCTGTGGCGCTCGAACACTTCGACGAGCTGGATCTCGGCCTTGTAGAGCTCCCAACCCGAAGTGACGAAGCCGCCATCCTTGTTGCTGTCGGAATAACCGAGCATGACTTCCTGCACCGAGCCGCGGCTATCGACGAATTTCCGGTAGTCGTGCAGCGACAGCATCCGGTCCATGATGCTGGCACAGGCCTGCAGATCCTCGATGGTCTCGAACAGCGGCACGATGTTGATGGCGCTGCGCCCCGACGGATTGATGAGGCCGACTTCTTTCAAGAGCAGCGCGACCTCGAGCATGTCGGACATGCCCTGGCACATCGAGATGATGCATTGGGGAATGACGTCATCGCCGAATTTGGCGTGGGCTTCGGCGGCGGCGCGGAACACGGCAAGCTCGCCAACCGTCTCCTCGCTGTATTTCACGAAAGACGACGCCAGCGGTCGTGAATTGCGGAGCTCGCTCGATAGCAGCGCCACGCGGGCGTCTTCGCTGAGCGCCAGATACGACATGCCGGGCATCGCCGCATCGAGCAGCTCGGCGACGGTGCGCTCATGCACGGCGGAATTCTGCCGGATATCGAGGCGAGCGAGATGGAAACCGAAGCAATCGACCGCGCGCCGCAATAGCCGCAGCCGGCCGCGCGAAATCACCCGCGCATTGTTCGAAATCAGCGAGCGATCGAGCACGTCGAGATCGGCCTGCAACTCCCTGACGCTGGTGTAAGGCTCGGCCTTGCCCACCGGCCGCCGGATGATTTCGACATCGAGCCGCTCGGCGGTCGCCGTCAGCCGCGCGTAGATGCCGGAGACGGCAAGACGATACGGCTCAGCGCTGCGGTGCGGCGAGGTATCGGGCGAACGCTCCGCCAAGGTCCGCAGCTCCTCGGAAACGTCGGCGAGATGCGCCGAGATCGAGAGTTCGGCACCAAGCACGTGCAGCTCTTCCAGATAATATTGCAGCACCCGGCTCGACTGCAGCTTGAGCGTGCCGCGCATGACGTCGGCGGTGACGAAGGGATTGCCGTCGCGGTCGCCGCCGATCCAGCTCCCCATCCGCAGGAAGGAAGCGATCTCGCTCGCTTCCGCCTCGCCGACATTGAGCCGGTCTTCCAGCGCGCAGATCAGCCGCGGCACTTCGCTCAGAAACGTGTAGTCGTAGAAGGAAAGGCCGTTGGCGACCTCGTCGAGCACCGTGAGTTTCGTACGGCGCAAGAGGTTGGTCTGCCACAGTGTCAGCACCGCGCGACGCAATTGCTCGTCGCTCGCTTCCGCCTCCTCCGGGGTAAGCTGCACCCGTTCGCGGCGGTCGAGGAGCTGCGCGACCTCCATCTCGCGGTCCATCGTGCTCTTGCGGCGGACCTCGGTCGGATGCGCCGTCAGTACCGGGCTGACGAGAGCGTTCTTGAAGAACGTCTTCAAATCGGCGTTGGAGATGCCAGCCGACTGCGCCAGCGCCACGGTGTCAGCGAGCGCGCCCGCCCGTGGCGCGCCCCTGGCGGCCGAGCGCGTGCGCATCTGGCGGATCGTGTTCTGGTCCTCGGCGATATTGGCCAGGTGGGAGAAATAGCTGAAGGCGCGCACGATGCGCACGGTCTCGGAGATCGACATGCTGTCGAGGATCTGTTCGAGCTCGCTCCGCGCCAGGCGGTCCTCGTCGCGATGAAAGCGGATCGAGGTCTGGCGGATGCGCTCGACCAGGTCGAACACGTCAGCGCCCTCCTGGTCGCGCACGGTGTCGCCGAGGATGCGGCCAAGCAACCGGATGTCGTTGCGCAGCCGGGTGTCCTCCTCCAGCGCCTGCACGTCATCGGCCCGGTTGGGCCGCAGTTCGGCGTCGGAAGGCATGGTCTGAAGGGACATGGCGCTACACTCCAGAAGCTGCCCGGCAAGATCAGGAGTGTGCAATTTTTTTGCCGCAGCGCAAGATGAAGATGGAGGCGATTGGTGCCGGCCAGACAGGATAACGGAAACGTGGTCTTTCGCCTCGCGGCGCAGGGCGTCCGAGCTTTATGAATTATCCATCCCTCCCAATGAGAGGGCGCAGGGAAGACCGGATGCTGGTTGCACCCGTGGAATGCGCAGAAAAATGACCACAGGTTCAACCGGAGCGACCCGGCCTTCCCTGCGCGATTGGTTTACGGCGTATACGTGCTCTCCTCGGCGTGCCGGGCTTTCTAGCCACCGTCGCCTGCCTGGCCCAAAGACCTTGCAAGCTTGATCCCAGCGTCGGGGGATCGGGACCACACGATTTTGCCGTCCGCCTCGACCGTGCTCGTCAGTCACAGCCTCAGCGTCCATCGCCTCCCGCCTCAACGTCCATGACGACGCGTCCGCCCCTCTTGGCCGAGCCGGGATGGCGCATAACAAATCATATTATTCCGAAAATCGGAAGAAGGATATTTTCGCGCGAACGGCTTGACTTTAGACGAAGACGCTTCTGATAAACCGAACTGATTTGCCCGTCGGGCATGCCTCCGAAGCCGGTATCGCTTCGGCGCAAGGCCGTGATCCCATAAATCTGCCAAGCGGAAAGATTGCCAAAGTCCGCTTTACACCGATAGCGACCAAATTCCGTGGCACAGCGAAATGACGCGATGGGCCAAGAAGCGGACCCACCGTGAGTGGCCGCTACAAAGTTAATCGGCCAGCTCTGCTTCCTGAGCGTCCCCGTGCCTTTCGCCGCTGTCGGAGCGCCGAGCTGCTCGGTACCGGCCAGGCGATACTCCGTGATATCGATTGAACAGCTTCGAAAACGCCGCCGCTGTCTCATAACCGACCCGGCTGGCAATCCGTGCAATGGGCTCATCGCTGGTTTCCAGCAGGAACGCCGCTTCCGCCATCCGACGTTCGATGACGTAACGATGCATGGACTGGCCGACGAGCTTGGTAAAGCGCGCCGAAAATACCGAGCGGCCAAGCCCCACGCGCTGGCCAAGGTCGCTCAGGGTCCAGGGCTGCTCCGGGTTCTCGTGAATCAGCTTGAGCGCCGGTCCGATATGTGGGTCGGATATGGCCCCGAGCCAGCCGCCTTGTCCGGGACTGAGAGATGCGATCCAGCTTCGGAGCACCTCGACAAAGAGCACTTCCGTCAATCGTGAAAGCGCGACGCGTTGACCAGGACGTTCGGTCGCGCACTCGCTAATCAAGCGGCGCAGGATTGCTTCAAGCCAACCGCTGTCCGCCGTCGGCTTCAGCAAGAGCACGGGCGGAAGTAACTCCATCACGCTGCCAAACAGCGGCCGCGACACCGTGAAATTGCCGCAGAGCATGGTCGTGAGCGGCTTTGCACGGCCGCCGTGACGAACGAAGCCAAGACGCGGCGACGATCGATCAATATCCATAATCCGCAAAGGCTCGGCCCGGCGATCCGAATAAAACACATGGGGCTCTCCGCGCGTGATGACGACAAAGTCGCCCCCAGTCATCTGGATTTCCTGCTCCTGTCCGACCGCAAGGGTCGCTGAGCCCTGGCTGAGATAGTGAAACAGAGCGTAGGGACGCGCCGGCAACTCAAGACGCCAGGGATGGCCCAGCTCGAAGTGAAAGAGCAGCGTCCCGCTGAGACGTATGCGATCGAGCACTTGGGCGAGTATGTCCATGCCGCCGACATTAGGCCGGTGGACGATCGAACACAACATCCGGACGATTGATCTCTATCGTCCGGAAGGTCCGCGGAATAGGTCATGGCGCGGCGGGCCGACGATGAGCGGCAACCGTTTCGCGAACAGCAGATGGAAGCACAGCGACCTCTCTGGAAACACCTCCGTCGGCTTTGGCCGGGAGCTATCCGAACTGGGCTTCGGTGCATTCGTCAATCGCAAACTGGTCAACGTGGCGCCGGCCGGGTCACCTCTGTCGGGCCCAATCGCAAGCTGACCCACTTCCTAAGCGTTGGCGAATTCCATTCGAGGAGAAATTGAGAATGATTGAAGCGAACAAGCGTGAATTTCTAGCGGCCGCCGTCTCCAGTGTCCTTGTTTCGATGACGGGGGCCGGCGATGCGGTCGCCGAGACTGCAACCGGACCAGCAAACGTCACATCCAGGCCGATCACGCTGGATCACATCAGGATAACGTGCCGACGATCGTTCGAACAGGTGCGTGCGGCCCTCCAAACCGATCTGCCAAAGTTCGACCCGGGCATGTTGGATGCGTTGGCCGCCGGAGACGAAGCGAAGGTTAAGGAATATGAGAGGGGGGCAGCCCTCTTCAATTTCCTCGAGCGTCACCCTGGTGACCTGCTCGCAATAGCCGGGCGAAAGCGGAAAGCTCTTCAGTATGAAATCGGCAACGCCCACACGGCGACGAAGATGACGCGATTTGATTTGCGCGCCGCGCTTTACGTACCGTTGAGGGTCGTCTTGTTCGAGACCGAAAGCGGAGAGACGGTTTTCGAGTACGATCGACCTTCGTCGCTCGTCGGACAGTTTGGCGATCCCCGGGTAACGGAAGTCGGCTTGCATCTTGATCGCGAGCTGGAGAGCGTTCTTCTCAAAGCCGCTGGCTAAAACCTAGCTCGGATATAGTTGGCTTCGTTATCTTCAGGGCCGTGCACTTTCAAAGTGTGCGGTCCCGATATTTTTGCTCGACTTGAACGCAAGCCACCTGCCAACCCTTTGGAGTCAAAGGGCGCTCAAAGCGTTCGCCGTCATCACCCCGCGATTGAACAGACCATCACGTCAAGACTTTTTGAACGTATCAGATGTTTTCCAAGAATTCCGAAGGTAAACCGCTGATTTTAAGAGGCGATTAGCACGGGCGGAAGTAGCTCGAGCACGCTGCCAAACAGCGGCCGTGACACTGTGAAATTGCCGCAGATCAAGGTCGAGAGCAGCTTTGCACGGCTGCCGTAACGAACGACGCCAAACCGCGACGACGCTCGATCGATATCCATAATCCGCAAGGGCTTGGCCCGACGATCCGAATAAAACACATGGGGCTCGCCGCGTGTGATCACGACAAAATCGCCTTCAGCCATCTGGATTTCCTGTTCCTGTCCGAGCGCGAGGGTCGCCGAGCCCTGGCTGACGTAGTGAAATAGAGCGTAGGGGCGCGCCGGAAACTCAAGGTGCCAGGGGTGGCCGAGCTCGAAGTGAAAGAGCAGCGTCCCGTCGAGACGAACCCGATCGAGCACTTGAGCGAGTTTATCCATGCCGCCGAGCTTAGACCGGTGGACGATCGGACACAACATCTGGACGATTGATCTCTATCGTCCGGAAGGTCCGCGGAATAGGTCATGGCGCAGCGGGCCGACGTTACGAGCGGCAACCATTTCGCCAGTAGCAGATGGAAGAACCGCGACCTCACTGGAAACGCCTGTTCATTCCACCGGACTGTGTTCCGTCCGACATGCCAACAGGAAAAATCAATGCTAAATATCCTTCTCTCACTCGCCACCGTGCTTCTGGCCGGAACGACATTGGCCGGCTCCGTCCGTTCCGCCGAATTACCCAAGGGAGCGGTCCACAACATCGTGCTCGTGCACGGCGCTTTCGTGGACCAGACGAGCTGGCAGCCCGTTGCCGATATTCTCACAAAGAAAGGCTACAACGTCACGCTCGTCGAGAACCCGCTCACCTCCCTTGCTGCTGACGTTGATGCCACCAAACAAGCTCTCGCGAAGCAGGACGGCAAAACCGTTCTCGTCGGCCATTCCTGGGGTGGCGTGGTCATCACGGAAGCCGGTAACGATCCGAAGGTGTCGGCGCTGGTCTACGTCTCCGCCTTCGCGCCCGACGTGGGACAATCTCTGGCGACCCTCGCCAAGAGCGGTCCGGCGACCGAAGGTGCCGCAGCGATTCATCCCGACGACAAAGGCAACCTCTACATCGATCCCAAAGTGTTTCCGTCAGCCGTCGCGGCTGACCTTCCTCCCGAAATCGCTGAGCACCTGGCCAACTCGCAGCTTCCATTGAGCCACGTTGCGTTCGAGGCCCCCGTCGACGTGGCCGCCTGGCGCGACAAGCCGACGTTTTACGTGATCAGCACCAAGGACAAGGTCATCGCACCCGAGGCCCAAAAGCTTTTCGCAGCCAGGATGAAAGCACAGACGACGGAAGTCGCCGGCAGTCATGCTTCGCTCGTCGTTCATGCCGATGTGGTCGCGGCGGTGATCGAAAAGGCCACACTCGCGAAGTGACGGTACCGCTCCCGGCGCGTTCGTGCCGGGAGCGCTCACGCCGAGAGAATGCAGATACATCGGCGCGGAAGGTCTCGGCCGCTCTGCTGCACTGGTCTCCCCACTCGATTATTTCATGCCAAGCATCCGGAGGATGAGATGACTCAACTCGACATCGCTAGAAAAGAAATCGCCACGCTCGAAACGGCGCCGACCCGTTACGTCGAAGGCCACGGCATCCGCTTTGCCTATCGCCGCCTCGGCCCGCCAACCGGAACGCCGTTGGTTCTCTTGCAGCACTTCTCGGGCAACATCGATGGATGGGATCCCGCCGTCGTCAACGCTCTCGCCACCGATCGCCCAGTCATCGCGTTTGACAACGCCGGTGTTGGTCGCTCGACCGGCAAAACGCCTGACAATGTCGCAGCGATGGCGAAAGATGCAGTCGCCTTCATCGATCTGCTCGGCTTCTCTGAAGTCGATCTGCTGGGCTTTTCTCTTGGCGGCTGCGTCGCTCAGCAGATCGCCGCCGAGCACGGACGGCTGGTCCGTAGGCTCATTCTCGTCGGCACCGCGCCGAAAGGCGGAGAGGAACATCTGTTGGCGGTGCTGCAGGACGCGTTTTCCCAAACCGATGCGCCGGATCCCCGCCTGCCGCTGTTCTTCACGGCGTCGCCCGCCAGCCGCTCGTCCGGCCTGGCCTTCTTGAATCGGACGAAGCTGCGTCAGTACGATCGGGACACTGACAACGGCAAAGCGGTCACCGATCCGCAAGCCAAGGCTCTGATCACCTGGTGCGCCACACCCGATCCCGAGCACGCCATTCTACACGGCATCCGCCAGCCGGCTCTCGTGGTGAGCGGCAGCCACGACACCATGCTGCCCGCGAACAACGCCTACGTCATGTTCAAGGAGCTTAGCAACGCTCAGCTGATCCTCTATCCCGATTCAGGGCACGGCGCGCTGTTTCAATACCACGAGATGTTCGTCAGCCACGTCCGGACCTTCCTGGAAGCACAGCAAGCGGCTGCATGATCCCGGCGCGTTCCGACGCGATGAGACGCATTCTATCAATGAGAGTTGTTACGGAGGACTAAATGTCAATCGCTAAAGTCGAGGTGGAACGCTTCAGCCTCACGAGCTCAAAATCATTCGACGCTATCGTGGCCGCCTTCAAGTCGGCGGTCGGGCAGCCTGACATGGTCGAATTTTTCAAGCAGACGAGGGCGACAAGTTCCTTCCCGGACCTGGAGCGCGTCGTACGAAGCGGCCTCGGCCGAACGGACCTCATGCTCTTCGCGGAATTCGACCTGGGCGACATTCTGCGTCGTGAAAGCGGATCCGAGACGCCCAAGATCATGCGGTTTGTGGTCGGCAATCCACTCATCATGAAGGAAATGGTCAGGCACGTTCGCGATGCCGGATCCTACGCTCCAGTCACGGTTCTCATCGATGAGCGTCCTGATGGCGTGCACGTCTCGTACGACAAGATGGAGAGTTATCTGCTGCAATATGGCAGCTCGGAAGCCCTTGCCGTCGCCCGAGCTCTCGACACGAAAATCACAACCTTGCTAAGCGAATGCGCAAGCTGAAACGTCCTGGTGACATCTTTGGCCGATGCACGTGGATTAACTCATGCCAATCCCGGAACGCGGCGGGCGTTGTCATGACGCGGGCCAGACGTTGGAAGGGAAATTCCCGCATGTACAAGATGCTTCTTGTGATGATCGCTGCCTTGGCTCTTGCCACCGGGGCTGTCGCATCTGCTACCGGCGCCAGGAAAGAGCCGTTGGGGCAGAAGTCCCACGTCCTGGCTCCTAAATCCTCCGTCCCGCCCGCTCCCAATAGGGATCACGCAGACGGCGCTTGAAGATCTTGCCGGAATCTTCGCGCGGCAGGTTTTGCGCAATTTCGATGTGTTTCGGCACTTTGTAGTCGGCCAGCGAGGCCCTCAGCCGCCTGCGGATGTCGGCGACGTCGAGAGCTACGCCAGCCTGCGGTTCCACCACCGCCAGCAGCGCTTCGCCGAATTCCGCATCGGATGGCCAAGCTCGAAATGAAACAGCAGCGTCCCGCCGAGACGAACGCGATCAAGTACCTGGGCGAGGATGTCCATGCCGTCGAGATTAGCCCGGTGGACGATCGGACACAACATGCGGACGATTGATCCCTATCGTCCGGAATGCTCGCGGATTAGGTCAAGTCGCAGCGGGCCGACGTTACGTGCGGCTACCATTTCGCCAACGGCAGATGGAAGAACCGCGACCTTGCTGGAAACGCCTGTCCATTCCCCGGACTGTGTTTGTCCGACATGCCTACAGGAACAATCAATGCGAAATATCCTCCTCTCAGCCGCAACTGCACTCCTGGCCGGAACGACATTGGTCGGCTCCGTCCATTCCGCCGAACTGCCCAAGGGGGCAGCCCACAACATCGTGCTCGTGCACGGCGCTTTCGTGGACCAGACGAGTTGGCAACCCGTTGCCGATATTCTCACGAAAAAAGGCTACAACGTCACGCTCGTCGAGAATCCGCTCACTTCGCTCGCCGCCGACGTCGACGCCACCAAGCAGGCGCTCGCGAAGCAGGACGGCAAGACCGTTCTGGTCGGCCACTCATGGGGCGGCGTGGTGATCACGCAGGCGGGCGACGATCCCAAGGTTTCAGCGCTGGTCTATGTCTCCGCCTTCGCGCCGGAGGTCGGTGAATCCCTGGCGTCGCTGGCCAAAGCCGGCCCGCCGACCGAAGGCGGCAGTGCGATCCATCCCGACGCAAAGGGCAATCTGTATATCGACCCCAAGGTGTTTCCGTCGGCCGTCGCGGCTGATCTTCCTCCGGAAATCGCCGCGCACCTGGCCAACTCGCAGCTTCCGTTGAATCACGTTGCGTTCGAAGCCCCGGTCGACGTTGCGGCCTGGCACGACAAGCCGACGTTCTATGTCATCAGTACGAAGGACAAAGTCCTTGCGCCCGCGGCGCAGAAGTCGTTCGCAGCCAGGATGAAGGCGCAGACGACGGAAGTCGCCGGCAGCCACGCTTCGCTCGTCGTTCATGCCGATGCAGTCGCCGCGGTGATTGAAAAGGCCACACTCGCAAAGTGACGGTACCGCTCCCGGCGCGTTCGTGCCGGGAGCGCTCACGCTCGCTCAGCGGTCGCTGCGCCTCATCGGCCTCCCCCATTCGATTATTCAGGCCAAGCATCCGGAGGATGACATGACTCAACCCGACATCGCGGCCCAGAACGTGTGGACGATTAGTCTACTCCGCCACGCCTTTTGCCGTTTCGGAATGTGTAGTTGCCAGTGCAATAAAGTACGTGCGCCGCCCATGATGCGTCCATCACAGAGTACGAGCACTCCGGTTACGCGGCTTCTTTTTCCGTCGCGCATATCAATGGCGATCGAATAGAGGCCGTTCGCGATGTTTGTCTCCGCTGGCATAGAATCTCGCCCGTTTGGAGTTTGTTCCTGGTGCAATCAGGCGTCCGGCCCGTGATGAAGCGCTCCAAGATCGACCAGGTAGACGATCTTCACATCCTCATAGAACTCGACGGTTGCGCCTTCGTTGTACGCGGCCCTTTCATCGGCACGCGCAAGGCGCACCTTCACGATAGGAGGAAATTCGAGGCCGTGACGTCCCTTCGTCAGCAATTGTTCCCAATGATATTGCGTCCAGCCCTGGCAAATTTCGTCGGCCTCGCTGTGCCATTTTGCTTGAAGGACGGCCGTCGGCGTCCCATCAATCTCGATAGTGAATGTCGATATGGAATAGGTCATGTGATGACACGCTCGGAGACGCGCCAAAATTTAGAATAGGTAGCGCCACCTTCAGACGCTCTGTATCTCGCGTGGCCTTCATTGCGGCGGTCGAGTGCTGTCCACGGCAATTGCTGAACTGGGAGGCACCGCGTACCAGCCATGTCGTGGCGCTCAGGGTTTCGGTATGGCGCGGACCGATACATCCACGTGCAGTCCGGTCGGATCCTCCGCATTGCCCATGAAGCCACCCGATATCGGCAATGCCTGGCCTGCCTCCCGGGCTACGCCGACGCGAATGAGGTTCGCGCCGGCAACCAGACCGTTGGTCGGGTCGTATTCGACCCAACCCGCGCCGGGCAGATAGACGCTGCACCAGGCGTGCGTGCTGCCGCCGCCTTGGGTCGTGCCAGAGGAGTCGTCGTACAGATAGCCGGTGACAAAACGGGTGGCAAAGCCAAAGCTGCGCAGCGCTTCCATCATCAGCACCGCAAAGTCGCGGCAGGTGCCCGAACCGAGCGCCAGCGTCTCGGCGGCTGTCTGCGTGCCCTCCTCGTAGCGCGCGTTGTAGCGAAACTCCCGCTTGATCGCTTGCGTCATCGCTTCCAGCACCTTCAGGGTGTGCTTGCTGTCCACCTCGGACACGACGCGGCGGGCCCAGGCGTCGACCTTGCGGTCGGGGTCCGGCATCTGGCGTTCGGCCAGGCGCGCAAGATCGGGAATCTCGTGAGCGCCGTAGGAAAATGGAAACGATTCGGCGGTTTCGTCGAGGCTGTAGACCGGCAGCGGCTGCCCATCGGGGTGATGCGTCATGTCGAGCGTCGATACGATGCTGAGCCGCTTGGTCTTGAGTGCCTTGGGCCATTCGAGGTAGCAGATGGAATTGTTGAAAACGTCATGCTTCCAATAGACGCCGGTCGGCTCCGGTTCGACCGCGAGGGTCGCGCTGTGCAGGCGCAGATCGTGGCTTTCATCGGGCCGGACCATCAATTTGTGGCGCAGCAGGCCTACCGGATTGCGGTAGATGTATTCGGTCGTATGCACGATACTGATCTGCGCCATGTGAGCCTCACTCGACTGGATTGATCTAGTCTATACCAAAACGGGCTCGATTTACCGGCGCAAGAAGCTCCCCCGGTAGCCGGTAGTGGCCGGCTTTTTGTTTAACGCGTAGTCATTCCTATTGAAGGTATTGATGAACTTCGATCTCGCCCTCGTCCTGCTCATGCTCGCGGCCGCTATTGCGATGTTCGTCGTCAATCGGCCCCGCATGGACGCGGTCGCGCTGCTCGTGATGGTGGCGATGCCCTTCACCGGCGTGATTACCATGAACGAGGCGCTGGCGGGGTTTGCCGATTCATCCATCATCCTCATCGCCGCGCTGTTCGTGATCGGCGAAGGCCTCGTGATGACGGGGGTTGCGCGACGGCTCGGCGACTGGCTCGACGCAAAGGCCGGCGGGAGCGAGAGTCGACTTTTGGTTCTGCTGATGGCGGCGGTTGGCGGCCTCGGTTCTCTGATGAGCTCAACCGCGGTGGTCGCCATTTTCATCCCGGTGGTGCTGCGCATCTCGCAAAATCGGGGCACCGCGCCAAGCCGGCTGATGATGCCGCTGAGTTTCGCCGCGCTGATCAGTGGAATGCTCACCCTGGTGGCGACGGCGCCCAATCTGGTCGTCAACGCCGAACTGATCCGGCAGGGCGCGCGGGGATTCGGCTTTTTCAGCTTTACCCCCTTCGGGCTACCCCTGCTCGCACTTGGCATCGTCTACATGCTTATCGCGCGCCGCCTGCTGGCCCCCGGGAGCGGCCCGGCCGCCGCGGCGGACCGGCGCCCCGGCCTTCAGCGCTGGATCGAGCAGTACCGCCTTGCTGATCGCGAGAAGCGCGGCCGCATCGGCATCGGCTCGGCGCTGGTCGGAAAGCGCCTCGACGAATTGCCGTTGCGTTCGGCGGACGTGAACCTTCTCGCCATCGAGCGCGACGCGGGGCTTGCGGCCAGGGTGCTCCGCCCGACTCCGCAGACGGAATTGCAGGCGGGCGATGTCCTGCTCGCCGATGTGCACGCTTCCGCCAAGGGCATCAACGAGCTGTGGGATTCCCTCAAGCTCGAGCCGCTGCCGCTCGGCGAGATCGGAAGCTATTTCGCTGACCGTTCCCAGGAGATCGGCACGGCGGAGGTCATCCTGCCGGCCGAATCCGCGCTGATCGGCCAGACGGTGCGCGAAGCCCGGATGCGCTCCGAATATGATCTCACCGTGATCGGGTTGCGCCACGGCAGCAACGTGGCGGTGGACGATCTGCTCAACGAACGGCTGAAGCTCGGGGACACTCTGTTGTTGATCGGCTTCTGGTCCGACATTCGTGAACTCCAATCCGACGTGAACGACGTCGTCGTCCTGAACATGCCGGCCGAGCTGGAGGAAGTTCTTCCGGCAGCGCAGCGGGCGCCGCACGCGCTGGCCGTGCTCGCCCTGGTGGTCGCGCTGATGATCAGCGGCCTAGTACCGAACGTCCAGGCTGCGCTGATCGGTTGCCTGCTGATGGGGCTTCTGGGCTGCGTCGATTTCAACAGCGCCTATCGCTCCATCAATTGGAAAAGCCTGATCCTGATCGTCGGCATGCTGCCGTTCTCGCTGGCGTTGCAGCGGACGGGAGGGGTCGACCTCGCTGCCGACGCCGTGCTCGGCGCGGTTGGCGGCGCGGCGCCGCGCCTTGTGCTCGCGACCTTGTTCGTCATCACCGCGGGGCTCGGCCTGTTCATCTCAAATACGGCCACGGCCGTGCTGATGGCGCCGGTGGCGCTGGCCATCGCCAAAGATCTGGGAGCCTCGCCCTATCCGTTTGCGATGACCGTCGCGCTCGCCGCATCCACGGCTTTCATGACACCTATTTCCTCGCCGGTGAACACGCTAGTGGTAGGACCCGGGCAATACAGTTTCGGCGATTTTGTGAAGGTGGGCACGCCCTTCGCCATCATCGTGGCGATCGTGAGCGTGCTGTTGGTCCCGGTTTTCATGCCATTCAGATAGACAGCACGACGCTCCACGCAGGCGCGCGGCCCCACTATGCCGCCGAGAGCGGAAGTCCACGTCCAGGCCTCAAATCCTCCGCCCCGCCCGCTCCCAATAGGGATCGCGCAGGCGGCGCTTGAATATCTTGCCGGAATCTTCGCGCGGCAGGTTTTGCGCGATTTCGATGTGTTTCGGCACTTTGTAGTCGGCTAGCGACGCCTTCAGCCGCCAGCGGATGTCGGCGACGTCGAGAGCTACGCCAGCCTGCGGTTCCACCACCGCCAGCAGCGCCTCGCCAAATTCCGCATCGGGGATGCCGAACACGGCGCAATCGTGCACGCCGGGAACGGCATGCAGCACCGCCTCGATCTCGGCCGGGTAGATATTGACGCCGCCGGAAATCACCATGTCGCGCTTGCGGTCGCAGAGGAAGACATAGCCGTCGGGGTCGATATAGCCGACGTCGCCCGACGTAATGAAACCGTCGCGCTCGACCTCGGCGCGCTTGTCCGGCTTGTTGTGGTAGGTGAAGTCGGGCGTATCCGATGTCCGCGAATAGATTTCGCCGATCTCGCCCTGAGGCAGTACCTCGCCGTGATCGCCGAGAAAACGCAGCTCGACGCCATCGAGGATTTTGCCGACCGTGCCGGGCCGCTTCAACGAATCGGCGGCGGTCGCGTAAGTCAGCGCGCTGGCTTCGGTCGAGCCGTAATATTCCGAGATCACCGGTCCCCACCAGTCGAGCATGGCGCGCTTGACGTCAGCGGGACATGGCGCGGCGGCATGAACGACATGGCGCAGCGAGGAGATGTCGTATTTCTCCCGGACGGATTGCGGCAACTTCATCAGTCGCACGAACATGGTCGGCACCATGAAGAGCGTGTCGATCTTCTCGGCCTCAACCAGCCGCAGGAATTCCTCGGCATCGAACCGTGGCATCAGCACCAGCGCGCCGCCGAGACGGCCGGCGCGAAGTCCGAATGAATTTGGTGCTGAATGGTAGAGCGGTCCAGGCAATAGCGCTCTGACGCCCGGCTTGAGACCATAGATCAGCGCACGCAGACGCTCCGCCGAGATGACCTGTTCGGGTGTCGGCGCAGATCGGCGCACGCCCTTGGGATTGCCCGTCGTGCCCGAGGTGTAGATCATGTTCTGCGGTTGCGGCACCTGCGGACCGTCATACGGCGCTTGATCGGCGAGCCAGGCGTCGAAATCGACCGCGAAATCGGGCTTTTCCAGGAGGTCGCGATCGATCGGGTAGGTCCTGAGGATTTCCGGCGGCGTCGGAACGCTGAGCACCGTGATGTCAGGCGGGATCGCACCGCGAAGCTGGTGCAGCAGGTCGGGATGGCCGACCAGCACCGCGGTGCCGGAGTCGCGCAGGATGTAATTGATCTCCTCCGGCTTGAAATGCCAGTTCACCGGCACGCCATAGGCGCCGAGCCGCATCGCCGCATAGGCGGCCTCGATGAAAGCGACATCGTTGCGCATGAGTATGCAGACGCTGTCGCCCTGCTTCACGCCGAGACGGTGCAAGCCGCCGGCGATGCGCGCGGCGCGACCAGTGACCTCAGCGTGATCGCGACGGCGATCGCCGGAGATGATGCCGAGATAGACGGACGTTTCCATGTTTTTTCTTTTCGTTATTGCTAGTCCCTCATGGTGAGGAGGCGCGGAGCGCCGTCTCGAACCGTGAGGCCGTGCCCCGTCCCTCGTGACGCCGCGGAGCCTGTCATCGGGCCGCGCTCCGCGCGGACCCGTTGGCGGCTCCTCGGGAGGAGGTCGCCACTATCCCGCCTCCACAAACCTCGGCGCACGCTTGTCGATATTGGCGCGGACCGACTCCAGTTGGTTCGGGCTGCCGATCAGCTTCTGTTGCTCGACGGATTCGGCAAGCAGCGCAGGTCCCGGATCGACGGACAGCTGGTTGAGCAACCGCTTCGCCGCGCGGATCGCATCCGGGCTTTTGCCCGCAATGTCGCGCGCCATTTCGAGCGCCACCGCACGCGGATCATCGCAGACCCGCGTCGCGAGCCCATAGGACAGCGCTTCCTGCGCCGAAAAAATCCGTCCCGTATAGGTCAGCTCGCGCAAGATATCGTCGCGCACCAGGCTCGCCAGGATCGGCGTACCCGCCATGTCGGGCACCAGCCCCCATTTGATCTCCATGATCGACATCCGCGCGTCCGGCGTGAGGAAGCGCATGTCGGCGCCAAGGGCGAGCTGGAAGCCGCCGCCAAAGGCCACGCCCTGGATCGCAGCAATGATCGGCACCGGCAATTGCCGCCAGCCCCACACCGCCTGCTGTGGAAAATTGGCGAGCCCATGCGTACGCCTGGTCAGGTCGCGGCTTTCTCCGCCTGGTATACCATTGCCCCCACTCTCCTTCATGGCCGCGAAACGGCCCATGTCGAGGCCGGCGCAGAACGCCCGCCCCTCACCCGACAACACCACCGCTCGTAGGCCCTTTTCCTTCGCGAGGCGATCGGTTGCGCCGACCAGCGCCTCGAACATCGCCGCATCCAGCGCGTTCATCTTATCGGCCCTAACCAGCCGGACGTCGGCGACGCCATCGGTGATCGTGATCGAGACGCGTTGCTCCATTTAGAACTCTCCCAAAAGCCTTATTCTTTGTTCTGCTTTACAGAACGGCGTTGGCCGGATTTAGTCAATCGACCAATTAACAGCATCGCCGGGGTGGAAACGATGTTCAAGGACCAACTTCTCGCGGGACGCCGTATCCTCGTGACGGGAGGCGGCACCGGACTCGGCAAATCCATGGCCGCGCGCTTTCTCGAGCTCGGCGCCGAGGTGCATATCTGCGGACGACGCAAGATCGTGTGCGACGAGACCGCGACCGAATTGATGGACCAGCATGGCGGACGCGTGGTGAGCCATGGCGTCGACATCCGCAACGCGATGGCCGTTGACGAGATGATCGAACAGATTTGGACCGGCGGTCCCCTCACCGACCTCATCAACAACGCTGCCGGCAATTTCATCTCGCGCACGGAAGAGCTTTCCTCGCGCGGCTTCGATGCCGTCGCCAACATCGTGATGCACGGCACCTTCTATGTCACGCATGCGGTTGGCCGCCGCTGGATCGCCAACAAGCTGCGCGGCAATGTGGTGTCGATCACGGTCACCTGGGTGCGCAACGGCTCGCCTTATGTCGTGCCGTCGGCGATGAGCAAGTCCGCGGTGCACGCCATGACCATGTCGCTGGCGACCGAATGGGGCCATTACGGCATCCGGTTGAACACGATTGCGCCGGGCGAAATCCCGACCGAGGGCATGAGCAAGCGCATCAAGCCCGGTGACGAGGCCGGCGCCCGCACCAAGGCGATGAACCCGATGGGCCGCGTCGGCTCCATGGAGGAGTTGCAGAATCTGGCCGTGTTCCTGATTTCCGGCGGCTGCGACTGGATCAATGGCGAGACCATCGCCATGGACGGCGCCCAGGCACTCGCCATGGGCGGCAATTTCTACCAGCTTCGCGACTGGAGCGATGACGACTGGAACCAGGCGCGCGAGTCGATCAAGGCGCAGAACGAAAAAGACCGCGCATCGCGGGGGTGAAATTGGCAGCGGAGGCCTACGCGACCTCCTGCAATTTCCGCGAGTCGTCGCGGCCGCCGAACAGCCGCCCCATCAGGCCGCCTTGCTCGGTCGGTCTCGCAGTCGGCACGAACGGATCGGTGTAGCAGACTGCTCCCACATTCCTCGCGATGCGCGCGATTTCGTTGGTCATGGCCGGCGCGCCCGACGTGTAGACCATATCGTCCGGCGACAGCATCGGCAGGTAATCGAGCGGCCGGCCGATTCGGATCGCAGATGTGACATCTTGCGGCTCGGACACAACGGGGATGATGGTGACATTGGGAAACAGCGCGAGCCGGCATAGCGCCCGGTGCATGTAGAACGACTGCAACTTCCTCGTCGCGACGACGAACATCAGCTCGCGCCGCGGCTCTTCGGTGATGGCAGCTGCCGCAATCGACCACATCGGCGCAAAGCCGGTGCCGCTCGCGACCAGCACGATGCGGCCGTGATGATTGGGGCGGAAATGCGCGCTGCCGAGCGGTCCGGTGACGCGGACGCGATGGCCGGCGCGGATGTCGTCGCCGAGCGCCGACGACACCACGCCATCGGGAAAGCGGCGGATGTGAAATTGCAGAACATGCCGGTCGGGCGCGCCTTCGAGCGGATAGCTCGGGCTATAGCTGCGCTCCGGAAAGCCGCGAAACTGCAGCTTGCAATACTGGCCCGGCAGATAATTCAACGGCCGCGGCAGCTCGATATTGACGCCGATCACGTCGGACGCGAGCCGGGTCAGCTCCGCCACGCGCGCCGGCAATGATACCGTGTCGGGGAGGGTTTCGGTCTCGAGTGTCAGATCGGACACGACCCGCGCCTGGCAGGCGTGGATCATGTCGCTGCCCTCCTCCGTGCCGCCGAACACCTTGCCGTCGACGAGACGCACGCGGCAGGAACCGCACACGCCGCTGCGGCAGTCATGTGGAAGGTCGACGCCGTTGAGCAGCGCGCTGTCGAGCAGCAGATCGCCGCAATTGGCGTGGAACGCCCCCTTGTCGAGCGTCACCTTGCAAATCTTCCGCATCATTCTACCTCGAGACGTATGGGACGGACGTGCCGCGTATGCCTGATCTGACTGTGATCGAAGGCCGCGACCCGCATGAAGACGCCCGATCGCAGCGGCACGTCATATTGACTCTTCGTATCGAGGCGCCGCGCCACCTCGAGCGCCCAGTGTCCGGACGCCCAGCGCGCCGCGCAGCGCACATCCGCGCGATCGCCGGAGAAATCACCCGAGACGATCACGCCGGGAAGAACCGTGCCGACGGGAATGAGCCTATCCACTTCCGGCGTGTACGGCACGGTCTCGGCTTCGGTCATGAACCATCGCGCGCCGTCACCTTCGCCGACATCGGGATCAAGTGACAATTGCCCCATCCGGGCAATCGTCGCCGCGAGATCCTGGGGAAGCCGGCGCGGCCTGACGATCGGATCGCCGTCAGCCGTATTCGGCGGCCGATCGAAATTGTCGGCATAGTTTGCGGTGCCGGGGTCCGGTGTGAAGCCGCCGCGATAAGGCACGACATTGGCAACCTGCATCGGGCTCGGCTTCTCCGGCGGGCCGAAATGATCATCGTCCATCCAGCCGGTGGCGCCGCTGGTCGCCTTCCACTGCCACACGTCGACAAAGGCGCCGCTCGTGAAATGCAGGCCGCGCCCGGTCATGGTCGAAGGCGCGCCGGCAATGGGCTGCGGGCTCGCATGAAAGGTGCGATCGCCCGCAAGGTCGAGATCGGATGTCGTGAGCAGCACGGCAAATTTGTCTTCGTTGAAGGCCTGCTCATCGCCGTGCTCGTAACCGTCATGCAGCAGATGCCAGCCGTCGATCTGCTTGATCAGCGGCAATTGCTTCAGCGAGCGGCTCGGGTCCTGCCAGGTGAACAGGAAATAGGCCCAGGTGCCGTCGTGCACCGCGCGAATCTCCACACGCGTTTCGCCCAGGCCGTCAAAATTTCCGCCTTGATTGGTCATCAGCGAAAACGGCTTGATGTTGCGCCAGACCGGATCGGACGTATCGCCGTCGATAATCGGGGCATCCGCGTCCGAGATGCGGTGGACTTGCACGCTGTTCACATCGAACCAGTCCGCCGCAACGACGGCCGAGGCGCCGGTGATCGCGACCGCGGCGGCCACGGCGAAAGCATTCGCCTGCAGCGTGACGTTTCGGCGCTTCGGCACTTCGCGCGGCGGCTTGCGCGCCGGAGGTCGTGGTTGGCGGTCGTGGGCGACCGGCTGCTGCGGCTGCAACGGCGCCCTCTGCGTCTCCTGAGAATCCGTCGCCGATGCAGCATTCTTTTCGGCCAGCAGGGTCAGCAGCTCCACCGCATCGAGCCGCGGCGGCGGTGGCGGCAGCCGCTCGGGCCGGAATATCCGCAACAGCTGCACCAAGCCACCGATCCGCAGATGGATCAGGACGTGAAACGCCGCAAAGACCGGCACCACCCAGGCCGCATACCAATGCACGGTCACGGCGTCGTAGCCTGCGAACAGACCAAAATAGAGCAAGCCGCCGGTTGCGATCAGTGTCCCCATTGCGGCGAAGAAAATCCAGATCAGGATGACGCTCAGCGTGCCGAGCCGGACCTGCTTCGGGCCGATGAGGCCGCGCAGCCGGACGTTGTCCAGTTGCACGCGGCGATCGAGCCCTGACCTCGTCAGATAGATCGCATACGCAATAGATACCGCCACCAACACGACCGCGGCATCCATATGAGAGGTCCACACGCCGTTGCGCGGCAACAGGAAATCGATCGCATTGAGCCAGGCGCGGTCAGGCGCCTCGGTCGCAATTCGCAGTCCCGTGACGAATGCCACGCTGACCGCGGCCACCAACAGCCAATGCAGGATGATGGTACCATAGTCTGTCTTGCGCGGCTTCACTTGCGCCTCCCCTCTCCGGAAAAATCGCAAGTATTTTGACAGGCACGCAGGCTCGCACGGTACGCAACCGCGTTCAGCCAGGCCATTACCTGCAAAGAACTTCTACTCTTACCCAAACTACCGATCCCCAAATAACAGCCCGCCGCAGCCGGCGGACGGAAGCCATCTCCTTTTGATGCGGAAAACGCCGCGACAATGATACAACCGGCATCGCCCCGCCGATTGAACATCCGCCGACCATCATGTGATGGATTTATTGCCCGGCCGAGAGATTGCGCCGATGGCTTAAGTCGTTAGCGAGGCTTTTCATTTTCGTCCCCTGTTAACTCTCAGAGATTGCATCCGCGCTGTCGACTGCATGGACGGAGGTTCATTTAGCTTCATGGCGTCAATCTGCTGGCGCTCCGCCCAATCGGAACCGAAGCAAGGTGATAGCTGGACGATTTGATGGCACAGGATTTATTCCGGCTCTGCTCAGGAAAATTCCCATTGTTGCCGGAAAATGGTCTGTATCGACAGCCAGTTTGCATAGCAGCCAGCGCACACAACTCACCGGAGTACAGTACGGGATGAGTATTGCTGAAGGCCGCCCGCAGACATCATCGCCGTTTGCCCCGCTCAATCCATTCGCTGCGACGGTTGCGGATGACCCCGTCTCGCGTGGGCTGCATGAAAGCGCACGCAAGATGATCGGCATCGCGCTGTTCAGCGGCGTGATCAATCTTCTGATGCTCTCCGGCTCTCTCTATATGCTGCAGGTCTACGACCGCGTCATTCCGAGCCGCAACATCGCAACGCTGGCCGGCCTGTCGCTGATGGTGCTGTTTGCCTATCTGATGCAGGGCTATTTCGACGCGTTGCGCGCACGCATGCTGTGCCGGGTCGCGACGCTGTTCGACGTCAGCTTGCAGGATTCGATCCACACCGCGCTCGTCACGCTGCCGCTTCGCGGCGCAAGGCCAATGCTGATGCAGCAGCCGCTGCGCGATCTCGACCAGATCCGCGCTTTCATGTCGAGCATGGGGCCGACTGCATTCCTCGACATGCCATGGATCCCGATCTTCCTGATCGGGCTGTTTCTGTTTCATCCCGCAATCGGCTTGACCGCCCTGCTCGGGACCGTCGGTATCATCGCCATGACCTTGCTCACCGATCGTCTGTCGCGTGGCGCGGCGAAGTCGGCGATGGACTCCAGCGCACAGCGGCAGGTGCTCGCCGACACCACCCAGCGCAATGCCGAGGTCATCCGCGCGCTCGGCATGGTCGATCGGTTCGGCGTGCTCTGGGCGCGGGTCAATGAGCGTTACTTGCGCGAGAACATCCGCGCCACCGACGTCTCTGCCAATCTCGGCTCGGGCGCAAAAGTGCTGCGCTATGTACTGCAGTCGGGGATGCTTGGCATCGGCGCCTATCTCGTGGTCTCCGACAAGGCGTCCGGCGGCATCATGATCGCGTCCTCGATCATGATGGGCCGCGCGCTCGCGCCGGTCGAGGTCGCTCTCAGCAGCTGGAAGCAGCTCATCGCCGCGCGCCAGGGCATCGCGCGCCTGCGCGATATCTGCCAGACGACGGCAAAGCCGCCCGCCCCGCCCGTTATGCTGCCTCGTCCCTATCGCGAGCTCTCGGTGCAGGAGCTTTCGGTTGCCGCACCCGGCACGGACCGGCCGATCGTGCAGAACGTTTCCTTCACGCTGAAGGCCGGCATGGGCCTTGCCCTGCTGGGTGCAAGCGCCTCGGGCAAGACTTCTCTCTCGAAAGCCCTGGTCGGCATCTGGCCCGCGCAGCACGGCGTCATACGTCTTGATAGTGCGGCAATCGATCAGTGGCGCAACGAGGATCTCGGCCGCCACATCGGCTATCTGCCGCAGGATGTTGCGTTGTTCGACGGCACCGTGGCGGAGAACATCTGCCGTTTCGACGCTGCAGCGACATCCGATGAGATCCTCAAAGCAGCGCAGATCGCCGGCGTTCACGACACCATCCTGCGGCTGCCGGACGGCTATTCGACACGGATCGGCCAGGGCGGCATGTCGCTCTCGGCGGGACAGCGCCAGCGCGTCGGCCTGGCGCGCGCCGTGTACGGCGATCCCTTCCTCGTCGTGCTGGACGAGCCGAACGCCAATCTCGATGCCGAGGGCGAGAATGCGCTCGGCCGCGCGATTGCGATCCTGCGGCACAACAAGAGCATCGTCATTGTCATCTCGCATCGACCGAACGCGCTCGCCGCGCTCGACATGGCGCTGGTGCTGTACGAGGGCAAGGCGATCGCATTCGGCTCGAGCCAGGAAGTGTTCGCGCGTGTCAGCGGATCGGCCGCTGCCGCAGTGCCAGCGACACCGCAAGCAGCGGTGACGGGCCACAAACCGGTGCGGCGTGCTGTGCCTGCGGAGCGAGTTTGACCATGAGACCGATCGATCACCTTGAAGAGCACGAAGCGCCGCGTTGGAACGACGATCCCGCCGCCGGCGAATTCGGCCCGCAGGGCGAAGCGCTGATCCTGGAACTGCGACGGCTCCGCCACGCCTTCGACGAAGAAAACCGGAGCGCGCGCAGGCATGCCGACGCAGGACGGCACGGCTCGGACGCGCCCCGTCGGCGCCGCTCCAGCCCGTCGAAGCGTCCGCGCAAGGGCCGGGTGGCCAAGGCGATCGATGTCTGCCTTCAACAGATTGGGTTGAAGGCGCCGGAGCAGAAAGAGCAACCGCACGAGTTGCCCCGCGAAGCTCCGCCCCCGCCACCGCCACCGCGTCGTCCGAGCCCGACGCTGGCGCCGCATGATCCCCTGACGATGGATCTTGCGAAGCTCGCTCCCAAGATCAGCAGACCATTCAAGCTCGATCCTTCGATGGGCCTCGAGGGCATCGAACCGGCGCTGCCGCCTCCCGCAAAACCAGAGACGCGCGTCGGAAAACTCGTCACCACATGCCGCACCGGCCTGATGACCGGCGTGAATTTCGTCGTCTATAACGGCGAGGGTGCGCCTCCACCCGCCGACGGCAGCCTTTCCATGAAGACAAGCTGGTCGTTTGAGCGCGAATTGCGCACCGGACTTCGCATTCTTCTTATTGCAGGCGTCCTCGGCGGCGGCTGGTTCTTTTTCGTGCCGCTTGCAGGCGCCGTCGTGGTGCCCGGCAATCTCGTCGTTCAATCCAACGTGAAGACGATCCAGCACCCGACCGGCGGCGTCGTGGCGGAGATCAAGGTCAAGAATGGCGATCGCATCAATGCCGGCGACCTCCTGGTGCGTCTCGATGCAACACAGGCGCAGGCGAGCCTCCAGATGGTGAGCAAGCAGCTCGTCGAAGTCAGGTCAAAGATGGCGCGTCTCACCGCAGAGCGCGACGATCTTCCACAACTTACGATTCCACCGGAGCTCGCCTCGCGCTCGGATGATGAAACGGTGAAGAGCCTGCTTACTTCCGAGCAATCCCTGTTCAAGGCCCGCTCCAGCGCGCGCCACAGCCAGAAGGACCTGCTGCAGAGCCGCGTTGCCCAGCTCAACGAGGAAATCTCTGGTCTGCAAGTGCAGGTCGATTCCAGGGCCAAACAATTGGAGCTGATCCAGGGCGAACTGGCCGGGGTGCAGGACCTTTACGACAAGCGTCTGGTGCCGCTGACGCGGCTGACGTCCCTGCAGCGCGAAGCGGCGCGGCTCGACGGTGAACGCGGGCAATTGCTGTCCTCGATCGCCGAAACCAAGTCGAAGGTTGGCGAAGCGGAGCTTCAGATCGTTCGCATCGATCAGGATTTCCGCACCGATGTCGTCAAGGACCTCGGCGAAGCCCAGGGCAAGGAGGCCGAACTCGTCGAGCGCGGTGTTGCCGCCCGCGATCTGCTCGACCGCATCGAGATTCGCGCGCCGACGTCGGGCGTCGTTCACCAATTGGCGGCGCATACGGTCGGCGGTGTCATCCGTGCCGGCGACTCCATCATGGAAATCGTTCCGGACACCGAAGATTTGCAGGTCGAAGCGCGGCTGCAGCCGCAGGATATCGACCACGTGCGCTCCGGCCAGACCGCTTTCGTGCGCTTCTCGGCCTTCAACGTGCGCACGACACCGCAACTCACGGGAATCGTATCCTATGTTTCGGCCGACACCAGCCACGATCAGCAGACCAATGCGCCGTTTTTCAGCGTTCGCGTCACCCTGCCCGACGACGAGCGGCGACGCCTTGCGGACCTGCAGCTCGTGCCGGGCATGCCAGCGGAAGTGTTCATGCAAACGGGCAGCCGCACGATGGTGAGCTACATCTTCAAGCCGATCGCCGAGCAAATGCGGCGCGCCTTTGTCGAACAGTGAACAGCTCTCGCCAGAACCGAGAGTTGCCGCATTCATATAATGGCCGAGCCAAAGTGCAGACACACTTGCGACACCCTCGGATGAGATGAGCCCGTGGTACGCGCGCGGTACGTTCTTCAGTTGGAGGAAAGTCTATGGCTGTAACAACCGTACGCGACGATGCGCTCGTCACCACGTCGGATCTCGCGCAAACGGGTGCCGTGTATAACGATGCGACCCGCCTGCTTGACGGCGGATTGTGGGACACCCCCGCCGACAGCAATAATCAGATTGCCTATCTCGGCATGTACACGACCGACATCCATTCCGTGCTCAACGACGTCACTTCGATGCTCGCCAATCCCGGCGGCGTCACCGTCGGCGGCGCGGCGCTCAATTTGGCGACCGCCGACACGGCTGTGCTGACGCAGGTGCAGGGCCAGTTAGAGACGCTTCTGACATTGGCCAATGGTTCCGTCGGCAACAGCGCCACTGCCGCGACAAATCAGGAACTGATTCACACGACGCAAACGTCGATCCTCAACGAGATCAATGGCGACGCTACGCTCGCCAATGCGCTGGCTGCTACCGGCGCCACTTACATGGGCGGCACGGGTGCCACCAATGTCGGCTTCCAGGCATTGCCGACCGGTGCGGATGACGCCGCTTCGC
>Ga0210384_10000422_pt1 | contig 64865 bp, 57 predicted proteins | sample IncBWH2MmetaG_FD_160574 | JGI IMG/M metagenome (GOLD analysis project Ga0210384, IMG submission 160574) | Forest soil microbial communities from Barre Woods Harvard Forest LTER site, Petersham, Massachusetts, United States - Inc-BW-H-2-M | ecosystem: Environmental > Terrestrial > Soil >...
GAGTTGATCATCAGTTGACGCTGATGCACGGCGCCTTTCCCTTCAATATTGGGAGGGCGCGTTTCCAATCGAACGACATGTTCCTGTTTCAACTGCAACTCGGCAGCGTCCTCGATGGTTACAATCCGTTCCCGGTCTGAAATGTAAGACGAAAGCACGTTCAAAAAGGTCGTTTTGCCGGCGCCCGTGCCTCCCGAAATCAAAATATTGAGCCGGGCTTTCACGCAACCTTGCATGAGTTCCAGCATCGGCGGCGTCAAAGTGCTATTTCGAAGAAGGTCGGCGTCCGTCAATCGCTCGCGGCCGAAACGCCGAATCGACAAGCACGGGCCGTCCACGGCCAGCGGTGGGATGATCGCGTTAACGCGGGAGCCATCGGCCAGCCGGGCGTCAACCATGGGTGATGATTCATCCACCCGCCGGCCAATCGCCGCCACAATGCGGTCAATGATGCTCATGACGTGCGCATCATCGCGAAACTGTATGGACGTTGCCTCTAAAATCCCACGGCGCTCCACGTAGACGCGATTGTACGTATTCACCAGGATGTCCGAGACTGTGGGATCGGCGAGCAAGGGTTCGAGGGGGCCCAGTCCGAAGACCTCGTCCAGAACTTCCAGTGCCAGCCGCTCGCGCTCTTGCAGACTCATGGGAGTCGACTCGCCCACGACCAGCGATTCCAGAATCTGCCCCACTTCGCGACGAACGTCCTCGCGCTTGATTTCATTCAGCCGGGTGAGATTCAGCTTTTGAATCAGCTTGCGGTGAATCGCGATCTTAACCGCCCCAAAATTGGTGCGAGCGCCCGGCATGGGTGCTGTCGTTGACATCTAAATCACCTCTTCGCGGGAAATAAAAATAAGCTGCTAAGTGTGCTTCGCTTCTCCGCAGGAGCTGGACCCAACCCGGTTAGTAGCGAGGCAAATTGACGATAGTGGTTGGTCAGCACATTGTTGTGATTCTCGATCAGCGGCGTTCCCAGGTTGACGGATGTGCTGGCTTTGCTGAAATCGTTGGGAAGAAATGCGAAAATGGGCCGCTTGATGGTTTTCTGCAGGCTGTTCAGCGTTTCCTGATCGCCCTTGTGCCAACGATTGACGACAATCCGAACTTTTTCCGAGTTGATTCCCAATCCTTCCAACGCCGATAAACGGCGCTCGAGATTCCACAGGGCCGGCACATTCGTCTCCGTCACCAGCAGAATCATTCGAGCCGACTCGAGGACCGATGTCCAATCCGACCCGAACTGGGAGCCGATGTCGGCCAGGACCATGTCGAAGCTGGCCTGGGCCACATTCGCGACACGACTCAGCAGCCTGGCCGGAATGGTTTGCCACTGTTCCGGGTGCAAAGCCCCGGCTAGAATTTGAAGCTTCGTTTTGTGCGCGGTCAGAAGGCCGTCGAAAAAGTGGCTGTCGAGTCGATCGATATTTTCGATGGCGTCACGGATGCCGAAACGCGGATTCAAATCGAGCATCAGGTGGGCGTTTCCGAGCGGCCGCGCAAGGTCCAGCAGGACAACTTGCTTGCGCGCGAAGGTTGACAACTGAACGCCCAGATTCACGGCCACGGTCGTGGTTCCCACGCCGCCCTTTGAACCCATCAGGACAATCAGCTTTTCCACTGATTTCCGCTCCACTGACTGGCCTTCTTGTATGAATCTTGCGAAAATTTCCCGAAGCGCCACGGGATCGGCCGGCTTGGAAATGATGTCCTGGACACCGCTGCGCATCGCATCCAGCAACATCTGCTGATTCGGCGGGTTGAGGGCGGAACATGCGACCAATCTCACCGTAGGGCGCAATCTCCGCAAGTGCGCACCGAAGGCGAAGAAAGGTTCCGGATCACGGCCCAGGTCGAGAAGGACCACGTCCGGAATATTTTCGCTGGCGTCAATGCGGTCCGTCGGAACCGTCCACTGCTTCAAGGACGTAACCAGCCCCGTCTGCTGCAAACTGGCCAGTAATTGAGCAGCCGTACTTGAATCGCTACTGGCAATTCCCGCGGTCAGCATAAGGTCCACGTCTCCGTCGTCCGATTGGATAAGCGCGTCATAAGCAAGAGCTACCCGAAATCCTCCTCTAGTTTGTTCCCGGACTCTTCGGTTGTTCCGGGGCAGTGGGCTCCAAGAACGGTCTTGGGAACGCGGGGCCGGCGGGCAGGTGAGCGCTGGTCACCGGTTGCACCAAGCGCGGCGTAACCAGCACCATCAATTCGTTGCGGCTCTTGTTCAGGGATCTGCTCTGGAATAGTTTGCCGAGCAACGGTACGTCGCCGAGTCCCGGGATTTTTTCAAGCTGTTCCGTTACGCGATTATCCACCAGGCCGGCAATCGCAAAGCTTTGCCCGTCCTGTAAGTCCATTTCCGATTCGACTCTACGAGTGGACAGAGCCGGAATCACGAATCCTTGAATGGTGAGCGCGTTGGCGAAATCAAGCGAGCTGACCTCAGGCTTCACTTTCAAGTGGATGTTGCCATTGGCTTCCAGCGTAGGAGTAAAATTCAGCCGGACGCCAAATTCCCTGAACTGAATCGTTATTGCGGCGCCGCCGCCGACAGAGCCTCCCTGCAGAACTGGATAGGGGAACTCGCCGCCAGCCAGGAAGCTGGCGTCTTTTCCCGACGCGGTCAGCAAGTTGGGTTCCGCCAGGATCTGAAGTACATCCCTTGCCTGGAGCGCCTTAATGGTGGCGGCAAGATCGATGTCCGGTCGGAAAATGAAAATGTTTAGAAGGTCGCTCAAGGTGAACGAGGAGCTTTGTGCCGTAGTTTGCGTGGTCGTATTGCCGGTCGTAGTGGTGGTTTGGGAGTTTTGAAGCTGCGGAGGAGCGAACTGCTGCGTCGTTATCGAGCCGATGTTCTTGGCCCCCGGGAGGCTTAGGAGGTTGATTCCCAACTGGCTGAGCGCCGTCCGGTCCACCTCGGCAAATTTCACTTCGAGAAGAATGTCTCCCATCGGCGGGGCAGGAACTTCCATCAAGCTGGTCACCTTGGGCGTGGCGTTTTTCACGAAGTCGAGAATTCTTGCCGCCACCTCCGGCGTGGAAATCCTTCCCGAGATCATCACAACGCCGTGGGTCGCTTCGAGCTGCACGGGTTCGGTCGGGAATACTTGGCGAACTTTCTCGCTCAAGCTCAAAATATCGATATCCACGGTGACTTCGAAGATTTGATTCTGTTCATTCTCATCCCAAAGCAGAAGTGAGACTGTGCCGGGAGATTTTCCGTTCAATACGACCTGAAGAGGACTTACGACAATCGCTTCGGCAACCGTGTTATCCGCCAGCGAAACTCGCTTGATCCGCGTCGGAGAGGTAATCACCAGCGATCGACCCACGAGCAGATGCAGCGATTGCGGCCCCTCCGCTACCTGGGCAGGCACATCCAGCGGTGCGGCCAGCGCCGCTCGCACGCTTTCCGCCGGGGCGGGCTCTTGGCCCTGTGTGCCGGGAACAGGCATATGTCCCGCGTAAGCGCCAGGCACGGATTGAGAAATCAGCGCCGCGAACATTGCCAGTCTGCCCGCACACGTCCTGCTAAATGCACTGCCCTGGTCTGCCATTTTTTCTCCCGTGACCATTTCACTCATTCGGAAAACTCTTGTCTTCGCGTTTTCCCCCGACGATGATTTCGACCGTGTAGGGAAGCGGCACGACCACAGGCTTTTGCGCGACGATGTGCCGGCTCGGCGGCTGCGGCGGCGGTGGGGCGCCAGAACCGAAGACCGAGGCCTGAAGGACCGGCACTGGATCCGGGGTCTGGCCGTCGATGGTGTTCCGAAGAGCGAGCTGGATTTTTCCCTCGGTGCTAGCCATTGCCAGTGTGCCGGCATCCTTCGGAGTGACCAGTAGGGTGACAACCGGAACCGCCGCGGGTTTTCCGTCCTTGTCCTGCTCGATCTTCTGACCAGCGGCGAGAACTCTGACGTTCTCCAGAATTGTTCGCGTGACATACTGGGCGCCGCTTTGGGTAGCTCCGGGAATCTGTCCGGTGACCAGGACGTCCACGCTGGTTCCGGGAGTTACAAATCCAGCGACGCCTATCACTTCATTTACCGCGACCGAAATGGCCCTCATGCCTTCCGGAATCGCGGCTGGCAAGCCCGCGCCGGCTTCTTTCGGCGCTAGCTTGCTTTCGAGAATCATTTCGTTGGCGGCCATGGGCGCAATCACAGCGCGGCTCTGTGCGGATTCGATGCTGGTGAGCATTCCTGGGACAGGGCTATCCCCGGGCCAGGCAATGGTTCGAATATTGCTGGAATCCAAACGCGTTCCGAGCGGCAGAGGCGTTGCGGCTACAACGACTCGTTGGGTATTGGACGGCCGCACGGCAGTGGCCTGCTGGAATGCGCGATAAACATAGGCGCTCAGCATGATCGCCACAACCACCGCCAAAAATAGGCCGACAAGCACTCGATTCTTATTCATGGACCCAGTCTCCTAAGAGTTTCCTTTTCACTGCGCCCACCGGCTGGCAACGAAACAGATTAGTGTCGCCAGTGCCGCAGCCACGCCAAACGGCAACTTCAGCAACCCCGGATTGTCGATCGTGAATTTCGGATTGCCACGCCATCCGAAAACAAAAAAACCCTTTATGAGCGTGGCGATGTTGCGCAAAGTGGTGAACACGCGTCCCGCCTGCATTATGGTCAACACTGCCATTGCTCCCGATACCAGAACGCTCACGAAAAGGACGACCAGCATGGTCCACGGACCTAACAGCGCTCCCACCGACCCCATCAGCTTCCAATCACCGGCGCCCAATCCGCGTAGCAGGACGAGGGGAAGGAGCACAGCCAAGGCCAGACCTACTCCCTCGATACTGCTGAGGGCTCCGTGCCATCCCAGGAGGACGGAGCGTACGCCGATTCCAGTGAAAAAGCCGGACACGGTGAGCCAGTTGGGAATCCGGCGAGTGCGCCAATCGAGCCACGCGGCCCAAAACGTGAAGCTCAATGTGAGACCCCAAATCAGCAGGGCCGCATTCAGTGCCATGTCAAAGTGGCTGTGAGTCATTCGTTGTGTCTTCCAGATCGCTCGAAGATCTTCACAGATTCTTAGTCCGGATCGCTCTCGCCATCCGCTCGAAGCGCGTGTCCTTCACGTCGTGGTTGAACTCATATTGGCCACCGCATTCGTAAAAGCAGTTGTGAGCAAGCCGGCCACGTTGTTGAGCGCCGCGACCGAGGCCAGAGTCACTAACGCACCAACCAAGGCATATTCCACAAGATCCTGGCCCTGCTCCCGCTGCCACAGTGCTTTCATCGTGGTTCTCATTTGCTTGCCTGTGACCCTCAATTCGTTCCGCCTGCCGAACAACCTGCTCGGAGTTTTCGGGAGCGTGAAGCTGTGCGTCCCACCAATCGCCCGGAAGCCTGTAAAGTTGCGTGTCCCCGCCCTTGAAAGCAACCGCTTAAGTGGTCAAGGTTGACACGGAAGAGCCAATTGCAAGGAACTCTTGATTGATCGATGTCGCCAAGCCCTGCATCCCGACAACTGCGGCCAGGGCTACAAGGGCCACGAGGAGGGCGTACTCGATGAGGTCCTGGCCTTCCTCTTCCCTCCACAGACGCCTCAGAAAATTCTTCATGTCATTATTTTCCTTTCCATTTTGTAAACATGGCGACATTGACGCGTACCGCTAGCTACTTGGGTAAGCACTTGAGTAACCATCGAGCCAAAGATTGTCAGCTGTGTTAAATGTCCTATTTAGAGGCTGATAAGTCCAATATGCGGAGAATGCCGCAGGGGGAGCTAAAAAACTTCGCAAAGCGTTACCCTCTGTGTACACTGCACCGCCCCCTGAAATTCGGATTGGTGACGCCCGAGCCGGAAAAGCCCTTGAGTTTGCTTTATGGAAAGGACTGCCACGCTAGGGGCGCTCACGATTAGGCTTGGCTTTTGAGCTGGGTTGGGGGTTCACAAATGCGGATTGGTCCTGGAATACGCCGGTACGCTCGTAGACTTCGGCTCTGCCGTCAGACTACACCTTTTGCTCCGGGCACAGCGCTCACAGCAGGTATCCGCCGAATTCGTACCTATTGTATATGGGGCCGGGTACGGAATGCGTGTCCAAATAACAGACTGCCTGCAGTGGAATGTTACATACCACGACTCGCACGTAATCGCTCCACGGGGGGAAATACGACACCAACGATCCCAAAATGCCCAGGATAACAAGGGCGTTTAACGGGTACAGCTTCTTGGCCCAGTCATGCTTGGAGACATTCGACAGGATCTTGGCCCTGCTCCAGCCGCCACAGTGTTTTCATCGTGATTTTCATTTGCTTGCGTGTGACCTAATCCGTGGCGCCCACCAAACGCCCTGATCACAGTTTTCCGGAGCATCAGGCGCTTTGTACGACCAAGCACCCCGGAAGCCTGTAAGGTCTTGTAGCCCCGCCCTTGAAAGCAACCGCTTAAGTGGTGGTTGATGTCAAAGAAGAGCCCAATGCAAGGAATTCTTGATTGATCGCTGTCGCCAAGCCCTTCATCCCGACAACTGCGGCCAGGGCTACAAGGGCCACGAGGAGGGCGTATTCGATGAGATCCTGGCCTTCCTCTTCGCTCCACAGACGCCTCAGAAAATTCTTCATGTCGTTATTTTCCTTTCGAATTTGTAAACATGGCGACACCGACGCGTGTCACTAGCCACTTGGGTAAGCACTTGAGTAACCATCGAGCCAAAGATTGTCAGCTATGTTAAATGTTTTATTTAGAGATAGATAAGACCGCTTCGCGGGGAATCCCGCAGGGGCAGACAAAAACCTTCGCAAAGCGTTACCCTCTGTGTACACCACACCGCCCCTTTAAATTCGGATTGGTGACGCCTAAGTTGGAGAGGCTCCTAACCTTCCTTTCTGGAAGGGCCTGCCAGTCTGGGAGCGCCCAACATTGGGCTCCACCTCCGATGCCCGTTGCGCACTGTCGTTCTTCCGCCGGGCAAAGAGCACGCTAGTGCCGTCCGAGTATATTTTTTCCCAGTCCGGAAGAGCCTGAAGCACGACAGCCAGGGGCTCGTCATGCAAAAGCAGACACGATTGGATACCGTACTTGTCAAGCAGGGCCAAAGAGCCGGGCTGGAGATTTGCAAATGCGTCCTGGTCCTGGAATACACCGGTGCGCTCGTAGACTTCGGCTCTGCCGTCAATGAACACCTTATGCTGCGGGCCCCGCGCCCACAGCAGGTATCCGCCGAATTCGTAGCTGTTGTACATGGGGCCGGGAACGGAATGAGTGTCCAAATAACGGACTGCCTGCACCGGAAAGTTGCTTTCCACGACGCGCGCGTAATCGCTCCGCGAGGGGAAATACCACACCAACGATCCCAGAATGCCCAGGATCACGACGGCGTTCAAAGCGTATACTTCCTTGGCCCGGTCATACCTGGGCATCCAGCGCGCCAGGATGGCCACAATAAATGGAGCGAAAAAAGCCACGAAAAGTAGGAGAAATCGAAGGTGTGTAAACGCCAGTAAAGTCCCGAACAAGAACAAGCCCAACTCTTCCAACCGCCACTTCGGATGCACCAGCACTTGCACCAACAGGAAGCCAAGAGGCAAAGCGAGGAACAGTTTATCGTCCGGGAGATAGAACGTCATGGGCTGCCACTCTTGAATGTTGGCGATTCCTGAAGGCAGAGAACTCACGATGAAGGGAAACTTGGCGAGGCCCGTCCCGTATGGAGTAATCAGCGTCGCGAGGGCACACATCAGGAAAACAAGCGTCAACTGGCGGCACTCTGCGGCGGTCCAGCGATTTGTTTCCAGGTTGCCAAACCGTATGCTCACCAGACCACACGCCAGAAACACGCCAATTGTGCCCAAACCGATGATCCACAAACCGTGCGTGTTGATCCACACCAGCATCAGCAACGGCAGCAACCACACAGTGCCGCGTTTGCCCTGGCGAAACCGTTCCAAAATGATGAGCGCGAAAATTAAATATATGTAGCTCAGCATTTGTGGCCGCAAGTTGAACGTGTTGGCCAGATTGAGAAGGACCGCCGAAGCCAAAAATCCCACCTTGGGATTCCCGCACCGCATCGTCGTGTAATAGTAGAGGGCCAACGCAAACAGGGATCCGAGAACAATCAGCAGCGCCCCCAGACCCCGCAAGCCTCCAACATGATAGACCGCGGCCAGCAGGACGTCGCCGAGCCACTCGTAGGCCAGCCAGTGTTGTCCTGCGACGGTAAAGGAATAGGTTTCCGTCACCGGCCAATGATGAGTGGCCAGAATGCTTTCGCCGTATTTGATATGCCACCAGATATCCGGGTCCACCTCAAACGCACGCAACTTGAAAAACACTCTCGCAATCAGACACATCCCCAACATGGAAGCAAAGGAGAACACGACTTGGAAAATTGAGGCGCCTGCAAAGACATTCGGAGGTGCGATTGGATCGGAAGCGCTTTCCTGGCAAGTGGCGCGCGACGGCATGGAGAGGCTACTAGACATGAGCGTTCCGCCTCGCCGCCATGGCGGGATAGTAGGAATCACGGCTTTCCGGCCCCTGGGCGCCAATCATCAGTTGCCGGCCCATGACGGTTCTCCCTCATTTTGCCGAAGCAAGTGGGGCGCTCCTTCGGAAACAGTCTGCAACGCAACTCGCCTTCCGTTGTTCTCGGGATCCGAAAGCAACCCAAGTTCCCTTTTCGATACTCCACCGGAGGCTGGTTGCAGAAGAGCGGAGGAACGGTTTCGCCGAACAAAAAGCACGCTGGTCGGATCTTCGTAGACTTTCTGCCAGTCCGGTAATGCGGCAAGCAGTGTCGCCAGCGCCTCGCCGCGATTGAGCAGGCACGACTGAATGCCATACTTTTGGAGTGTGGAAAGCGCGCCGGGCTTGATACCCGAGATCTGGTAATAATCGGGCAAAAATCCGGCCCGTTCGTAGAGTTCGCTGCGGCCGTCCATGAATACTCTATGTTCGGGTCCGCGCGTGAGGATCAGATATCCGCCAAATCCGTAGGTGTCGTACATGGGCTCTGGAACGGGATGATGGTTCAGGTATTCAACGGCGGCAACTGGGTAGGTCTTTCCAACTTTGCTGAGTAATTCGGCCTGTGATGGAAAATAGCGGACGGCGATCCCGAGAATCATCGCCATGGCGATGACGTTCAGAACGTGACGGTCCTTGTCGCGTTCGTATCGCGGGGCCCACCTGGCGAAGATGGTAGCCAGAAGTTGCACAAATACCGGCACGAAAATCAGAAGAAACCGGCGGTGCACGGAAGCCACAGCGGCGGCAAATAAAAAAAGGCCGAATTCTTCCAAGCGCCACGTGAAGCGGTATGCGATTTGCAGAACCGTGAAGGCCAGCAACAATATGAGGAACAGCTTGCCTGCCACCAGATTGAATGGCATCGGCTGCCACTCCACTACATTTGCCACACCCAGGGGAAGCGAAAAAGCAACGTCGAAAGGATATTTCGTAAGCTTCGCGCCGTATGGCGTGATGAGCGTGGCGGCTGCGCAAAGAGCCAGGACGACGGTCAACCGCAGCCGGTCCGAATAACTCCATCGGCGCGCTTCGATATCGCCGATGTGAAACTCCACCAGGCCGCTCGCCAGATAAACGCCAATCACACCAAGCCCGATGATCCAGGATCCGTGCGCGTTCACCCAGGCCAGCATGAGTATGGGCAGCGCCCACACTGCCTGGCGCCTGCCCATCCGGAAACGTTCCAAAATGATGAGGGTGAGGACTAGGAAGAGATAGCCCAACATCTGGGGTCGAAGATTGAAGGATACCGTAGCCAGAACAAAGACTGCCGCGGTCGCCACAAATGCCGCCTTCGAATTCCCGGAGCGAATCGCGGCCAAAGCATAAAGCCCAATCACAATCGCGCCGCCGAGGACAATCAGAAGGACATCGAGGCCACGCATTCCGCCGAGACGATACATGGTCGCCAGCAGAATGTCGCCCAACCATTCGTACGCCATCCAGGGCTTGCCTGCTAGCGTCAACGAATAGATGTCCTTGGTGGGCACATGGTGCGTTGTGAGAATGAATTCGCCCTGCTTGATATGCCACCAAACATCAGGGTCCACAAAAAACGTCTGAGCAATGGTCGCTACCGCACCGACCAGCACTGTTCCCAACAATGCGGGGAAGGAAAACACGCGTTTCCAAAGCGAGGCCGGCGTGAGCGATTGTGACGCGAGGGTGCCGTCCAGCACGTCCGGATTCCGAGGCGGTTCGGCTGGGAGACGCGGAAGGGCATCGGAAATCTGAATTGTCAAATCTGAGTCGCTCATTCGTGTGTCTCGAATCTTCCTTAAGTGCCCTAACGGCAATCGAGTGCCAGGCTGCGATGTATCCAATACGTGACAGAACGCTATTGCTTACATGACAGTACTTTCAAGTCACCCCGAGTGGTTCGCAGGCAGCCTACGTGAAGAAACAGGCGTCCACAAATAGTTACGAATTCAGCGTCAGAAGCAGAATCCACGTAACTTAGAGGCAATTTTGAGTCCAAAGAGGGCTGTTCACATCTTGCCTCAGATGACGGAATTGCTGGATCACCGAGAACGGCGTGCGCACACCGGCAATAGTCTCTCCAAGTTGCCGAATTTTTTCGGGATCGATATGTCCAAGCAATGTGGCAGCGTGAGCCAAATGTTTGACTTTTTCAGGCAGCAAGCCCATCACACGGGCGGACGTGGAATCGACTGCCACCGGATCGTCCCCTAAAATAAGAACGCCCGCAGGCTTCAAGGCGCCCTGGAGGGGGCCATTGCCTTCCATCCCCACAATGCCATCAACGATTGCAAAATCCGGGCGTACCGCGGCATTGATGTCCAGAATAGCCCGATCAATTCCGGCCCAGTGGAGGACGTTCTTTGGCCAACCGTAGCAGCCTCCCGGCACAGCCCCAAACATATTCTTGAGCGAGAGAGTGACGCCGGCCCAATGGTGCGTTTTGAGCTTGGGCAGGGAGACGACGAAATCGGCGCGGAGCAGAATCTTCGGGAAGTACAGTTCTTTCAGGCGTGAGGCGCGCGTCCTCAAGCTGACGCGGTGGACGTCGTCCACGTTCAAATCCACAAAGATTTTAGCCAGCGGCCCGGCAAACTCCCGCAGGCGCATGGATTCAATGATGGCTTGTGAATCCCGATCAATACCTGAGCCGTCTCCGATGAAGACCTCCGAGGCTCCTAAACGCAGAAACGATTCACGGGCAGCGGCAATCACCGCGGGATTGGTGTTGGTGATCCCCAGGGGATCGAGCGTAATGAGATTCGGTTTGAGCAGTACTACTTTCCCGCGCACGGGCGGATCAAACTCGCGCAGAGTTTCGTAGAGAACCGCGGAAATATCCGACTGATAAGTGGGGACGCGCCGAATCGCGACGCGTGAATGCGGCCGGGAAAACGGGGGCAAGAGCGCTGGGGTTTCACGCGGCATATGTTACGAAGGCATGCTGGAAAGCACGGTCAGCCACTCAGGGTTCTCGCTGAATGCCAGAGCGGCCCATGCAATGGCTTGGATGCTCCAGGGAATCTTATCCGATTCATGAGAACTTTGCAGACGTTCCGTCAGGGTTGAGTTTTGTCTGCCATAAAGGCCCAAACCAATTTGCGCCAGGGCGAGCGACTCCGGGCTCACAATCGTGTCTTGAATGTTCTCGAGCCAATCGAGGCTTTCGCGATTCTCACGGCGATCGGAGTTCTCATGAAGAGCGACTAAAGCCCAGACCGTCGGCCCGACCTGCGGCTGGCCCGCAACCCCATAAACGCGCGGATTGCCGCAATTCCACCCCCCACCCGGGCACATGCGATCGTACAGCATCGCTTCCGCGAGATGGCGTCTTCTTGGCAGATTGGACAGGGGGGCAGCCGCTGCGGCATGCAAGACAATCAGGGCATAGCAGGTTGGCTCAACCCAGCTGGCGGTGTGAGGAGTCCAGCTCCAGCCGCTGAAAGAAGCGCTTTGAGTGCTAATGCTTTGGCGGTCAGCCAACTTTCGGGCCATCCGCCACAAGAAACCGGAATCGCGCGGCCGATCATCGTTCAGCCAGCGCAGTCCGCGAAGCAGGCTTGTGGAGTACTGCGTGTGCGCCAGCAGCGCCCAACAGGCAAGGGAAGTGACCCAGCATCCTTCTGGCTGGCCTGGCGCGGATGCCCAGGAACCGTCCTGAAGCTGCGCTGCGGTGAGAAAACGAAGTCCACGATTCAGAGGCTCATCTGGGCCCGACGAAGAACTGAATTCCTGGAGAGCAATGAGCGCCCAGGAGGTTGGCTCGATGCGGCTCTCGCATCCGGCATTAAAGCCCCAGCCTCCATCCGAGTTCTGCAAACTGCGCAAGCGAGCCAGAAACGCGCGATCCACTAATGACCAGACCCTCCCAGGCTCTCTCATGGAATTGGTTGTGGTTTCACCGGGTGACCTTCTGCCGTGGGTCCCCGTCGGGGATCACATGATTCGCTTGGGAGCTAACGGCAACTCGTTCGCCACCGGCAGGCTCGGTTCTTCCGACTCGCGAATCTCAAGTTGGTTCATGAGCCGGTGCAAGTAGCCCCGCGCTACGCCCAGTGTGCGCGCACTTTCGGTTTTATTCCAGCCGGTTTGTCGCAGCGTGCGCAGGATGAGCCTGCGCTTGAACTGGCGAACCTCTTGTTCGTAGGATTGATCGAAATTTAGGGTTTCGCCGGTGCCTCGGACGGAAGTCGGCAAGTGCCAGACCTCGACGCAATGTCCATCGCAAATGACTGCCGCTCGCTGCACAACATTCTCGAGCTCTCGGACATTCCCGGGCCAGGCGTACTCATCCAGCGCGTGCAAAGCGGGCTTCGAAAACTTTTTGACCCTTTTGTTGAATTGCTGGGCCGCCAATTGCAGGAAATGTTGCGCGAGAAGGTGGATATCGTCGCGCCGGTCGCGCAAAGGAGGCAGGTGCAGCTGGACCACATTCAAGCGGTAATACAGATCTTCACGGAACTCTTTCCGCTGCACCATCTCAGCCAGGTTCCGATTCGTTGCCGTGATCAGGCGGACATTGACGTTGACCGTGGCATTGCTGCCAAGCCGCTCAAAACTGCGCTCCTGAAGCACGCGCAGCAACTTGGGCTGTAAACCTAAACTCAGGTCGCCAATTTCATCGAGAAATAAAGTGCCCTGATCGGCGGCCTCGAGACGTCCCCGCCTGTTCGCCAGCGCGCCCGTGAAAGCGCCCCTTTCATGGCCGAAAAGCTCATCGTCGATCAGTGTTTCCGGCAAGTTCGTGCAGGAAAAAGCAACCATGGGGTGGGCCGCGCGCGCGCTCATTTGGTGAATCGCCCGCGCTAGCAGTTCCTTGCCAGTTCCCGTTTCGCCGGTAATTAAAACATTGACGTCACAGGGAGCAATCGTCTGGGCAAATGCAAATAGTTCCTGCATGACGGGCGATGTCCCCAGAAGATGGTGCATCCGTCCCGAATTGCGGGCGGCCGCCCGCAAAGTCTCGAGTTCCTTGTTCGCTACAGAGGTCTTGTGCGCCCGGCGCAGGATCTGCCGAAGTTCCGCGATACTCAGGCCATCCGTGATGGTGTCGCACGCGCCATGTTCCAGCATACTGGCAGCGAATGCGCCGCTTTCTTCATCACAAAAAACAATCATGGGAGGGTGGGAGGCGCTCTGCTGAATTTTCTCCATGAGTTGGATTCCCGCCGTGAGGCTCGCGCCGGTGCCGCCAGACCGAATATCCAGCACCACTACATCACACCACTCCTGCCAGTCGGGCCAGTGATTCAAATCGAGATCGCTGCGGTGGCGGGTCTCAAATCCCGAGTCTAATGCCCGGGCAATCGCGTCTGCCAGGCCGAATTCCTTGCCCAGCAAACAGACACGTATCACGTGTTCTTGCATTGCAGCGCCCCCCTTTGCTTCAAAACGTCCCCAAGATTAGGCTGAGAGGTCGAGGACAAAAGACATTGGCAACGGTCTCGGAGCAAGTTGAGGCCCAAATGGGTACGTCACCTTTCGGATTCAAGTTTCCGGAAGTAATTCATTCGACACACGATGTGGCGGACCTGCAATGTGTGCCCTGAGAGGGACAGTACCGGTGGCAAAAATTTGCTACCTTCGAGCAAGCAATTTCCTTCTTCATTCCTCGCAGCGGTGTCCGCGCTCTCCCTGCGAGGCTTCGCATGGGAGATTTGGTCCACGCAACTCCGTCCGTCACCTCGATTTTGCCGAAGAGCTATGGGACCGCGAGGGAAGTGATTGCTAGACCGCGAAATTCGAGGAGCTTGTGAAAACTGGCGATACTCGTTCGATAAGGTGGGGAGGCACACGCCTACGCACGCCTGGAATGCTTCCAAGACAAAAAGAATTCAGAAACTATACATCGCGGCGAGTAGAAGTCAAGGAACTTGCGCGCCCTCCGGAAAATGCGCTGACCTACGGGCCCGTATTTGCGTATCGGAGCTGGGATCGGGTGGTGGCATTCGCCCATGGGCAAGTCGGCGCAATTCACGGGAGACAAGGGTATCTCGGAATTTCGCAGAATGCGTTCAAATTTGCTTCCGCCTGCGTTGGGGGCGCGGACGTTGACATTAACCGCCGAATTGCAGTGCGGGCCCAGCTCGATTGCCCGCTTACTCGATTTCTCGGATTGAACCAGAAAAATCTGCAAACATCGGTCGGTCTGGATTACCGCTTTGGCTGCAAGTAGAGATCTGGTGAACCTATTTGAAAACCTACAGCCGTGCGAGTTGGCAGTAAAATTCGCTCATTTATAATTATTTTTATTCCTGAATCGCTCGAGCTGGCGCGGTGGCGAGTTCGGCCGTGGCATTGGCGGCTTGCTTGTGGCTTCGCGCAAAGATAAAGTTGAGACCGGAAAGTTTGGCTTGAAGGATAGGAAGGCTTGCAGGATTTCGTAGTCCGATCGCGCAAGAGAGCGTTACGGTACCGCAGCCGGCGTCACGGAGTATTGAGCGACAACTATGTATAAATTCTGGCGAAATTCGCTGCGATTTGCAGCCGCGGTCATTTTCGTTGCGCTCATCGTCCAAATCCCTGTTCGCGCGCAAGACCAGGACCAGGGCACCATTCGCGTGGCCGTGAATCTGGTGTTGGTGGACGCGACGGTGAAGGCCAAGGACGGCAAAATTATCGCCAATCTGAAAAAGGACGACTTCCAGGTTCTGGAAGATGGCGTCACCCAAAAAATTGACGTTTTCAGTCGCGACGAATTGCCTCTCGATGTGGCCCTTGTTTTAGATCTGAGCGATTCGATTGGCCCGTTTCTGGCCCCGCTGCGTGACGCCGCGACCATCGCCCTAGCGGCCCTTAAACCAAACGATGAGGTGGCGCTATTCACTTTTTCCACGGAAGCCGAATTGCGCCTGCCGCTCTCAAAAGACAAGAACAAGATTGCCGATCAGATCAATACCTTCGATGCGCGCGGCGCCACCAATATTAACGATGGTATTTTCCTTGCAGCCGAATATCTTCTCAAGACGCCGCCGACGGGACGACGGGTGATTATCCTGATCAGCGATGATGTGGGCACGGATGCCGGCGGGCAGGGAACGCGCGACATCGTTACCGAAGCCATCGCCGCAGATGCGGTCCTCTATAACCTGAAAATACCCGGATACAATCCCCCGGCAACCATGCTTCACTCGGCCATGACTCCCGGGCTGGTGAACATTCACAAAGTGATGGAGGCGACGGGAGGAGAATTATTCGACGTTCAGGATGTGGCACATCTGGATGCCGTATTCAGCGCCCTCATTCAGCGGATCAAGACCCGTTATACGCTAGGGTATTACACAATGGCCAATGGGGCGGAAGGCAAGCCGCACAAGCTGGAGGTTCGTCTGGCTTCCTCGTTTGGAAAAAAGGGGCGGGACTACTCCATTTTGGCAAAAAACGGCTATTACATTCATTAGGCGATGCGGAGCACATTCGCGTCAAATCCCTGCAATCAGAGTGTGGCGCAGGCCCGCCCAAAAGTGAGGCGATGATAAAGCTCTCTGTCCTGGACCAATCACCTGTGTCTGACGGTTACTCTCCGGCGGACGCGCTGCGCAATACGATTGAGCTGGCGCGGCTGGCCGACACGCTGGGCTACGAGCGGTATTGGATCGCGGAACATCATGCCATCGTGACGCTGGCCAGCCCGGCGCCCGAAATTCTTATCGCCAGGATGGGCGCCGAAACTTCCGGCATTCGCATCGGGTCCGGCGGCGTGCTGCTGCCTCATTACAGTCCTCTCAAAGTCGCGGAAAGTTTTCGCATGCTCCACGCGCTATATCCTGGGCGTGTCGATCTCGGCATCGGCCGCGCGCCCGGAGGAAGCGGGCTCGAGGCGTTCGCTTTGCGGCGCGACCGCAGCGAGCGCCTACAGAATGACGATTTTGAAGAGCAGTTGCTCGAGCTGCTGGCGTTTCTTCACCATGATTTTCCTTCCGATCATCCCTTTGCGCGCATCAAGGTTTCGCCGGACATGCCCGGTGCGCCCGAGGTTTGGCTGCTGGGGTCAAGTTCGTGGAGTTCCGCTGTCGCGGCAAAACTGGGTCTTCCGTATGCGTTTGCGCACTTCATAACCCCGGAAGAAACGCCAATGGCTCTGGAGTTTTATCGCGCGAATTTCCAGCGATCGAAACATCTGGCCGAGCCGCGAGCGATCGTGGCCCTGGGAGTGATCTGCGCCGACACGGAAACCGAAGCGAAGCGCTTGTACACCAGCACGCAGCTGCACATTCGCCGCATTCGATTGCATGGCAAACGCCTTCCCGTGCCTACACCTGAACATGCCATCGCGGAGCTCGGAAACTTTGCATTTGGTCCTGATCCGGTCGTGCGCGGGGCAGGCGAGTGGTCGCGGTATGTGGTAGGCGCGCCCGAGCAGGTCCGGGACGAACTCGCGCGCATGGCCGGCAATTTGCACGTCGAGGAAATAATGATCATCGCCGTCCTGCACGATTACCAGGCCCGCCTGCGTTCGTACCGGCTGATCGCCCAAGCATTCAATATTCCGTGTCGAGTGTCCAATGGTTCGAGGGAGCTTTCCTTGTAGGCAATGTGAAACAAATTCTTCGAGGAAATTCATATTAGTAGAAGACGATGAAGCGGATCGCGTTGTAGCGCCGGCGTCTCGCCGGCATTTTTTCGATGTGTGGAGATCAGCAAAATTGCTGGCGAGACGCCGGCGCTACGAAAAGCCCGCGCTTTATTTTGAGACAGATATAACGTCTAACCGATCAAGCTTTGCGGATCGGCTTGGTCATTAAATCGACGAAGAGTTTCTTGAACCGGTCGTGGTCGATTTCCTGCAGGACGCGCACCAATTCTGCCGAAGGCGGCGGGCCCAGATAGAACTGCCGCGGGTCCACGAAGACACGCCGGTCCGCAGCGCTCACGGATTTTCCGGCCTCGGGAACGGCCTGCCAATTTTTTGCCCAGAACATGGAATCTCCATAGCGCGGACCGGGCGTGGTGCAAATGTCCACGTACATCTCCTCGGATTTTGTGAAGACACTTGCGTCGATCACTTGCGCGGCGATCATTTCGTCCGCCATTCGGAAAAAATGCAGATTGGGATCGCGCCGCAGCGGCTCCACGGCATGCATTTGGAAAAGTTCAGAAATGGGGCTCCGGGCGCGGGCGGCGATCTCCTCGATCATTCTGCGGCCCGGCGCGATTTCGTCGCCTTCGTGAATCTCCTCGGCGATGTCCACGGTGACGATGCTGCATTTCGGCCAACCGGCGCGCAGGACCTTTCGCGCGGATTCGGGGTCGAAAAAAATATTGAAGGCATTGGTGAACACGTGAAAGCCGGTTCCCATGATTACCACTTCGTGCACCAGGGGGACGATGTCGGGAGCGAGCGCGATCGCCAGCGCCAGATTTGTGAGCGGCCCCCCGGCATAGAGGGTCACTTGGCCAGGATTATCGCGCACGGTCCGGACGATGAAACGCGCGGCGTGGTCCTGCTGAGCTTTTAAGTTCGCGGGGCGATCGTAAGGCGGCGGCAGCTGCTTGATTTCGTTCGGGCCGCCATTTGCGCGATTGAATGCGCCCATCCAGGGGTCCAATCGGTGGCCGCCGTAGAGTTGCTGCCGGAGCTGCCATTCTTCCTTGGTGTTGAGCATGGGAAACTCCGCGCCGGGGTACACCGGAATTTCCGTGCGTCCCATCATTTCCAGTAAGCGCAGCGTGTAAGCCATCTCCTGCTTCATCCACGCGTCGCCCGTCACCAGCGTTATGCCGAGGAGATCGATGCTGTCGGCCTGCAACATCATCAGCGTTCCGAGGATGTCTGTGCCGAATGGCCCGGAATTGTCCTGATCGTAAATTACTTTTCGTTTTGCGGCGGATTGCTGCGCTGCCGGTCCCGGCGACGGAAGCGGAGCGGCGGCCTCTCCCATCGCCGCCGGCTGCGGCGGAATTTGTGACGAAGCGATCGCGGCTCCAACCGTTTTAATAAACTCGCGGCGCGTTGTGGTCATGGGGCCTCGCTTTGTGTAGGACGTGCTCCAGCCTGTCTTCTTCTGACTTTTGCCAGCTCCGTGAAAATCAAAATCAGACAGGCTGAAGCCCGTTCTACTTGATCGGTCGCGTCATCAAATCCGTGAACAATTCTCGGAAGCGCTTCTTGTCGATCCCATTCAGGACCTGCACGCGGCCCGCTTTGAGTGAAGGATTGTTCTGGCCTGAAAGTTCGCCGCCTTCGTCTTTCCAATTCGCATCCCAAAAGGAGGTGTCGCCGTAGTGGCCGTCGTTGTGCGTCACGATGTCGATGTACATATCGTCGTAGCCGGTAAAAATCGAAGGGTTGATCGCGTGGGCGGCCATCATTTCATCGGGCATACGGAAAGAGCGGCGTTGCGGATTGGCGCGCTGCGGTTTCTGTTCGTACTCGCGGAAGAGATCGGCGATCGGCGAGTGAGCGCGCTCAACAATGGCGTCCACTTTGCCGTCGTCCTGCATGTGGACTTGCTCGGCAAGGTCCGTGGTAACTAGAGTGAATTTCGGCCAGGGCGCGCGAACGCCGATCTTGGCGGCTTCGGCGTCGAAATAAACATTCACGGAACTGGTGGAGTGGTGAATGCCACCGCCCATGAAAATCACTTCCCTGGTGATGGGCACGATGTCCGGCGCGAGCATTACGGCGAGAGCCAGGTTCGTCATCGGGCCGCCGCAATACATGGTCACCTCGTTCGGGTTCGCGCGAATGGTGCGGATGATGAAGTCCGCGGCCGGCTCGGGCTGGGCCTTGATCCGGGCAAACCGGTTGTAGGGCGGCGGCAGCGGGGCTACTTCATCGCGGCCCGCGGCATCTTTCGCGAAGCAACCGAGGTATCCTTCGTTTCCAAGCGACCTCGACCCGAACATCTGGTAACGCATCTGGGCCTCAGCCTTGGTGTTAAGCAAAGGTTCCTGCGCGCCCATGTAAACCGGAATTTCCGGTCGGCCCATGATTTCGAGTAGACGCAGCGCGTAAGCGGTTTCCTGTTTGGCCCACATGTCGCAGCTCACGGTGCAAATGCCGAGCAGATCGATTTTGTCCGCCTGCAGAAGCATCAACGTCGCGACCGTATCCGTGGAGAGTGGGCCGCGGTGGTCCTGGTCGTAAATTAGTTTTTTCTTGCCGCTCGGACCAGGAGGAGTTTGCGCAAGTTGAGAAATCATTGCGCTGTGGGCAAGGAGATCGGATGGTGACCGCATCGTGTCCCTCACGCCGATAAACCGCGAAAGCCAACGCGGTTTATAGAGATTCAAAAGCGAATAAATTCAAAAGCCCCACCCTTGCAGAACCCGCAAGAGTGGGGCACCCAAGGCATGCTACCCAATTCGGAACTTCTTGATGGCCGGCCGCGTAGCGCTCGTTCAGAATTTTCGAGTGTGTTGTTCTCCCCAGCGTTCGATGACGACCTTTTTATCCGTGTAAAACTCGATGGCGTCGCGTCCCTGCGCGTGCATGTCGCCGAAGAAACTGCCTTTCCATCCGGTAAAGGGGAAATAGGCCATGGGCGCAGCTACTCCGATATTGATGCCGATGTTGCCTGCGGGCGCGTCGTAACGGAACCGGCGCGCCGCCGAACCGCTGGAAGTGAAGAGCGAAGCCTGGTTGCCGTATGGGCTGCGCTCCAGAAAGTCGATTGCTTCGTTCATGTCTCTCGTGTGGATCAGGCTCAATACGGGGCCGAAGATTTCCGTGTCGGTCAGCTCGCTCGTTGCGGACACGCCATCGAGGATAGTGGGCTTTACAAAATTTCCCGACTCGCGCTTCGGAATTTTGGCGTTCCGGCCATCGAGAAGGACCTTCGCTCCTTCTTTTTCGCCGACGCCGATCAGCGATTCGATGCGCGATTTGCTGTGCGCGGTGATCACCGGCCCCATCTGCACGCCTTCTTCCAATCCATCGCCCACGCGCAAGGACGCGGCGGCGTTGGTGATGGAATCGCGAAAAGTCTTTTGCGCCTCGCCAATCGTGACCGCGACCGAGACAGCCAGGCAACGCTGACCGGCGCAACCGAATGCGCTATCGCTGATGATCTGCGTGGCCATCGCCATATCGGCGTCGGGGAGGACGATGACGTGGTTCTTGGCGCCGCCCTGGCACTGCGCGCGCTTGCCGTTGGCGGCGGCGCGCGCATATACATATTTCGCAACCGGCGTCGAGCCCACAAAACTGATGGCGCGGATTTTGGGGTGGTCCAGAAGGGCGTCGACCACCGCTTTTCCTCCATTTACCAGACTGACAACACCTTTGGGCAATCCAATCTGTTCGAGCAGCTCGAACACGCGCATCATCGTGAGCGGCACGCGCTCGGACGGTTTCAGCACGAAGGTGTTGCCGGTGGCAATGGCGTAGGGCAGAAACCAGAAGGGAATCATTCCGGGAAAATTAAACGGCGTGATCGCGGCCACCACGCCGAGCGGCTGCCGGATCATCATCTCGTCCACGCCGCGAGCGACGTCTTCGAGGTTGTAGCCCTGCATCATGGTGGGGATTCCGCAAGCGACTTCCACATTTTCTATGGCCCTGCGCAGTTCCGCCTTGCCCTCGCCAAACGTCTTGCCATTTTCCTGGGAGATGATGCGGCCGAGCTCGTCCACATGATCTTCAAGCAGCATTTTCAGCTTGAAGAGCGGCTGGATGCGGTCTTCCGCGGGCGTGCGGCGCCAGTCCTGATAGGCCGCGGCGGCCGCTTCCACGGCGGCGTCGACCTCAGCCGCGGTCGACAATGGCGTCAGCGCAATGATATCGCCGGTCGCGGGATTAATGACTTCTTTCCACTCCGCGGATTTCGATTCCATCCAACCGCCATTGATATAGTTCAAAACTTTGGTATGAGTTGCTGCAACTCCGGTCATGACTTCCCTCAATTCAGGCGCCATCGGCAAAATGCTTTTCGATGTCCCTGCGTGATTTGAATGCGACTTGTATAAATGCCCATGCAGAAGATTTTCATTTGCGACAGCGGCAGGCCCTAGCGCCTCAGCATTTGCGCAATGCGTCCCGGAACCCGTGAAAATTAGTTACGCAGAAAACATAATCCTTCGACAGGTTTAATGCAACCTTGGGTGGCACAGGCTTCAGCCTGTGGGGTTCCGTCCTTGCTGGACCAAAACTCCACAGGCTGAAGCCTGTGCGACTAGAAACAACTACGCGCTGGCTTTCGCCGCCGAATGGAGGAACCTCTCAATCCGGTCCAGAACCTGCATGGCCGTGAGGCATTGAGCGACACTAGAGTTAGGCTCACGATTTTCGCGGATGGCGGCAAAAAACTCGCGGTCCTGCAGTTCGATGCCGTTCATGGACACGTCCACTTTGGACACATCAATTGCTTTTTCATCCCCATCCAGCAGGTCGTCGTAGCGGGCGATGAAAGTGCCGTTGTCGCAGATGTAGCGGAAGAATGTGCCGAGCGGCCCTTTGTTGTTGAAGGAAAGCGACAGCGCGCAGATTGCTCCCGAGGGAGTTTTCATCACGATGCCCATGTCCATGGCGATTTTCAGTTCCGGATGAATCGGGCCTTGCACGGCGTAACATTCGGAAACGAGCTCGCCGGTTTGATATTGGAACAGGTCCACCGTGTGACAGGCGTGGTGCCACAGAAGGTGATCGGTCCAGCTTCTGGGTTTTCCGGCCGCATTCATATTCGTGCGCCGGAAAAAATAAGTCTGCACGTTCATTTGCTGGATCTTCAACTCGCCCGCTTTTATTTTCTTGTGAACGTACTGGTGGCTGGGGTTGAAGCGGCGCGTGTGCCCGCCCATGCAGACGACGCCGGTTTCTTTCTGCACTTTTACCAGGCGCTCGGAATCCGCGAGGGTATCGGCGATGGGAATCTCGATCTGGACGTGTTTTCCTGCGCGCATGCACTGCTCGCCCTGTTTGGCGTGCATCTGGGTGGGAGTCGCGAGGATCATCGCTTCGAGGCCGGGTTGCTTCAGACTCTCGGCGAGATCGCCTGTCCAATGAGGAATCTTGAATTTCCTGGCGACTTCTTCGGTGGCGGCCTGATTGCCGCCCGTCAGCGTGATCACTTCGATGCCCGGAATCTTGGCGATGTCCTCCAGATGCTTCTGGCCAAACGCGCCTTGTCCCGCTACGCCAACCTTCATAATTTTCTCTCCATTTGGGTTTTTCTTAACTACCTTATCATAATTTAGCCGTCGGACGGAGAGCCAGGCAGGCGATTCCAACTGAAATTCCGGCATCGTAGTGAACGCAACTGCCGTGGTATCTTCCTCTTCCCCCTCCGGAAAAAGAAAATACCGTCGCGAGTGGAGGAAACAAAATGAGATCAAGCAGGAAGGCGCTGGATGCTATACGAGCCGCCGACGCCGCATGGCTAAAAGTTTATGCCGCGAAAGATTTCGACGCAGCAGTGGCATTCTGCGACGAACATGGCTCGATGCTCGTGCCTAACGCTCCCATTGCGACGGGAATGAAAGCAATCGCGAATCTGATCGCGGCGGGGTTTGCGCTCCGGGATTACAAGCTCACTTGGCATCCGGACAAGGCGGGCGTCGCACGTTCCGGCGAGCTTGGCTACACGAGCGGGAAATACAAAGTGAGTTTCAAGGACGAATCGGGCAAAACGATCTCCGATAAGGGTAAGTATCTAATGGTGTGGAAAAAACAGTCGGACGGCGCTTGGAAAGTTCTGTTCGACATGAACAATTCCGATTTGCCGCTGTACTCCCCGCTCTAGATGCTTCATCCCGCGCAGGCAATAGGCGCAATATTCAATCGGATCCATCGCATAAGTCGGAGTTGCGCCCGCGCTTTTTGGGAATGCAACGAAGGGATCACACCTTCCATAGCCGATCAACGCCAGTTATTTGGCCGCTGGAACGTACACTCGATCTGCTGCCACGAGTTCCGCATTCGGCACTTCGGTCTCGAGCCTCACATGCCGGTAGGAAGGCTTTTTGTCCGGCTTGATCAGAAACGCAAGCCTGTATTGATGTTTGAGCCGGTCGGCAAATTCATCCAAAAAAGGAGCGAACGCGATCGGCGTGCTGAGCCCCTGGAAATAGGATTCGCCTCCGGTTTTGTCGGCCAGCTCCGACAGGTTGTTTTGCCCTTGGTTTATTCTCCAAAGGCTGTGGCCAAAATGACCCGCCCCCGAGGAAAAGATGGAATAAATCTGCGTCCCGCCTCGCTCGGCGGTTTCAATGGCTTGATCGAGATACGAATCCGTGATTCCCGGCTGCAGCGGGTCGATCCCATCGGAAATCAGGAAAATGGCGCGCCGAGCCTTGGTTTCAGGCCAGCGCTTGATGACATCCGTGATCGAAAGAAAAGGACTGTTTCCTCCTACGGCTGCACCCAGGGGTATGCGCAAGGCTTTGCCCGCCGCGTCATGGTCCTTCGTGAAATTCTGGGCCATGCGAACGGTTCCGAATTCCATGTAACCAACGGCAATCGCCGTCGTCGGTGGCTGCGCGCTCATGAATCGCCGCAGATCGTCAAACTGGGAAGCGACGGTTTGGCCGGTCGCATCGTCGATCAAGATGAGCAGTTCCAGATCGGCCTGGCTCCCTTGCAGTGGAACCCAGTCCGTCACACGTAGCCGCTCTTTCCCTTCAAGAACCCGCACGTCTTCTTTGTTGTTCACCGCGGGTATTTCCTTGCCATGCCTTGCTTCGACCGAGACCACCATGCTCACAGGGACCGTGTCGGACGGAGGTTGCTGTGCCGACAAAGAATTGGAAACGCTGCAGGCTACGGTGAGGATTCCGAGGATGGGGAGCCACATGAGGTGTAGGCGTTTCATCGCTATTCCTCCTAACTTGAAGTACTGGATATTGTTTCATCCAAGAAAGTAATCCTTATGAAGAGTGCGCACGCTCCCTTGAAGATATCGTGACGTGCGTCACTCCTCGATAAAGGGGGGCCTCGTGTTATTAGATGCACGGATGGCGGTCAGGGGTCATTTGGCGAGGTTGAACGGCCGAGCGATTCGTGCCACAATCCGCGTCACCGTTTGGTTGTCATTCGGATCAATCGCAGAAACCAAAACGTCCGCGTGAATTGGAGAGCCGAGCCATGAGACGAATTCTTATGTCGGTCGTCACTGTTGCGATCACGTTGAGCGTTTACAGCATTGCAGCGGCGCAGACAACGGTGCATGTAGACGAGAACCAGGGCCCTATCACGGGAGGGCCTCTCATGAAAGGCGAAGTTACGCTAATCGCGCCGGGCGGAATTCGCGCTGCGGTCGAGAAGCTCATTCCGGGCTTTGAAAAAAAGACAGGCTACACGGTCAATGCGACGTTTGGCTCCGGCGGCGGGACCAAACAGCAAGTTGTGCAAGGCGACGTATTTGACGTGCCCATCGTCCAGCCGCCGTATCCGGACGTGATCGCCTCGGGCAACGTGGTGGAAGGCAGCGCGACGCCTCTCGCTTCCGTTGCCGTGGGAGTTTGCGTAAAGCAAGGCGCTCCCAAGCCTGATATTTCGACCCCCGAAGCCGTGAAGAAAATGCTGTTATCGGCGAAATCGATTGCAATCCCGGATGCGGCGCTTGGAGCGGCTGCGGGGGTCACGATCAACAAAATGCTAAAGGATATGGGCATTGACGACCAGGTCGAACCGAAGCTGAAGCGTCCCCGCGGCAGTGGCCCGGGAGGTTCCGGAGGCGGGAATGCGGTCGCAGCCATGGTTGCAAATGGCGAAGTAGAAATCGGGATGACGTTTTATAGCGAGATAAACGATCCCGGAGTGTACAAAGTGGGAATGCTGCCGAAGGGGGTTTCACCACGGACGGCTCTCGTGGGGTTCGTCTCCGCACACGCGAAAAATCCGCAAGGCGCCAAAGCGTTGCTAAAATACATCTCCTCGCCTGAGGCCATGGCAGTTTACAAAGAAGTAGGGATGGAGCCGGCCAAGTGAATTGAGTTTCCGCTGGAGTTCCGGAGCGGAATGGTGAATCAATCCGAAGCTGATTCAGTCAGCGGGTTGACAACACGAACGGAACCATAAATCTGGCCATCGGAAAGGTCTTCTGAGTAAAGGATCGCGGCGCTAGCACTCTCAGCAGCATGAATAATGAGCGCGTCCCAGAACGAGATCTGGTAACGGGTCTCATTCGCCAGGGCTTCGATCACCGAAGTTGGAGTGTTGACTACGATCTCCCATTTCAGGTAATCCTCAATCAGGCTTCGAGTCTCTTCCACGGTCAGTGGGTTTGCGCTTTTTCGTCGCAAATTGATGCATAGTTCCTGAAGGACTTGCGTGCTTATGACACCGCCGCCGGTACTCCAAAGCTTTTCAATCAGGGCTCTGGCGCGATCGTTCTTGATTCCTGAAATGCGGTCGTGCGCGTACACCAAGATATTGGTGTCCACGAACGCCTTATCGTTCATGAAGTTCGTCTCGGGAAGCTGGGCGTATCCACCCGAGGTCGAATCCCTTGCGGAGACGCGCCAAGGCGTGCCTTCTAGCACGAGCATAGCCCTTGCGTTGACTTATAAGTTCCTGCAGCTTCGACGCAAGCAACGCGCTGATCGAACTGCCTTCCTCCGCGGCTATGATTCTGATTTCACGCAAGATGTCGGAGTCAAGTTTGAGAGTAATGTTGGTCTTCATGATTAGCACGTAAATGTGTGCTGCACAATTATGCGCGCCAGCGATCGACCCTGTCAACTGAGATGCATAACCCACTTTGTTTCGATAGGTTAGTGGCAAAAGTTAGCATCATAATTATTCTAATTGACGAAAGCAGTTGATCGATTCTTTGCGTACACATGGCAGGCTAGAAGAAAAAGCGCCGCCGCGAGGTAGCTCACCGTGAATTCCGGCGCGACCCACCAGCCGAGGCGATTTTCGATGCCTTGCGCACTCAGCTGGTACGCGTGGATCACTGCGCAGCACGACAATCCCGCGGCAACCACCATCCAAGCCGCTGCCTGTAGGAAGCGGCGTTCGATAATCCACACAAGCGCGGCCGCCCAGATCATCGACACGAGCAGCGCCCCCTGGCCGAGCGCAATCATTCCGTAAATCGCGAGTTCGCCGCCAAAGCGGGGGGCAACGGTGACCAGGTCGCCGCCTGACTTGCGGATGGCCAGATCCACGATTTGCGTTACCCACTGCGCCAGCATGGGCACGATCCCCAGGGCGACGGCGACAGTGTGCGCCGCGGGAACTTCTTGAAATGCTTGCCCGACCATGGCCAATCCAAACCAGACTACGGCAAACGCGACGACTTCCAGCGGGACGAAGCGCAGCACCGCGGGCACAAGTCCGGTCAGGCACAGCGTGGCGCTCGCCACGCCGCCCAGAATGGAATATCCGATTCTTGCGCCGTTGGCCTTATGCGCATTGTGCCCAATGTACAGTGTTGTCGGGAAGGCGCTGCCCAGGGCCGCTCCGACGATCGTGGCCAGGCCATTGACCAGCAGCGAAGGAGTTGTCGGATAGTCATCGCCGGCGAGCTTGACGCTCTCCAGGATCTGTAGCGAAACAATCGTGTCGAGCAAGCTCAGTGGCAGAAAAATCGAAGCGTACCTCCAGCCCTCGCTGCGCACGAGAATCTGGTACAGGTTCATCGGCCTGGGCAAATAAAAACCTGGAGGGAGAAGCGGTGGAGGCGACGGCAGGTGGTACATATGAAATGCTCTCAGAAGCACGACGATGATAGCTCCGGCAACCATGGCCACGAGTCCCGAGGGAATGCGCCAGGGCAGACGCATTCGCGAAGCGTACGTTGCGAGCAGAATTACCGCCGGCAGCAGCGCCACTGCCGGGATCTGAAAAATGCCGAAAATAAATCCCAGGCAGAGGAAGGCCATCGCGAGACCTGCCAGCGGGCAGAGGAGCGCCGCGAGAGGCGTCGTGCGCCGCAGCCAATCGATGCAAAACGCGCTTGCGGCTTGCACGACTCCGCTCACCAGGCTCGCGAATATCCCCATGTGCCAGGCGAGGTTCGCGTCATGCGTGCGCTCGTAGACGGGCAGCATGATCAGAGAGACGTAGGCAAAAATCGTGGGAGTGTTGATGCCGAAAGGGATTGCGGTCACATCGTTGCGGCCGGAAATTCGCGCCAACCGGTGCGCCTGCCAGGCGTAAAACAAGTTGCCGAAAAGAATGGAAAACGCCACAGCCGGCAAAATGCGGCCAGTGACCAATTGCTGTGGGAGACCGCACAACGGCGTCAGACTCGCGATCAGTAGCAGATCCGGAAAGCCGCTAAAGAAAAGCCCGAAAAAACCATCGAGATCGCCCGCGACAAACCAGCGCGGTCCGGCGGTCTCCCTGGGTTGGATCGCGCTAGCGATGAAGGAGTCCTCGCGTCATGAAGTTCCATACTGCAGGCCCAATTGCTTCAGCCAACGCCGGTAGGCGATGGCAATTTGATCGGACCGCAGATGCAGTTCGGATTGCAGATCGAGGGGCAGCAATTCAGGCCGTTGAGAATTGACGATGCGGATGTCTTGCGCAGTCACTTTATCCTGAAAGTCGCGCAATTCTTCTTCGGGGACGTCGTGCGCGTAGTCCATAGCGATCACGACCCAGGCTATGCTGTTTTCATCGTCGACCGGCGTGACGGTGCCCAGAATAGCGAAATGCTGGGTGGGGTGCAACTTCGTCAAACGCGTGGTGAAGGGGCGTTCGACCCAGTACGTGTAGTGAACCTTCGCGGCACGGCCCGTGCCATCGGGATCCGGTTGCCAAATCGGAATGTCGCGCGCCACGATCCCTTCCGCCGTGGTGGTGACCGAGTATTCGCCAATCTCGGCATGCGCCGGATCTCCCAGCATGCCCGCATGGGCAATCGGCAAGTGCGCAAGGTCGAGAATATTTTCGATGATGCGAGGTCCCTGCGCGTGGAATTGGTAAGGCCCGGTGGAAATCAGCCGGAAACCCGGAGCCTCGCCTTCGGGGAACGATGGAATATTTCCAACGGGTTTGCCCAAACACACCCACACCAGACCGTATCTTTCTTGAACCACGAAACGATCGACATGCGCGCGCGAAGGAGGCGCCTGATCCGGATGCGCAGGCATTCGCACGCATTCACCGGCGGAGTTGTATTCCCAACCATGGTACGGGCAGGCCAGGCACGCGCCATTTTCCGACGGTGCGATCCTGCCTAGAGAAAGTTTCGCCCCGCGGTGAACGCACAGATCTCTCCACGCGCGCACGCCATCACACGTTCGCCACAATACGAGATCCTGCCCCAGCACGCGCACAGGTTCCAGTTTGTTTTCGGGGAGCGAAGAAGTCCAGGCAATCGCAAACCATTCATTCAAGAGTAGAGGGTCATTCAATCCGAGGTCTGGCGGCATGGAGATGAGAGGCCCCTAAATTGAGGCCCTATCCTAACTCATCTTGGCGAGCCGAAGAAGCAGTCGTCTGTAAATGATCAGAGTTGAGCTGTCGCGGGTTGCAAGGAAATTTGAGAGGGTCATGCAGACGATTTGACACGCCGCAAGCTGTCGTCCGCGAGGTGAAACAAAACTGTGAGTTCACAACAGACGGAACTGTACCTCGATGGCAATTTGTGCCGCCACAGGTTTGCGATTCGGACCGAGGGCTGGCTTGAAACGCCAGGTTTTCACCGCTTCAACGGCTTCTTCCTCCAGACCGAGTCCGGGGCCGCCGACAACTTCAATGCGAGTGGCGCGCCCGTCGGGACTGACCACGATTTGCAATAGGACGACGCCTTGAAACTTTGCCTTCCGGGCATCTTCCGAATATTTTGCATCCGGGCAGTACACGCACTCGGGGAATCCCACGCCGTTATGGCCGGCTCGAAATGTGTCGCCACCCCATCCGCCATTTCGGCCTGGTCCCAACCCCGGCCCGATTCCGTTTCCATCCCCGGTCCCGCTGCCGTCACCCATGCCGCCACCTCGCCCCTGCCCGTCGGAGTCATTCACTAGTCCGGCCAGAGGATTGCCAAATCTATCCAGGTTGGGTGCGGGGAATTGGATCGCGGGATCGCCCAACAGGCTCGCCTCGGCAATCAGGCTCGAAGGGGCATCGTGAGGGAGAGAAGGCGGCGCCAACTGAATTGCTTTGAATTTCGGGGCCATGCCCGTCGCCACCGGCAAAACCGACCCTTTGCCGCCGCCTCCCCCGCCTCTTGGGATATCCGGACCCGGCGGGAGCGTTCGCACGTAATCGGGGGGGGCCGCAGACAATATCGTGGTGCGATTACCAGTTGTCTGCGCGCCTTTAGTCGAAGGCTTGGACAAGGGGAAGAGGATAAAAACGACAATGCAGGAGTAAACAGCAAGAGCCAGCGATTGGGACCGCCAGAAATTTTGCGATCGTGCTTGCCAGTTCGCCGCGAGCATCGCTCGATTGGTGCCGGGAACTGTGCGCGGGGATGGCTTGAGCCACTCCGTCAGGTTTTCCGCAAAGCTGCTGCGAAATCGTGGCGGTTGGAATCGCGGGGCGGTCGTTCCGGTACGAAGGGCTACCCTCGAGTGGGACTCTGAGGGTGTCGTCCACCTGGGCATATGGAGACTCATTTCTCACCTCTCCTGCCAAGGACGACTCACCCTGTCCGCCGTAGATTCCGCCAGAAGGCAAAAGGATGCCCGGTTCGAGCAGCTTAATGGAATGACTAGGGATTATTGACCGCGCACAGCGGCTAATCGTGACGATTTGCGGCAGCTTTTATCAAAGGCTGGCTGCGCGGACTACTCCATTGTTAGCCAGCATCATTTGGCCTGCGCGTTTCATGCCGTGGTCGTTCTTGAAGCAGAATATATCGCCGCGCTAGTCAAAAATACCGCCCTGGGCTTCGTTGCCGGGGCGTGATGCGCCGGCTCTTTCCCTTGTCGGCGAACATGGCTATAATAGCCATATCGTAGGAGGGCCCCAAATGCGCAGCGTGAACGTGGCTACGTTGAAAAATCAGCTCAGCAAGTACCTGACCTTCGCAAAGGCCGGCGAGGAAGTGATCATCCGTGACCGCAATCTTCCCGTCGCCAAACTGGTTCCTTTCTCCGCTGAAGATGCGGACGAACAGGAACTGAGGCTCGCCGCGGAGGGCAAACTGAGGCTTCCCAGTGCTCGCTTAAACCTAAGAGAATTTCTGAAGATACGCGGCGGCAAAGTAGCCGGACACAAGGCAATTGAGGCCCTTTTGGCCGATCGAGAAGAGGAATGAAGAAAGCGACTGCGTTCTGGGATGCCAGCGCCCTCGTTCCGCTTTGCGTGCCCGAAAGGGCAACTGGGGCAGCCGCGTCGCACCTGAAGAATCTTGCCCCTGTGGTGTGGTGGGGAAGTCCCGTCGAGATTCAGAGCGCCATTTGCCGGCTCCATCGCGAAAGGACGCTCACGGATGCGGGCATGCAAGCGGCCGTCGCGCGCCTTGAGATGCTAAGCGGGACATGGAGAGAAATATCAGCCGGTGACAAGCTTCGGGAATTGGCTCTCGGTCTGCTCACTCATTATCCCTTGAAGGCGGCAGACAGTTTCCAGCTTGCCGCATCGTTGATTTGGTGCGAGGAGCGGCCCGCGAAAAGAAACTTCGTTTGTGCAGACCAAAGATTGTCGAGGGCGGCGCGATCCATTGGGTTCGCGGTGCTCGAACTGTTTGGCACATGATCGCGATGATGAACATACGCCGGGCAACGACGAGTTATGAAAAGTGGATCGCCTCGTGCATTCCTTTGGATCGCCACGCGCTTTCCTTCAAGCATAAGCAGATGACGCTGGGGCTTTTTCCTTTCCTGCGCGCGACGTTCTACCGCTGGGTCCAGATATGGCGAGAAGTTGCCGGGGATGCCGCGGTGGCGCCATCTCTTCTGGCTGTGGGCGATCTGCACCTTGAAAATTTCGGGACCTGGCGGGATATGGAAGGGCGATTGATCTGGGGCATCAATGACTTTGACGAAGTGTATTCGATGCCTTACAGCATGGACCTCGTGCGCCTCGCCACGAGCGCGTATGCGGCCTCCGTGGAGGAGCACTTAACCATTCGCCCGCGCGATGCAAGCTGCGCGATTCTGGAAGGCTACCACGACGCTCTGAAAGTGGGCGGGCGGCCCTTCGTGCTGGCGGAAAATCACCGCTGGCTGCGCAAGATCGCGCTTAATCGGCTGCGCGATGCCACCGTGTTCTGGCAAAAATTGGAGCGGCTCCCTAAATCGCAAGCTCGATTGCCGCGCGACGTCGAGTCGGCGCTTCGCAAACTGCTCCCCGATGATTCCTTCCCGTGCGAGAAAAAACATCGCGTGTCCGGCTTGGGAAGCTTGGGACACACTCGCGTGGTGCTTCTCGGTAAATGGTATGGATGTTACGTCGCGCGAGAGGCCAAGGAGTTAACCCCATCCGCTTGCGTTTGGGCGCACGGCAATCGCGCGGAAGGGCAACGTACCCGCTACGGAAAGATTCTAGACCGTGCGGTTCGCGTCCCGGACCCGTTCGTGCGCCCCTATGATGGCTGGCTGCTGCGCCGCCTTGCACCGGACTGTTCGCGCATCGAGCTTGCTTCTCTACCCGCGAGCCACGACGAGGAACGCTTGCTCTATTCCATGGGTTGGGAGACCGCTAACATCCATTTTGGCACGCCCCGCGCCGTTCCCTCGATCCAACGCGACCTGGCCAAACGTAGCGGCAACTGGCTGCACAAAGCTGCCAAAGCCATGCTCCGCGCCACCGAGCGCGATTGGCGAGATTGGAAACGCGATTGAGGGGTTGAAATTCGCTCCGTGCGTTGACCTACTTACCAGGCCGAACAAAATGTTATATCTCGAAGATTGATCTTAGTTCGACTAATTGAATGGGTCCCGTTCGTCGTTCCTACTTAAACTCACGCCCGATCTCGACAACTTGACCGCTTAGGATGGAAACCAAAGCGCGCGCGCACGCTGGGATCAATGGTAGCAGGTCCCTTAGGCGATTGGATTTCGCAGAGAGTATCAGGATCGAGATTCTTCGTCCTTCCATGTTCTGCTGATATTTAACGTTCTTGTCGTTTGTCAACAGGACATCCCACTCGCCCTCGGCGAGCGCGAGGAGTTCGCCGTTCTTCTTGCTGCCAAGACCAATTTCGCGGACCGTCTTGCATTCATGACCGAAAGGCGTAAGGGAATCTATGATTGGAGCAGGGAGACACTCATCAATGAGGATTCTCATCTTCCGAAGCGTGCCAAGACGAGCGCCTTGGCCTCTTCAAGTGCCGCTATTGCGATCTCTCGGCTAACTCCCGGGAAATGCTCCAGAAAATCATCGAGCGTTTCACCGCCTTCCAGATAATCAAGAAGGGTTTGGAAAGGGACTCGAGTACCACGGAAAACCGGCTCGCCGCTATGGATTTCGGGGTCTTGCACGATAACGCTCTCGCTTGCAAAGGCCATTATGATCCTCCCGCGCACTGACCCATTATCTCACTGGCACACCGGAATCGCACGTGGCGAGGCTTAGAGCTTGCCCTGCGCCGTCCCGGGCAACGGCATGCTGTGGGCGAGAGCTTCGGCGTCCTCGGGCAGGACGAAACCTTGTTGCACGAGCGCGTCGACGGCGTGCTTGCGCTTGTCCGCGTAGTCTTGCGCGTTTTTGTAGCGCTCCTCGAGAGAGAGGCGCGGATCGCCATTGGCGAGGCGCTCTTGCTTCGTGGCGGCGAAAGGAATGTAGGAGCCGGCCAGGCCGCACAATTCTCCCGCGGAAAATCCTTCGGCGCGGACGTTGCGGCCTGAATATGTCGCGATCGGAACCGCAATCTCGGGGAGAATGATGCCTCCCTGCGGATTGCCATCCACATCCACAGGAGGGAAGAACACGGGATAGGCAGGGCCGGACGCTTCGGGCGGCATGCTCTTCTCATCGATGACCTGGAGTTGATTGTAAAGCGGGCTAAATGGAGCGCCGGGGATGGCCGGGTAGGAGGCCTGCACTTTGGCAAGCGGGAGCAAAGTGTGATCCTTCAAATTTGGAAACGCGGTCGGCGGCGGAGCGACGCTTTCGCTCGCCCAGCGATCGAGTGCCACGAGTAAGGCCCGCGCGTAGGGCGCATAACTCAGGGCATTTTGAATTTGTTGGCAATTGCCACGTGTGTTCCAGTTCGGAGCCGGATTGTGCTCTTGCCCGGACAACATATAGGCGCGCACGTTTTCGGGAAGCGCGAACGGGCGGCCGCTGGTATCCGTCACCAGGAGCGAGTCGCGTCCCTGCCAGAATTCCGTATCGGAATCCAGATGGACAATCCGCGGACAGGTGTGGGACTTTTCGCATTGCATCAGCATTCCGTCGGTTTTCCCGGTCACGGAATCTTTCGACGTGGCGTACGTGAATGGAAATTGGTCGCCGCCATATTGGTGATCTTCGTGCTGGCGCGAGAAGCGGCCCGGCTGAGCGAATTCAAAATTCGTGTACGTCCGGCGCGTCGCAGACAGAAGCGGCAAAGCGCCGTCGAACACTATTCGTCCGTTGATGTCGGCGTTGAAGCCCTGGTAGATGAAATCGTTGATCACACGGCCCGTCTGCGAGATACCGAACGCGAGAGCTGCTTTGAAGGGCATGCCCGGGTCTCGCACTGGGTTGGGCTGTCCAGTGGCATCCTGATCGGCATAGCGCAGAAACGAAACAAAATCCCGCGAGGCGGCCAGGCCAACATCGGCAACCGCTTCGTTCGTTGCGGGATAGATCAGTTCGTAGAGCGCGCCGCGATCGAATCCGGGCGCTGCGGTGATCTCGACGTGGCGTTCGTCAATAAAATGCCAGCTCGATGCAGGCAGCGGTTTGCGCGGATCGGTTTCGCGTTCGCGAACCGTGAGCGTCGTTCCGGTTGAGTCTAGCAGCGCGGGATAATCGAGCGTTTGCGTAAAGACCGGCCCGGCGGGCACGTCGGTGAACTCCTCCCGGCTCATGCCTGCGACTTGCTTTCCGTTCAACATGGCGACGGGCACGTACGCTCTGAGGAAACCGGGATTGCCTGGCGCGTCCATCTGCCAGCCGCTCCAGGCGACGGTATAGCCGCGGTTCATCAGAAAACCGTTGCCGGCATCTTTCGCGCCGAAAGAATCACCGCTTTCATCAAGCCGCAAAATCGTGTTCCTGCCGCGATTGACAAAATCGTAAATCAGTCTGCCGTTTCCTTTTTTCGCGTCAGCGGGCTTGAGGATCATGAAGTCAACGCTGTAATCGACATGGCCCCTGGCATTGAGCGGGGCGCGATTCACATTGACGATGCCCGCGTTGCCCGGCGCGCGCGGATTCAGCTCGCCGTAGGCCGTCCCGGTCAGAATTTCGTATGGCCCGGCGGTGCCGAAGGAAGCGCCGCCAAAGGCGATCTGGCGTTTCGCAATGACCAGCCGGGTAATGCCCAGCCCGTTGGCTGGGGCGCTCTGCTGCGCGATTGCCAATCCGCTAAAGAACAGTGCCAATCCCACGCCCAATACGCGAATAATTTTTTTCATGTGTGTGCTCCTGCACGGACGATTCACGGATCACACTTTTACTCCAAATACCCGACATGAGCAACACTTCGCGTTGCGCACTATCGTCGAGGCACGGGATTGGAGTGATTTTGCGCAACGCCAAGCCTCTGTGCAGACCAGGCCTGAACCAGCCCCGTCCGTTCCAGGGCAGGTTGGTTCGCCTTTTCCTGGTGACAATCGCAATCGCGTGGTCCTGCGCGCTCGTCGTCCCAAACGATCTAAAAAATCCTCTGAAACATGGCTCTCTATTTTTTGTGGATTGGTTGCAGGCCGACGCTGCCGTTCCGTTCGCCGGATGCCAGTTCGCGCATGCACAGTACCGACATATCGATGTTGCACTGATAGATCTGAAAAATTGGCAGGTCGCCAGGCTGAACGACATAATCGCCCGATTCGATGGCGTCAGCCGATTCGCTCGAAGTGGTCACGATTCGATTGCCGGGATTTGCGCGTACCCGGAAATACTGCGAGGAGGGCTCGTAGTTGCCATAACTGAAACAATATCCGGCGCAGCTGCGGTCCACAATATGATGAATGAAGATTCTTGAGCCGGAGAAAGGCCAAATTGTGGCAATGATCCGCTGGCCTGGAGGCAGAGCTCGTTCGTACTTTTCCGCTTGAGCCTCCATGCGGTTTACTTTTCCCGTATCTTGGTACAAAAAGAAAAAGAAAACCGCGGCAAAGCCGGCAAAACCAGCGAGGTGCCATTTCCTGGGAGTCATTCCTCCTAGCAGGCAGCAGCCCAGAATGGCCGTGACAAGCGTCAGACGGTCGGTCAGCAAGCTGATGGGGATGTCGTGATGAGGAAAGAAGACCACATTCGGCAATGAAATCGCGGAAAGCAGGGAAATTGCATAAATCTGTAAAGGGATCTTCATTGTCGCCAGGGCCGCTCGTGTCTTCATCCGGAAGACGATGTCCGATGCCAGACATGCCAGCATGAATGCAAGGAACAAGGCCGAGAAGATTGCATACCGCGTGCCGTAGAGAACGAGTTGATCGACACCGCTGAAATTGTACGGATAGTTGTACAGTGGTCCGGCGGACCAAACAACTTCGTAGCGAGAGCTAAGATACAGGGAAATAAAAGCGACCGAAAGTCCCGCCGCGCCCAGCAGAGTCCATTGGCCGCGGCGTCCAAGTCGTTTGGCCAACATCCAATACGCGCTGCCGCCAATCATCAATACGACCCCGAGCGGGTGCGCCATCCACGTGAGCGGGACCAGCGGAAGCAGCATCGCGATCTGCCATCGCCTGCCGCCCTGCGCCAAAGCCATTCCGAAAAATGCAAGTCCCAGCGAGAGGTAATAGTTCAGGAATCCATTCTGAAGGGTCCAACCATAAGTGAAGATCGTCAGGCAGGGAATCAGAAACCAGGGGACGCGCCGGGTCATCGCGGCGATCAATGTGAATGCGCCCCAAAAAAAGATGAGCACGGCAAAGGAGACCGCAATTTTCTCGGCAAGATTCAGTCCGACTAGATTTCCGAGCCGGACCAGTAGAATATCAAAAAGGACGTTGTCCCATTGCCGGGCCAGCCACAGGCCTGGCGCCTGGCCGCGCTCGATCAATTGCGCGAGCCACGCATTGTAGGTGTGACTGGCGAGATCGCCTGCCTCAATATGCCGGTGCCAGAAGCAGGGGATGAGTAATATGGCGGAAAGGGCGGAAATTCTGGTCCAGTAGGTGCGGAAAAAATTTGCAACGCTCGGTGGGGCAAGCGAATCAGATTCTTCTCTGCGTTCGCGCGATCCGTTGGGGTGCGCTTCCCGAATTGCCGCTTCGTCTTCAGGGGTAGTGACCGCCAGCGTTTGATTGTCTTGATCGGCCATTTGAAATCAATAATAACAGGCGCTCTGACTTGGCAGAGAGCAGTCACGACTGCGGATTCCACTTTAACAACTGCAGGTAAGCAATCGCTTTCCGCTTCGCGGAACCGGATTCGCGAAGGCATCTTCCAACTAGTGGAAATTCAGAGGCTCTGTTTTTGTAGAGGGCGCGCGCGCATCCGGATCCAGTCGTCGTTCTTGCCGAATCCAACTGAACATGGAATAAGTATCGTGCCGGGAATTCCGCAACAAGGAGTCTCTTCACATGAAATATGACGCCATCATTATCGGCTCGGGTCAGGCGGGCAATCCCCTGTCCTATCGGCTTGCCGACGTGGGATGGCAGGTCGCATTGATCGAAATGGCCAATGTTGGCGGCACTTGCATCAATACGGGATGCACGCCGACCAAGGCAATGGTCCACCGGGCGCAGATCGCGCATTACGCGCGGAATGCTTCGCGCTGGGGAGTGCGCGCCGAAAACGTTGCTGTTGATCTTTCCACGATCGTTGCGCAGAAAAATAAGGTGGTCGCGAGTTTTCGCGGAGGAGTGCAAAAGAAGATCGGGCTGCATTCCAATGTGCGCCTCTACCAGGGGCACGCCCGATTCACCGGCGCGCGCCAGGTTCGAGTTGGCGAAACCCTTCTTGAATCCGATAGAATTTTCATCAACACGGGTGGCCACCCGCTCATTCCTGGCATTCCCGGCCTCGACCCTGTCGGCATTCTCACCAATGAAAGCATCATGGAGCTAACGGATCTGCCCGAGCATCTGGTCGTTCTCGGTGGAGGATACATTGGGCTGGAGTTCGGGCAGATGTTCCGGAGATTCGGCAGCCGGGTCACGATCCTTCACAATCAGGGGCAAATTGTCTCGCGCGAAGACCCGGAGATCGCCGCTGAGCTTCAGAAAATTCTCGAAGGGGAGGGCATAGAGTTCCATCTAAATGTTCAAGCGACTCGCGTGGAGCAGTCCAAGGGCCGTGTCAGGATTTCCGTTGCGAACGCGCAGGGGCCAACGACGATTTCCGGAACTCACCTTCTTTGCGCCGTCGGACGCCGTCCGAATACAAACGACCTCGGTCTGGACCAAGCGGGAGTCGAGACCCACAAATCCGGCTTCATCCGAGTCAATTCGCGGCTGGAGACAAATGTTCCCGGAATTTGGGCGCTGGGCGACGTGAAGGGCGGGCCGGCCTTCACGCATATTTCTTACAACGATTTTCAAATCATCGACGCCAACTTGACACAGGGAAAAAATCTTTCGACGGAAAAGCGCATCGTGCCCTACTGCGTCTTCACCGATCCGCAGCTGGGCTGCGTCGGGATGACTGAAAAAGAAGCCCGAGCCGCGGGGCGCAAACTCAAAATCGGCAAGATCCCCATGTCCTATGTAGCGCGAGCGATTGAACGGGATGAAACTGCCGGGCTGATGAAAGTGATCGTGGATGCCGCGAACGACCGGATCCTGGGAGCGGCCATCCTGGGATCCGAGGGCGGCGAGCTGGTTAACGTGCTTTATACACTGATGCTCGGAAATCTGCCGTACACGATTTTGAAAGGCGCCGTGTATATCCATCCCACGCTGACCGAGGGATTCTTTGCTTTGCTGAACAGCGTGAAACCGGCGGACTGAGCGAGATGCTCAAGGAAAAAGTTGACGCACCCATGCGCCTTCGGCGCCTTCGCCGTTCGGAATTGCCAATCGGCACGATGCGGCTGGCCAAATATTTGATCGGCAAGACGCTGGTGCACGATTTGCCGCGCGTGCGCCTCGCCGGCCGCATCGTCGAAACAGAAGCCTATCCGGTCGGCGATAGGGCAGCGCACGCTTTTGGAGGCCTTACGCCCAGCAGACGCTCCCTTTTTCTTCCGCACGGACACGCTTATGTATATTTCACCTATGGCTCCTGCTTCATGATGAATGTCTCGAGCGAAGAGGAGGGAACCGGAGCGGGAGTCTTGGTGCGAGCGGTTGAACCGCTCGAAGGCATCCCATTCATGCAGCGGCGGCGCGGCACCACGCGTTTGCTCGACCTTGCGCGCGGCCCGGGGCGCCTCGCGCAAGCGATGGACATTGACAAACGATACGACGGACTGAATTTATGCGCGTGCGGCAAATTGTGGCTCGCTGCCGCGATTCGGCCAACGGGCCCAATCGGCGCCACGATCAGAATTGGAATCACCCGCGACGTTCACCGCCTGTGCCGTTTCTACGAACGCGGCAGCCCCTTCGTCAGCGGCCCACAGCGTTTGCGCGAGTGAATCGGTTGGAGCTGGAATTGCATCTACTAGATTCAAGAAAAGGGCCGCACTGCACGACGGTGCGGATTCTTCCCTAGGTGTGGTAAAACGGCAATCAGTCCCAAGGAGGACGCAATGGCGATGTTGGAAGGATGCCCACACGTTAAAGAAATCAAGAATGTGAAACCTAGCGCAAACGGCTGCGAGGAATGTCTGAAAAGCGGCGACTCGTGGGTCCATCTACGGATGTGTCTCTCTTGCGGCCATGTCGGATGCTGCGATTCTTCCAAGAACAAGCACGCCACCAAGCATTTTCACCGGACCAAACACCCCATCGTGCAATCGCTCGAGCCGGGCGAGGACTGGCGCTGGTGCTACGTGGACGAGATCATGCTGGACTGAGCATTCCAGGTGCGATCACTGCAAATAAGCAAAGAGGAGGAAATCGTGCCCATTGCAAAAAAAGTGGTGGACTCCTCGGAATCCTGGCCGGCCCTGCCGCTATCCGCCTGGGCGGATACGTACGCGACGTTGCACATGTGGACCCAGATCGTCGGCAAGGTCCGCCTGGCTCTATCCCCGCACGTCAATCATTGGTGGGAAGTCCCGCTCTACGTCAATGCCAGAGGTTTGACGACATCTCCGATCCCTTACCGCAAGGGGGTCTTCGAAGTTCAGTTCGACTTTATCGATCACCGGCTTGATGTAACCACATGCATCGGCGAAAGGAAAAGTATCCGCCTCGAGCCGCGCACGGTCGCCGATTTTCATGCGGAATTTCTCTCGCTGCTCCAGTCACTCGAAATCGACGTCAAGATTTGGAATATGCCGGTGGAGATTCTGAATCCGATTCGGTTCGATCAGGACCGCGTGCACGGCGCGTACGATCCGCAATACGCCAATGCAATCTGGCGAATCCTGGTGACCGTGGATGCCATCTTCAAGGAATTTCGTTCCCGTTATCTCGGCAAAGTCAGCCCGGTCCATTTCTTTTGGGGGAGCTTTGATCTTGCTGTCACGCGGTTTTCCGGTCGCCGTGCCCCGGAACGTCCCGGCGCGGATGCGATGACGCGCGAAGCGTACTCGCACGAAGTCAGCAGTGTCGGTTTTTGGCCGGGAGGCGGCGACATCAAAGGAGCGGCGTTCTACTCCTACGCCGCGCCGGCGCCGGATGGATTTGGCGAGCGACCGGCGCGCCCGCCAGCAGCATTCTTCAACAAACAACTGGGCGAATTTTTGCTGATGTACGACGATGCGCGCGCCTGCGAATCTCCCCGCGATTCATTACTCGAATTTTGCCAGAGTACATATGATGCCGCTGCTGATCTAGGACACTGGGACCGCGCTGCGCTGGAGAAGTCGCCCCCCCAATAACGGCGGAAGCCAATTTGGCCACGCTTGGCTCACAAAATTACAGGCGGTGCACCGAATCTCATCGTTGTGAGACTTCCCGACGGTATTACTCAATTTTTTACGATATGCTTACAGGCGGGCCATCCTACCGGGTGCCTTGATCAATACTTCTCCGGCGTGGAAATAACGGACCCCGACGTGACGTTCAAACCATGATGGCGCGGTTCATTCGGATCATCGGCTTGATGGCTGGCGTGTGGTTTCTGGCGCTGCCTGCCGCCGCGCAGCGGGATCGCGGAGAATTGCAGATCGAAGTGCGCGATCCCCAGGGGGCGACCCTCAGCGCCTCCGGAGAATTAATCAGCGAGGGCAATCAATTTCATTTGAGCTTCACGATTGGCGATGACGGCCGTTACGCCGCGCAAGACCTAGCCTTCGGCGTCTACCGCGTCAGCGTGGCGCATTCCGGATTTGTTCCCGCCGTTCAGCTGGTGGAGATTCGATCCATTGTTCCCCAGCACTTGTCATTGACGCTGGGACTAAAGCCTGTAGAAACTCAACTACAAGTCAGCGAGACGGAAACTCTGGTGGATACGACGCGCACCAGCGCGGTATATACGATTGGTTCGCAAACCATTGGCGAGCAGCTCTCGCCGCAAGCGGGTCGCGGAGTTCTCGATGTCGTCGACGCGCAGCCGGGTTGGTTGCAGGAAGCCAACGGCGTTTTGCATCCGCGCGGCTCGGAATATGACGTCCAGTTCGTCATGGACGGCCTGCCCATGACCGAAAACCGATCCCCCGGCTTTGCGCCCCCGATTGAATCGAGCGACGTCGAATCCATGCGCGTGATGACCGCCGGCTTTCCCGCCGAATACGGGCGAAAACTTGGCGGCGTCGTGGAAGTTAGCTCTCCAAAAAATAATCCCGCAGGCTTGCACGCAGAGTTTGAAGCGGAAGGCGGCAGTTTTGCCACGGCCTCGGAGAGCGGCGCTCTCTTCTATTCCACCGGAGGAAACCGGTTTTCCATCACGGGAGATGGCTTTCATTCCGACCGGTACCTCGACTCGCCGGTTCTCCAGAATTACACGAATGTCGGCAACGCCGGCAGGTTCTCATCTTCTTACGAGCGCGATTTTTCAAACGGCGACCGCGTTTTCCTGACCTTCGCGCAACACGAGGTGCGCTACGAAGTGCCGAACGAATTGGTCCAGCAGGCAGCGGGCCAGCGTCAGGACTCACGGGAGAAGGAAACTTCCGGCCAAGTTCGCTACACGCATGCATTTTCGGCGGACATACTCTTGAGCGTGGCGGGAAGCGTCCGCGATGCGTCCGCCTCACTGAATTCCAATGCGCAATCCACGCCGATCATCGTCTCCCAGGATCGCGGCTATCGCGAGGGATACGTGCGCGCGGACCTCGCGGGCCATCACGGGCGGCACGAGTGGAAGGCCGGAGTGGACGGAATTTTCAGCCCCGTGAATGAAAACTTGCAATATCACATCACGGATCTCGCTCAATTCGATGCTGGAACTGTAGTCAACTTTCCATTTTCCGACCGGCGCTGGGACATAGAGCCTTCCGTTTACGTGCAGGACCAGGTACGCCTCGGCAAATGGAATTTGAGCGCCGGCTTGCGCTTCGATCATTACGGCTTTGTGGTGAACGAATCTGCCTGGAGCCCTCGCCTCGCGGTGTCGCGGTTCATAACTTCTCTTAATCTTCTCGTTCACGCTTCTTACGATCGCGTTTTCCAGACGCCGGCGATGGAAAATCTGTTGCTCGCAAGTTCGCCGCAACTGGACTCGGTCAGCAGCCTGGTTGTCAGGTTGCCCGTGCGGCCGGACCGCGCGAATTATTATGAAGTGGGTTTCACCAAATCCTTTGCGGGCAAACTGCGCATGGATGGCAACGTCTTCCGCCGCGACTTCAGAAATTATTCCGACGATGACGTGCTGCTCGACACCGGGATCAGTTTTCCGATCGCCTTTTCCTCGGCGGAAATTTACGGCGAGGAAATTCAAATCGCCGTCCCACGCTGGGGCCGCTTTTCAGGAGTTCTGAGTTACTCGAATCAGACTGGGGTCGGGCAGGGGCCCATTACGGGCGGATTATTTCTCGGGAGTGAAACGGCGAACATCCCGGATTCGAGCAAGTTCCCGGTCTCTCAGGATCAGAGAAACACCTTACGCGCGCGTGTGCGCTTTCAGGCTATGGATCGGTTGTGGCTCGCTACGTCTGCGGAATATGGGAGCGGGTTGCCTGTGAACTTAAATGGCACAGTTGGCCCAAGCCAAATCAATTTTTTCTTGCAGCAGTATGGTCCCTCCATTCTGAACGAAGTGAATTTCAATGCGGGCCGCGTGCGCCCCAATTTCTCGCTCGACGCAGGCGCGGGCGCCACGTTGTTCCACAAAGAAGGAAAAGATGTCACGTTTGAAATCGAGGGCCACAACCTGACCGGCAAGGTGAACGTGCTGAATTTCGCCGGCCTGTTCTCCGGAACCGCGGTGATGCCGCCAGCCAGCGTCAGTGCCCGCCTGAAAGTGGGTTTCTAGCCCGGGAACGCCTATCTCCCGATTGGCGTTCCCGGAGCCGCCCGCCCTGCCCTCGGCGCATATTTGACACCTGTGCAACCCCGGCATACGATTCTAAGTGTTACATGTCCTTCTTTGATCCCATTCGAATGAATCGCTCCATCGTACGCCCTGCAACTCGTCCCACGCGCGGGCGCACAGCCGGTTTGGCGCTTGCGCTTGTTTTTGTTGCAGTTCGCGTAGCGGCCGATGCAAATTCCGCCGACCCCAAGCGGTACTTGGATGACGTCAAGGCGCTTTCCTCTCCAGTAATGGAAGGCCGCGGGGCGGGGACTAAAGGCATCGAGCGCGCCGCGAACATGATCGCGCAACGCTACCTGGCCTTGGGGCTGCAACCGGCGGGGGCCAAATCTTTTTTCCAGCCGTTCACCGTTATTACCGGCGCAAAATTGAAAGCAGGCAATCGCCTGGAAGTGGAAGACGGAAAATCGAAGCAGGCATTGAAACTGAATCAGGATTTCGTTCCCTTCAGTTTTTCCGCTTCCGGTGACGCAGACGGCGCCGTGGTGTTTGCCGGCTATGGCGCGACAGCGCCCGAATTTGGCTACGACGATTATGCGCATCTCGACGTCAAAGACAAAATCGTGGTTCTCCTGCGCTTCGAGCCGGCGGGCTTCGCCGCAAAGAGCGGGAATGCGGGGTTGACGCAGCACTCCCAACTCATCACCAAGGCGATCAACGCCCGAAATCATGGCGCGAAAGCAGTAATCCTGGTCAACGGAAAATTGGGAGAAAACGAAGAAGATCAGCTCACGAAATTCGGCAGCGTGAACGGCCCCGAGAATGCCGGCATCGCGATCGTGCAGGCGAAAAACGACGCTGCGAAGGAGTGGTTCGCGGCAGCTGGGAAATCACTCGCCGAAATTCAAGATCAGATTAACACGTCCTCGGCTTCGTCCTCATTCGCTTTTCCGGACAAGCTTCAGATTTCGCTCAATGTTAATATCGAGAAGACCCGCGCGACCGTGAACAATGTGCTGGCCTACCTTCCCGGCAAGACCGATGAGTACATCATCATCGGCGCTCACTACGATCACCTCGGCTACGGCAACATCGATTCGCTGGCGCCTTCGCAGATCGGAAAAATTCATCCTGGCGCCGACGACAACGCCTCCGGCACTGCGGGCGTTCTGGAACTCGCGCGAGTGTTGGCTCCCCGGAAGGGGCAGCTCCAGCGCGGGATTCTCTTTGCCGATTTTGCGGGGGAAGAGCTCGGCCTGCTCGGTTCCGCGGAGTGGGTGAAAGAGCCGACGCTGCCGCTCTACAAAGCCGTCGCCATGATCAACATGGACATGATCGGCCGGATCAAAGACGAAAAAGTGTTCATTGGAGGGACGGGAACGGGCGCTACCTTCAAGGACCTTCTCGACGGAGAGAAGAGCAAGTTTCCATTCCAAGTCGAGTATTCCGCCAGCGGTTACGCGGCCAGCGATCACACATCGTTTGTCGGAAAGAAAATTCCAGTGCTTTTCTTTTTCTCGGGCTTGCACTCGGATTACCACAAGCCTTCCGACACCTGGGACAAGATCAATGCGCCCGATGCGGCGAAACTTCTGGATTTCATCGACGATGTGGCTTTGAATATCGATTCCGCAAACGAGCGCGTCGCGTTCGTCACGGTGAAGGAAGATCAGCCGGGCGGCCAGGCCGCCAGCGGGGGGGGCGGAGGTTACGGCCCCTATTTCGGTTCGATTCCGGATTTTGGCCAGGAAGAAAACGGCGTCAAATTTTCCGACGTTCGCCCGGGATCTCCCGCGGCGAAGGCGGGCTTCAGGGCCGGCGATGTCCTCGTGCAATTCGGCGACAAGCCGATCCACAATTTGTACGATTTTACCGACGCACTGCGCCGCAGCAAGGTCGGCGACGTCGTGGACGTCCAGGTACTGCGCGACGGCAAGCCCGTCAAGGCATTCGTGAAGCTGGAACAGAGGAAATAGATTTGCAGCTCGCCTCTTTAGAGGCGAGGATTTTTCGTGTGGTCCGCCGGATATTTCAAGGGGGGGGATGTCCCGGGCATCGCTGGAAAATTCCCCGCGTCTGAAGACGCGGTCTACAAAAAGCGAAAGCAAAGAAAAACCATGACAAAACCGCGAATTACGCTTCCCTCGCTTTTTCTATTACTGATTTCTGCGTCTGCATCTTTGGTGACTTACTCTCAAGCGCCCAGTTCGGCCAAATCGAGCTCCGGATCGCTCACGGTTCCAGGCGAAAAGCATCTGGGCAACGTGCGCCAGCTCACTTTCGGCGGCACGAACGCCGAGGCCTATTTTTCCGCGGACGACAAATATCTGATCTTCATGCATTCCGGCGCTGGCGTTCCGTGCGACCAGATGTACACCATGCCGCTGGATACGCCGGACGGCAAGCCCGCCGCGCCGAAACTCGTAAGCACGGGCAAGGGGCGCACGACCTGCGGCTACTTTTTCCCGAAAGGCGACCGCATCCTGTTTTCCTCGACGCACGAAGCAAGCGCCGAATGCCCGCCGCGTCCCGATTATTCGCACGGCTATGTGTGGCCGATTTACAACTCCTACGAAATTTACACCGCGAAACCGGACGGCAGCGATCTGCGCCCCCTGACCCATTCTCCCGGCAGTTACAACGCGGAATCCACCATCAGCCGCGACGGTAAGAAAATTGTGTTCACCTCCACGCGCAACGGCGACCTCGATATTTATTCGATGAATTCGGATGGCAGCGACGTCCGCCAACTCACTCACGAGCTGGGCTATGACGGCGGCGCTTTCTTCTCCGACGATGGAAAGAATATCGTCTACCGCTCGGAGCAGCCAAAAACTCCGGAGCAAATCGCCGACTACAAGGATTTACTCTCGCGCGGCCTCATTCGGCCCGGAAACCTGGAAATCTGGGTGATGGACGCGGACGGCAAGAATAAGCGCCAGGTGACCCACAACGGCGCCGCGAATTTCGCCCCGTATTTTTTCCCCGGCGGCAAACGCATTATTTTCGCTTCCAATATGGCCAACCAGAAAGACCCCAGCGGCTTCGACCTGTACGCAATCAACGTCGACGGCACCGGCCTCGAGCAGATCACCTATCACCCTGATTTCGATGCCTTCCCGATGTTTTCCTCCGACGGCAAGCGCCTCGTCTGGGCCTCCAATCGCAACGGCAAAGCCCCGCACGAAACAAACATCTTCATCGCCGATTGGGTCGAGTAGCGCGCGCTTCAGAGCATTTGTCGCAACTTGAATTTGAACGGGTCAGCGGCTAAAGCCGCGCTGATCCGGCAAACTTTACGACACGACTGAAGAGGCTGCGGAAAAAAGTAGTTTAATGTCATCCCGAGCGAAGCGAGGGAACTGCTTTTTCGCAATCCCAAGAAAAAAGCAGATTCCTCGGGCAAACCGCGCCCTCGGAATGACACTTTTGGAATTTTTCCGCAACCTGTGAAGCCCTGCCCTACAAAGATTGAGGTTGCCGCGCAGGCTCTTCAGCTTGCCGGTTTGGATTTTTAAGTACTCCCACTGGTGCTACAGACTGAAGTCCGTCCTACCTGGAACCAATCGTGCGGCCGGGCACGAGGTAATTCACAACGTAATCGCGGACTGCGTCTTCGAGCGAAGTGATGGGCAAATCGTACCCCGTGGAGAGCAGCTTGTGAATATCAGCCTGCGTAAAATACTGATACTTCTCACGAATCGATTCCGGCATGTCAATGTACTCGATGCATGGCTCGCGTCCGAGCGCCGCGAAAACGGCGCGAGCCAAATCCTTCCACGTGCGCGCCACTCCTGAACCAATATTGAAAATTCCGTTCGCCGCGGGATTCGCAGCCAGGTGCAGCGTCATGGCCACGGCATCCTTGACGTAAAGAAAATCGCGCCGCTGCTCGCCGTCCCGGTATTCGGGGCGATAACTCTTGAAGAGATGAATCACGCCGGTCTTGAGCGCCTCGGTGTAGCTCTTGCAGACCAGGCTGCGCATGTCCCCCTTATGGTTCTCGTTGGGACCGAAGACATTGAAATATTTCAATCCCACAATGCGGTCGAGCCATCCCTCCCGCCACGCGTGCAGATCCATCCATTGCTTGGATTGGCCGTAAAGATTCAGGGGCCGCAGGCGTTCCATCTGGCGCGGATCCGAATCGTCCATGCCTGCGCTGCCATCTCCATACGTCGCCGCGGAGGAGGCGTAAACAAATCGGACGCCCGCTCTGAGCGCCCATTCCGCGAGCGCGCGCGAATACTCGAAATTATTTTCGCGCAGATATTTTTCATTTGTTTCCGTCGTCGAGGAACACGCGCCCAAATGAAAAATGCAATCAAGCTTTCCCATCGACCCGGACGAAAGCCGCGCCGGCAGTTCCGCAGGCTCGATAATTTCCGCGTAGCGCAAACCGGCGAGGTTGGCGCATTTTTCGCGCTGCGCCGGATAATCCGCAATCGCCACTTGCGAACAGCCGCGACGATTGAGTTCCCAGACGAGCACGCTGCCAATGAATCCAGCGCCGCCCGTCACAAGGACTCGCTTGTCCTTCCAATCCTCATTCGCCAAGCCCATAAATGTCCTCAAGGGTGCCACGGCGCGACATTTGAAGCAATCTGATCCCACCCAACGATGGAAGAACCTGCGATGGATCGTGTTTTAGGTTCCGCCCAGCGCATTTCAGGCGCTGTTCTAGTAACACAACGAAAATTATCCGGACATATAACACCGGCATTCGTGCACTATAGATTCATATAAATTTGGCAGTTCGGAGGCCTTCATGAAGATCCGCGCCCTGATTTCCTGGCTGTTTTTGTTTTGCATGATTTCCGCCCAGGCGGTCGCTCGTACGCGTCAGACCTCGCCCAACCAGCGTGTGGACGAGCCGCGTACGCCAGCTTCCAGCTCTGGAACCGATTCGATCGCCCCCTCCAAGATCGATCCCGCCAAGGAAGCCGCCATTCGGCAGCTTATCGATCTGACAGGAGGAACGACTGTCGTCAACCAAGTCATGGATGGGGTGCAAAAGAATATGAAACCGATGATGGTGAATATGTTTCCGCCAGGAGAGTACCGCGATAAGCTAATCGATTTGTTCTTTGAGAAATTTCGATCGAAAGCGGACGTTCGAGTGCTAGTAAATCTAGCGGTTCAAATGTATGACAAGTACCTATCAGAAGAAGAAATCAAGGGCCTGATACAGTTTTACTCGACGCCACTCGGTCAGAAGACACTTAGCGTCCTTCCTAAGCTTATGGTCGAATTGCAGGGCGAAAGTATGAAGTGGGGTCAGGATCTTGGCCGTCAATCCATGATTGAAGTGTTATCCGAGCATCCGGAATTGCGTAAGGCCCTGGAAGACGCTTCGCAGAGTGCCAAACCCCATTGATCGCGGCCAAATCAGGCAGGTCGGAGCAGCATTCGTCCAAGAATCCGAAGTATCGGAATTTGCCTCAGATATCCGCACTTGCCATCCCTTGAGCTTTCCCATTCCCTGAGCTAGAGTAACCGCTTTCAGGCGGAGGTAATCCACGGTGCAAGGGCACGGGCAGGAGCATCTGAAGGTCCTGTTGCGCAGCAGCGCGATTCAAAAGCGTGTTCGCGAAATGGGATTTCAGATTTCCAAGGATTATAAAGGGCAGCGCGTTCACCTGATCGGCGTGCTGAAAGGCGCTGCCATTTTTCTTTCGGATTTGATCCGCCACATTCGCGTGGAAGTGTCGCTCGATTTCATGTCCGTTTCCAGTTACGGGCATGGTAGCCAGACTTCCGGCCAGGTGCGCCTTAACAAAGATCTCGACACCAGCATCGAGGGCCTCAACGTCATCGTGGTCGAAGACATTTTGGATACGGGGCTCACCCTCGGCTACCTGCTGCGCGTACTGCAGCAGCGCAAGCCGAATTCGTTGAAGATCGCCGCTCTGCTGGACAAGCCCGAGCGGCGCATCAAGAAAGACGTCAAAGCCGATTACGTCGGATTTCAGATTCCGAATGAGTTTGTCGTCGGGTACGGGCTGGACTATGCGGAGCGCTATCGAAATCTCAAGGACGTGTGCATTCTCTCGCTTCCACCGTCTTAGCTCTCATTTTTACGACCCATCCAATCGTTCAAGTTTGAGGCGGCTGATTTGCCGAGGAGCTCAGCGTTTCGTAGCGCCGGCGTCTCGCCGGCATTTTTGCGACGTACGAAGAGTGGAAATACTGCCGGCGAGACGCCGGCGCTATCAGAACCGATTCGATCTTCATGAAGGCACTGATCACAGCGGCGGATTTGGGGCGCGTCCCGCAAAATGGCGAACTCGCCATCACGGACGACACGCTCATCACTCCACTTGCGCGGGAGGAGGCCGAGCGGCGCGGGATCACTTTTCGCATTGCCTCGGCGCGCGACAAGGAAACCTCCCCGACCTCGGCATCAGCGGAAAGTTCGGCGGAAAAGTCCGCTCGGGTGGTGGCGATTGGCGCCGATCACGGCGGCTACGAACTCAAGCAACAATTGAAAAGTCATCTCCGCGATTGGGGCTACCAAGTTCTTGATCTCGGCACCAACAGCGCGGACCCCGTGGATTATCCGGACTTTGCCGAGGCCGTTGGCCAAGCGGTCGCGCGCGGGGAAGCATGGCTCGGAATCGTGCTCGACAGCGCAGGCATCGGCAGCTCGATTGCCGCCAACAAGGTGCCCGGAGTGCGCGCGGCGCTATGCTATGATCGCGCGACAGCGTGCAACAGCCGCGAGCACAATGACGCGAATGTGCTGTCGCTGGGCGCCAAGCTGATCGCCCCGGAAGCCGCGCGCGAGATTGTCGCATTGTGGCTCTCCACGCCCTTCGCCGGAGGGCGCCACCAGCGCCGCGTGGACAAGATTCGGAGCATCGAGGAACGGGCCGAGAAGCGCTAGACGCAGGGGCAAAAACTTCGGGTCTGAAGACCCGAGCTACAGCAATCGCCCAATGCGAGGCGGGTTGCTGTAGCCCGTCTCTTCAGAGGCGGGGCCTTTCGCGTTTTCATGCAACAAACTCGAATATTATTGAATTCTCTACGGCGATTCGAACGGGGCAAAGCAAGTGGATCAGAGCGAATTCGAACAGATGGTCCGCGTCGTCACCGAAGAGGTGGTGCGTTACCTCGGCCCGCCCGCAAAGGCGGTTGCCGTTGCCGCCGCGGGCGACGATGAAATTTGCCCGGATTGCGACCTGAACTGCGCTGAGAAATGCGCCAGGAAAACCCGCGCGGTCGTCGAAGCCGGCGCCGACCGTATTTCCTGCGGCCCGTCGGTCGTGGAATTGGAAGCCGGCTTTGCGGCCCTGATCGATCACACCCTGCTGAAGCCGGAAGCTTCCCGTGAAGATATCCGCAAGCTCTGCCAGGAAGCCGTGCGCTTCGGATTTGCCTCGGTCTGCATCAATCCCTGGAACGTGCCGCTTGCCGCGGAATTGGTGCGCGGCACAAAAGTAAAAGTTTGCACGGTGATCGGATTTCCTCTTGGCGCGACCCTTCCCCGGATAAAAATTCAAGAAGCCGAAGAAGCCATCAAGCTGGGCGCCCAGGAAGTCGACATGGTTCTCAACATTGGAGCGTTAAAATCCGGCCAGGATGAGGTGGTGGAATCCGATATTCGTGCAGTTGTGGACGTCGCGCACCGCGGCGGCGCAATTTGCAAGGTTATTTTTGAAACTTCGCTGCTTACGGTCGAGGAAAAAGTGCGCGCATCGCTCGCGAGCAAAAGGGCCGCCGCGGATTTCGTCAAGACCTCGACCGGCTTCAGCACGGGCGGCGCCACGGCTGAAGATGTCGCATTGATGCGCGCCGTAGTGGGTTCGGAAATGGGAGTGAAAGCTTCCGGCGGGGTGCGGACTTTTAACGATCTTAAAAAAATGGTTTGCGCCGGCGCGACGCGAATCGGCGCCAGCGCCAGCGTCAAAATCATGGAGCAAGCCGCAAGCTCGTCGCCTCCTCAGGCTTTTGCCGCTGGCTCGCAGGCATCCACCTCCTATTGATTTTTGCCGCAGTAATTTGATTTTCCCCCCGCTTGGAGACTCGGCAATTCATCGGTTTTTCACAAGGGCACAATCTCTACCTGCTATACTAATTGGCTCTTGGGGAGTCGCTCTGCGTCTTCGAAGCTCCGGAGCGCCGTACATATTCACTATCTATGGATCCCGTACAAGTTCCATCGCCGCTCAATGTTCCTACGGAAGTTCTGGCGACGCTGGTCGAAATCGGGGAGGAAATTAATTCCTCGCTCGACCTCGATGAAGTGTTGCGGAAAACCGCTGCGCTCGTGAAGCGCCTGATCGACTACGAAATTTTCAGCGTTTTGCTGGTCGACGAATCGATGCACCGTCTCTACCACCGCTTCACCATCGGGTACGGCGAGGAAGCGGGCAAGGATTGGGTGATCCCGATCGGGCAGGGAATTACCGGCACAGCGGCGGCGACGGGCCGCGCAGTGCGCGTGCCGGACGTCCGCGAAGATCCCCGCTACATCAACATCATCGATTCGGTTCGCTCGGAACTGGTCGTTCCCCTCATGGTGAAGGGACAAGCCATCGGCGTGCTCGACATCCAAAGCACCCAAGTCGATTACTTCACTCGCGACCAGCAAAGTGTTTTGACGCTGATGGCCAGCCGCCTGGCCACGGCCATCGAAAATGCGCGGCTCTTTGAACGCGTCCGCAGCCATGCGGACACGCTGCTGGTCCTCAACGAAGTAGGCCGCGAGGCGAATGCCATTCTCGCGGTGGAGGAGTTGCTGCGGCGCGCCGCGGAACTAGTCAAGCGCGTGATCGACTATCAGATTCTGGGAATCTTGTTGTATGACGAAGCGGCGAATTCGTATCGCCATCGCCTGGACATGAAATACGGCCAGAGCGCGCAGGGGAAACTGCGAGTTACGCCGCACGAAGGAATCGTTGGAGCGGCGATCGCGACGGAACTGCCGGTTCGCGTCCCGGATGTAACCCTCGATTCGCGCTACATCATGGTCAATCCGGAAACACGTTCCGAGCTGGCGATTCCCATGATTCACAAGGGGCGCGTCGTGGGCGTCCTGGATCTCGAAAGCCCGCAAATTAATTATTTCACCGAACAGCACGAGCAGACGCTCACGATCCTGGCGGCGCACCTGGCGGTGTCGCTCGAAAACGCGCGGTTGTACGAGAAGCTGGCCAAGGATGAAGCGCGCATGGAGCGCGAACTCACGGCCGCGCAGCGTCTGCAGACCGCTCTCCTGCGGCCCGTGCCCAGCATTGATTACGGCCTGGATATCACCGCGCGAATTCATTCCGCTCGCGAAGTTTGCGGCGATTTGTACGATTTTCTTTCCTACGGAACGCAACAATTGGGCGTCGCATTGGGAGACGTCAGCGGGAAGGGAACCGCGGCTGCGCTCTACGGCGCTGTGGCCACCGGAATTTTGCGCAGCCTCTCTCCCCAAAAGCTCCAGCCCGCCGAGCTGCTCCGCACGCTCAATCAACTGGTGTGCGACCGCCGCGTGGAGGGCCGCTACATGACGATTTGCTTCGCCACGTGGCAAAAAGGGCGTCATACGCTCCGATTGGCTAACGCGGGACAGACGCAGCCATTGCTGTGGAAAGATGGCCACGTCGAACAAATTAAACTTACTGGATTTCCCATCGGCATTTTCGATGATGCGACTTATGAAGATTGGAACGTGCGCCTCACTTCGGGCGATATCCTCCTCTTCTTTTCCGATGGCTTGACCGAGGCGGCCAACCGCGAGGGAAAATTTTTCGGCACCGGCCGCATAAAAGATCTTTTGGCTGCCCACGCGATATTGAATTCGAGTGAACTGGCCGACCGCCTGCTCGAGGAAGTGGAAAAATTCACACAAGGGGGCGCCATCACGGACGATCGCACGCTGGTGGTGATGAAAGTCAAGTGAGCGCGGCGTATTCCCATTCGCGAGCTTCCCGCTCCGCCGGCGTGGTCGATCCGGCGAGCTATACTCCCTGGTTTTCCTACCGGGGCTCCCAATTATTTTGCGAAGGTGTATCTGTCTCTGTGGCCGCGAAGCGGTTCGGCACGCCCGCATACCTGTACAGCCGCGCGAGCATCGAGCAGGCCTATCGCCGCATGGACTCCGCGTTCGGCAAGCTCCCGCACACGATTTGCTACGCGATGAAAGCCAATTCCAATCTGGGCATCCTGCGCGTGTTTGCCGCGCTGGGCAGCGGATTCGATATCGTTTCGGGCGGAGAGCTTTATCGCCTGCGGCGGATTGGCGTGCCGGGAAACCGCATCGTGTTTTCCGGCGTCGGAAAATCCCGTGAAGAAATTCGCGAGGGGCTGCGCGCGCGGATTCTTATGTTCAATGTGGAATCTCCCGCGGAACTTGATCTGTTGGCTTCGGAGGCGTCGCGTCTGCGCGTGCGCGCCGCGGCTTCCATCCGCGTCAATCCGGACGTCAAAGCCGGCGGCCATCCGCACATTGCCACCGGACAGCATCGCCACAAATTTGGGATTGACTGGGAGACGGCGCGAGGCCTCTATCTCCAGCAACGGAATTCCCGCTGGATCGATTGGCAGGGAATCAGCGCGCATATCGGATCGCAAATTCTGACGCTGGCTCCTCACCGGCGCGCTCTCGCGCGGTTGGCTGGATTTGTGCGCGAGCTTGCGCGCGCGGGCATCGCGCTCCGCTATCTCGATTCCGGCGGCGGACTCGGGATTCGCTACACGTCAGAGCGGCCGCCGGAAAAAGCCGCCTGGGCGGCCGAACTCGCGCGCGTCGTCCGGCCGCTCGGATGCCACCTGCTGATCGAGCCGGGACGGTCGCTGATCGGCCCCGCCGGCGTGCTATTAATGCAGGTTTTGTACGCCAAGCAGAATCGCGGCAAAAAATTCGTCGTCGTGGATGCCGCCATGAACGATTTCATGCGCCCCGCGCTTTACGATGCGACGCATCCCATCACGCGCGCCCGGCGCTCTCCCGGGCCGCTCGATCGCGCTGATATTGTCGGCCCGGTCTGTGAATCGGGCGATCGCTTTCTGCAGGATTGGCCGCTCGGAAACGTGGCTCCGGACGATGTGCTGGTTCTATGGGGAGCCGGCGCCTACGGCACCGTGCAAACCTCGAATTACAATTCGCGCCCGCGCCCCGCGGAAATTCTCGTCGAGGGGAGCCGCATGCGTTTGATCCGGCGCCGCGAGTCCCGCCCCGACCTGGTCCGCGGCGAATGAGGGAATAAATTGGAACCACGGATGCACACAGATGAACACGGATCAAGAAACAAAAGTTAAGAACGAGAAACGATCGGTAATCGGCCTAGAATCCTCTAAGATATTAAAATGTTTTAGGTTTTGGTTTTATCCGTGTACATCTGTGTGCATCCGTGGTTCCAATCCGTGGTTTACCGTTCGCCCCATTTCAGCTTGTTGCGCAGGATCTGGTAGTAGGTTTTTTTTGCGGGGCGCACCAGGAGCAATTTTTCCGCGGCTTTGTGCACACGGATGCGATCTCCCCGTACGAGTTCAATTCCGATCTGCCCGTCAAGTGTCAGGAAAACCGCCTCGTCCCCGGCCTTGAAATCCACTTCGATCGTGGCGGAATCGGGAATCACCAGCGGCCGGTTCGTAAGCGTGTGCGGGCAGATGGGAGTGACGACGAACGCTTCGACAGTCGGGTACACGATCGGTCCGCCGGCCGCCAGCGAATAGGCGGTGGACCCGGTCGGCGTGGAGAGAATCAGGCCGTCCGCTTTGTACGTGGTGACATATTCGCCATCCACGCGCAGCTCCAAATCCATGATGCGAGCCAGCGCCCCTTTATTGAGCACCGCATCATTCAGCGCGATCTGCCGCCGCGCGACGCCGCCCGCGCGCACAATTTCCGCTTCCAGCATCACGCGCTCGCTCACGCGATGCTTGCCGGAGAAAATCTCCTCCAGAATCGAATAAAGTTCGTCCTGCGAAACGGTGGTGAGAAAGCCCAAGCCACCCAGGTTTACGGCGAGGATGGGAACTTTCCGTTGCGCCGCCAGCCGCGCCGCGGAAAGCAATGTTCCGTCGCCACCCAGCACTATGAGCAGGTCCGTGCAGCCGGGGAGTTCCTCGCGCTTCCGCATCTGTACAGCGGGCGGCCCTAGACAATCGCCGGTCTCGGAGTCGCAAGCGACCTCCGCCCCATGGGCCTGCAACCATTTGACGAGAGGAGGAACCACGCGCGCAATATCCTCGCGCCGCGGCCGGGAAATAATTCCGACGGTCTTGATCATTTTGGTTTTTGTCGAAGCGCGTCCAATGCGAACTCTACTTTAGCATCTGTCGCGCAGTTCCATTCCGAGGATTTTGAACCGGCGCTCAACCCCATGCGGCTCTCTCCATTCCTTTGATTCTATCCAAATGTGTCCCGACGAATTCAGTGGCACAGGCTTCAGCCTGTGGAGTTTGGGTCTTGCTAGGACAAAAACCCACAGGCTGAAGCCTGTGCTACTGAACCCTCTATGAGCCCTTCGCATGGAGGAAAAATTCCTGATTTCCTTCCGCGCCGGTCAAGTGGCTTGGACGAACGCCCTCGACGCTCAAACCAGAGGCCAGCGCAGCTTGGCGCGCGCGCTCAATTGCGCGTTCGTGTAGCGAAGCATCGCGCACAATGCCTCCGCGGCCGACATCTCCGCGGTCGAGTTCAAACTGCGGCTTGACCAGGATCAGGTACTCCGCTTTGGGACCCGCGGCCGCGATCACAGCCGGGAGCACCTTGGCGACGGAAATGAAAGAAACATCCATGGTCACAAGGTCGGCGGGCTCCGGTATTTGCTCCGGGCGTAAATTGCGCGCGTTCGCCTTGATTTGCGCAACGCGATCGTCTTTTTGCAGCCGCCACGCCAATTGCTGTGGCGTAACGTCGACCGCATAAATGCGGTGCGCGCCACGCTGCAGCAGGCAATCCGTGAAGCCCCCGGTGGACGCGCCCACGTCGAGACAAATTTTCCCCGCCACGGCAATTCCAAAATCTTCCAGAGCTCCCTCCAGCTTCAAACCTCCGCGGCTCACATATTTTCCAGACGTTCCGCTGACTTCAACGCGCGCGCCCTCGGAAATCTGCGCGCCGGCTTTATCGCTCCGCTCGCCGTCCACTCGGACTTCTCCGGCAAGGATCATGGCCTGCGCCTTTTCACGAGATTCTGCGAGCCCTCGTTCGACGACCATCACGTCGAGCCTTTTTTTTGCGGATTTGGGTTTGGATGGCACGCAGCCCTGCTGTACCTCACCTCTTCAGAGGCGAGGGTGTTCGGGCGCATGGGCAGCCCACTCGCAATGACGGACACCCCCGCGTCTAAAGGCGCGGGCTACAATATATCGGACCTCCACAATTACGCGCGCCGGTGAACGATCATTTCCGCAACCGCTTTCAGGCGGGCAGCGCCCAAACCATATACCTTGATCTCCGCCATCGCTCGGTCTTCAAGCTCTTTCGCAAATTGACGCGATTTTTCCAAACCAAACAGCGACGGGTACGTCGCTTTTTGTTGGGCTGCGTCTTTGCCCGCCGTCTTTCCCAGGGCCGCGGACGACTCTTCCACGTCGAGGATGTCGTCAACCACCTGAAAAGCCCAGCCGATCGATTCGCCGAAGCGTTTCAGGCGCGCCACGTCATGATCGTCCGCGCCGTTGCCAATCGCTCCGGCGACGACGGACGCGCGAATCAATGCCGCCGTTTTCGAACGGTGGATATACTCGAGCTCCTCAGATTGGATGGAGTGCCCTTCGGCTTCGAGGTCCGCCACTTGGCCGCCGACCATTCCGTTCACTGTGCCGGCCGATGCAGCCACGTGAGACAGAATCGCTATGCGCCGCGCCGGGCCAATCGGGGAATTGGCAAGTGTCTCGAAAGCCAGCGTCAGCAATGCATCGCCCGCGAGGATGGCCGTGGCCTCGCCAAATTTCTTGTGGCAGGTGAGTTTTCCCCGCCGCAAGTCGTCGTTGTCGAGCGCCGGCAGGTCGTCATGGATGAGCGAATAGGTGTGAATGAATTCCATCGCGCAGGCGACCGGCAGGATAGGAGTGACATCGGCGGAAAAAATGCGCGCCGATTCGAGGCACAGAATCGGCCGCACCCGTTTTCCGCCGGCCTGCACGCTGTAGCGCATGGCGCGGTGGATCGAGGGAGGCTGGGCATCTTCAGCGGGCAGCAGCCGGTCGAGGGCGGCGTCCACCGTGGCCCGGTCTTCTTCGAAAAATGCGGGAAGGTTCATCAGGTGGAGTGCAGTTCGGGCGCGCGCTCGCGGCGCTGCCTGTTAGGAATCTTCCTCAGCTTCGGGATTGAAGGCCTCCGCGGCCAATTCGCCGCCTGCTTTCTTAAGCAGAATTTCCACTTTGCCCTCGGCTTGCTCCAGGTATTTCTGACAGTCGCGCGAAAGTTGAACTCCTTCTTCAAACAGCTTCATGGCTTCATCGAGCGAAAGATTTGCGCTCTCCAGTTTTCCAACAATCTCTTCGAGGCGCGCCAGGGAATATTCAAAATCAGGTTTCTTCGCGGCGTCGGGCTTTTTTGTCGATGCGGGATTCACAGTTGTCATATTTCACATTGGCCGGCAGTGAGAGCAAAAGTAAGTCGATCGCACGCCTTTTTCGATTTGCCGGATTTTCGAGCCGCGGCGCGGGCAACTTTCCGGCGCCTCTTTCCTCAAAATTCAGGTGGCGTATTGAGCCCACATTCTAATGCACGCACAAGAACCGAAACAACCGCTTTATGAAATGTGGGCGATTTTGAGCCTCGGCTCGACACAAACGCGAAAATCGCCGGCGGGACGCCGGCGCCACCGAACTCCAATCCACAAAAGCGAATGTGCGACTTCTGATCTAAGCACTCAAATCGATGATCGGATATTCGAGTTAAGCGATTGCAGGCTTTTTGTATGTGGGAGAAAGCTGGCGGAGCCGTTCGATCACTGGGGGAATTGTTTCCAGCGCGAAGCCGATTTCTTCTTCGGTCGTCTGATGACCCAGGCTCAGTCGCAGCGTGGCGCGCGCGTCCTCCGGAGCGAGGCCGAGGGCCATCAGCACGTGCGATGGCTCCAGGGCTCCCGAAGAGCAAGCGGCTCCGGTGGAACAGGCGATGCCCTTGAGGTCCAGCGCGATGACCATGGCCTCGCCTTCTATAAACGGGAAAGTCAAATTGGCAGTGTTGGGCACTCGAGGCTCTCGCGCGCCATTCACCCATGAATGCGGCACGCGGCCAAGCAGGCCTTGTTCCAAACGGTCCCGTAGGCCGCGTACGCGTTCGCTCTCCTCGCGCATGCCGGCCAGCGCGATCTCAGCCGCTTTGCCCATGCCCGCGATGGCGGCGACATCCTCGGTTCCGGGGCGGCGATCCCGTTCCGAGTGTCCGCCGTACATCAAAGGCCCGAGCTGGGTTCCCTTGCGGATGTACAACGCGCCCACTCCCTTCGGTCCGCCAAACTTGTGCGCGGAAATCGACAGCAGGTCCACGCCCAGCTTGTCCACTTCGATGGGAATTTTCCCGGCGGCCTGCACGGCATCGGTATGCAGTGCGATTCCCATCTCGGCGGCAATTTTGCCGATTTCTGCGATGGGCTGAATCGTTCCAATTTCATTATTTGCGAGCATGAGAGTGATCAGCACGGTCTCAGGGCGAATCGCGCTGCGCACATCTTCAGGGTTCACGATGCCATCGCGATCTACCGATAGAACCGTAAGATCGATTCCACTCTTCGCCAAGGCCCTACAGGGGTCAAGAACGGCAACGTGCTCAATCGCGGACGTAATCACGTGCCTGGTTTTGCCGGGAGCCGCTGCCGAAGCACCGAGAATTGCGTGATTGTTCGACTCCGTGCCCCCGCTGGTAAACATGATCTCCGCGGCGCGTGCTCCTACGAGAGCAGCCACGGACGAGCGCGCCCGCTCCACCGCTCCTCGGGCGTTCTGGCCGTAGGCGTGGATCGAGCTGGCGTTGCCGAATTCCTCTGTGAGGTACGGCAGCATCACCGCCAGAACTTCAGGGGCGATCGGAGTTGTCGCGTTGTAGTCGAGGTAAATCCGCTTCATACGAGGTCCCTGAATGCAGAATATCGTTCGCGACTAGAGCGGTCAAGGCAATGGTGTCTAGTGGCACAGGCTTTTAGCCTGTGGTGTTGGTTGCGAAGGGGTCGCGCGCCGACTCAGCCAAACCTCACAGGCTGGAAGCCTGTGCCACTGGGCTTAGCCACTCGGACACGCTGCACATACACTTGATTCTCGGAGAGGCTGTATATGGATTAATATACGGAGCGCACGTTGTGTGCCTCGCGAGCGGCGTTTCAAACGGAGACCGTCTTTGGCCGATCCCATCATCACGCTCACTACGGATTTTGGCACGAGCGACCACCTCGTCGGCTCGATCAAGGGTGTGATTCTGAACATCAATCCTGCCGCGCGGATCGTGGACCTAAACCACAGCGTGGTTCCCTACGACATTCTGGATGGGGCCCTTTCGATTGCGAACGCGTACCGTTTTTTTCCGTCGCGCACGATTCATGTGGTCATTGTGGACCCTGGAGTGGGGACGGAACGCCGCCCGATACTTGTGAGCGGAGAGAAGCAGTTCTTCGTCGCGCCGGACAATGGCGTCCTGTCAATGATTTTTGAGCGCGAATCCTGCACCGTCCGGCACATCTCTGCCGAACACTATTTCCTGAATCCCGTCAGCCCCACATTCCACGGGCGGGACATTTTTGCGCCGACCGCGGGGTGGCTGTCGAAGGCCTTCCAGACGGAAGCCTTTGGCGAGTCGGTCACGGATTTCGTGCGGTTCACCATGCCGAAAGCAAAGTCCAATGGGACGGCCGTCAAAGGGGTCATCTTGCGCGTGGATGCATTCGGAAACTTGATGACCAATCTCACGGCGGAAGATATTCCCATCGGAGCGCTGGGAGGCGGGGCCATCAAGCTGGCTGTGAATGGTAAGCAGGTCCTCAAGTTTGGCCAAACGTTCGCTTCGGGTAATGCGGGAGAGCCGATCGCATTGCTCGGCTCCGCCGGTTACGTCGAAATTGCCGTGAATCGTGGCAACGCCGCGCGCACGCTCGGAGTGAATCGCGGCGCGGAAGTTACGCTCGATCTAACGTAGGACGGGCTTCAGCCTGTCTTCTTTTTGTTCTACGCCAAGGACGATCAAAACCAGACAGGCTGAAGCCCGTCCCACCGCGGAAATTTCAGCGCGGCAAATCCATTGTCGTCAAGAACGCGCGCGTGCGGGGATCGAGCCAGTCGCGCAAGGCGTCCCCCAGCAGGTTGAAGGCGAGAACCGCCGCCATGATTCCCAGCGCCGGAAACACCACCAAGTGCGGCGCGTCGAACAAATGATTGCGCGCGTCGTTGAGCATGGCGCCCCAGCTGGGTGTGGGCGCGACGACGCCCAGGCCAAGAAAGCTCAGCGTTGACTCCGCCAAAATCGCTCCCGCCATTCCGATCGTCGCTTGAATCAAAACGGGCTGCAGAGTGTTCGGCAACAGGTGCCGCAGCAAAATGCGCGCGTGCGAAGCGCCCAGCGACCGCGCGGCGAGAATAAATTCCATTTCGCGCACTTTCATCACCTGGGCGCGCGCCAGGCGCGCGTATCCCGCCCAACCGGTAATGATGAGGGCCAGGATGACCTTGTCCAATCCCGGCCCCAGAAACGCTGCAAACGCGATGGCCAGAAGAATGCCGGGAAACGATAGAAACGAATTAATCAGGACAATATTGATGAAGCGGTCGAATGCGCCGCCGAAATATCCGGAGAGGGCGCCAAGCGCCAGGCCCACGATTCCCGCGCCAAGCACGACCGACACGCCGACGAGTAGCGAAACTCGCGCGCCGTACAGTGTGCGCGACAAAACGTCGCGGCCCAGTTCGTCGGTTCCCATCCAGTGATGCGCGCCTGGGGAAAGCAATCGATTCGGCAGGCTTTGTTCGGAGGGATTCGCAGGGGCGAGCCACGGCGCTAGAACAGCGAGGAGGATCAGCAAAATCGTGACAGCGAGCCCCCAGCGGCCCAGGCCGCTGGTGCGAAGGAATTGGCGTATTGAAGATGACGGGTTCATAAAGAGACTTTAGCGCAGGTTACAGCTTGCGGGGTTTCGGCCCGGGCGGGATCAAATTCCGCAGGTTGAAGCCTACGCCACTAAAAGCCTCGCCTCTTAGGAGGCGAGTTACAAAATCATCGTCGATCATTGCAGGCGCACCCTGGGGTCGACCATGGCGTAGACCAAATCCGTCAGCAAATTCACGGCGACGTACGACACGGCGATGATCAGGATGCAGCCCTGCAAGAGCGGATAATCGCGCGCCGAAATTGCTTGCACGGCGAGGCGTCCGATTCCCGGCCACGAGAAAATTGTTTCGGTGACGATCGTTCCCGCGAGCAGCGATCCAAATTGCAATCCCACTATCGTGATCACCGGAATCAGCGCGTTGGGAAACGCGTGCCGGAACAGCACCGAGGTTTCCGTGATTCCTTTGGCGCGAGCCGTGCGCACGTAGTCGCTGGAAAGTTCCTCGATCATCGATCCGCGGACCATGCGAGTGAGGATGGCCGCGAGCGCCGCGCCCAAAGTCGCGGCGGGCAGTATCAAGTGGCTGATTCCCCCGCGTCCCGACACGGGCAGCCAACCGATTTCGATGGAAAAAACCAGGATCAAGATCGGGCCCAGAGCGAAGTTGGGAACCGAAAGGCCCAGCAAGGTGAAGAACGAAGTCGCGTGGTCCGATTTGCTTCCGCGCCGCCGCGCGGAAAATACTCCCGCGGGAATGGCGATGACGAGGCACACGGCCAGCGCGGCGAGCGACAATTCCAGCGTTGCGGGAAACCGCGCCAGCACAATCGGGCGCACGGGAGACGCATAGCGCAGGGATTGTCCCCAATCGCCGCGCGCCAGGCCCACAAGATATCGCGCGTACTGCACGCCGAGCGGCTGATCGAGTCCGAGTGTATGGCGCAGTTGCGCAACGTCTTCGACGCGCGCATCCTGACCGAGCATTTGCAGCACGGGATCGCCCGGCACGATGTGGATCAGCAAGAAAACCATGGTGAGGATCAGCCAGAGGGCCGGCAACGTGTAGAGAATGCGCTGAAGGAAATGGCGGCTCATTTCGGTTTGAGGATCTTCTCGGCGACCGGCTTCGCGTCGGCTGGCTTTGCGTCGGCCACCGGCGCGGAAACGGCCCGCTCCGCCGGCGCCTTCAATCGCTGGATTTTGACGCGCGCCACTCTTCGCCGATCCATTTCCACGACTGTAAAGCGATAGCCGTCAAAATCAAAACTCTCCCCGCCGCGCGGAATGAAACCGAGGCGGGCGAGCACGAATCCTCCCACCGTGGCGTAAGAGCGGTCTTCCGGCAGGACGATGTTGTACTGTGATTCGAGATCGCGCAGGCCGAGCGAAGCGTCGAAGATCATCGCCGCGTCGGCGCCTTGGCCAACGATGACAGGCCTTTCGACGACGTCAAATTCATCGTGAATTTCGCCGACCAACTGTTCCAAAATATCTTCGAGTGTAATCAATCCCAGGATGGTTCCGAATTCATCCACGACCATGGCCATCCAGCCGTGACTGGTGCGCAATTCCAGGAGCAATTCGCTCACGGGTTTGCTCTCCGGCACGATGGCAATTTCATGAAGCATGCTCCGCACATTGAACTCCGCCGCGATCCATCCTTCCTCCGCGCGGCGCTCCCGGTCGAGCAACACCCACACAATGTCTTTGATGTGAATGTACCCGAGCACTTGTTCTCCCGCGCCCTCGAATACGGGCAGACGCGAACGCTGCGTGGTGACGAAGACGCGCATCACGTCGTCCAGCGCGGCGTCGGCGGCCACGAAGTGCACGTCGGGCCGCGGCACCATCAATTCCCGCACTTGCATCCGGTCGAGTTCGATCGCGCCCAGGATGAATCTCTCTTCCTCGATTCCGACGAGGCCGCGTTCGCGCGCTTGCTGGATCTGAATCTGCAATTCCTCCGCGGAGTGAACCTGCGTGTGGCTGGTGCGTCCGGAGAATCCCAGCCCGCTGAGCACCCAACGGCTGGCTCCATCGAGCAGGGTGATCGCTGGACGGAAGACTTCGAGATACCACTGGAAAGGAGGCCCAACCAATAGGGCGACGCGTTCCGCGCGCTGCAGGCTCATGCTTTTCGGAACGAGTTCGCCCAGCACCACGTGCAGGGTCGTCAGGAAAAGAAACGCCACGGCCAGCGATATGCCGTGAACCAGCGCTATCGTGTGCCTTCCCGGAATGTTTGCGACCACCGGGCTCAAGGCGGAAGCCAGCGTCGATTCTCCAAGCGCTCCAAGGCCCAGGCTGGTGAGCGTAATTCCCACCTGAACGCCGGAGACCACCCGGTCTAGCTTGCCGATCAAATCCAAAACGACCTTGGCGCGAACTCGCCCCTCATCCACAAGCTGCCGCACGCGAGAATGGCGCACTGCAACCAGAGAGAACTCGACCGCAGCGAAAAAGCCATTCACGGCCACAAGAGCGAACAGTCCGAGGAGTCGCAGCCCAATCAAATCAACAAGGTCCCCCGCCGGCTAATTCTAGCAGCCTCAGCATATCTGCCCAAGCGGCAGTGCTCGTCCGTGCAACCTGATGGCGCGGGTTTGGTGGCGCCGGCGTCCCGCCGGCGGTTTTATACCCCGGCTTGACACGAACAAGAAAACCGCCGGCGGGATGCCCGCGCCACCAACCCCGCCCCACTCCGTCAGGTTAGGAGGAGAACCGAATTCAATCGCACAAGCAAGCTATCCCGTCTAATTTGACGCTATACTATTTGGATGGACCGGACCTCAAATCAGAGCCCCATGACAGCCGTCGCTATGAGCGGCGGCGTAGACAGCTCGGCAGTGGCCGCGATCCTGAAACAGCGCGGCTTTCCCGTTGTCGGCTTGACGATGCAGTTGTGGAACCAGCGGCGCCTGCCGGAGCTCGACCGCGACGGCGCGCACGGCCAGCGCTGCTGCTCGCTCGATGACGTTTATGACGCCAAGCGCGTCGCGCAGCACCTCGCCATGCCCCACTACGTCGTGAATTACGAGCAGCGATTTGAGGAAACCGTGGTGCAGCCTTTTGTCGAAGAATATCTTTCGGGCCGCACGCCAATTCCGTGCACTCTTTGCAACAACCACGTGAAGTTCGACCCTCTGCTCGTGACTTCGCGCCAGATCGGCGCCGACCGCCTGGCGACCGGCCACTACGCCCGGATTCGCCGCAATGAAATCACCGGGCGCTATGAATTGCTGCGCGCGCTGGATAACTCCAAGGACCAGACCTATTTTCTCTTCGGCCTCAAGCAGGAACAAATGTCGCGCACGGATTTTCCTCTCGGCGAGCTGGACAAGACTGCCGTGCGCGAGATCGCCCGTCGCGCCGCGCTTCCGGTTGCGGAAAAAGCTGAGAGCCAGGAAATCTGCTTCGTGCCGTCCGGCAATTACGTCAAGTTTATCGCCGCCTATCTGGGCGAGCGCGGCGAATCGCTAGCGGGAGAAGAGGGAGACCTCGTCACCACGTCCGGCGAAGTCATTGGCCGCCACCGCGGCGTGCACAATTACACGGTAGGTCAGCGCAAGGGATTGGGCGTTGCGGCAGGAAAGCCGCTGTACGTGGTGGAACTGGATCGCGCCGCCAATCGCGTGGTCGTCGGCGACGACTCCGACTTGCGCGCCAGCGTCTGTGAAATACGCGACGTGAATTGGATTTCATTCGCCGCTCTGGAAGCGCCCGTGCGCGCGATGGTGAAAATTCGTCACCGCCATGAGCCCGCAGCCGCGACCATCGAGCCCATTGACGCAGCTTCCGCGCGCGTGATCTTTGACGAGCCGCAGCGCGCCATCACGCCAGGCCAAGCCGCAGTCTGTTATGCGGGGGATGTCGTTCTAGGTGGAGGATGGATTCGGTAGCATCCGGCCAAGTCAGTGGCTAAAGAGTCTGTGTGACAACCGGCAAATCTTTGTGGGGCACGGCTTCAGCCGTGCCGTAAAGTGTCCAGAATCAGTTCGGCTTTAGCCGCTGCCCTGTTTGAAATCGAGTCCCCACACAGACTC
>Ga0210384_10000423_pt1 | contig 64854 bp, 60 predicted proteins | sample IncBWH2MmetaG_FD_160574 | JGI IMG/M metagenome (GOLD analysis project Ga0210384, IMG submission 160574) | Forest soil microbial communities from Barre Woods Harvard Forest LTER site, Petersham, Massachusetts, United States - Inc-BW-H-2-M | ecosystem: Environmental > Terrestrial > Soil >...
TATGTCACGCGGCGATACGCCTCCTCGTTCATCCCCACGGCGGAGACACCGAGGCAGAAAAAGCATGCGTCGTAGCCCGAGAGTCTGCCTTCGATCGCGGAGAGATCAAAGAGGTCGTTGTGTACGATTTCGTGCAGTTTCTCGTGCTGCTGCGCAGTGGCTTTGCGACCAATGGCAAGGACGCCTTCCACGTCGGGATCGAGCAGACATTCGCGCAGGACGCCTTGTCCGACCATACCCGTCGCCCCTAGAAGAATCACCTTCACGTGTGTGTGACCACCTTTCAACTTAGTTTTGGAATTGCTCGACAGCTAGTAACTTTACTGGAACTCAAGCATTACAATCTCGGGATTCGATCCCAGCCGCAGCGGCGGTCCCCACGTTCCTGCTCCGCTCGAAGTGAAAACCTGCATCTTCCCGATCTGGCTTAAGCCATACACAAACTGCCGGTAAATCCGCCGCGCCATCCAACTCCAAGGTATGAACTGCCCAAGGTGGGTATGCCCGGATAGCTGCAGGGAAACGCCGGCGGCCTCGGCGATCTCCGGATGGTCGGGGGCATGCGTCAACAGAATGCTCGCGCGATCGCGATCCAATCGGATGCCGCGTAGCACCGACGCAAAGTTGCTATCCAGCGCCGCGTTCCGGTAGGGCACACCAACAATCTGCAAACCATCCACTTCTACCTTCTCATTGCTGAGCACGCGGACTCCGGCCGCCGCAATGGCATGCAGATACTTGCTGTCGTCCCCAAATTGCTCATGATTTCCCGCGACGAAATACACGCCGTGTGGCGCCACAAGCTCGCTCAATGGCTCCGCTGCTCGCCGCGCATCGATGGCCGTGCCGTCATACAAATCTCCAGCGATAAAAATCGCGTCCGGCTCCTCATTCAAAATCTTTGCAACCATACGCCGCAGAAAACTGCCGTTTCGCACATGCCCCAGGTGCAGATCGCTGATCAGCGCCGCTCTTCGCCCGCGCCATGCCGCCGGCAAGTTCGCGAGCCGAACCGTCGTTCGCGTGATCCGCGTCCAGCTTGCATTGAAAACTCCGTAGAGTCCGGCCACTACTGCAGCACCGAACAGCAATTCCACCGTCCGATGGAAGTTCATGGCCAGCCCCGCCACCTGCGCAACTCCAAAAGCAATCCAGGAGAAAACCGCGGCGAGAACAAGAAAGGTCAGCAACCCCAACCAAACCGCAGCAGCCTTGTAAAACGCGCGCACAGCAGCATTGGTATAGCGATATGCGAGTAGCGAAGCGGCGACAAAGCTCACCGACAAAAAGCCAAGGACCAGTTTGATCCAGAACGCCCCGTGGGCATCGCTCCCTGCGGGTGAGAATGTCCACGTCTCATAGAGGAGAAGATGCGTCAAAGAAAGAACAGACTGAATAATTGCAATAAAAGCGATTAAACGTTTTCGTGTCATTAGATTTCCTCAACTAAATTCCTCAATCCCGCGATTCGCATTGTTGGCGTAGTGTCGCAGGAAATTCGCCTGCCGATCTCGGGTTTCTTGGTATACCAGATATAATGTTTCGGTATACTCCGTATCGTTGGATGGAATGCCGATGAAAAAGATTCAGAAAAAAAACGCCGGAGCCAAAGAGAGCAGTTCGCCCAAGCCGAATGCCATCGTGCTGGCGGCGCTCGACCTGTTTACCCGGTACGGATATCGCAAGACTTCCATCGATGACATTGCCCAGGCGGCGCAGGTGGCCAAGCGCACGGTATACCTGCACTTTGAGAACAAGGCGGCGGTCTTTCTGGCAATCCTTGACTATCTGGGTGACCAGGTGCGACAGCGCTGCGCTGCCGCCGAGCGCGCGGGCGGCACGGCAGTGGACCGGCTGACAGGGTTGCTCGATGCTTACTTTGGAGTGGGGTTCGAGCTCTTCAGCAAGTCCGAGCACATGCCGGAGCTGGAGGAGACCTTCTCAAAGCTGGCGCAGGCGAGGATCGGCGACCTGAATACGGAGTACGAAGATCGGCTCGCGAAATTTTTGCGATCGCTTGAGAAAACGGGCGAGATCGGAGGGCCTCCGCAGGGGCTTACTGTGGAGCAGATCGTCCACATCTTGATGCGGGCGGCACAGGGGGCCAAACACGACGCTAAGATGCAGGGCGATCGGAAGACACTTGAGCGGCGCCTGCGGGAGTTAGCGATGCTCGCCATTGCCGCGATGAAAAAGTAATTAGAATGCGAAATGTCTGCCGTTAATCAGGACGAGTGGTCATTGGAGACCACACCGATTATCTGTAAACTGTCTCATGCCAAATCGTAAAAAATCACGCGCCTCAAAATCCACGCAAGCGACGCAAAGCCGTTTCGCGAATGTCAACGGCGTGCGGCTGCACTATCTGGTTGCAGGCACAGGCGACCCAGTCGTGCTCCTGCATGGTTATGCCGAAACCAGCCACATGTGGCGCCCGCTGATGGCGAAGCTGGCAAGCACCCACACCGTAATCGCCCCGGATTTGCGCGGAGCCGGTCAATCCGCTACTCCGGCCGATGGCTACACCAAGGCTGCAATGGCGCAGGATATCCACGCGCTCGTGCGCAAACTTGGTTACGAACACATTCAAATTGTCGGACACGATATTGGATTGATGGTTGCGTATGCCTATGCGGCGCAGTATCCGAGCGAGGTGGACCGCATTGCGTTAATGGACGCCTTCCTGCCTGGCGTAGGAAACTGGCGCGACGTTTGGCTGATGCGTGATCTGTGGCATTTTCATTTTTACGGCAAGACGCCGCTCGCGCTCGTACACGGCCGCGAACGCATTTATTTTGAGCATTTCTGGAACGATTTTGCCGCCAACCCCAAACATTCGGTGCCGGAGCGCGACCGTAAGATTTACGCGAAAGCTTATGGCCGGCCGGGCGGCATGCGCGCCGGCTTTGAATACTTTCGGGCGTTTGAGCAGGACGCGAAAGATTTCGCTGGCTTTGCCCAAACTCGCTTGCCCATGCCGATGCTGGTTCTCACTGGGGAAAAGGCTTCAGGCGATTTCCTGATTCAACAGGGCCGGCTGGTAGCGACCAATGTTGAAGGCGTGGTGGTCCGTAATTCCGGGCACTGGCTTATGGAAGAAGCGCCTGATCAAGTTATCCCTAAACTCGTAGAATTTCTCAACCGCTAGAGGACTGGACGATTTAGTCTCCGCGCACAATCGCCTTTATGACGTCCAACGCCTTGTCCAGCCCGAAGCTGTAGTTGTGTCCCACGAAAGCGCTTTCCGTGCGAACCGTAGTGATAATGATTACTTCGTTCTGTCCTGCAGCCTGCCGCAGCGTGACGGAAGCTTCGCCTAATTCGAAGTACTTCTTGGAAGCTACGAAACCCCAGGCCGGAGGCTCGTAACGGCGGTTCAGGCCGTCCTTGATCTTCTTGAGCAGCGCCTTGCGGTTCTTGAATTGCTCCGCGGCCGGGCCCTCGACCTCGAGCTTGTCACTTAACAAGCCTATGGATTTCTTGAATGCAACGTCGGTAGTGCTGGGCAGATCCAGCACCGCCCGGTAGATGACCGTGGTGATCGTCCCCGAGTCCGTCGTCATCACGACCGTTTCCAACGGCCACGGAGCGCCGGGAAGGGTTGCGTGGTAGGCGTAGGTGTTCATTGCTGCCTGGCGCTGCAGAACCAAAGACTCGAACAGTTGTTTGCCGAAGCCGTGTGAGGGAAGTTGCTGCGCGTCCAGTCTCATGTGTTCGACGGCGACGGCGCCAGAAAATCCAGCCTTCTGCATTTCCTCGGTCCACCACAACTGTAGTTTCTGGCAATCTTCCGCCGGATTTCCTCGCGGGAACCCCTGTTTATTCATGAGCGGACCCCTTTCAGAAATTTCGATCTACGAACAGGCCGTTAGGTTGATTGATCGTATCTTATCCATCGGTTGCCGCCTACATTTCTCTATGCTGGCCGTGATGCAGCAAGTGCTATCCTGCCATCCGCACGCGATGGTGACGCCGATTCAGCCTCCTGTGTGATATACAATTTGGGGCTGGAATGAGGTGAGGATGCCTGCGTTGAAACTGTCGGACACTTTCCTGGAGACTATGAGAACAACTCGACGAATTTTCATACTGTTTGCCCTGCTGCTACTTACCGTTGGTGCTCGCGGTGCTGAAAAGACTGCCGCCAAAGGAAAATATCTTGTTTATATCGGTACTTACACTCAGGGGGAGAGCAAAGGTATTTATGCCTATCGTTTCGATGCAGAAACAGGCGAGTCAACCTCGCTCGGTTTGGCAGCGGCAACTACCAATCCATCGTTTCTTGTTATTCATCCCAACCGCCGCTTCCTTTATGCAGTGAATGAGATTACGAACTACGAAGGCCGGGCGAGCGGGGGTGTCAGCGCCTTTGTCATTGATCAGCAGACCGGCAAGTTGACCCTGACGAACGAAGTAGCTTCGCTTGGAGCGGATCCCTGCCATGTGTCGGTGGATAACACCGGCAAATACGTCCTGGTCGCGAACTACACGGGAGGCAATGTAGCCGTGTTCCCAGTACGGGAAGACGGAGGATTGGGCAAAGCCTCGGCCTTTGTGCAGCACACGGGGTCGAGCGTGAATCCTCGACGCCAGGAGGGAGCGCACGCGCACTGGATTAGCGTCTCTCCCGATAACCGCTTCGCGATTGCAGCGGATTTAGGGCTCGATGAGCTGATTGTCTATCGCTTCGATGCGCACACGGGAACGATTGCGCCGAACCATCGCCAGTGGGTGAAGCTGGTTCCGGGGGCCGGCCCGCGGCACTTTGTCTTTCACCCCAGTGGCAAATTTGCCTATGCGATTAACGAGTTGTATTCCACCATCACCGGTTTTTCCTACGACGCGGCGAAAGGAAGCCTGCGTGAGCTGCAAACGGTCTCGACACTGCCCAAAGACTTTGGAGGCTATAACGATGCGGCCGAAGTGCAGGTGCATCCTACAGGCAAGTTCCTTTATGCCTCGAACCGTGGGCACGACAGCATTGCGGTGTTTAATATTGATGCCGCCAAGGGCACCCTCGCACTTGTAGAGAACGTTCCGACGCAGGGTAAGACGCCACGCAATTTTGCGATTGACCCGACTGGGTCGTATCTGTTCGCAGCCAATCAGGAGTCCAATAACATTGTTATTTTCCGCATCAACCCAGATTCGGGCCGCCTGACACCGACCGGCCAGGTACTCGAGACGCCGTCGCCTGTTTCTATAACATTCATGGCGAGCGAGTGATCTTCTAGTCTGGCTTTCTGAATGCTGCGAAGCTGCGCCCGGGCTACTTCTCGCCCTTCTCCTCTACCCCGTCCATTTTCGGGAATAGTTTCATGTTGGGAAACCAGCTAAGGCCTGAATAGATCTAATCGATTGAACCTCTTGACTTGTTTTACGTCTGGAAGCGCCTCTGTCGGAGATCAGTCAAATCTGGCGGTTCAGGCGTAACGATTCGACAACCATCGTCACTACATCGCACACGAGCAAATTATTTAGCAACAACTGTGGTCAAGGTCATGAGATCCAAAATGGGAATCTCAAGTACAAGGAGATGAGATGAGAGACAAATGGTTTATCAAATACTTCTTTGGTTGTTTGGTCCTGCTGGCAGGCGTGCTTGACGGGACGAGGGCCACGGCCCAGGGGTCTTCCGTGCTCAATGAGCGAGCGCCGAAGGTGATCCCGGGGCAGTACATCGTTGTCTTCAAGCCAGTCACTCGCCAGGCTGCCTCCAAACCAGGCACTGCCCGCCAGGACGTCCTGGCCGCGGAGGAAACCGTGAAGCGGCTCGGTGGCACAGTTGGATTCACGTACACGTCGGCGGTGATCGGCTTCAGCGCCAAGTTGCCACCCCAGGCACTGGAAGCGGTCCGTACCCGGCCGGGCGTTGCCTATATCGAGGCTGACCAGGTTGTGTCGCTCAACACGGTCCAACCTCCCAACCCGCCGGGCTTCCCGCCCCTGGGTCTGGACCGGATCGATCGCCGGCTTCTCCCGCTGAACAATACCTACACTTACAGCGAAACCGGCGCCGGTGTGCATGTGTATGTCATCGACAGCGGAATCTGGACTCCGCATACGGATTTTGGAGGGCGCGCCTCCGGGGTTTTCACCGCGGTGATGGACGGCCATGGAACCGATGATTGCAACGGCCATGGCACTCACGTGGCTGGGATCATCGGTGGGACGACCAACGGTGTTGCGAAGCAGGTAACTCTTCATGCCGTGCGTGTTACTGACTGCACTGCAAACGGAGCACTGGCAGACACTATTGCGGGCGTGGATTGGGTGACGATGAATGCAATCCACCCTGCGGTTGCCAACATGAGCCTGGGCACACCCTCATCGCCCACGCTGGATACGGCCGTAAAAAACTCCATCGCGATGGGTATCACCTACGTAGTGGCGGCAGGGAATCAAAATGACGACGCCTGTTTCTACTCGCCGGCCGAAGTGCCGGCAGCCATCACCGTAGGCGCCACCAATCCCATCGACGACTCACGCGACGCTAATTCGAATTTCGGCACGTGCCTCAAATTGTTCGCTCCGGGGATGCAGATCGAATCAGCGATGCCCGATGGCGTTGCGGTGCATCCGGGTTGCATTCTGGGTTCGAACACACCGGGGTCCCGGACACAGAGTTGCTCCGGCACGTCGGTGGCGTCGCCGCATGTCGCTGGCGTGGCGGCACGCTACCTCGAGACTCACATGGCGGCCACCCCGGCAGCCGTGTGGACTGCCATCCACGCCGCTGACGACGTCTTTGGGGTGACCCCGATGTGGCCGGGCGTCGGCTTTCCGGGAGCAGGCTCGCCTAACGAGTTGCTGCACTATGGGTCGCTGAACGACGGACTCAACGACGGCGACCCGCACTTGACCACTGTCGAGGGAGTACACTACGACTTCCAGAGCGCGGGAGAGTTCGTCTCTCTGCGCGATTCTGACGGGCTGGAAATCCAGACGCGCCAGACACCCGTCCCCACAGCATCCGTTGTGGGCCCCAATGCTCACACTGGACTCACGACGTGCGTGAGCCTCAACACCGCTGTTGCGGCGCATGTAGGTAAACATCGGGTCAGCTACGAACCCAACCTCAGCGGCGTGCCTGATCCCAGCGGTCTCCAACTCCGCGTGGATGGCACTTTGACGACACTTGGCCCGAACGGGCTCGACTTTGGAGACGGCAGTCGCATCGTGAGCACTGCAGCCCCCGGCGGTCTTGAGTTTGATTTCCCGGACGAAACTGCTCTCGTCGTGACGCCGGGCTGGTGGGCTCCACAGGGCAGGTGGTACCTCAACGTGGACGTATCCCATACCCGGGCCTTGGAGGGAATCCTGGGCGCCATTCCGCAGAGCAGTTGGTTACCGGCACTGCCGGATGGTTCATCCATGGGGCCAATGCCAGGCCCGTTACATGATCGCTTCGTTGACCTCTACCAGAAGTTCGCTGATGCATGGCGCGTAACCGACAAAACCAGCCTGTTCGACTACGCGTCGGGCACCTCAACCGGCACGTTCACCATGAGCAACTGGCCACCGGAGAACCCGCCGTGCACCATCCCGCACACGAGACCAATCCGGCCCGCCAGCCGTCTGATCGCGCAACGGGCTTGCCGCGCAATCAGGGACGAGAACACGCATGCCAACTGCGTCTTCGACGTGATTGTCACCGGCAACCCTGGCTTTGCTAAGACCTACCTGCTGAGCCAGCGGATCAAAACCGGCTCGACCACGACTACCGTGACCGATGACAGGGATCCCACGAGGATCGAAGAACCCGTGACGTTCACCGCGACCGTGACGGCAGGCAAAGGCGTTCCGACTGGGGCGGTGCAGTTCACACTCGACGGCTACAAGATAGGTAGGCCGCTCCGGCTTGACTCGAAAGGTCAGGCAATATGGAAGACGAGCAGCCTGAAGCCCGGGAAGCATAAGGTGACGGCCAGCTACATCCCCAGCCTGGGTAGCGTGTTTCTGCCGAGCACGAGTCCGGACGAGGAACATACGGTCAGAGGTGAGGACTAGTGAAGTTGCGGTAGAACAGCGGCCGAACCGGTCTTCCCGCAATTTGGCGAAGACCGGTTCAGTCGCCCGCAAATCTCTCCAGATTCTTGATCCGGGCCGCGGCTGGCATCCGCGTTACCTTCTAATAACTAAAGACGGTATAATCTCCTCGCCGTGGGTAGACACACTAACGAGCCGTGGATTGCGCAGGAGGCGTGCCGCCATCAGCAGCGCGTGGGCAGGCCGCGTTATATCTTTGGCATCCTCACTGCCGTTGTCGTACTCGTGCTTTTTTACGCAGCGCAAGCCGCACCGCAAACTTCAGCAGCCGGGAATAAGCCCGGCAGCTCTTCACCGCCACAGCCGCAAGCAACACCAAGACGTCCTCCCCAGGCCAGGACGCAGAAAGAATACAGCGATTACAACGCAGCCCACGCTGTAAATGGAGGGCCTGCCGCGGAAAAGGCCGCCGATGATTTTGCCGCCGAACATCCCGACAGCGAGTTGCGGGTGTATTTGTATTCCAAAGCCATGCACGAGTACCAGAATGAAAATAATCCCGGCAAACTGCTGGCCATAGCAGAGAAGGTCCTGGCGTTGGATCCCGATAACTCCATCGCGCTGGTGCTTACTGCCTCTGTGCTCGCAGATAGCTTGAGTGATACTGACCTGGACCGCGAGCAGAAGATCGCTGAGATCAAGAACAAATCCACGCACGCGCTGGAGACCGTGGATACCGCGTTTGTTCCGCCGCAGGGCGCGACCCCGGAACAGATTGACGCCTATAAGAGCACGCTGCGCTCCATGGCACACTCCGCCTTGGGCATCATGGAACTGAAGAGCGGGGCTGATGCCGCCGCGGAAAAGGACTTGCAAGCCGCCGCCGACCTGAATAAAACCGAGCCTGATCCTTATGTCTGGTATCACCTCGCGCTCGCCCAGGACCATCAGAAAAAATACGTTGAGGCGCTGGCTTCGATCAATCAGGCATTGCAGCATACATCCACAAATCCTGAGCTGGAGCGGTTGGCGCGGGGTGAACGGGAACGGCTGCTTAAGCTTACCGCCACACCTGCAGTCCCTCAAAAGCCAATCACCAAGTGAACTCTCCACAATAGAGGGAAACTGTTCTGACCAGATGCCCTCGTGTACCATGAATGATCATTGATTAGCGGGGGGCCGCTTGAAATTACTGTTCAAGTTCAACCTGATTTTTATTGCATTGTTCGGAGCAGGTCTGTTGCTGATTTCGCATCTGGCATACCAGTTCCTTGCGAACAATGCGCGCAACGAGATTGTGCAACAGGCGGCGCTCATGATGGAAAGCGCGCGGGCCACGCGCGACTACACGTCAAGGGAGCTGAAGCCGCTGCTGCTGAAAGATCCTGATACTGAGACGACCTTTCTGCCGCAGACCGTCCCAGCCTACAGCGCTACGGTCACCTTTGAGCGGCTGCGCAAGACTTATCCGGAGTACGGATACAAGGAGGCAGCGCTCAATCCAACCAATCTGCGCGACCGGGCGGCGGACTGGGAAGCAGACGTCATCAACGTCTTCAGAAATCATCCCGAACAAAAAGAGATTATTGCCGAGCGCGACACGCCTACAGGAAGGTTCTTGTACCTGGCGCATCCCATCAGCGCCGACCCGCCGTGCCTCTCGTGTCACAGTGTCCCGGAGGCGGCCCCTGACCCGATGATCGCCGCCTATGGCCGCAATAACGGCTTTGGCTGGAAGCCCAATGAAGTGATCGCCGCGCAAATCGTTTCAGTTCCGATGTCCCTCCCGGTCAAAAATGCCGACCAGGCATTCCGCAATCTCGTGATCTATTTCGCCGCGATCTTTTTTCTTTCGGTGGTTGTGATTGACGCAGCGTTGTATGTCATCGTCATCCGGCCGCTGCGCAAGCTGTCGAAGGCGGCCAATCTTATCAGCCAGGGAAATCTTGAGGTGCCTGAGCTGGCGGTAAAAGGCAAAGACGAGATTGCAGCGACCGCGGCTTCTTTTAACCGGCTGTACTTAAGCCTGAAAAAAGCCGCCAAAATGCTGAACGGATGAAGTGCGGCACTCTAGTCGTGACGGGTATGCTGTGAGGCGAGAAACTCTTTCCGATCTTTGGGCGATTCGATCTCCTCGGCCAGGGTCTTATAAAGATCTTGCAAGTTGCTATGCCGGCTGGCGGCGCGTTGCACCACAATCTTGGCAATCGGGCCGATATAAGCGGCGAGCTTGCGGGTAATGCGAACAAGTGTCTCAGGACTGAAGGCAGTGGAGGCCGTCGGCGTTGATCGGCTGACCGGTGGCGCTGGGGCAACCCGTTTTGACGATGGTGGAGTGGCCACTCCCGATGCCGCCACTCCCGATGCCACCACTGGCATGGCCGGCGAGCTGTGTGCGCCTTTGACCGCGACGAATTGCTGAAGTTGAGTTGTATTGAGGCCGGTGTTCCTGAGCGCCGAAAGGAAATCTTCTGCGGATTGAAAGCGGTCGTCCGGATTCTTGGCCAGCGCTTTCAGAACGATATCGGAAAGCTTTGCGGGAATGTTTGTATTCACGACCGAAGGCGCGGTGGGTTGTTGCTGAAGATGGCCGGTCATGATCGTATATTGGGATTCGCCGTCAATCGGCACCTTGCCGGTGAGCGACTCGTAGAGGGTTGCCCCGAGTGAATATAAATCTGACCTTGCGTCTACTTTCTTGGCCATCACTTGCTCAGGGGACATATAGTGCAGCGATCCCATGACCCAACCCGGCGCGGTGAGTCCGGGATGGAAGGAGTCGAGGGCGAGTCCGAAATCAAGCAGCTTGACCCGGTTGTTGGCGGTAAGCATGATGTTGGAAGGCTTGATATCGCGATGAATGACGCCTTGCGCGTGCGCATAGGTAAGCGCAACAAGAACCTGGGAGATGTAATCAATACTTTGGCTGAGGTTGAGCCCCGACCGGCGAAGCCTGGCATCGAGCGTCTCGCCTTCCACGAACTCCATGACCATCAGCAGATGCTCTCCCTGGCGAAACGCGGTGTGCAGCCCGGCGATATTGGGGTGGCTCAGACTGGCCAGCACCCTGATCTCGCGTGCGAACCGTTCGGATGACTCAGGACTGCCGGCACGAAGCACCTTCAAAGCTTCAACGCGGTGAGAGATGTTATGCCTGACTTTGTAAACCTCTCCGATGCCGCCCGCCCCCAAAGCGCCGATGACTTCGTAGTCTCCTACGTGATCTCCAACCGTCAGGCCCATTACGTTTCTGGGAGTGAGTCCCCGGCGTCCTGAAGAAGCTTGCGGGTCGGCAACGGTTTCTCGCTTTGCTTCGCCAAGTGGTTCAAAGAAATCTTTGGTTGATTTGTTGGCGGAGTTCAGGAGGGCTTCTATCTCTTTCCGCATTTCAATATCTGTACCGCAACTCTGATCGAGGAATGCAGCTCGAGCCCCAGGATCCAATTCGAGAGTTGCGAGAAAAATAGCCTCGATTTGTTTCGCGCGATCCGATGAGGGAACAGTGGGCACGAGCTTCTAGTACACCTCGCGTGAGTTCGTGATGCAGACAGGCCTGACTATCTTGAGGTTCCTAGTCTAATGCGGTTTTGACCCAAGGCACAAGCACCAGCTCCCGCCAAATCGTCGCGCCTTTTGAACTTGGTCTCCGGTGGCTACCAAAAACTTCGGTTTGAATGAAAACATTGAATTTACGAGTTCGGCCTTGTAGGCTGTCAGGGTCCATGGCAACTCTCTTCATGGTGATGTTCTCCACCTTTCCAAACTCGTTGTGCTCCCGCGCTGCCAGCGCGCCATTCTTCGCAACCGGTTTTGACCGCGCCGAGAAGGATGGCAAGTGAGCATGAAGCAGCTTAGGTTCCTGCTTAGCCTGGTGAGCAGCGAGAGCGAATACCAGCGCGACCAGGCGCTGCAGGCAGAAAGAGTCGCCAAGCGCCTGGGGATTGCGCTGCAGGTCGTTTATGCCGAACGCGATGCGATCACCCAGAGTCAGCAATTGCTCAGCGTGATTCAGTCAAAAACTGCCCACAAGCCCGATGCAATCATCTTTGAGCCGGTGAGCGAAACCGGCATGCCAACCGTGGCGCGATCCGCCGTCGAAGTAGGAATCGGTTGGGGCATTCTTAACCTTCAGCCGGCATACCTGGCCGAGCTGCGAACATCCGACTCCTCCATGGCTTTTGGTATTGGAGCTGACCATTCTGAGATTGGCCGGATTCAGGGCAGGCAATTGGCCAAGGTGCTTCCACAAGGTGGTGAAGTGCTCCTGATTCAGGGTCCTTCGGATAACGTTGCGGCACAGCAGCGTACGCAAGGCCTGCAGGAAACGAAGCCCGGCAACATTAAACTAAAGCAACTCAAAAGCAAATGGACTGAACAAGGCGCGTACCAATCCGTAGCTGCGTTCCTTAGCCTCTCCACCTCTCACGACAGCAATATCCAGTGCGTCGTCGCACACAATGATCCAATGGCGCTGGGCGCGAAGCGGGCCTTTGCAGAACGGACCGCGGGCGATGAGCGGACCCGTTGGCTCCAGCTCCCAGTCCTGGGTTGCGACGGATTGCCTGAAAGCGGGCGCGCCTGGGTCCCAATCAGAGAGCTCACGGCGACTGTGGTCGTTCCCCCCAACGCCCCGCTTGCGATCGAAACCTTCGTGGATGCGCTCACGACTGGTAAACGGCCGAGAGAATATTCTCTGACCGTATCAAAGTCTTTTCCTGATATCTCGCTATTGAAGCAAGCCGGGTGAAGCAAGCCGGGCGTTCTTGAGGCTTATCCGCCTCTGCCCCGGAACTGGATGATTCTCCGGCGGTCGCGTTTCGATGGCCGGCCTGCGGGTAACTCTTCAAACTGCTTCATCGCCTTACGCTCAGCTGCCACCTTCAGGCGCAACTCCCGGCTCGCTTCGGTCTCACGGTAGAGCGTTTGCGCAACCGAGGCTGGGCCGCGCACCTCGCTGAGAAGCAAGACCTCCACCTGAAAGTCGCCGCCATCGTTGGTCACCCGCAACTGGTCCCCGATCCGGACGTCGCGCGCAGGCTTGGCCGGCTGCCCGTTGGATTGAATCCTGCCGAGTTCACAGGCGCGTGCGGCCAAGGCCCGCGTCTTGAAGAACCTGGCCGCCCAAAGCCACTTGTCCATTCGCACGGAGGTCATGATCTATTTTCCTATATGAATGAGATTTCAGGGGCATCGGTGGCAACCTCATCAACCGGGTCCAACCTGCGGCTTAAACTGCATCGAATCACCTCGCAGCTAATCTAATCGGGATGCGGCGGCAGTGGCTCGCCGCACATAATCTGCTATGGAAAGCAATACACATCGCCCGAGATGGAAGACCTTGCTGGCTTTCGCGATTATCTATTTTGTGTGGGGATCCACATTTCTCGCAATTCGTGTTGGCGTCCGCGAAGTTCCACCGCTTATTCTGGCGGCGATGCGTTTCCTGGTTGCCGGACTCGTTCTTTACGGCTGGATGATCGCGCGCGGCGAACGCTCACCGAACGCGCGCCAATGGATGGCAGCATCGTTAATCTCGATCCTGATCTTCGTCCTCGACTACGGACTGTTGTTCTGGGCCGAGCAGCGCGTGCCTTCGGGCATTGCCGCGGTCATGTTGGCCACGATCCCGGTGTTTATGGCGCTGTCAGAGATCATTTTCCTGCGCACCCAGAGGCTCACCTTCCGCCTGGCCCTGGCGCTCTTGATCGGGATTGGCGGAGTGGCAGTGCTGGTGAGCCGCTCGTTGAATCTTGGCGGGACGCCGGTTGACAGCGTGGGCGCCGTGGCGCTGATCGTGGCATCCATGAGCTGGTCGGTATCGTCGGTGTTTGCGCGCAAGCTGCCGCTGCCGGATTCCAAAGTCATGAGCTCGGGAGCGCAGATGCTCGCCGGTGGAGTATTTCTCACTCTCACAGCAGCCGCGCTCGGTGAATTTCGTAACTTCCATCCGTCGGTCGTCTCACGCGGAGCGTGGCTTGCGTTGCTCTACCTGATTGTCGCTGGCTCCATCATCGGCTTCACCGCCTACGTGTGGCTGATTCATCATGAATCGCCGACCAAAGTCGGGACCTACGCATATGTGAATCCGGTTGTGGCCGTGCTGGTTGGTTATTTCCTGGGCGGCGAAGCGCTTGGCCTGAGAACCATTCTGGGAACGGTGTTTGTGCTGATCAGCGTGCTGGTAATCACCACGACGCCAGCGAAGAAGCCGTTAGCGACAGTGCCTGTGGAAGACACGGCTGAAGCCGTGGAGTCCTAGAGCTAAACAACTTCTAAGAAATTTTTCTCAGCACCAGCGCCGAATTCTTCGATCCGAAGGCAATGCAGTTGCACACGGCGTGCTCGACTTTCATTTTGCGTCCGGGTTGGGGAACATAATCCAGGTCGCATTCGGGATCGGGCTTGTCGAGGTTGATCGTAGGCGGAAGTTGGCCGTGTTCCATGGCAATCAATGTGGCGGCAACGCCGCCGGCTCCGCATGCGCCCTGGGGATGCCCAATTTGGGACTTCAACGACGACATCGGCGCCTTATACGCCTGACCACCTAAGGCGAGTTTGAGCGCGCGCGTCTCGATGCGATCATTCAGCTCAGTAGACGTCCCGTGCAGATTTACGTAGTCAACATTATGCGGCGCAATGCGGGCTTCTTCCAGCGCAGTGGATATAGCGCGCGCCGGCTCCTCGCCGCACTCGGCCAGACGCACGCGATGGAAGGCCTCGCAGGTTGAACCGTAGCCGGCGATCTCCGCGTAAATTTTGGCGCCACGGGCGCGGGCGTGCTCGTATTCTTCCAGCATAAACATCCAGGCACCCTCGGCCAGCACAAAGCCATCGCGATCGGCGGAAAAAGGACGCGAGCCGCGCTCGGGAGCATGGTTCCACGCGGCCGTCAGAATGCGCATAAGAGTGAACGCCTTCATGATGCCGTAGGCGAGAGGAGAATCCACGCCGCCGCAGAGCATCATGGGCAGAACCCCTGCCTGGAGCTGGCGATAGGCGTAGCCCAGGGCGTCGGTGGAAGAGGTGCATCCGCTGGTCACGACCTGGCTGGGGCCACGGAAGCCAAAGCGCATGCTGACCTCGCTCGACATGGTTCCCATGGTGCCGCTGGGAATGGTGAAGAGGCTGACCTGCTTGACCTTGCCGGAATAAAACAAACGGTATTGCTCTTCGGTGAAGTCCTGGGAGCCGCCGCCGGAGCCGAGCAGCACGCCGATCTTGCGCCTCTGCTCCATGCTCAGGTTGGCGATGATGGCCGAGTCGAAGCCGGCATTTTTCAGGGCTTCGGTCGCGGCGGCAATGGCCATGGGCACGGCGCGCGAGACGTGCTTGCGTTCGTGCGCATCCATCCAGGCGAGTTCGTCGAAGTTCTTGAGTTCGCCGGCAATGTTGACGGGCAAGCCATCAGGATCGAAGCGGGTTATGCGGCCCACGCCGCTTTTGCCGGCCAGCAGCGCGCGGCAGAACTCGGTGTTCCCCAGACCGTTAGGACTCAGACTGCCAAAGCCGGTTATCACTACGCGACAAGACATCTGGACATTGTAAAAGACCGCCGGGAAAAACGAGGTCTTTATGACAAGAAAATGACAAAAAGCAGTCGTCAGTTGCCAGTCGCCAGTGAAAGGCAAGAGCTTAACCGCAGAGGGCGCTGAGGGGCGCAGAGGACAAGAAGGTTTCGCCACGGATGAACGCGGATCAACGCAGATTTTCGGAAGATGATTGGGCCCCACTTGCTGGCAGGTGTTTGGAGTGCTCCAAATCACGTCTGACCCTTGTCATTACTGGCGAAGAGCGATCCGGAGTGGGGGACTTGCTGAAGTAGTCCTCAGTACTCAGCACTCAGTACTCAGCAAAAGCAACCGCAAAAGACTTCGCCGCAGATGAACGCTTAGAAAACAGTTTCGAGTTTTAAGTTTCGAGTTTCAAAGGCAAAAGCAGAGATCAAGTGGTTTGGACTCTCACCCACTTGCTAGCAAGTGTTTGAAGCGTCCAAAATCGCGTCTGACCCGCGTCATTACTAGCTAAAATCCATCTGGGGCGGGGGACTTGCTGCTAGTCTGCCGGAAATGGAGAACAGCCACAAGAAGACAGCTTCAAGCCCGCTGCTCCATGAATTTTCAAAGACCCGAAAGGCTACAAAAAAGCCCCGCATTCTTGAATGCGTAACCTGAACACACGTCTAGCCCAATTGTGGCCCGCAGGTTCTGAGAAAGCAAGGTTTTGGTGCCAGAGTGATATCACTATTGGAGGTCTACGTGCACGTATCCGGCCCTGGTTGCGCGAAAGGCTGAGGGACCGGCTCTTCTCTGTGCCTCTGTGTCTCTGTGGTGAATTTTTCTTCTGCAATTGGAGCGCTGGGATATACTGCTTGCCTCCCTCCTTAACATCTCTAGGACTGGTCAGGATTGGCACGCGGGGCCCTGGCATGACAGGACGGCGGCCTTAGAGCAGGGGATTCCCTTATGCATATGGACCACCGGCTGTTCTTGCTCCGCGCCACGGCAGTGTTTTCGCTCGCAGCAATCACGTTCGCACCCCTAACGCAGGCACAGAAAGTGACCACGACCGTAACTGCGGGGACCAATCCGTTTGCCATCGCCGTGAACCCGGTTACTAACAAGACCTACGTGGTGAATAAAATGAGTAACAACCTGACGGTCATTGACGGAGCCACCAACACGACCGCCACGGTAAATACAGGGACCACTCCCGTTGCCATTGCCGTGAACCCGGCGACCAACAAGATCTACGTCGCCAACTCCGGCGGCAATACCGTCAACGTGTTTGAGGGAGTCACGAACGCCCGCGCCACAGTCTCTGATCCGAATGCCACCAGTCCGGCCGCGATTGCGGTAAACCCGGTGACCAACAAGATCTATGTTGCCAACGCCGTCAGCAACAACGTCACTGTGATCAATGGCGTCGACAACACTTTCACAACGGTGACCGACCCCAACGCCAGCGGTCCGTCTGCGATTGCCGTGAACCCGGTGACCAACAAGATCTACGTGGCCAACCGCAACAGCGGCAACGTGACCTTGATTGACGGGACCAGCAACTCCACTACCACGATCGGTGTAGGATCCACGCCCGATGCCGTGGCCGTGAACCCGGTGAGCAACAAGGTCTACGTAGCCAATGAGAACAGCACCAACGTAACCGTGCTGGATGGGGCTGCGAACACGGTCATCACCACAGTCGGCGCGGGAAGTTTGCCCTATGCTCTAGCGGTGAACCCGGTCAGCAACCGGATCTACGTGGCTAACTTCGGCGGTACAACCGTGACTGTGATTGATGGGGCTGCCAACACCGTCATCACCACGGTCGGCGTGGGATCCTCTCCCTCCGCTGTGGCCGTGGACGCGGTGAGCAACCGGATCTACGTCGCCAATTTTGGCGGCAGCACCGTGACCGTAATCAACGGCGCCGACAACACCACCACTCCCGTGACCGTGGGTACGAATCCACTGGCCATCGCCGTGAATCCAGTGACCAACAGGATTTATGCGGCCAATAACGGCAGTGCCAACGTGAGCGTGATTGATGGAGCTACGAACAACCCAGCCACGGTAGCAGCGGGCGTTCAAAATTCCAGCCTGCTGCCCAACAACAACGTGGCTGTGAACCCGGCCACCAATAAGGTCTATATCGCTAACTTCGGCGATGGCGTTCATGCCAGCACGGTAACCGTGATCAACGGCGCCGATAACACCACCACCAGCGTGAATGTGGGCGTGGGGCCGCAAGCCGTCGCCGTAAACCCGCTCACCAATAAGATCTATGTGGCCAACAGCGGGAGCAATAACGTCACCGTGATTGACGCCGGGAACAGCAACGCCATCGCTACCGTCGGCACGGGCGGTTTTCCTGATGCCATCGCAGTGAATCCGGTGACCAGCAAAGTCTACGTCGGCCGGAATAACGGCGTAACGATAATTGATGGCAACACGAACGCTGCAACCGGGGTTGCCACCGCTGGTGTCTTTTGTTCTGCTGTGGCCGTCAATCCGGTAACCAACAAAATCTATGCGGTCAGCGTAAACGGGACTTCGGGTGGCCTCCTGACCGTGATCAACGGTCTCGATAACTCCACCACCACTCCAGTGAGGGTAGGAGTCAATCCTTTTGCGGTAGTCGCGAACCCTGTGACCAACACGATTTATGTCGCCAATGCGGCCGACTCCACCGTAACCGTGGTCGATGGCAATACCAACAGCGTTATCACCACTGTGCCCGTCGGCGGGAGTCCGGTTTCTCTCGACCTGAATCCGCTGACCAACAAGATCTATGTGGCCGCGCAAAGCGGCAGTTTAAGGGTGATTGATGGGGTCACGAACACTCCCCTCACGGTTGCGACGGGTAACGCTCAGGCTGTCATCGTCAATCCCGTAACCAACAAGATCTATCTTACGAACGGCGCTGTGGTTGACGGAGCTACCAACAGCATCAGCAGCGTTAACACGGGCGCCCTGCCTTTTGCTCTGGCTGCGAATCCGGTCACCCAGAAGACTTACGTGATCAACGGCAGCGGCAACGTGACTGCCATAACCGAGCAGCAGGTACAACCTATTCCCTTGATCACCACAATCCTGCCGCTCGCGAACAACACCTTCACTAATCCCGGGACGCCTGTGTTCAACTTCACGACTGCCAGTTCGTATTTTCCCACCGCCCCGCTGGTGCAGAACCTCTACTACCAGTTGGACACATGGCAAGGGCCGTGGCTCCGGGCCACGAGCACGGGCCCAAATGCATTCAGCGGCGCGGGGCCGGCGCTTCAATCCGGTATCCACATCCTCTACGCATACGCCGCCGACGGCCAGTTTGCCGATTCCATCCAGACGGGCCTGGAAAGCAGCCCCATACCCGGCGCCATCGCGGCTTACCTGTTTTTAGTCGTGCCCACCAGCTCCAGTACGACGCTGGCTTCGAACGACAATCCAGCGCACTACGGTGATGCGGTGACTCTGACCGCCACCGTCAACGTCGGCGGGAGCGTAGCCACCGGGATCGTCGAATTGTTTGATGGAAGCACATTGCTGGGCTCCGCTCCTTTGAGCGGCTCGCCGGCACAGGTGACCTTTACCACCTCAGCGCTTTCCTCTGGCACGCACCCGATGACCGCGCGCTATGACGGCGCTGCAAACTACAGCGCCAGCACCTCTCCCATTCTCAGCCAAGTGGTGAATCCGGGAGTGAGCAGCACTGTGGTTTCCCTAACGACGGGTACGAATCCCTCGAGCTTTGGCCAGCCTTTGACCTTTACCGCTGCAGTGACCGTTGGCCTCGGTATACCGACCGGGATGGTAATCTTCTATGACGGCGTCACACCGCTGGGCACCGCAGCCCTGAACGGTTCCGGGAACGCTTTGTTAATAACCAGCGGCCTACAAATCGGTACGCACTCCATCACCGCCTTCTATGCTGGGGACATAAACGTCACCGGCAGCACCTCAAGCCCGATCACGCAGACGGTAACCCAGGCCACCAGCGGCATTGCGCTTGCTTTGACTACAGGCGCAACTCCTTCTGGGTTCGGCCAGACGCTCACCTTTACGGCTACCGTAAGCCCGCAATTCGCCGGCTTGCCCACCGGCATGGTGACCTTTTATGACGGCAGCACAGTATTGGGCACGGGAGCCTTGAACGGCTCAACACACGCCACGTTGACAACGATCTCACTGCAACTGGGCACACACTCCATCACCGCCGTCTATGCTGGCGACACAAATTTCAGCGGCAGTACCTCGAGCCTGATCATGCAGACTGTCACTCAAGCCACCAGCAGCGTCGTGGTTACTCTGACCATGGGGGCGAATCCTTCACTTTTCGGACAGGCGCTGACCTTCACGGCTACCGTGAGCCCGCAATTCGGCGGCACGCCCACTGGACAAGTCATCTTTAAAGATGGAAGCGTGGTCTTGGGGACTCATGCTCTGAGTGGCAGCGCCCAGGCTGTAATTACAACTGTGGGTTTTGGTATTGGCGTGCATTCCATCACCGCGATTTACGCAGGAGACCAGAATTTCATGGGCAGCGACTCTTCCGGTTCACCTCTGAGCCATACCGTGAATACGAACGCAGGGACAGCCCTCACAAGCCTGGTGTTTACCACGGCGCCCACAATCTCTCCGAATACGCCACTGTTCCGCAAGACTGTGACTCTCACCGCCACCGCCACTCCTAGTGCGGCGACGGGGACGGTAAGTTTTGTTGACGGAACCACACTGCTCGGGACCGCGACAATGAGTGGAGGCGTGGCCTCGATTACAACCAGCCAGCTCGGTCCGGGTAAGCACTCCATTGCGGTCTCTTATTCAGGAGACTCGACCTACAGGACTACATCCTTCATGGTAACGCTCTATCGTTCGCCCCGACCGAGGTGAAGATAGTTCTCAGTTCTCAGTGGAGTCAAGAACTTAACCGCAGAGGGCGCTGAGGAGCGCAGAGGTAAGAAGGTTTCGCCGTGGATGAACGCGGGTCGTCGCGAATTTTAAAACGCAGTTTCGTCAGAGTTCTTTTCTGAGTACCGAGTACTGGGTACTGCCTCTATCATTTAAGATGAAACTAACGTCTCATCTGCAATGTCTCTTGGTATCTACGTTTCGGTCCCGTTTTGTAAGACGAAGTGCAGTTACTGCAACTTTGCCTCCGACGTGTTTTCGCGCGCGCGCATGCAGGGCTACGTAAATCGCCTGGTGCAGGACATCGCTGTATCGCAGCGCATGGTCGAGGTGAACGGCGGCAGATGGGAACCCAATGTGGACACGATCTATCTGGGTGGAGGTACACCCAGCATTTTGGATCCGGCGCAGATGGAGCAGATATTCCGCGCGCTGCGCGAGCATTTTGAAGTTGCCGCCGCCGCCGAGATTACGGTTGAGTGTGCGCCCGCCACGCTTTCCCCGGAAATGCTCGAAACCCTGGTTGGTTGCCGGGTCAATCGTGTGAGTCTTGGCGTGCAGTCTTTTATTGACAGCGAAGCGCGGGCGGTCGGCCGCCTCCACACGCGCGATCAAGTGCTCAACGATATTGCACGCTTGCGTGCTGCCGGCATTTCGAACCTGAATGTTGATTTGATTGCCGGATTGCCACATCAGACGGCTGCAAGTTGGGATGAGTCATTGACCACTGTTATCGAGAGTGATGTTCCGCACGTGAGCGTCTATTTGCTCGAGGTGGATGAAGACTCGCGTCTGGGCAATGAACTGCTTGCCGGCGGGGCACGCTATCACGCCCACTTTGTGCCTGATGAAGATCTCATGGTCGAGTTTTATACGCGTGCTTGTGAGCGCCTGGCTGAAGTGGATATTCTGCAATACGAAATTTCCAACTTCTCGCGTCGCGGCAGGGAATCGAGTCATAACCTTAAATACTGGGAGCGGCATCCTTATCTCGGCTTCGGCGTGGACGCCCATTCCATGCTTCCCAGCTCCGACGCCAAGCTTGATGCCGTGCGGCTGGCTGCTCCTGATTCCTTGCCGACTTACATTTCTGCCTGCGATCAAGCAACTCAGGTCACTCGTGTAAGCAAAAATGAAATCTCGTTCAGTCAGGCTTGGGAGGAGACCTTTTTTCTGGGGTTGCGTCTAAACAAAGGAGTTAGCTTGCGTCAGGTTTCCGACCGTTTTGGCAATGTAAAAGCAGATTCTGCTCGTGAGTTGATGCGCGAGCTGGTTGAGTTGCAACTGATCGAGATAAAAGGAGACAGAGCCTGTCTTACTCCCGGTGGCCGGTTGGTCTCCAATGAAGTCTTTGAAAGATTTGTATCGGATTCGGTCGCGCAGTAGTCTAAAAGCAAGTAGGCATCCTATCGCCGCACGATAGGGGTTGTGTAGAATTGAATCAAAGTATCTCTTAACAAAATATCAATTGTCGTTCAAGCAATTAAGAAACCCTTCCCGAGCGCGGATGAGTTTCTTTATGCGCACGCTTGAACGGCCGGGGGTATGTGTCTGGAGGTTGCGAAAAAAGTTTTTTTGTAACGCTTCTCCCGCATTGCGGGATGCACGCATGCCTGCGGCAGCAACGAGTCTGGTCATGTACTACCTGTACCAAAAGATGCTTGAATCGCGGCCTGTCGAGTGACATAGTGACGCGTATTCAATGACTTCGAAAATTTGCCTGGGAATTGAAGGGGCAGCCCACTTATGGCAACTCAAGTTAAAAATACATTGCAGGCAGAGGAAGCAAAGACGGTCATAGGGGTGGTTGATCTGCGCAGCGACACGGTGACCAAACCATCGCCCGAGATGCGCCGCGCCATGGCTGAAGCCGAGGTGGGAGACGATGTTTATGGTGAAGATCCCACGGTCAACCGCCTGGAGCAGCGCGCGGCAGAAATTTTTGGCCGCGAAGCCGCCATCTTCGTTCCCAGCGGGACCATGGGCAACCAGATTGCCATCAAGATCCACACCCATCACGGGCAGGAGATCATCTGCGAAGAGCGGGCCCACATCCTCAACTATGAAATGGCCATGCTGGCGCACTTTTCCGGATGCGTGCCGCGGCCCATCCATGGCGAAGACGGGATCTTGACGTGGGGCGAGATCAAAAAGCGCATCAGTCCCAAAATTTATTACCGCGCTCAGACCGGCCTGATTTCGCTGGAGAACACACACAACATGGCGGGCGGAACAGTTTATCCGCAGGAGGTCACCGACGAAATCTGCGACCGTGCCCATGAAATAGGATTGCCGGTGCACCTGGATGGCGCGCGCATCTTTAACGCCGCGGCGGCCCTGGGTAAACCGGTGCGCGAGATTACCAAGAAGTTTGATTCGGTCATGTTCTGCCTCTCGAAAGGCCTGGGCGCGCCGGTGGGCTCACTCCTTGCCGGTTCACGGAACCTTATTGAGCAGGCCCGCGTATATAGAAAAGCACTCGGTGGCGGCATGCGCCAGGCCGGCATTCTGGCGGCGGCGGGGTTGATTGCGTTGGAAAAAAGTCCGGCGCGCCTGCATGAAGATCACGAGAATGCAAAATTTCTGGCGGAGGGTTTGGCAGAAATCCGTGGAATTCAAATTGCGCCGGCCAAGGTCAAGACCAACATTTTAGTTTTTGATATCAGCGGTACAGGCATGAGCTCCGATGAGATGACGCGCAAGCTGGCGGCAAAAAACATTTTTGCTTCCGGAATCAGCGCGCAAGCCATCCGCCTGGTTACGCATGTGGACGTGGACCGTGCAGCCTGCGCCCGCGCCTTGGACGTAGTGCGGCAAATTTGCAAATGAACAATAAAAATCAATCAGTCACCAACGCATTCACTGACAACGGCACATAATGGGATCAAGAATCGAACACTCTGTTCAGGTCAAATGCAGCCAGCAAAGAGCATGGGACATACACACCGATTGGAAGCGGTGGAAATTATGGAATGGAATTTACGGCGGCGTACGATGGGTGGAAGGCGAGCCCTGGATCGTGGGCAGCCGTTTAGAAGTTGACCTGCTTCAGCCCCGGCCCATGACGGTGAAGCAGGTGCTTACCGTCTGTGAGGCGCCGCGCAAGATGGCATGGGTGGGCCATGCGGTTGGCGTTACTTACGAGCAATGGTTTAACTATTCGGCGCGAAGAGCAGGCGGGGCCTTCGTGCATTCCTGGATCGAACTCACCGGCGTCGCCAGCCTGTTTTTTGGAAAGACGACGGAAGAATTTGTCCGTGAAAACCTGGTGAAATGGTTTGAAGGATTTCGCGCCGAGTGCGATCTGGGTGTCGTTCCCGAGGTGCAAAGGCCGCCCTCTCCGCAACCTTAGATCTAAGGGCTCCGCAGCCAAAATCGTGCCGCTGCGCCCTCGCTTTTGGTTCGCGCGGAACGGCGCTCACCAAAAGCTCACCCTGATTAGCTTTCACATCCCTTATTAAGTGAGATACACTAGGGCACATACGGAGGGACGATATGGGTCTTTATGCGCACTATGACCACGCGCACAATCATCCGGTGAATCGTGCGTTGCACATGCTGGCCATCCCCACGGGTTTTTCTTCATTGATCGTGGTGTGGTTTCATCCCATAATTGCGGTGCTGCTGATTCCTCTCGCGTTTGCCATGGCCTGGATCGGCCATTTTATTGAAGGCAACAAACCTGCTTTCCTTACCAATCCTACGCATGTCTTTGTTGCCCCGGTGTGGATGGTGCGCAAAATTTTTGGCGTCGGGCAAAAAGATTCCTCGGGCAAGACCAATACTGCATGAAGATCGTAATTAAACGCTGCCTCATTTGAAGCGAGCACCGCATTCGGGCCGTGAGCCTGAAGAAACTTCTCGCCGACAAACTCGGAGTTACACCCAGGATTACCATGGGAACCCTGGGTATGCTCGATGTCTTTGTCGATGGCCAACGTATTTTTTCTTATCGAGAGGCCGGGCACATGCCCGAGGATGAGGAAATTCTCGGTTTGATTCAAGCGCAAAGCGGGAAAGCTCAGTAGCTGATTTTACCGGCCTTGAAAGTGCACGACGAAATCGCCTTCGAGATTGGCGGGACGGTCGTTGCACAACAATGGAAGAAACTTCCAGCTTGAAACCGCCTTCAGTGCCTCAGCATTCAGGTCGGGGCGGGGAGAAGACTCGATTTGCACTCCCGCAACGGTTCCATCGGCCATGACCCTTCCGTGCACGATGACATCGGTAATATCGTTGCCCGCGTTGCCGCTTGGTGGCATCGGGGTAGAGATGCCGACGGGGCGCCGCATGGTCGAGCACGAGTACAGGGTGTTCCAATGCTGCGACGGAGGTGAAAATAGATTAGGGTCCATGGGACCCTCGATGGCCTTCATGTTTTGCTCAATCTCGAGTTGCACCACGCCCCGCACAAAGCGGCGGGTATGTCCGGGCTCCCAGAGGTTCCCTATCTGAAAGTAGTCGGTATTTTCAATCACCTCATCGCCGACTTGCCAGCGTAAAAGCGTGCCGCGTTCGCTATCCACACAGATTTGATTTGCCTGCAGGGTGTTGCCGAAGTGAGTCTCGAAGTTAATGCATTTCGCTGGACGGCCTAGCACGCTGGCCCCGTCAATTGAGCGGATGACGTCCTCCTGATCGAAGCGGCCCAGGCGGATGGGTAACTGCCTGCGAACTTCGCGCACTTGCGCGGGCATGACGGTGGTTGAGGACTCCGAAATACGGTTGCCCGAGAGGACGATGACGGTGTGGTAGTCACCAAAAGTAATTTCATCGCGATGGCCGGCCGCGCCTGCAGAAACACGCGTCATCGTGCCCTCTTTCACTGTGCCATCGGCTTCGTGAACACGGAATGTGACCACGTATTCATAATTGGGAAGAGCTCCGGGCAGACTCACCGCGTTGGCTACTTCCAGCAGATGAACGGCCTGGTCACGCAGCTTGATATCTTCAGCGTGCAGCAGAGTCCGGCAGAATAGGGTTGTAACCAGGAACAACCAGGTACAGTGAGTCGTACGGGCCATGCTTACCTCCGGGCACCGAATCTGGAGAGTTCATATTACTTCAGGGCAGCCACCGACACTCCATTAGATTCTCTTATCTTTGTATAATCAATAGTTCTGGATGGCTTCCAGTCATCAGTCGGGCTTCAGCGCCCTCACACCTAAGGAGTTCGTTTGGATTTCCAACTCAATGATGAGCAGCTTCAGCTAAAAAAGAGCGTTCGCGAATTTGCCGAGCGCGAGATTGCCCCTCACGTCATGAAGTGGGATGAAGAGGGCGAGTTCCCACTGGCCACGGTCAAAGAGCTGGGGAAACTGGGGCTGCTGGGAGTGACTTTTCCCACCGAGTATGGCGGCGCCGGCATGGGCTACGTGGAATATGTGACCGCCATCGAAGAGCTCTCGCGTGTAGATGGGTCGGTGGGCATCATCGTGGCAGCCCATACCTCGCTCTGCAGCAATCATATTTTTGTGGCGGGCAATGAAGAGCAGAAAAAGAAATATATTCCCAAGCTGGCCAGCGGCGAATTCATTGGCGCGTGGGGGCTGACCGAGCCGGGCTCAGGCTCCGATGCCGGTGGGGCGCGCTGCACGGCGGTGCGCAAGGGCGATTGTTGGGTCATCAACGGCACCAAGACCTTCTGCACCAACGGTCACTATGCAGACGTCGTGGTGGTGATTGCCGTGACCGATAAGGCCGCGCACACCCACGGTCTCTCTGCTTTTGTAGTGGAGAAAGGCACGAAAGGGTTCCGTCCGGGCAAAAAGGAAAACAAGCTTGGACTGCGGGCCAGCGACACGGCTGAGTTGATCTTTGAAGATTGTGCTGTTCCGGCATCTCATCTGCTGGGCAAAGAGGGTGATGGGTTCATAGATGCCATGCGCATCCTCGATGGCGGACGCATCTCCATTGCCGCACTCTCGCTGGGAATTGCCCAGGGAGCGTTTGACGCAGCGCTCAAATACTCCAAGCAGCGCAAGCAGTTCGGGAAAGCCATCAGCGAGTTCCAGGCCATCCAATGGAAGCTGGCGGACATGGCCACAGAAATTGATGCCGCCCGCCTGCTCACCATGCGCGCTGCTGCCATGAAAGACGCAGGAGAAAAAACCACCTTGGAGTCATCCATGGCTAAACTCTTTGCCAGCGAAACCGCTGTCAAGTGCGCCAATGAAGGTGTACAGATTCATGGCGGCTATGGGTTTATTAAAGATTACCCGGCAGAAAAATTTTATCGCGACGTGAAATTGTGCACCATCGGCGAAGGGACGAGCGAGATCCAGCGCATGGTGATCGCGCGGCAGTTGTTGAAGTCGTAGTGATGGCGGCGCTCGTTTAAAAATGTAGCGCGGCCCGATTAAGGCCGTGCGTGGCTCCAGTCTCCATCGGAGGTCCTTCGCGCCAAAAACGGGCGCTTAGGACGACACTCCTTAGAGAGCACAGATTCCAGGAAAGGTCGACTGAGCGATTTTCCATTTAAAAAATTTATCCGCTTCCAAATGAGGCGAAGCACGTCTTAATGCATGGAGGGGAACCATGAGAATTCAAGTTGTATTAGTGACATTTTTGTTTCTATTAACATTTATGGTAAATGCACAGACCAATTCTGCGCCGGCGCCCACTAAGTCCGCACCTCCGGATTGGGTGCAGCGCAGCAACGAAAATACGCGCATTGTGCTGGAGTCGGAGTCCAAGTTTGCGCCGGAATTTTATGCCCGCCAGGGAGTCACGGGAATTGACAACGATATCCGCGATCTGAAACCGGGGGTGGAAGAGCGTACGCGCGCGGCTGAAGCCGATGTGGTCAAACAATTGGAGCAACGTTTGGCCAAGGAAAAAGACCCGCTGATCCGCCAGGATCTGGAGATCCTGATTAAGGCGGAGAACGACAACATCAAAGGATCGTTGTTGCAGGAAAAATACGAGATTCCCTATTTCAACGTTGGCCGCGTCGTTTATTTCGGAATATTCAGCTTGCTCGATGATCAGGTGGCTGCCGAGCGCCGTCCGGCAGCGTTGGTGCGGCTGCGAAAATACACCGGCATGGAAGCCGGAACCACGCCCCTTACACAGTTGGCGCAGGACCGCATCCAGGAACGCCTGAACAAGCCCGGTCTGTTAGGCCCCGCGAAATTGCAGGTGGAAGACGACCTGGCCAACACCAGGTTCTTTGTAGATGGCATCGGCAAGCTCTTTGAAAAATATAAGATCACCGGGTACGAAGAGGCGTATGCAAAGCTGAAACAGCAGCTCGCCGACTACGAAACTTTTGTTCGCAAAGAAATACTGCCGCACGCGCGCCAGGATTTTCGCCTGCCTCCTGAGGAGTATGCTTTCGCCCTGGAGAACTACGGTGTGGATATCCCTCCCGCAGAACTGGCTGGCATGGCGCACAAGGCCTTTACCGAAATACAAGGGCAGATGCAGACGGTGGCAGCGCAGGTAGCCAAGGAAAAAGGATATAAGGTCAGCGATTACCGCGATGTCATCCGTGAACTGAAGAAAGACCAGATTGTGGGCGATGCCATCCTGCCGCATTACCAGCAGCGGTTGAAAGACATTGAAGCCATCATTCGCCGCGAACATCTGGTCACGCTTCCCGAGCGCGCAGCGCGCATACGGCTGGCCAGCGACGCTGAGACCGCGGCGCAGCCGGCGGCCCACATGGTGCCACCGCGCCTGCTGGGGAATACCGGCGAGCAGGGCGAATTCGTTCTGCCGCTGAATATTCCTGCGCCGCCGGGCTCGAAAGACGCGATGATGAAATATGACGACTTCACCTTTGCGGCTGCTTCCTGGACCCTGACCTCGCACGAAGCGCGTCCGGGACACGAGCTGCAGTTCGACTACATGATCGAGAAAGGCGTATCCCAGGCCCGCGCGCTCTACGCGTTCAACAGCGTGAATGTCGAAGGCTGGGGACTCTACTCGGAGTACATCATGCAACCGTTCATGCCCCACGATGGCCAGCTTATTTCTCTGCAACACCGGCTCATGCGCGCCACTCGCGCATTCGTTGATCCGGAATTGCAGGCGGGGAAGCTTACTCCCGATCAGGTCAGGGACATATTGTTGAACGATGTAGTACTTTCGCCGGCCATGGCCAAGGAAGAAGTGGAGCGCTACACCTTCCGCGCGCCGGGACAGGCGACCTCGTATTTCTACGGATACACGCGCCTGCGTGAGTTGCGTGCCGACGTGGAAAAAGCGCAGGGCCAGCACTTCGACCAGCAGAAATATCACGATTTCATTCTGTCGCAGGGGCTGCTGCCGCCTCATCTATTGCGCAAAGCTGTAATGCAGGACTATGTTGGCGAAGCCAACTCCTCAAAAGCCGGGAATTGATTTATCGTTGGAAGAGGCGCGGCCCGTCGCAACAAGCCGCGCCTCAGTTCAACCTTGAAATCCGACAACAACAATTGGGTGGATCGCGTACGCTCGGGCGACGTGCGCTCGCTGGCGCGGGCCATCAGCGCGATTGAAAATTCCGCTCCTGAATCCACCGAGCTGCTGAAAGCCCTCTTTCCTTATAGCGGACGCGCCCGCATCGTCGGTCTCACCGGCGCTCCCGGTTCAGGAAAAAGCACGCTCGTAGACCAGCTTGCCCGCGAATATCGCAAGCAACAAAAGACAGTCGGGATCATTGCGGTTGATCCGACCAGTCCTTATACCGGCGGCGCGATTCTGGGCGACCGCATCCGCATGCAAACTCACCATGCTGACAGCGGCATCTACATTCGCAGCATGGCAACGCGCGGCTTCCTCGGTGGCTTGGCGCGCACCACCGCCGATGTGGCCACCGTGCTCGATGCCTCGGGCAAAGACCTGGTGCTCGTGGAGACCGTGGGCGTAGGACAGGATGAGATTGATATCGTTCGCCTGGCCGATATCACAATCGTGATTCTGGTTCCCGGTATGGGAGACGACGTGCAAACCATCAAGGCCGGCATCATGGAAATTGCCGACATCTTTGTCATCAATAAAAGCGACCGCGAGGGCGCCGAACGCGTGGAGCGTGAAATCCGCGCCATGCAGACCCTGGCTGTGCGCAAAGATACATGGACCCCGCCGATCGTCAAAACCGTGGCATCGGAGGGTAAGGGAATTACTGAGCTGGTAGCGACGATCGCCGAGTACGAAAAATTCTTGCAGCGCGAAGGATTGGAGCTGAAAAAGAAGATCAGCAACTGGCGGGAGCGGCTGATCGAAATGCTGCGCGAGGCCTTGCTGGAGCGCGTGTTGCGAGAGAAACTCAGCGCCGAGCAGATTGCGCACTATGCCCAGGAGGTGGCGGAGCATAGACGCGATCCGTATACGCTGGTGCAGGAGCTGGCGAATGGCGGAAATTTGAAGTCGTAGGTTAAAGTGTAATCAATAGAACTATGGCCTCGATTGACCATCTCGGAATTGCCGTAAAGTCGCTGGCCGAAGCCCGCAAATTTTACGAAGCCCTGGGCATGAAGGTCATCGGTGAAGAAGTGGTAGAACACGAAAAAGTTCGTGTGGCCATGGTGCCGGTGGGCGAGAGCCGCATCGAGCTGCTGGAAGCTACCAGCGAGGAGTCGCCGGTCGCGCGTTTTATCGCCAAACGTGGTGAAGGACTGCATCACGTTGCGCTGAGCGTCCCCGATCTTTCGGCTGCGGTGGAGCAGCTTAAGAAGAATGGCACACGCCTGGTTTCGGATGAAATCAAGGTCGGCGCCGGCGGTCATCTTTATGTTTTTGTGCATCCTTCTTCCACAGGCGGCGTGCTGCTGGAGCTGTGTGAAGATCCGCCACTCGGGGTGTGAGATTCTGTGTTTGAGATCCCGTCTTTGAGATTCCGAAGATGCTGATTTTGGCGGTTGACACCTCGGGCAAACAGGGCAGTATTGCTCTGGCGCGCGGCGATGCCGCGAGTTTCGAGCTGATTGAGAGCGTTCCCGTTGCGGGAGGGACATTTTCAGCGCAATTGATTCCCGCAATCGCAGGTCTGCTGGCCAGGCATGGAATTCCCAAAGAGAAACTTGAGGGCATTGCAGCGGCATCAGGTCCGGGATCGTTTACCGGACTGCGAATAGGGCTGGCTGCCGTCAAGGGCCTGGGGGAAACACTGGGCAAACCGATTGCTGCGGTTTCCGTTTTGGAGGCCTGCGCCGATATGCAGAGGGCCCAAGTGCGGAAAGAAGTCCAGAAAGAAGACAAAGGCGAAGGCGAGATTCTGGCGGTGCTGGATGCCTCGCGCGGAGACGTTTTTCTAGGCAATTTCCAGGCAGAGGGAAACCGGCTTCAATGTCTGGGAGAGACCCTGATGAGCATGGCAGAGTTCGTGCAATATCTGCGCGAGCAAAACCGGCCACAGATGCTCTGCTCTCCCGATGAGAGCGTGGTCCATGCTCTTGAACAGCAAGGTATTACAGTCACAAAAAGCGAGCGCCCGGGCAGTCGGGAAATTGCCCGCCTGGGATTGCGGAAAATTGCGGTCGGTGAGGTAGTATCTCCAGAGGCGCTCGATGCGAACTATATCCGCCGGGCTTTAATCTAAGGGCTCCGCAGCCAAAACAAGCTGCTGCGCCCTCGTGCTGCGCTCGCGCAGTTCGGCGCTCGCATCGCGCTCACCCTAATCTTTGTAAGATACACTCATGGCAGGTAGACGATGCCAATCGTAATCCGTCCTGCGGTCGTTGCCGATGTGCCTATCATGATGGCGCTGGCCAGCCGTGCTGCCACCGCGGCGCAATGGAGGGCGAAAGATTACGAAGACCTCTTTCGGGCCGATGTGGTCAGACGCCACAGCCTGGTCCTTGAAGAAAAGGGCGTAGTGCAGGCATTTATTGTGGCGCGGCAGATGCAGAATGAATGGGAAATTGAGAACATTGCCACAGCGGCCAAAGCCCGCCGCCACGGCCTGGGCACGCGGCTGCTGGGAGAAATGATGGCCATCGCTTACAGTTTTGCCGCACAGGAGGTCACACTCGAGGTGCGCAAATCCAATAAGGCCGCGCGGGCGCTCTATGAAAAGTGGGGGTTTGAGGAGAGCGGACGGCGCAAGGCCTACTACACCTCTCCGGTGGAAGATGCAATCATTTTCCGCTTCGCTTTTCCAAAAAAATTTCCTGAAACGATTGAAGCCGGGTAAGCCGTATGTTAACCTTCCTTTAACAATCGATCTTCCAGATCAAATCAATGGTCAGGAGGTTTTTCTGGATGGCGACTCAAGTCAAAGATCACCTTATGGCCAGCCACGAAGAATTTCGCAGGCTGGCACAGGAACACTCTCAATACTCTCAACGTCTCGATTCCCTCATCCAAAAAAGATATCTCTCCGAAGAAGAAAAATTGGAAGAGGTGCGTCTGAAGAAACTTAAACTTCGCATTAAAGACCAGATGGAGCTGCTGGAACATACATACCGGCAGCAGCACGAACATATTGTAGCCTGATCGTTTCTCCATCCCCCGCTGCGCGAGATTATGCAGCGGGGGTTTGTGTTTGTGGGCGACGGCCTCTCTCTTGAGCTAAAAAAGGCTTGTTAACCGCGAGGCGCTGAGACGCGGAGGAAATCGGGTCATTGTGTTCATCGGGTGATTGAGTCATTGTGTAATCGGGTAATGCTCTAATCCAACTCACAGCTCTTTGGGGCCGGAAACAGTTTGCGGCGGAAGCGGGCGAACAGGTCATAGCCGAAATCCCGTATGGGACGCGGGACCAGGCGCAAAATAGCGGCGTAAAAAGGCCAGGGCTGAGGCAGCCTGGAAAAGATATAAAGCCCGGCCGAAGAGCGGGTCAGCAGCCCCTTTTCGCGGCTGAGCAGAATAAGGCTGTCAGGCAGGCGGGAGCGCTGTTCCTCGGGTATTTTCTGACGAAACCTTTCACCTTGGAGCGGGGCATACTCAAATTGCCCTTTGCGGTCGCGTTTGCGCACAAAGCGCGCGCTTCCATGGCAAAAGCCGCACTCGCCATCGTAGAACAAGAGGTCGTGTTCGCTCATCATTCGCCCCTTCCAGTCTAAAGCAAAGGGCGAGCCAAAGGGGGCCCTGGAACAGGCCTTCTTTTGGGCCTGCAAAGCCTCGCAAAGTGGCCCAAAAAAGCCTCCGGTGGGGCCGGAGGCATAAAGTGTACTGTGGTTTAGGAGAGCTTACTATGGACGTGTACGGCGTCCATGTCCCTATAAACCCAGCCCCCGGGAAAAGTTGCGCAGAAAAAGGGCCGAAAAATAGCTTAATTTCCGCGTGAAAAGCCAAAGGCCGATGTGGAAGAGATGGCCGTTTCCTAGACTATCTACAAACTGGCATTTCGGGTAGAGCTACCTTGGAACCGCTTTTAGGAATATGTAAAGGCGATTGTCCTGTTTGGTTGGAAGCCGGAGCAGGAATTAGCGAACAGCAGATCAGTGCTGCTCGCCTCTGCGTCCGACGACGAATCTGATCGAGGCCCCTGCGATGGTCACCACGCCGGCTGCCAGCATCACCCATTGAACATAATGCTTGTGCTGATGGAAGAGCTCCATTGCTGCGCCGCAGATTTCGATTCCTGCGACTACGCCCACGATAAACATTGCCAGGTGGTGGCGCTCGGACTCGAAGAGTTCGTAAATACCGGCAAGCACAAGCGCAATGCCTGCGACAAGGCTCGCCCAAGCCAGGACTTTCGGCTCGGCAGACAGCATTCCGATTGCTTGCCATGCGACCGCCAAGCCGACGACAACGTGCGACATCGTCGGAATACGCTGTGCTTGCTTACGCTTGGAAGTTCGGGCTGCATTGGTTGTGGTAGCTTTACTGGTCATTAAAGATCCCATCGAAAAAGATTCTTCAGTGCAGTCGCTGGTAAGAGGAACCTTCCCCATACCAGGTACTGGGCCACGAGCACAAATGGAATCCCCCACGCCGCCCCAAACCATCAGGTTTGATTATTACTTGCCCTGGCCGCGCTGAGGACTCCGATCTCAGAGAGAATCACGAAACCGCTCCACAGCAAACTGCAAGGGATGGCGACAACATCTTCCTGGTGGAAGACGACCCTGCGCTCCGGTTGGCCTGCCCACAGCAAAGATTCATTCTCCTGCAATCAGACTGAAATGCCGCTGCGTTTGTCATAGCTCTTCCTTCGGCAAAATACAGGTGGGCAGCCCACACTGAGACCTCAATGTTTAACTTCAAAGCGCGCGCGCTTGCCCTGATCGCGCCAGGGCAAGCAGGTTCACAGTTTACTCACGCCGTCAGGCTCTTGCGTGCCTTGATGTCGGCCAGCAGGCGCTCGATCTCACCCTCTTTTTCCATGGCGGCAAACTTGTCGTCCAGGGAATCGGTGTGCAGCTCGGCATGTGCCTGGCTGATGGCTTCATTGCGCATGGCCTGGTGCTTCATGCGGTCAAAGGTTGCTGTGCCCGAGCTGTTGCTGACCGCGAGCTGGGCTTCGCTGGCTTTCCTGACTGTTCGGGAACGGCGGTGCTGTGCGATCACCAACTCGCTCTTGGATTGCGCTTCGGCCAGCTTCTGTTCGAGCTTGTGAAAGGCCGTCTTCAGGTTCTCTACCTGCGTCTTCTGGTCGGCCACCTGTTGTAGAAAATTTTCTGCCATTTGTTTGTAGCTCATGGAACGCTCCAGCGCGGCCCGGGCCAGTTCGTCGTCTTTCTTGCGCTCGACGGCAAGCTCGGCTTTGTGCATCCACTCACTTGTCTTTTCTTCGTTTTCTTTCTGCTTCTTTTCCAGCAGGTGCTGGTCGGCAATGGCGATGGCCACCTGCGTCTTGACCTGCAGAAGCTGGTTCTGCATGTCCAAAATTACCTGCTTGATTAATTTTTCAGGGTCCTCGGCCTTTTCAATCAGGTCATTCAGATTTGCCCGGATTAACGTTGCGACTCGCTCTAACAGTGCCATGATGTGCTCCTTCTTTTGGAAGAGAGCTGCCAGCTACTAGCTTCTAGCGGTATGAGTGGCTTGCAGCTCGATTTTTCCTCTTCGACTTGGGATCTTTGTGATCCATTGTCGTGGTTTAACAACGAATTTTGCCGTTGCATCATTTCAGTGATAGCTGCCGGCCACCAGGTACAGCTAGAAGCTAGTGACTGGCAGCTTAACTTCTCTTCTTCTTGTTCATACAAATTGTTCATACAAAAAATTCAGGTTCAATAATTTCGTCGATAACTGCTAGACCCAGATACAGCCAGAGGCTAGGAGCTAGTAGCTGGCTTTTTGCTCATCACAAAGCCCAGAGCCGCTCCTATGGCCACGCCTACGCCGATACCAATCGGCAGCGCATGCATGGCTACTCCTACGGCTGATCCTATGCAAATTCCGATTGCCATTCCTGCACCAAATCTGCTTTTCGTCTTCATCATCCCCGTCCTTTTGATGGATTCCTTCTATACAAAGAATCTCGGTTACAAAATTTCAGTGATTGCTGCCAACCACCAACCACCAGATACAGCTAGAAGCTAGTGGCTGGCAGCTTCTTATTACGCTCCCGCACCCTTGCCTTTAGGCAGGGAAGCGGGCGGGTCGTCGGGCTTCGGCGATTTATCTCCGATGGCACGTACTTTCGCGAAGAGTTCAGACATCTGCATTCCGCTCAGGGCTTCGAAGAGAGCAGGAACCTGGGCGGCGATTTTGGTCATGTCTCCGGTTATTTTGTTCATGCCGGCAGCGTTGCCGTCGCCGGTGGAAACAATGGTGATCTTGTCCACCTTCTGCAGCGGCGAGGCGAGCGCCTGCACGATATCCGGCAGGCTCGTGATGAGCTTATCCACCACCGCGGCCTGGTTGTACTCCTGGTAGGCCTCCGCCTTCACGTTCATGGCTCTGGCTTCCGCGTCACCCTTCTTGAAGATGATGTCGGCTTCAGCTTCGCCCTGTGCGCGCGTGGCGTTGGCGCTGCCCTCGGCTTCGGTGATCAGACGTTGACGCTCGGCTGAGGCCAGGGTCTCGATCCGTTGCCGTTCGATCTCAGCCGGCTTCAGGACGGTTGCAATCAACTCGTTTTCACGGCGAGCGATCTCAGCCTGTTGCACCTTGACCTGCTGCTCTTTTTCAATCTGCTGGATCTTGACCGCTTCCGCTGTGACCTGCTGCAGCATGATGTTGGTTTGGATTTCGTAGGCTTTATCGGCCTGCGCCTGCTGTTTCTTGATGGTTTCCAGGTAGGTGGCTTTCTTGATCTCCAGGTCGCGCTGCGCCTCCGATTGCTTGGCCATGGAGAGCGTCTCGGCCAGCACGCGCTCCTGGTCGGCCTGGGCCTTGGCGACAGCGGACTCGCGCTGAGCCTGGGCCCGTTTAATGGCGGTGTCGCGCTCCGCTTCGGCCGCGGCTACGTCGGCATCGCGCTTGATGCGGGCAATGTCGGGCCTGCCCATGTTGGTGATGTACTCGTTCTTATCGCGGACCTCCTTGATGGTGAACGAGATTACCTCCAGGCCCATCTTGTTTACGTCTTTGGCGCAGGTGGCACGCATGCGGTCGGCCAGCATCTCCGGTTCTTTTACAATCTGTTCGACCGTAAGCTGCCCGATGATGCCGCGCAGGTGACCCTCCATCGCCAAACGGATCAGGCCCTCACGCTGCTGCGGCGTCTTGCTGAGAAACTGCTCCGATGCCGTGCGGACGGAGATGGTATCGGACCTCACCTTGAGCTGTGCCACAGCCTCCACGGTTACCGCTACACCCTGATTGGTATAGAGGTCCTGCTGCGGCGCCACGTCAAACGACATCAACTCCAGTGACAGCACGCGAAAGTTTTCAAACACCGGAAAGATCACAGTGCCACTACCGATAATGATGCGCGGCCCGCGAAAACCGTAAACCACCAGCGCCTCGTTGGGAGCTGCTTTGCGATAAAGGTTGGCCAGCATTGTCATCAGCATGACGACGCACGCGAACATTCCCACCCCAATGACGATCCAAGACGGAAATCCAAAAATCATAACTGCCTCCTTTCAAATAAAAGCTTCAAATAAAAGCTCTAACGGTTGCCCTTCTGTTCACGAACTTGTTTGATCCTGAAAGAGACCATCTCCAGGCCCATCTTGTCGATGTCAGCCGCACAGCTCTCGCGCATGTGGTCGGCCAGCTTCTCCGGCTCTTTGACAATCTGTTCTACGGTAAGGTGGGCGATGATGGTGCGCAGGCGGCTTTCCATCATCTGACGAATCAGCTCTTCACGCTGCTGCAGCGTCTTGGTAAGAAACCACTCGGCAGCGGCATGGATCGAGCTCGGGTTCGATTTCACCCTGACCTGGGCCACGGCATCCACAGCTACAATGGCTCCCTCGGAGGTATGCAGGTTCTGTTGCGGCGCCACCTCAAACGACATCAACTGCAGCGACAGCTTTTGATAATTTTCAACCAGGGGGAAAATCACGGTGCCTCCATCAACCACGATGCGCGATCCACGAAAGCCATACACGATGAGTGCCTCATTTGGTGCTGCTTTGCGATAAAGATTGGCCATGATTGCTATCAGCAAGAGAGCGCATGCTCCCATTCCAACCGCAATGACCATCCAAGATGGAAATCCCAAAACCATAACTACGTTCTCTGAAACTAAAGACTTTAGCTTTTCTCTTTCTCTTCACTGGCAATGCCGACGCCATGCTCATCGGCGAACTCCGCCCAGGGGCGCACAAAAGCAATGCCGTCTTCATACCGGGTCACTACCACTTCGGAATCCTTGGGGATGGCCCGGCCATCCTCGCTTTGCGCGCCAATCACACGGCGCGTCCCCTGCTGCTGATAAATCAGCTCACCCGTCCCTTTGGGACGTATGGAGACAGCCAAGGTTCCCACCACACCCACCATCTCGAAGTCAGAGGGGTCAAGTGGCGATTCATACCGTAGCAACACCTTCACGAGAAACCAGAACACGATGGCCGCACCACCCAGACCGGACATTGCCGAAGCCAGCAGCGCCAGCACAAACCAAATTGTGGAGTAATGGGTGAGCAAATAGCCCATGCCGCCGAACCAGCACAAAAACGCCATCATGGATGTCATGTTGAAGAACGGAATATCCAACGTGTGGCTCCCAGCCTTCGTCCCAAAGCGAAGATGTCCGCCGTGGTAATGGGCATGAAAGGGCAGGTGCCACCGCGCCGGCAGATGCAGATGAAAGGCGCCGGAGAACAGCGACAATGCGCTCATTAGAAATCCAAAGAAAAAACAGACAAGGTAGAAGGTCTCCCAGTTCATACCGTCCTCCTTCCGTTTCCCGGCCCGTTACGGGGCTTGCTTCCCGCAATTCGGCCGTTGCTTCTTTCATACTCGGGCTTCAAAACCTGCAGCAGGCGCTCGGCAAGCTGCGGCGTCTCCAGAATGGCCGCCAGCAGCGCCAGGCACTTGCGCGAATCCTCGTGCTTGGCCAGTTCAAGCAGGGCGTGGCTTAACTGCGGATCGCGGCGAAAGCGCTCGGCCCCGTTGATCAGCCACAAATCCAGCTTGTCTTCCAGCGTGCTCAGGTTCGAGGTGAGCTCGGTGTGGAAGCCCTCGGGGTCATCCACCAGGTAACCGGGATGCACCTTGAAAAACTTTGCCAGCAGCATGCGCGTCGTGTTGGTCAAGTGCGGACGCGTGCCGTTCTCGATCTGCGAGAGATACGACTGGCTGATGTTTTTCTTCAATTCCTTGCTCATAGCTCGGGCCACCTCGGCCTGGGTCATCTCGCGGTCCAGCCCGCGAACAGCGCCCTCCATGGAGCGCAAGTAACGGATCTTTTCTCCCAATTTCATGTGTTCCTATACTGCCTTGGCCTGCTGAATCGCGGCAGCCAACTCGCTCGCGTGCTGCGAGCCGATAAACACAGGCAAACCACTGTTCAGCTTGAGCTGTACGCCGCTCCTGCCGCTGATTACATAGGCCCATCCCTTGCGGCCGAGGCGCACTCCGTAGCCTCCATAGTCCAGGATCGGGCTGCTGTCTCGGGTGAAGACCTCGCGAATCTCAGTCAGCGGAATCGAACGCTGCCAGAATGGCGAGAACTTCAGCCTGATACCATTGCGATCTACCACCACCATCAGCCGGCAGGCAAAGACCAGCCAGACAGTCAGCAACGAGATCAACGTGATCACGGTTGCCATGAAAATCAGGGCCTGGTTGCTGAGCGGATGATTGCCCCAGGGAATGCCTCGAAAGATCTGTTGCCAGACTCCGAAGGCGAAGACCGCGGGCGCCACCAAGACCAGCAAAGCGATGGGAAACATTAGCCGCCGCCCAAATTGCTGCTCCTCCTGGAAGAGCACATTCGGGTTTGTAAAGTTATTCATATAATTGCAAATTGCAATCAGTTTATTACAATTTGTAATCAAGTCAATGGGATTTTAAGCTTTGTTTTCATATATTTGAGGAGATGTTCGAAAATGGTGCCTTGGCTTGTTAGGGAACAGCTTTACTTTAGAGGTTGCGGACGAGATGCAGAATTAACCTAAATCCGCGTTAATCCATGAAATCCGTGGTTTGCTTTTGTTCTACATCCCCGCTTCAATGCGGGCGCGGGGATCGAGGTAGTCGCGCAGGGTGTCCCCGATGAAGTTGAAGGCCAGCACCGCCAGCATGACAGCGGCGGCAGGGAAGAGCACAACGTGCGGCGCGTCGAACAGATGCGAGCGGCCATCGTTCAACATGGAGCCCCAACTGGGCACAGGCGGCGGCACGCCTAATCCAAGAAAACTCATGGTGGCTTCGGCCAGGACAGCTCCTGCCATGCCGATGGCCGCTTGCACGATGACCGGCTGGATCATATTGGGAAGAATATGGCGCGTGATCACACGCCAGTCACTGGCGCCCAGGGCGCGGGCGGCTTCCACGAATTCTTTCTCGCGTGTGGCCAGCACCTGAGCGCGCACCAGCCGGGCGTACCCTACCCAGCCTCCGAGTGAGAGCGCCAGAATCAGGTTCCACAGCCCGGGGCCAAGAAAGGCGACGAAGGCAATGGCCAGCAGAATTCCGGGAAAGGAGAGAAAGGCGTTCATCACTACGACGTTGAAGAAGCGGTCAATGTACCCACCGTAGTATCCGGCGGTGCAGCCAAAGATCATCCCCAGCAAGAGCGAGGCGGCCACCACGCTCGAACCCACCATCATGGAGATGCGCGCGCCATAAATAACGCGCGATAAGATATCGCGTCCGAGTTCATCGGTTCCCATCCAATGTGAAAGCGAAGGAGGGGAGAGGCGCGTGGGAAGATCAATATGTGCCGGGTCCTGGGGAGCAATCCACGGGGCAAAGAGGGCAAAGAGGGCGAAGACGCAGATCATCCCCAGGCCAAAAGCAGCCAGCGGATTGCGGCGAATATTGTGAAGCATGCTCAAGCGATTGCGTCCTACTGCCGAATTCTCGGGTTGGCCACCGAGTACAGCAAATCAGTCAAGAAATTCACTGCCAAATAGGTCAGGCCGATGGCGAGCACGCATCCCTGCACCAGGTAATAGTCGCGGGTGTTGATGGCCTGTACGGTGAGGCGTCCGATGCCGGGCCAGGAAAAAATGGTTTCGGTGACAATGGCTCCCGCCAACAGTGCACCAAATTGCAGCCCGACAACGGTGAGCACCGGAATCATGGCGTTGCGCAGGGCATGACGATACACGACGACGCTCTCCGGCAGACCTTTGGCGCGGGCGGTGCGGATGTAATCCTGTCCTAGCTCTTCCAGCATGGCGGTGCGGATCATGCGTGTGAGAATAGCTGCCAGCGCGCCGCCCATGGTGATTGCAGGCAACACCAGATGCTCCCAGGTTTCCGATCCAGAGACTGGCAGCAAGCCCAGCTTAATGGCAAAAAATAAAATCAGGATTGGCCCCAGTGCAAAGTTGGGAAACGAGAGCCCCAGCAAGCTGATGAAGCTAAGAAGGCGGTCATCCCAGCGATTGCGCCGTGTTGCCGAGCGCACCCCTGCGGGAATGGAGAGCAGCACGGCCACGGCAAGCGCGGCCAGGGTCAAGCGTAGGGTCGCGGGATAGCGCTGCAGAATCAATCCGGTGACGCCTTGGTTGTAGCGCAGCGAGTGTCCCAGGTCGCCATGCAGCACACCGCGCCAATAATTCAAATACTGGCGGCCGAGCGAGACATCGAGTCCGTAGGTATGACGCGCAGATTGAAGGTCGGCGCCGGCGGCGCCCTCTCCCAGCATCAACTGGATAGGATCGCCCGGGACAAGATGAATGAGCAGAAAAACGACAGACACAACCAGCCAGATCACTGGGATGGTATAAAGCAAACGCGTTGCAATGTACTTAAACATGGGGTTTAGTTTCAGGAAGCCTGTTCCTGGGCCGCCGGCGCAGGAGCTGTTTTGTTGGCTTCGATACGAACCAGCCCGACGCGATGGCCCTCCATTTTAACTACGGTGAATTTGCGGCCATCAAACTCCACGGTGTCTCCATTCTTGGGGATGCGTTGCAGGCGGGAGATCACGAAGCCACCCAGGGTCTCAAAGCCTTCATCGCGGGGAAGCTTCAACTCATAATTCGTTTCCAGGTCACGGATGTTCTCAGCGCCATCGAGCACCATCACTCCCCCGGCAAGAGAGAGCGGAGGCGATTCATCCACATCGAACTCGTCTTCAAGCTCGCCCACAACTTGTTCAAGCACATCTTCCACGGTGACCACGCCTACGGTCGAGCCAAATTCATCCACCACGACGGCCAGGTGGCGGCGACGCTGCTTGAACTCGGTCAGCAGGTCGGTGAGCGGCTTGGTATCGGGCACCACCAGTACATCACGCATGATGTGGCGAACCTGCACGGCAGAAGAAGGCGGAAGGGGAGCGCCCGACTTGCGCAAATTGGTAAAGCGCACATACATCAGCCGGGCCACATCTTTGGCATATAAGACCCCGATAATGTGCTCCGGCCCGCGCTGCGAGTCATAGACGGGAATGCGAGAGTGCTGATCTTCCACGACACGGCCGGCGGCCTCTTCCAGCGGCATGTCGGCGGGAAGAGAGAAGATGTCGGGCCGGGGCACCATGATCTCGCGTACGGTGATGTTCCCCAGGTCTAGGGAGCGGTGAATCATGTCTTCCTGGATCTCGGGCAACAAACCGACGCGGCGGCTTCCGGTGACAATCAGCTTCAGCTCTTCCGGCGAGTGCACTCCGCCTTCGCGCATGCTGCGCATTCCAAAGGCACGTAACACCAGGCGCGATCCGCGCGTCATTAGATAGAGAAGCGGCTTGGAGAGCGCAATAAAGGCCTCCATCGGTCCGGCCACGGCCAGGGCCACGCGCTCGGCCCGGGTCAGCGCCAGCGACTTGGGAACAATTTCACCCAGGATGACGTGAAGATAAGTGATCAGGGTAAAAGCAATGATGCTGGCGATGATATGAGCATAAATAGCCGCATGGGGAATATGCACCAGCAAAGGCTCGATCATGCGGTCTACCGTGGGCTCACCGATCCAGCCCAGCGCCAGGCTGGAGAGGGTGACCCCGAACTGCACGGCCAGCAGGACCTCGTCAAAGTTCTGGTGGAGCTTTTGGATGGTGCGTGCTCCGATGCGGCGCAGATCAATAAGCTGCTGGATGCGCGTATCGCGCACACTCACAAGGGCAAATTCTGCGGCCACAAAGAAGGCATTGGCTGCAATAAAGAGGAGAACGAGGAACACCCGCAGCAACACGAGCGTAAACATGGAATGCTGATTGTAGCATCCTCCGGGCTGGCTATCAGATGCCTGAGTACGGGGGTAAGCTTTCAGGTTTAGAAGTAGAATAGTAGCCGGTAATCTGTGCTTTTATTAAAGACGAGTAAATGTAAATGTGCATCTATTAAGAAAAAACGCTAACTTTTCCCTCAATTCGTGGTCTAACGGTGCGTACCGAATAGGAATTTTTTTAATCGAATAGGAACTTTTTCAAAGCGGCTTGCGTATCCCATCCAGCGGTGATCAAGATCTGTCAAGGAGCGGCCCATGGCGAATGGAAACGGCAAAAAGAAGAAAAAGAAGATAATTCTGGTATCTGGCGGGATTGCTGCAGGCGTCATCATATTGCTCATCCTTATCGCTGCCAAGAGCGGCGGCACGGTCATTGATAAATCCAAGATCGGAGAGGTCAAGCGCGAGACCTTGGCAAAAAACGTAGTCGCCACGGGTAAGATCACGCCCATTACCAAGGCAGAGATCAAATCCAAGGCTAGCGGCATCGTCAAGAAATGGTATAAGGACGCGGGCCAGCCGGTGAAGGCCGGCGAGGTGCTGGTGGAGCTGGATAAAGAAGAAATCCTGACCCACGTGCATCAGGCCGAAGCTGACCTGCAGGCCGCCGAAGCCAGCCGCAACGCCGCGCAGGCCGATGTCAGCCGCGCCACGGTGGATGCCGAAGGTCCCGATGTTCCCCTGCTGAAGCGCACGTATGAGCGCGCCGAACAGATGGCGAAGGAAGGCGTGTTTTCCCAATCGCAGTTGGAAGATGCCCAGAAGAATTACGAACTCGCACTTAACAAGCAGAACGTCGCCCGCGCCAACCTGATCGTCTCAAAAGCCAAGCTGACCCAGGAGACGGCCGCGGTTGCCAAGTCCAGGGCAGCGCTTGAGCAGAACAAGCAGGAATACCAATACTCCACCATTGTCGCCCCCATTGATGGAATCGTGCTTTCGCGTGACGTGGAAATAGGCGATGCGGTGAGTTCCATCCTGGTGATGGGGTCTGCGGCCACGCAGATTATGACCATTGGCGACATCCACGAAGTCTATGTGCTGGGCAAGGTGGATGAGAGCGATATCGGCAAAGTTACGATGAACCAGCCGGCACGGATCAAAGTCGAGTCTTTCAAAGACAAGACCTTCAACGGCAAGGTCACCAAAATCGCTCCCATGGGTGTGGAAAAGGACAACGTCACTACTTTCGAAGTACGCGTTTCCATTGATAACCCCGGCGGCGAGTTGAAGACTACCATGACCGCCAACGCCGAGATCATTCTGGAAGAGCATCCTGACGTCCTCACCGTTCCGGAGGCGGCGATCATCTACGACAAAGACAAGAAAGCTTACGTTGAAGTCGTGGATCCTAAAGCCAAAGAAGGCAAGCGCAAAATCTCCATCACGGCCGGCATCTCCAACGGCTCAAAAACAGAAGTCCTCAGCGGATTGAAAGAGAAAGACCAGGTGGTGTTGCAGTAAGGCGTTAAGTCTAAGGGCTTCGCAGCCACACATTCTGGCGAAAATAGCCGTCTCTTCGAGAGGGAAGCGATGAATTTGCGTGAAATCTTCCGCCAGACATTCACGGCTATTCGCACCCACAGGATGCGCAGCTTCCTTACCATGTTCGGCATCGTGTGGGGCATGGTATCGGTGATTCTGCTGGTTGGCCTGGGACTCGGATTCGGCCGCGACCAGCAAAACCGGATGAAATCTCTGGGCACAGATGTAGTCATCGTGTGGGGCGGAAGAACCAGCGAGCAGGCAGGCGGTTATGCTGCCGGACGCGAAATCCGCCTGTGCATTGATGACGCTCGTGCCATCCAGGCTGAGTGCTATTCGGTCAAAGCCGTCAGTCCGGAGTTGCGGCAAAGCCTGCCCGAAACCAGCCAATTCAACGCTGCCAACCGTCCGGTGCGCGGTGTCTGGCCTGTTTACCAGAATTTTCGCTCTCTCCAGATCGGTGAAGGACGTCTAATGAGCGAGGAGGATGAAGCCGAAGGCAGGCGCGTGGTTATTTTGGGACATGACGCAAGAGAGCAGCTCTTTAATGGACAGCCCGCCGTGGATGCAACCCTGATGATCAAAGGGCTGCCCTACACCGTCATTGGGGTTCTGGCCAAAAAGAAACAGAACAGCAGCTATGGCAGCGGGCAAGACGACACCCAGCTTTTTGTTCCCTATGCCGCCATGGCCCGCGATTTCCCCCGTGCCACCGGGGCGGGCGTGACCCGCGACTGGCTTAACAACCTGGTGTTCGAAGTGGAAAACCCAGATGAACATGAGCAAGCCGTGCAACAGGTATACCGCACCTTGGGCAGGCTTCATCACTTTGAGCCCACAGACAAAGACGCTTTATTCGTGTGGGACACGATGAACGCAGCCAAGCTTCTTAGAAGAATTTTCAGCGTCATGACCCTTTTTTTCGGCACGGTTGCGATTACGACTTTGAGCCTGGGCGGAATCGGGGTCATGAATATCATGCTGGTCTCAGTCACGGAGCGTACGCGTGAAATTGGCGTTCGCAAGGCCCTGGGCGCAAGCCGGGGAGACATCCTGCGGCAGTTCTTTGCCGAGTCTGCCCTGCTTACGTTGCTCAGCGGCGCCCTGGGGCTGATTTTCGGAGTAGGGTTTTGTGTTTTGTTGGAACAGGTTTCCTTGCCCGAGTTTATTCCACATCCTGTGATTTCTCTGGTTGCCGTAATCGCTGCGCTGTTCACGCTCTCGGTTCTTACCGTCACGGCCGGCATGGTTCCGGCCATGCGCGCCGCTGACCTGACCCCGGTGGAATGCCTGAGGTATGAATAAATGCCTTTGAAAGACATCGTGGTCCAGGGCTGGGAGTCGCTGATGCGAAACCGCCTGCGCTCGGCCTTGACCATGCTGGGAATCGTGTGGGGCCTGGTTTCGGTGGTGATCCTGCTGGCCTACGGCGAAGGACTCGGCAACAGTGTGTTCAACGCGTTCCTGGGGCTGGGAAATGACGTCATCATGATGTGGCCGGGACAGACCAGCATGCAGGCGGGCGGCGAGCGCGCCGGGCGCAGGATCAAATTTACCTACGATGATGTGCAGGCGGTCCGCGACCAGGTGCCCATTGCAAAAAACGTGAGCGCGGAATCGGACAACGGCCTGGGCTACAAAATTAACAATCGCGTAATTTCAGTGATGACCAAAGCGATTGAATACCCTTACGGAGCGATGCGCAAGCTGGAGGTAGAAGATGGGCGCTACTTCGAGGAGAGCGACTTCAGCGAAGGCCGCCACGTGGTCATCTTTGGAGCGGATGCGGCCAAAAAAGTCTTCAACGGAGCGCCCGCTGTGGGAGAAGATGTTGATATTCAGGGCCTGCGTTTCGAGGTCATCGGAGTTTTACGCAAGAAGATCCAGGATTCTTCCAATAACTGTCCTGATAACCAATGTGCTTTCATTCCGTTTCCGCTGATGCGCGACGTGACTGACCCTCCACAACGCAATCCGGACATGATCGTCTTCCAGCCGGTTTCTCCCGAGCAAAACAAAAAAACCGTGGCTGCAGTGCGGGCGGTCCTGGCCCAGTACCACCACTTTGATCCCAAGGACGACAAAGCCACTCCGGAGTGGGATACCGTTGAAGATGGCCGCGAACTCCGCCAGTTTACGATTGCTCTTGACGTATTGTTAGGCCTCATTGGCGCGTTGACCCTGGGCGTGGGCGGCGTGGGCGTAATGAACATCATGCTGGTTTCGGTGACGGAGCGGACGCGCGAAATTGGATTGCGCAAGGCCCTGGGGGCGCGTCCGCGGCATATCCTGATGCAATTTTTGGCGGAATCGCTGGTGCTGACCTTTGTCGGAGGCGTTATCGGTATGCTGCTGGCCTTGATCATCGCGCATGCGGTGCCTCCCATGCCGCTCTACAGCGATATGGAAAAGACCCTGAACCACGAAGGAGACATCTTTCTGCAAACTTCGACCATGGTCATGGTGGTTTCTTTTGCCATCCTTTCCATCGTTGGCGTCTTCTCCGGCTTCTGGCCCGCGCTGAAGGCGGCACGCATGGACCCCATTGAGGCATTGCGTTACGAGTGATTGCATTACGAGTGTATGCTAGTGCTGTGCGAGTAGTTTTCCTTTTGTTCTTAATCGTCAGCAGCGTTTGCCTGGCGGGCGCATTGCAGAACGCCGGAGCCCAGAGCGTCGAAAATAATTACAAAGACGCTGACGCTGATCCTAGTTCGTCGTCGCAGCTTACCTCCGATGAAAGCGAACTCTACACTCTGGTCAATCAAGAGCGGAAGAGCCAGAACCTGCCTCTATTTACACTGGATGATCACCTGATCATCGCAGCACGCAAACATTCCCGGGAAATGGCAAAGCTGGGCAAACTCTCACACAAATTTGCTGACGAACTTGCTTTGGCGCCGCGGCTGGCGCAGGCCGGCGCCCACTTTGATTCCGTCGCGGAAAATGTCGCGAATTCTGATTCCCCGCAGAGCGCCCACACTGAATTCATGCACTCTCCCGGACATCGCGCTAACCTGCTGAATCCCGCCTACAACGCAATTGGCATTGGCATCGTGGAGAAAGGCGACCAGATTTACGTTACGGAAGATTTTAGCCATCGCGTCCCTGAGCAAACTACCGAGAACATCGAAGCCCAAATCTTGAAGCAGATGAACCAGGTCCGTTCCCACAGCGGGCTGGCTGCATTCGTGCGTGGTGATTCTTCTCAACTGCGCGCAGCCGCATGCAAGCCGGGAATCACGCCCCACGCCGCCATGCGCTATCTTCCGGTAGAGGGCTTCATGGTGGTTTTCAGCCAGGCTGAAGCCCGAGATTTACCGGTTCAATTGAAAAAAGTTGCAGAAGACCCCGTGGCGAAGCATGTTGCCATTGGCGTTTGTTATCCGCCGGAGTCGCAGCAGGGATTCGCCATGTTCACGGCCCTGGTGGGGGTGTACAAATGACGGGGCGATCACGCAGTGGCGATCTTAGGGACCCCTCGGTTTGGCACAGCAGCAACATCCAGCCTGTTGGTATCACCGTGATATCAAACGCTTCACTCTTGGGTAATTGTAGGTCATCATTGTTCCCGGAAGTGTATCTGGCATTCAAGAATGCGGGGGCGCGTGCCCCAGCGGTCTTTGAAAATTCGCAAAAAGCAGTACTCAGTAGCCCCTCAGCAACGGCCCGCGGATGATATCTATTTAGTAAATACTGCAGACCGTACGGGCTGGCTCTGCAAGTGTCCCATCACGATAGCGGTTTTCTCCAGTAAATACGGGGCAATCACGTTGTTTCAGGAGGTTCTAACCACTTGCATGCAAGTGGGGGCGAGGTGAACCTGCCTGGAGCAATAGAGGGATCGGGGTGGGTAATTAAATGGTAAACGATTCACTTGCGCGGTGCCGATTTGATTGAACTGTTATTTCGAGGATGAAGCACGGCCGGGGACGGCTGTGCTTCACGAGCTATAGTTATACTTTGACGGCGACTTCGGCTTGTTCTTTGGCGCTGTAGTGCGAGTCAACATATTCATCGAGAATCTTGATGAATTCAGCGACGATGCGATCGCCCTTCAGCGTGGTCATCAACCGGCCATCTACGAACACGGGCGCTTTGGGTTCTTCAAATGTGCCTGGCAGTGAGATGCCGATATTGGCGTGCTTGGATTCGCCCGGCCCATTGACCACGCAGCCCATGACGGCGAGCTTCATCTCTTCCACGCCGGAGTATTGCGTCTTCCACACCGGCATTTTTTCGCGCAGATAGGTTTGGATCTGCTCCGCCATCTCCTGGAAGAAGGTGCTGGTGGTGCGCCCGCATCCGGGGCAGGCTGTGACCTGCGGAGTAAAGCTGCGGATACCGAGTGATTGCAGAATCTGCTGCGCAACAACTACCTCTTCCGAGCGGTCGCCGCCGGGAGCAGGAGTGAGCGAAACGCGGATGGTATCGCCAATGCCTTCCTGCAGCAGGATGCCGAGGCCGGCCGTGCTGGCGACAACGCCTTTGTTTCCCATGCCGGCTTCGGTGAGTCCCAGGTGCAGGGCATAATCGCAACGGGTGGCCAGAGAGCGGTACACATCAACTAAATCCTGCACGCCGCTGACCTTGGCGCTGAGGATGATCTGATCGCGCCGCAATCCGTATTTTTCGGCCAGCGCCGCCGAGCGCAATGCGCTCTCAATCATGGCCTCCATGGTGACCTCACGCGCGTCTTTCATCTGGTCTTCAGGCAGGCGGGCATTTTCATCCATCATGCGGGTCAGGAGCTGCTGATCGAGCGAGCCCCAGTTCACGCCGATGCGCACCGGCTTCTGGTTCTTTACGGCAACTTCGATCATGGTTTTGAAGTTGTCATCGTCTTTTTTGCCGATGCTGCAGTTGCCGGGGTTGATGCGATATTTGGAAAGGGCCCTGGCGCAGTCAGGATATTTGGTGAGCAGCAGGTGTCCGTTGTAGTGGAAGTCTCCGATGATGGGCACGTGGATATTTTGCCTGGCCAGGCCTTCCACGATGGGAGCCACGGCCTGGGCGGCGGCGTCATTATTTACGGTGACGCGCACCAGTTCGGAGCCGGAGCGCGCCAGCGCCGCCACCTGTTTGATGGTACCTGGCACATCGGCCGTGTCGGTATTGGTCATGGATTGCACCACAACCGGCACATCGCTGCCGACACGCACACCCCCGACATTGACGGTTACAGACTTCCTGCGCTGAATTGTTGCCATATCTTATGAGTGTAGCTGCAAGGGCAGCAGCCCTGCAATGTTTCCGTGGCTTATAGACGAAAGTGATATCCCGGGGTTTCGCGTGCAATCCGAACAGTTTCTACATGTGCGGCAGAAGTTTACCCAAGGCGGTCTTCGTAATGTCGTTGTAAATTACGACCGCGGCAAAAATAATCAGAAACACAAAAGCAGCCTGGTAAACCCGTTCTTTGACTTCGCGTCGTATATCGCGCCGCATGACCCCTTCGACAAGCAGCAGCAGAATCAGGCCGCCATCCAGAATTGGAATAGGCAGAAGGTTAAAAATCCCCAAGTTAAGGCTGATGAGACACATGAGTTCGATGAACGGCAGAAAGCCCTCATGTGCGACCTTCCCCGACATCTGCGCAATACCGATGGGGCCGGACATTTGGCGGATGGAAACCTGGCGGCGCAATAATTTCTGCAGAACTTCAATGATCAGCGACGAGGCATTCTTATTCCATTCAAGCGACTTCACGAACGCAGCTGAAAACGGAAGCCGGTCGGCATGCATAGGATCGGAACGCAGACCAACGCGGTAGCGCTGTTGCCCGTTGTCGTCGGTGAGTTCTGCTGTCATCTTGAAATCCATGAGTTTGCCATTACGGTTGACCGTCACTGTGACTGGCTGGTCCTTCACCTGCTGAAGACGATCGAGCAGGTCATGCGAGGAGTTAGAAGGAGCATGATCAACCGCAACGATCACGTCATCAATCTTGATGCCGGCTCTGATTGCGGGCCTATCTGGTTCAAGCTCAGTGACCTTAAAGGGCTGGTCGGGCGCGATGCCCAATTGATCGAAAACCGGAACTTCACTGCCGGCAATCACAACTTGTTTGGGAAGGACCTGGTTTCCGCGTTGCACATCGAAGCGGAATGGTTGTCCTACACTGATGGCCATCTCATCGAGGACTTTCTCCCACGTCGGGTTATTGATGCCATCCACGCGCACGATGCGGTCATTGGGCTGCAAGCCGGCCTTAGCGGCAACCGAATTCTCTTGCACACTCAGGATGGTCGCCGGCTGATCAAGAAAAAATGGATGCTCATAGCGCACCATGTACACGCCGGTGAGAACGGCAATGGAGAATAGAACGTTCATCGCTGGCCCGGCAATTGCAATGAAGAAGCGCTGCCACCGAGGATGCGCCATGAACTCGCCGGGATCGCCGGTGCTGGCCTCCATCGGGTTCTCGCCCGACATTTTCACGTAGCCTCCCAGAGGCAGCACGCTTACGCGATAATCGGTATCGCCACAGCGGAAGCCGAATAAACGCTTGCCAAATCCAAGCGAGAAGACCTCAACGCGCACGCCAAAGAGCTTGGCCGCGGCATAGTGGCCGAACTCATGGATGAAGACCAAAGTCCCCAACATCACGATCACGTCGAAGACAGGGTTAGTGAGTAAGTAAGAAAGCATACAAAATCAAAGTTCCTAACGATTTTATCGTGTCAGGGCCGCCGAGGGGGAGATTACTTTAGTTTTACCTAAATGGCCCACAATTTCAGCTGCCACGTTTCGTGCCTGTGAGTCTACCGAGAGCACTTCTAGTATAGATTCAGGATGATGGTCCCTGGTTTCTTCTAATGTTTGCTGGATTGCCCTGGGAATGTCAAGAAATGTAATTGAACCCTGCAGAAAGGCCGCAACCGCTACCTCATCGGCAGCATTGAGGGCAATGGATTTGTCCCCGCCGGCTTCGGCTGCTTCATACGCCAAACGCAGGCAAGGGAACTTCTCCATATCTGGCGGATGGAAATCGAGCCGCTTCAGCTCCTGCACGGGAAAACGCAGGTCCGAGGCGATGCGCTCGGGCCAGGTGAGCGCATAGAGAATCGGGAGGCGCATATCTGTGACCGAGAGTTGCGCCAAAATGCTGCCATCCACAAACTCAACCAGAGAATGAATCGTGGATTGCGGATGCACAATCACTTTTACCTTTTCGGGCGGCATATGAAACAAACGGCAGGCCTCAATCACTTCAAAGCCTTTGTTCATGAGAGTAGCGGAGTCAATGGTGATCCGCTTGCCCATCTTCCACGTGGGATGGTTCAAGGCCTGCTCGACGGTGATCGTCTCAAACTCTGATTTAGGTGTGTGCAGAAAAGGCCCGCCGGAGGCAGTGAGCCAGACGCGCTCGACTTCTTCCATGCGTCCGCCGCGCATGCACTGGTGTACGGCGTTGTGCTCGCTATCAATGGGCAGGAGCGGTTTATTCTGCTTGCGGGCTTCGGCGGTAATCAGTTCACCTGCGGCCACCAGGCATTCTTTGTTGGCTAGGCCTACAGTCTTGCCGGCTTTGACGGCTTCGTAGGTAGCTTCGAGTCCAGCCACGCCCACAATCGCGCTGACCACGAAGTCGGCTTCAGGATGCGTGGCAACGCGCACGGTCCCCTGGGATCCGTGCTCGACTTGGATTGTGTCCAATCCGGTGCTCTGCAACTGCGCTTTCAGCCTGGCGGCGTCTTCGGCCTTGGCCATGGAGATGATTTTGGGTTTCCAGCGTTTAGCGTCGGCGAAGGCAGCTTCCAGGTTTGTGCCCGCGGCCATGCTGACGACAGAAAATCGCTCCGGGTAGGATTCGACAATGCTGAGTGTGCTTCGTCCAATGGAGCCGGTGGAGCCTAAGATGGCAATGCGTTTCATCCGATACAGATTTTAGCTCGTCAGTTTAACGTTGGAGGCATAGTACCACAGCACCGGAGCCGCCAGCAGCAGAGCGTCAATGCGGTCGAGCAGACCTCCGTGGCCGGGCAGCAGTGATCCAGAGTCTTTCACATCGGCGCCCCGCTTCACCATGGATTCCACCAGGTCGCCTAACTGCGCGGCGATATTGATCAGCGCCGAGAACAGAAGAATGTGCCAAAGCGCAGGAGTTTGCAAGTGAACGCTCTCCTGCAGAACGGTGCGGGGGTGCAAAATTTCAAACTGAAACATAAAGTGGACCAAACCGTTGGTAATGGGATCAATGTATTCAAACAAAAGGAACCCTATCCCAATGGCGCCCAGGAATGAAGCCACTGTACCTTCCCACGTTTTCTTAGGGCTGATGCGCGGCGCCAAGGGGTGGCGTCCGAAGGCGCGGCCAATATAGTAGGCCAGAATATCGCCCGACCAGATTAGAACCAGAAAAAATAAGAGCCATACAATCCCGGCCGGGAGACGGCGCGTGTTCACGAGTTCTCCGAGCGTCAAAGCGATGTAGGGAATGGCAAGATAAGAAAAAGCCGCGCTCAGAAAAGAGGTGCGCAGGTTTTCTCTCGCCATCGCCATGGCGAGAAGAAGCAAAGGAAAAACCCGGACCACAACTGAGAACATGAATACGTCGGAATCTGAAAACCCGGCGATCTTGCCGGAATAATCTTTTAAAGCAATTCCAGCGAAATACAGGGCAATGAAAAGAAGAATCGCTTTGCGAAAGGGTTTAAGGCCGTAGCCCTTGGCCAAAAGCAGGAACTCATCTGCTGCCAGCACCGCCACCACACCGATAGCCGCCGCAAACAACCAATGCGGGGCAACCAGCAAAAGCCCCAGGACCAGCGGAACCAGCACCAATGCCGTAAGTACACGTTTCAAGATATTCCCTCAACAGAAAAAATTACATCCGAATGAAATGATGCTCTGGTGCATTTCAGGTTAAGACATGCTGGATGGTATCAGAGAGCGGGCAGTTACGAAATTCCTAAGTGGGTTACCGGGCCCGGTGAGCGGATGGCTAATTATTGGTCTCTGTTTCCAGCAGGCCGCCGTAACGACGCTCGCGTTGCTGGTATTCGGCAATGGCCTCAAGCAGGTGACGTCCGCGGAAATCGGGCCACAGAGTTTCAGTCACGTAGATTTCGGCATAGGCCAACTGCCAGAGCAGAAAATTACTCAGCCGCATCTCACCGCTGGTACGGACCACCAGGTCGGGGTCGGGCAGGTTCCGCGTATAAAGATGCTGCTTAATCAGCTCCTCATCAATTTTAAGATGTCCGATGCCGCCATTGCCCGCGGCGGCGTGGACGATATCGTTGAAGGCGTCAACCAACTCCGTGCGGGCGCCGTAGTTGAGGGCCAGAGTCAGGACCATGCCGGTATTTTCGGCAGTGGCGTCGCGTGCCCATCCCATACGCTCCTGCACCTCGGTGGGCAGCTCGTGCTTGCGGCCGATGTACTCCAGCCGGATATTGTTTTGCTGCAACGTAGGCAGCTCTTGCTTGAGATAGCGGCGCAACAGCGCCATAAGGAATCCGGTTTCCGTGCGCGGCCTGCGCTTCCAGTTTTCCGCAGAAAAAGCGTAGAGCGTCAAAGCCGGCAGGCCAATGCGGGCGGCGGTTTCCACCGTGGAACGTACGGCAGTAACACCGGCGCGATGTCCGGCGACACGCGGCATATGGCGCTTTTTGGCCCAGCGACCGTTGCCATCCATGATGAGAGCTATGTGGCGAGGAATGCGCTTGAGATCAAGCTTGCTATAGATTTCCGCTTCTTTGCGGTCAAGTCCTTGCGGTATGGCGACAGTCAAACTCACGTTACCTTTATGGTATAAAGTACCACATTCGAGGGCTGCTGAATAGTCGAAACCAACTTCGTCCTCGCCTTAGATTCGCGTGAGATAGCCTTCATCGAAGAACTCATCTTTCTTCCCTTCGTGTCCTTCACCTGCCTTCGTGTCCTTTGTGGTAAGCCTTACAGCGGGCCCATAAAAAAATGGCGCGACTCAGAGAAATCGCGCCAGGAGGCATTGCAAGAAAAGTGTTGACTCCGATTGTCTGTGTGTAATCCCTAAGAAGTTCTCCTTGGCCGTGTGGTCATGTCCCTGATCTGAGCAAGAATGCTGGAGCATTGCATGGCATTCAGCTTGGAGACATAAGGGACCAGCTCGGCAATGAACGAGTCGGCCAGCAGCTCACGGATCTCATCTTCTTGCGTACGCTTGCCGCCGTTCAGCAAGTCTGGGATGTGCACCTCCAGCGCCCGGGCCAAACGCTGGAGCGATGAGAGTGTAGGCATGGCTTTTTCATTTTCGATCTTGGAAACATAGGTGCGCGGCACTTGCATACGCAACGCCAGTTGGCGTTGGCTTAATCCACTGCGCTGCCGCAGCGTGCGAATCGCGGATGCAATCTGTAATTGTGGGTGTCCATTGCCGTTCCCATGAGAAGGCACGGGCATTGGCGGAACTACCTCGATAGGGGCCGGCTCCTCTGGGTCCAACGAGGTGTGGCACCTTCTGCAAAGGTGGTTATGAGTTTGAAATTGCACTAAGTGACAGCGATCACAGCGGATTACTTCACGCGAATCTACAGGCGCGAGATTTGTAGCCATTCGGATTGTGCGTCGACGCCAGAGCAGGCACGACGTACCGGCCGCAACTGCAAATCTGGCCGTGTTACTTTCATAACATACTTTGCGGTATAGCTACCGTAGATGTCAACCCTTTTCTGCGGTAAAAACAGTAGAATTTCGGAATTCATGTGCGTAATATCCAGGGAAAACGGGAGAAAACATGGAGAAAACAGGGCAAAAAACAGAAATCAATCGCACTGCCGCCTGGGAGTTACTCTGCGAGCACACCCAGTCAGAAAGTTTGCGCAAACACATGCTTGCGGTCGAAGCCTGCATGCGGGCCTACGCCCGCAAGTTCCGGGACCAAGGAACTGACCCCACGGCAGATGAGGAAACTTACGGCATCACCGGCCTGCTGCACGACTTCGATTATGAAAAGTATCCGACGCCGGCCGAACATCCGTTCGTGGGCAGCAAGATCTTGGAGGAGCGTGGATATCCGGAAGAGATGCGGCGCGCAATTCTCTCGCACGCCGAGTACTCCAATGTGCCGCGCGTTACTCCCATGGAAAAGGCATTGTTCGCCTGCGACGAGCTGGCAGGATTCATTACCGCAACGGCGCTCGTGAAACCGAGCAAGTCGCTGGCAGAAGTTGAGGCCAAATCGGTACGCAAGAAGATGAAAGACAAAGCCTTCGCCCGCAGCGTCAGCCGTGACGACATCACCAAAGGCGCCGCCGAACTGGGTGTGGACCTGGAAGAGCACATCGCTTTTTGTATTAAGGCGATGAAGGGGATTGCTAAGGAACTGGGATTGGGTCATTGAATCATTGAATCATTGACTCATTGGTTCATTGCGGAATTGGGTAATTTTGTAATCGAGTAATTGATAATTTTGCCTCGAGAGATCACCTGTCTGAAAAACAATTACGCAATTAACAAATTACACAATTACTCAATGGCAAAATGACTCAATGACCCGATGACCCAATGATCCGATGATTCAATCTCTCAGAGCTTCCACCAATTTGCCTGCTGTCACCACCTCCGCTACCCGCACAAAATCTTCTGCCAGTACGCGGTCCTTCTCCACCGAAGGCGACACCTTGCGGATAGCGCTATGCGCCTTCTGGCCGCGCGGGCTGGTTTTCAGCGGAGCCAGAAAGTCCAGCGCTTGCGCGGCGGCCATGGCTTCAATGGCCAGTACGTTGGTCGTATTCTGAACGATTTTTTTCAGCTTGATGGCTGCGGTCATCCCCATAGAAACATAATCTTCTTTGTTTCCTGAAGTCGTAATCGAATCTACCGAGGCCGGATGGGCGAATACTTTGTTTTCGCTGACTAAAGCCGCGGCTGTGACCTGGGCCATCATGAATCCGGAGTTCAATCCTGCTTCTGCGGCAAGAAAAGGCGGCAAGCCTTCGTTGAGAGCAGGATTCACCAGCCGCTCCAGCCGCCGTTCGGAAATTCCTGCAAGCGCTGTCAACGCGATAGCGAGAAAATCGAGAGCGAAAGCAAGCGGTTCACCATGAAAGTTGCCGCCGGAGATGATGGCGCCGTTGTCGGTGAAAACCAGGGGGTTATCCACGGCCGAGTTCATCTCGATCTCAAAGACCTCGCGGCAGTGGGTCAGCGCATCGCGCACCGCGCCGTGGACCTGCGGCATACAGCGCAGGGAATAAGCATCTTGCACGCGGCTGCAGGCGCGATGCGACTCGCGGATCTGGCTGCCTTGCAGCATGCGGCGCAGATTTTCTGCCGTGCGAATCTGCCCGGGATGCGGACGCGCCTTGTGGATGCGTTCATCGAAAGCAGCATCGGTTCCGTGGAGCGCATCGAGCGAGAGCGCGCCGATGACATCGGCGGAATCCACCAGAATCGAAGCGACGGAAAGCGCCAAGGTGCCAACCGACAGCATGGCCTGTGTACCGTTGATGAGTGAGATGGCCTCTTTGGCTTCGAGGCGCAGCGCAGTAATCTGTGCTTTCTTCAAGGCCTCGGCGCCGGGCAAACGCTTGCCTTCGAAATTTGCCTCTCCCTCGCCGATTAGAGTTAGCGCCAGGTGCGCTAGAGGCGCAAGGTCACCACTGGCCCCTACGCTGCCCTGCGAAGGGATGACAGGATGCACACCTCGGTTGAGCAACTCGCACAAAGTATCAATCACTACTGGCCGCACGCCGGAGTACCCTTTGGCGAGCGAGTTGGCGCGCAGCAGTATGAGCGCGCGTGTTTCTGATTCGGAGAGCGGCTCGCCAACACCTACACAGTGCGAGCGAATCAGGTTGATCTGCAGCGTACGAATTTCCTCAGGAGCAATGCGCACATCGCTGAGTTTGCCTACGCCGGTGGTGATGGCATAGGCCAGTTGGTTGTTGGCCACGAGTTCATCCACCACCCTACGGGCCTTTTCAACCAGGGCGCGAGCATCGGGCGCGAGCAGCACGGGCCGTTTTTCATAAACCGCTTCGCGCAGGTCGCGAAGCGAAAGAGAGTTTCCGTCAATATGAAGGGCTTGCATAAGTCAAATCTAACCACAAAGGGCACAAAGGTTAACGAAGGAACACAAAGAAAAGCAAATAGCATCCCCCCGCGAGGGAGATGCGCTCAACTTCGATGCAATATTTCCGCGAACACTGCCTTGTATTTTTCCGGCAACCCCACCTTCTCAAATTTGCTGTTCACGGCAATATGCGTGGACTCGCCTTCCGCCAGCAATGCATGATCAGCCGCCCGCGCAATTTCATAGCCGAAATGCAGCAGCGATTCGCGCATGTTCTTCAGGCTGGTGCGGACCACAATCTCATCATCGTACCGCGCCGGCTGCTTGTAGCGGCAGCGGACATCCACAACGGCAATGTGGCAATCGTCCTCAATTTCCATGTCGCGATAGTTGAACCCGAGCTGGCGCAGCAGCTCTACACGCCCAACCTCGAACCAGATAATGAAATGGGAGTGATAAACCACGCCCATCTTGTCAGTTTCGGCATAACGTACGCGCAGACGGGCTTCACCGATAATTGGCTTGCTCATAGGATCTCTAACCGCGGAGGCGCGGAGACGCAGAGAAGAATGGACTTTTCTATTTGCTTGTTCATATTCGTTGCATTCCGCCGTATCAGACCAACACTTGAAAATTAAACCTCCGCGCCTCAGCGACTCCGCGGTTTAATTCATTTCCCTTTCCAGACAGGTTTGCGCTTTTCCAGAAACGCGGCAATGCCCTCGCGGAAATCTTCGGTCGTGCGGATCCAGGCATTATGACTGATGGCTTCGTGGATCTGGCGCTCCAGTTCTTCATGCATGTAGCCGCTGAGCAGCTTCTTGGTAGCGCGCAGCGAGACTGGGCTGTTTTCCATCAGCGTGCGGGCGAGTTGAAGAGCGAACGCCATTACCTGGTCAGGCGGCACGACGTCGTTCACCAGGCCCAGCCGGTGGGCTTCATCTGCATTGAGGATGCGTCCTGTCAACAGCAGGTCGCGGGCATGCTTTTCACCGATTTGCCGGATCAGGAAAATCGAAACGATGGCCGGCATAAAACCGATGCGCACTTCGGTGTAGCCAAAGCGGGCTTCATGCGATGCCAGTGTGAAGTCACAGAGTGTGGCAATGCCGCAACCGCCGGCGATCGCGGCGCCGTTCACAGCGGCTATCGTGGGTTTAGGAAACTCGTAGATGGAGCGGCAGAGCCGCGCGATGGTCTCGGAATCTTTTACGTTCTCGGCCTGCGAGCGGGTGGCGAGGGCCTTGAGATCTTCAAGGTCCATTCCGGAGCAGAAGGCTTTGCCCGCCCCTGTCAGGATCACCACGTGTATGGATTCCTGTTGGGCAGCGTGATCCAGCGCGAGCAGCAGGTCATCCACCAATTCATGGCTGATAGCGTTGCGCTTGTCGGGACGGTTCAGCGTGATCGTAGCCACGCCCGCAGATTCATTGAACAACAGCGTGTTGAATTTCATAAAAATTTTGCCCGATTTCCACTACGCAGGACACCTGTAGTGAGAGAAGCTTTATTATTCTTGCACGGATCAGCAGGGATTCAATGAGCTAAGTCATTCCTGATATCCGTGTCAATCAGTCAGTAGCCGATTTTTTTCTCGCTATACTGCTTGCCAATATCGGCCGACATCTTAATCAGAGAATCCGTGAGCTTGATGCCCGGCGCAGGTGCGCCGCGCAACGCCAGCGCTTGCAGAACAATTTCGGTCGGGATATTCCCCACCAACTCATCCTGGGCAAAAGGACAGCCCCCCAGCCCGCCAATAGCGCCGTCAAAGCGGCGGCACCCGGCATCGTAGGCAGCTAGGATTTTTTCTGCTGCAACATCGGGGCGGCTGTGCAGGTGCACACCGATCTCCTGCTCAGCGAATTCGCTCATCACCGGCTTCACAATCGAAGCAATCTTCTCGGCTGAAGACACGCCCACCGTATCGGCAAGGGAGATGGTGCGGATATCCATGTCAGAGAGAATGCGCACGCCCTCGATGACCTCATCTTCATTCCACAAATCACCGTAGGGATTGCCGAATGCCATGGAAATATACACCACCATGTCCAACGCATTCTCATCGGCTTGAAGCTTGATTTTCTCCAGGATATCAATGGCTTCTTCCAGCGACTGGCTCTGGTTTTTCTGCAGGAACGTGGGCGAGAGCGAGTAAGGAAATCCCAGCGTACGCACAGCTTCGGTAGCAATCGCCCGCTCCGCACCCTTTTCATTGACCACGATGCCGATAATTTCCACGTCGTCGGGCGGGTCAAGCTGCTTGAGCACATCTTCGGAGTCGGCCATCTGCGGAACGGCTTTGGGCGAGACAAACGAGACGGCATCAATGTGCTTGAACCCTGCGCCAACGAGACTTCGTAAATACTCGACTTTGACACCCGTTGGGATCTGCCCGGCCAGTCCCTGCCAGGCGTCGCGGGGGCATTCGATGAGCTTGGTCGAATGATTCATAGTCAAAAAGGAGCCTATGACGAGCTTAGAAGTTTTTCAATCGCAGGCCAGAGCAGAGCAATAGTTACTAAATTACCTGCCACAATCACCCAGCGAGACAGTGCTCCACTCGCTCTCAGCTTGTAAAAAGAGAACAAAGTGAACCCAAACTGAATGATCAAACAGATGACTGCTATCCAGCGCACCAACAAAAGCACCAAAGCCAGCATCCATGCTGTGAATACAGCATGGGAGGAAAGCATTCCCTCTGCAAAATAAGAGAACGCCACAGCCAAAGTGGGTGTGCTGAGTACGATGAGAAACACAAGTCCCAGATCTCCGAAGGGCTTTTGCTCTTCGCCTAGGGCGGACCCCCTTTTGGTAGAACTATCCCGCGCGGGATCATCGAACAACGTAATGGGCTGCTTTCGTTTTGCTGAAGATCCGAAGCCGAGGCTCATGTCTGCAGCACCCCCACCTTAAACTCGGGGACGTCCGGATTTAAAGACGCGGCTTCCAGCGCTGTGATGATCGCACTGCGCGTCTCCATGGGATCGAGAATGCGGTCAACCCACAACCGTGCGGCGCCGTAGCGCGGGTCGCTCTGCTCGTCATAGGTTTTCTTTACCGATTCATAGAGCTCTTTTTTGTCGGCGTCAGTCAGCTTCTTTCCGCTGCGTTCGAGTTGTTTGATCTTGATTTCTACTAATGTCCCCGCCGCCGAAGCGCCGCTCATAACCGCATAGCGCGCTGACGGCCAGGCAAAGACGAAGCGGGGATCGTAGGCTTTGCCGCACATGGCGTAGTGTCCGGCGCCAAAAGAACCACCGATGATCACCGTGATTTTAGGGACTACAGAGTTAGAGACCGCGTTCACCATTTTCGCCCCGGCGCGGATAATGCCGCTCCACTCGGCATCGCGTCCCACCATGAAGCCGTTTACGTCGTGCAGGAAGACGAGGGGGACGAGGTTCTGATTGCAATCCATGATGAAGCGCGCGGCTTTTTCTGCTGACTCGGTATAAATCACACCTCCGAACTCGAGGTGTTTTTCGCCTTCATGGCTGATGGCCTGCTGGTGCAGCTTCTGATTGGCGACGATGCCGACGGCAAAGCCGCCGATGCGGGCGTATCCACACAGCACCGTCTTGCCGTAGTCGGATTTGTATTCATCGAAGCGGCTGCCATCTACGATGCGGGCAATCACTTCTTTCATGTCATATTGCTTTGCCGGGTCAGATTCGAAGATGCCGTACAGCTCTTCGGCGGCGTACTGCGGCGCTTCGGTTTTTTTTCGGTCAAAGGGGGCCGTGGGTTTGTGGCCCATCTTTTCGACCAGCGAGCGGATGCGTGCTATACAAGATTCGTCATCGGGTTCGCGGAAATCCACCGTGCCGCTAATCTCTGAATGCATTTTCGCTCCGCCCAACTCTTCAGCAGAAACTTTCTGCCCGATGGCGGCCTGCACCAGCGCCGGACCAGCCAGAAAAAGCCCGCTGCCTTCGGTCATCAATATGTGATCGCACATGAGCGGCAGGTAAGCGCCACCGGCGACGCACATGCCCATGATGGCGGCAACCTGGGGGATGCCCATGGCCGACATCACTGCGTTATTGCGGAAGACGCGGCCAAAGTCGTCGGTGTCGGGGAACACATCTTCCTGCAGCGGCAGAAAGACGCCGGCAGAATCAACCAGGTAGATCGTCGGGATATGGTTTTCGATGGCGATGTTCTGTGCACGGATGACCTTCTTTGCCGTCATGGGGAAGAAAGCCCCGGCTTTGACAGTGGCATCATTCACGATCAACATGAACAGCCGCCCGTGTACGCGCGCCAGGCCGGTTACTGTTCCGGCTGCGGGCGCGCCTCCCCACTCTTCATACATGCCGTGGGCGACGTAGATGCCCAGTTCGAAAAATTCCGTGTCTTCATCTAACAAAAGGTCGATGCGTTCACGTGCCGTGAGGCGTCCTTTAGCATGTTGCGACTCGATGGCTTTTGTCCCGCCGCCTTCGCTGATTTTTTCCTGCTCGGTGTGAACGGCGGCGACCAGCTCGGCCATAGCACGCATGTTTTTTTCAAAGCGGGTTGAAGTAGGATCAATGCGCGACTCGAGCCGGTTCAACGCAGAAGCAGATTTCGTATTTGTGCTTTCGGGCATGGAGGACCCTCAGGCACAACCGTCTCCGGCTGTGCAGGTGCAAACTCTTTACAATAAATGAGCGGTGTGTGGATTCGCAATGCGTACAGTCAGCGGCACATGCTTTCTGTTGCCATGGTGATGGAGTGCGCGACTGGATCTTCCGCTATTGCATGAATCAGCCCGATCCTGCGAGCCTCATCGACATCCACTTTTTCCGCTGCGCAAAACATTTGCAGTGCGCGTCCTTTGCCAATGAGCCGGGGCAGGCGCTGCGTGCCGCCCCATCCTGTGATCAATCCCAGCGCAGCGCCGCGATGGCCGAACACGGCATTAGGAGCGGCGATGCGGCAGTCGCAGGCCAGCGCCAGGTCGAGCCCACCGCCAAGGCAATAGCCTTCGACGGCAGCATAAATTGGAGCAGGAAATTGGTCCACGGTATTCATGAGCGCCTGTCCCATTTTTGCGAATTCATAAGCTTGTGCGCCGCTCAGAGCCGCAACTTCGTGCAGGTCAGCACCGGCGGAGAAAAAGTTTTTGTTGCCGGTGAGGATGAGGGGTTTGGGGTTTTCGTCCAGATTACAAATCACCTTGGTTAGCGCTAACACTTTGCTTTTTGTAAGGCGATTGGTTGAATCCTCGGATTTCAGACGAAGCAGGAAAAAGTGTTTATGTTCTTCCAACAAGAAATGTTCATCGGAGGTGTCATCCTGAGCTCGGCGTTCTTTGCCGAGCGAAGGATCTGGCGAAACTCTATCCCTGTCATTACCGGCGGCGGGAATATAAACAGGAAGCGGCGCAATCTTCTTACCCCAGTCCTTGCTCAGATCCCTCCACTTTGGATTTTCCGCGTCGATCAGAGCCACTTTCCTGGATCGTATCCAGCCTTTGAGCTCTTTTTCGCGTGTAATCGCGGTGACGACGTCGGAATAGGTCTCGAAATAAACAAGTTTATGAGTTCGATAACGCACACTGAACCCCTCAGGAAACACGTCATGTTTGTGTTGCCACACACGATGCTCCAGTTTGCTGGTGACATCGATGTACAAGACCCGCTTGTGACTGGCCATAATGTAGACGTAATAGATTTTCATCTTCTGATGCGCACCACCGCTATTGCGAGGGAAAGTGTATCGTCAGATTCTTCGCTCGGCAAAGTACGCCTCGCTCAGAATGACATTTTCGTAAAGGAAGCAGAGTTTTAAACGATTGCAGATAGTTTGAAAAAGATGATTGCTGAGTGCTTTTTCACGCCGCCACGCCGCGGGGTTTTACGTTGGCGCGGATGAACTGAACGATTTCGTCCATGGGAGTGCCGGGGCCAAAGATGCCGGCGACACCGGCTTTTTTCAGAAGGTCCATGTCCTGCTCGGGGATGGTGCCGCCCAGCAGCACCAGCACATCATCCATGTGGTTTTGTTTGAGCAGATCCATAATGCGGGGAACGATGGCGTTGTGAGCGCCGGAGAGGATGGAGAGGCCGATTACATCCACATCTTCCTGCAGCGAGGCGCTGGCGATCATCTCCGGTGTTTGGCGCAAGCCGGTGTAGATGACCTCCATGCCGGCGTCACGCAACGCACGCGCAATCACCTTGGCGCCGCGGTCGTGACCGTCGAGGCCGGGCTTGGCTACCAGGACGCGGATTTTTCTCTCTGTAGGCATGAAATCTGCACCTCATACTAGCAGATTTGACGAACCGCGGAGGCGCGGAGAAGGTTTTGGAAATTCATGTTCCGAGTCAAACCTTGGCTTCCCCATCCAAGCTTCGCCAGAGATACCAGGCGGCCACCGAGCAGTAGGGATGCCAATTTTTCGCCAGCTTTTCCATAGCGGCTGGCGTAGGCAGTTTGCGCTTGCGGTAGGCTTTGCGGATAGCGGTGCGCACGCCGAAGTCGCCGGTGGGTAGGATATTGGGACGTCGCAGCGCAAAGATCAGGAAGACGTGCGCTGTCCACTCCCCGATGCCCTTGACCTTGGTGAGCGTGGTAATTACCTCTTCGTCAGTGAGAGAAGGCAGCGCGGCAAAATCAACTTCTCCGGAGTGCGTGCGCTTGGCCAGGTCGCGGATATAAGAGAGCTTTTGCTTCGAGAGGCCCGCCCGTCGCATCTGCGCGGTGGTCAGCTTCAGGATAGATTCAGGTGTGATGATGCCGCCCGCGGCCGCGACCAGGCGGTCAAAGATCGTGCGCGCAGCGTTGCCATGGAGCTGCTGGAAGACGATGGAACGCACCAGGGCTTCAAAGCTCGGATCGCGGTATTGCATACGGTAGGGGCCGACTCGATCAATGATGGCGCAAAGAATCGGGTCCGACTTCTTGAGATGGTTAAGAGCCCGTCGCATGAAATTATTCTGGTTGGTGGTGGGTGAGGGTGCTGCCCCCTCCCGGCACGCTAATCTGGCGTTTTCCAGGGCTTATAAGGCCCCGCTGCACGGCTGGTGCTACCCACCGCGCTAACGTATTAACGGAGTGCCAGAAACGTGTGACATCTCAATTATTTTACAACGACGCTTGGAGTTACGTGACGCTCACTTCTTCATAGGTTCCATACACCTCGCGCAGCGCGTCGCAGATTTCGCCGACGGTCGCGTAGGCGCGTACGCAATCCAAAATGTATGGCATTGTATTTACGTCAGAGATCTCGCCTGCGCCTGCTGTCTGCGGCTGTTGCGCGGCGGCTTTCTTCAAGGCGTCGAGTGTGCGGCGCACGTCGTCGTTTGATCGGCGGGAGCGCAGCGCCTTGAGCTTCTTGGTCTGGTGTTCGGCGACGGATTCGCCAATGTACAAAATCTGCGGCGGCTTTTCTTCGATGACGAAGTCGTTGGCCCCAACGATGATTTTTTCTTTGGCTTCGACGGCGCGCTGATATTGGTAAGAAGACTCGGCAATTTCTTTCTGGGGATATCCATGCTCGATGGCCTTCACCATGCCGCCCATGGCGTCGAGCTTGTCGAAGTAATCGAATGCACCCTTCTCCATGTCGAGGGTCAGCTTTTCGAGAAAGTAGGAGCCACCCAGCGGGTCTACCGTCTGCGCCGCTCCGCTCTCGTAGGCGATGATCTGTTGCGTACGCAGCGCAATGCGCGCGGCTTCGGCGGTGGGCAGTGCCAGGGCTTCGTCGTAGGCATCGGTGTGCAACGATTGTGTGCCGCCCAGCACTGCGGCCATGGCCTGAATGGCGACGCGCGCGATGTTGTTCATGGGCTGCTGGGCGGTCAGCGAGACGCCGGCAGTCTGGGTGTGGAAGCGCATCAGCCAGGTGCGCTGGTTCTTTGCGTCGAAGCGGTCTTTCATCAGCCGGTACCAGATCTTGCGCGCGGCCCGGTACTTGGCAATCTCTTCAAAGAAGTCGTTGTGCGCGTTGAAGAAGAAGCTGAGGCGCGGACCGAAGTCATCGACATCGAGTCCGCGGCGGCGCGCCCACTCGACGTATTCAACGCCGTCGTAAATCGTAAATGCCAGCTCCTGCAAAGCAGTTGAGCCGGCTTCGCGGATGTGGTATCCACTGATGGAGATGGTGTTGAACTTGGGTGTAAAGCGCGCGCCGAACTCAAAGGTATCAATCACCAGACGCATGGAAGGCGCAGGCGGATAAATATATTCCTTCTGCGCGATGTATTCCTTCAGGATGTCGTTCTGCGTGGTTCCGGAAATTTTGTTCCAGTCGGCGCCCTGCTTTTCCGCCACAGCGAGGTACATGGCCCACAGCACGGAGGCCGGCGAGTTGATGGTCATCGATACGGTGGTTTTTTCCAGGTCAATGCCGTCGAAGAGAAT
>Ga0210384_10000424_pt1 | contig 64847 bp, 75 predicted proteins | sample IncBWH2MmetaG_FD_160574 | JGI IMG/M metagenome (GOLD analysis project Ga0210384, IMG submission 160574) | Forest soil microbial communities from Barre Woods Harvard Forest LTER site, Petersham, Massachusetts, United States - Inc-BW-H-2-M | ecosystem: Environmental > Terrestrial > Soil >...
CGCGGCGAACAGACCGGTGCCGTGAATCGGGCTCGGGCGCACCTCGGTCTTCGGCGAGCGGTAGGTGAGATCAATCACGGGCCGCCAGGGCCCGGACGAAGGCGTCCGGCTGATCGGGCGTGACGAGCCATGGGCGGTCGCTCTTCCGCTCGATCCACACGAATCGGTCGGTCCGCGAGACGTACATCCGCACGAGCCCACGCCGGGTGGTCCACAAATAGCCGAATGCCCCGAAGAGGCCACCCGCGCCCACCCGCATGCCCCAGCCCACTTCGCGGCGGAGCGTCTGCCGATCGACGGCGCGCACCGCGGAGATGTCGTCACGGGGGATCTGCCGGCGCTTGAGCGGCCAGGTCACCTCGAGGATCCTCGGGTGCACCACGAACGCGGTCGGGCGGCAGCGGAGCCAGATCCACGCGTAGATCACGAGGATGAAGACCGCGGGTCCGAGGAGCAGCGGCGTCCAGCGGGCGGCCAGCAGCAGAAGGGCGAGCGGCAGAGCGAGAAGGATGACGGTGAGGACGAGGATCGGGACCGACATCGAGGCGAGGCGAAAGGTCATGACCGCTCCGACCCCCTCACCCTGCCCTCTCCCGGAAGGGAGAGGGTGGAGGGGAGGGAGACGCGACTACTTGAAGATCGAGAAGTTGATCTCTTTCTCGGTGATGAACTCCAGCAGGACGGGGACGCCGTCGCGGGTCTTGGCGATGCCGCGCTTGAGCGCGGGGATGATCTCGCCGGGCTCGGTGATGCGCTCGCCGTAGCCGCCGAAGGCCTTCGCCATGTCCGCGTAGTGGCCGCTGATGTCGGTGGAGCGGTACTTCTCGGTGGCCGTCTTCATGATCGGCAGCTCGATGGCCATTGAGAAGTTGTTGAGCAGGATCGAGAGGATCGGGATGCGCTCGCGCACCGCGGTCTCGAAGTCCATGCCGGTGAAGCCGATCGCCGCGTCGCCCCACACGTTGATGCAGAGCGACTCCGGCTTGGCGAGCTTGGCGCCCATCGCCAAGCCGAGCCCGTAGCCGAGCTGGGTGGTCTTGCCCCAGCCGATGTAGGTGAGCGGGTGCGTGCTCTCCCAGAAGGGCGAGAGCTGGTCCCGCGGGCTGCCCGCGTCGTGGGTGATGATGGTGTTGGCGGCGTCCACCGTGTGCAGCAGGTCCCAGATCACGCGGTAGGGCGAGAGCGGCTTGTCGTTGGATGTCAGCTTGGGCATCCACTGGGCCAGCCACTCGCCCTTCATGGTCGCGATCTGCTTGGTCACCTCGGCCTTGCGGCCGCGGGGCTTGCCCTTCAGGCGATCGCGCACCTCGGCGAGCAGCGCGTCCAGCACGAGGCCCGCGTCGCCGATGACCGCGTGCTCGGCCACGATGTCCTTGTTGAGATCGGACACGTCGATGGTGGAGTGGACGATGGTCTTGCCCTTCGGCATCGTCACGCCGTAGTTCGTGGTCGAGAAGCTGCAGCCGATGCCGAAGATCACGTCCGAGTTCTTGAGGAACTCGTGGACCGTCTTCGGGATCGACCGGCCGCCCGAGCCGAGCGACAGCGGGTGGTTCTCCGGGAACGCGCTCTTGCCCTCGAGGCTGGTGGTGACCGGGGCCTCCAGCAGCTCGGCCAGCTCGCGCAGCTGCTGCCACGCGCGCGCGTAGTGCACGCCCTGGCCCGCGTAGATCACCGGACGCTCCGCTTCCACGAGGATCCGCGCGGCCTCGGTCACCGCGTCGGGATCCGGCGCGACCCGGGTGCGTGGAGTCGCCTTGTAGTTGAGCGGCTCCGGCACCTCCTCCTGGTAGACGTCGACGGGAATCTCCACCAGCACCGGTCGCGGGCGGCCGTTCTTCACCTGGGTGAAGGCCCGGCGCATCGCGTCGGGCACCGCGTCGCCCATGATGACCTGCTCGCACCACTTGGTGACGTTGCGGTAGTTGATGAACGAGTTGAAGTTCGGCGGAATGTTGGTGATGCGGCGCGGGTAGCCGCCGGGCAGCACCACGATCGGCACCGAGTCGCCGTAGGCCTGGGCCACGCCCCCGAAGGCATTTTCGGATCCCGGCCCGTGCTGCATGGTGAACACGCCGATCTTCTGGCCGGAGGTGATCCGGCTCACCGCGTCCGCCATGTGGAGACCGGTGCGCTCCTGGCGCACGATGATGGTGCGGATGTCGGCTTGGGCGGCCGCCTCGATGATCGGGTTCACCGGATAGCCGATCAGAAAGGTGGTACCTTCGCGCTTCAGGATCTCGGCAACGGCGGCGACCGCCTTCATGGGAGCCTCCTCTGGACGTGCTGTAGGATGGGGCCGACTCTAACTCAATCCGCGGGTGAAGGGAATCCGGCGGCGAAAGGACCGATGAGGCATGGCACGGAAGAAGTATAGCGTGGGCATCGTCGGGCTCGGCTTCGGCCGCGCCCACATTCCAGCGTTCCAGGCGAACGGATGCGAGGTCGTGGCGGTCTGCCAGCGCAATCAGGAGACGGCCCGATCGGTGGCCGCGCGCTACAACGTGCCGGGCGTGTTCGAGCGCTGGGAGCAGATGCTCGAGGAGGCCAAGCCCGACATCGTGGTGATCGCCTCGCCGCCGAGCCTCCACCGCGAGATCGCGCTACGGGCGCTCGGGCAGGGGGCGCACGTGCTCTGCGAGAAGCCGCTCGCCATGAGCGCAGCGGAGGGCCGCGACATGGTCGAGGCGGCCGCCCGCGCCCAGCGCGTGGCGATGACCTGCTTCAACTGGCGCTTCATCCCGGCGATGCAGCGCTTCCACGCGATGGTGGAGGAGGGCGGAGTCGGCCGGCTCTTCCACGCGGCCGGCCGGTGGCTCGGCGCGCGCTGGGCCGACGAGGCGGCCGCGTCCACGTGGCGCATGGATCGCGCCCAGGCCGGGCACGGGGCGATGGGCGACATGGGCGTGCACCTGATCGACATGGTGCGCTGGAACTTCGGCGAGTTCGCGAAGGTGTCCGCCCAGGCCGGCGTGGCCTACCCGTCCCGCTCGGTGCCGGGCGGCGGCAAGCCGGCCGACGCGGAGGACTTCTGCAGCGTGATGGGCGAGCTGGCCTCGGGCGGGCAGGTGACGCTCTCGGTGAGTCGCGCCGCGCGCGGCGCCAACGAGGCGTTCCTCGAGGCCTACGGGAGCCAGGGCTCGCTCGTCTATCGGCTCGATCGCGAGCGGCCGAAGTGGTACGTGGGCGAGCTGCGCGCCGCGGGCGCCAGCGGCACGCTGCAGCCGGTGGCCATCACCGCGGGTTTGCCTCGATCCGCGGGTGAGGGTGACCCGCTCGAGGTCACCGGCAAGGCCACCATCGCCCCGCTCGTGAAGCGCTTCCTCGAGGGCATCCGCAAGGGCGAGCACCCGTCGCCCTCGCTCGAGGACGGCGTGCGCGCTCAGCTGGTCCTCGACGCGGTGCTGCGCTCCCTCACCGACGGTGGCTGGCAGCGCGTCGAGTCGTGACCTCTCTCTCCCGGGGCTAGCCCTGGAGGCGCCTCGTCCACGCCACCAGCTCGGCGAGCAGCTTGCGGATCAGCTCGCGCGACGTCTCGTCGGTCAGCTCGCCCCGGTCGTTGAAGCGCTGGGCCGCGTTCGCGATCAGCACTTCCGGCTGGTTGACCTGGGGCATGTCGAGGTACACGAAGCACTGGCGCAGATGGTACTGGGCGCGCGCGCTCCCGAGGGCGCCCACCGAGGCGCCCATCACCGCCACCGGCTTGCCGCGCCAGGCGCTGTCGCCGTAGGGCCGCGACGCCCAGTCGATCGCGTTCTTCAGCACGCCGGGCATCGAGTAGTTGTACTCGGGCGTGCAGAAGAGCACCGCGTCGGTCGCGCGGATGCGCGCCTTGAGCTCCACCACCCGGGCCGGCGGCTGCCTCTCGAGGTCCTGGTTGTACGGCGGGATGTCCTCGAGCCCATAGATGTCGAGGGTGGCACCCTCGGGTAGGAGCCAGCGGGCCGATTCCAGCGCCAATCGATTGAACGAAGCCCGGCGCAGGCTGCCGGGAATGCCGAGGATCTTGACGTCGGGCACGCGCACTCTCCTAGAACGACGTGAACACGCCCTTGCCGGTCGTCTGGCTGTCGAAGAGCTTGTAGGCCTCGGCGGCCTGGCCGAGGCTGAAGCGGTGGGTGAGCAGCCGCCCGAGCGGGATCTTCCGGTCGGCCACGAAACGCGCGCACTCCCACTGACCCATGCTGCTGAAGGTCCACGAGGCGATCAGGGTGAGCTGCTTGCGGATGAGGTCGCTGCTGATGTCGAAGGTCGTGGCGCCGCCCTCGCCCACGAAGCACATCCGGCCCCAGGTGGCCGCGCTCTTCACCGCGGCCACCCGCGGCTCGGGCAACCCGGTGCAGTCCATGGTGGCCTCCGCGCCCTCGCCGTGAGTCAGCTCCCGGATCGCCTTCACCGGGTCGGTCTCGCGCGAGTTCACCACCGCGTCGGCGCCGAGCTCCTTCGCGAGGGCCAGCCGCTCGTTGGCGATGTCCACCGCGATCACTCGCGCGCCCATCGCGGATCCCAGCATGGTGGCGGAGAGGCCGACCGGGCCCTGGCCGAAGACGGCCAGGGTGTCGCGGCCGGAGACGTCGATGCGCTTGAGCGCGCCGTAGGCGGTGCCGGTGCCGCAGGAGACCGCGGCGCCTTCTTCGAATGTGAGCTCGTCGGGCAGCGGCACGTTGGTGCGGGCCGGCACCTTCATGTAGCGGGCGTGCGCGCCGTCGCCGGTGACCCCGAACACGGTGATGCCGTGCGGACAGAGCTGCGACCAGCCGACGCGACAGTGCTTGCATCGGCCGCAGCCGGCGTAGTGATGGTTCATCACGCGCTGGCCCACCCGCGCCTCCGTCTCGTGCACGCTCGCGCCGACCGCGGCGATGACGCCGCAGGGCTCGTGCCCGGCGATCACCTGCTTGCCGCTGCCGCCCAGGCCGAGGGACGCCGCCTCGTTGCCGGCGGCGCGGTAGAACTTCAGATCGCTGCCGCACATGCCGGAGGCCTTGATCTCCAGCACGACCTCGCCGGGACCGGGCGTCGGATCCGGAACGTCTCGCAGCTCGAGCTGCCGATTGCCGGTGAACACGATGCCTCGCATTGGTGGTCTCCCTGCCGCTGGCGCGCGGTTGTCGTTTGAGCCCGGTGTAGTGTAAAAGATGGGGTGGCTCTCGGCCAGCAGTGCTCACCACTCATGACAAAGGGAGGCGATCGATGTCGCGGCTTGCCCTGACGCTCGCGCTGGCGGCGGCGCTGGCGGCCGGCGCGTGCGGGCCTCCCACCGAGCCCCGCACCACGATCGCGGGCAGCGGCGGGGGGCCGCGGGTCCTTTTCGAGGACGAGCTGCGTAGCCCGCGCAACTGGCCCGCCGCCCAGGGCTCGATCTGCAAGTCGTCCTACGCCGACGGCGGGTACATGGTCGAGAACATCGGCGCCTCCACGCCGTGCCTGCTCGGTCCGGTGCGCCCGGAGGCCTACCCCGCGGGCGTCCGCATCGAGGTGGACGCCCGCCAGCGCAAGGGCACCCGCGAGGGCGCCTTCGGCCTCATGTTCGGCAGCCGTGGCGCGGCGGATGGCCGCACCTTCGCGACCTTCGGGCTCACCGCCAACGGCACCTACCGGGTAGCGCACTGGACCGGCAAGTGGAGCTACCCGGTGCCGCCCACCGCCAGCCGCAGCGTCAAGAGCGACTACGGCGCGGTCAACCACCTGGCGGTGGAGGTGCGCGACAAGAGCATCGTGGCCTACGTCAACGGCCGGCCGGTGGCCACCGCGGAGCTGCCCGCGGACGGTGCGGGCACCGTCGGGCTGTTCGTCGACCAGCGGGGCATGGAGGTGGTCTTCAGCAACCTCCGAGTGGTCGAGCTTGTGCCGATGCGCTGAGCGCGCGGGCCTCAGGCCCCCGCGCGCGTGAGGGCGATCTCGATGTGCTCGGGCGCCGGCTTCCGGGTGCCCGCGTCCACCTCGCGCATCAGCTCCACCACCGCCGCCGACACCGGGGTGGGCACGCCCAGCTCGCGGCCCTTGTCCACCACGCGCCCGTTCATGTAGTCGATCTCGCTCCGGCGTCCCTTGATCACGTCCTGGGCCATCGAGGCGCGCCAGTTGCGGCTCGCGCCCTCTTTCGGCTTCAGCGTCGCGTCGAGCTCCTGGTAGATGTCGGGTTGGCCGGCCTGCGCCCACTGCTCGGCCTCGCGCCCGTTGAACTTGGGAATGCGGTAGCCTTGCTTGAGCCCGACCGCGGCCGACTCCTGCGCGATCCGGATGGTGATCTCGCGGCCGCGCGGTTGCGCGGCGATCTCCATGCTGCCGAGCCCGGTCATGGCCTGCACCGGATTGCCCATGCAGTTGGCGCAGAGCTTGGACCAGCGCTCGCCCCACAGGTTGTCGGTGGGCCGCGCGCCGTCGACCACGCTCAGGACGTCGGCCAGCTCGGTGGTGCGGTCGGTGATGCGCCCGTCGTGCTCGCCCGCGCGGAAGACGTCGTGCCCCGCGCCCTGGCCCTTCTCCATGCCGCGCTCGACCTGACCGGGCTTCCAGAGGGCGACCCCGATCTTCGACATGATGAGGCCCACCGAGCGCTCCACTCCCGCGACCGAGGCGACCACCGGGTCGTTCCAGCAGTTCTGGGCGGAGATCACGTAGCCCTCGGGCTTGAGGTGGGGCAGGGCCATCCAGGTGGCCCACGCGGTGTCGTAGGCCTTCATCGCGATGAAGGCCATGTCGAAGTCCGCGCCGAGTCGTTGCAGCTCGTGCACGTGCAGCGCGGTGGGCCGCGCCTCGAACGGATCGTGGGGCCCGGTCACCGTGATGCCGCGGCTCCGCACCGTCTCGACCTGCTCGGGCCATGGATCCACGATCGTGACGTCGTGACCGGCCCGCGTGAGGAACGAGCCCAGGTAGCTGCCGATCGCGCCGCCGCCGATGAAGAGCATTCGCTTGGCCATCTCGGTCTCCTTCGGTTGGAGGGAAGTCCCGGCGAGATCTTAGCGCCGCCGGGAGCCGTTGCCAAGCCGCGCGCCCTGGGGCAAGATGCGGGGCACTCACTCGAACCCTTTCCGGGAGGTCGGTATGTCGAGATGTCGGGCGTGGGGAATCGGGCTGGTCCTGCTGGCGATGGCTCTGGTGTCCACCGCGGTTGCGGCGCCGCCGAAGGACGCCATCGTGATCGGGCTGCTCGCCGAGCCCGTCACCATGGATCCGCCGCAGATCACGGATCTGAACTCCACGCGGGTCATCAAGCGCATGTTCGAGGGGCTGGTCGCCCAGGAGCTCGGAACCTACAAGATCGTCCCGGGCCTCGCCCAGTCGTGGGACATCTCGAAGGACGGGCTGACCTACACCTTCAATCTGCGTCCGAACGTGAAGTTCCACGACGGCACGCCGCTCACCGCCGAGGCGGTGAAGTTCTGCCTCGATCGGCAGATGAACGACCAGGGCCCCTTCTACGCGACGGGCACGTATCCCTACGTGAAGGGCTTCCTCGGCAACGTGGCCGGCGTCGAGGTCGTGAACCCGAGCACGGTGCAGATCCGGCTCAAGGCTCCGCTCACGCCGTTTCTCCAGTACCTCGCGCACCACTCGCTCTACGTCTACAGCCCCGAGGCGCTCAAGAAGTGGGGCAAGGACATCGTCAAGCACCCGGTGGGCACCGGGCCCTTCAAGCTCGAGACGTGGGAGCCCGGCGTGCGGGTGGTGCTCTCGCGCAACGATCAGTACTGGGGCGGAGCGCCCAAGATCCGCCAGGCCATCTACGTGCCGATCATCGAGGCCCAGGCGCGGCTGTCCGCGATCAAGACCGGCGAGATCGACCTCACCATGGACGTGCCGCCCGACAGCCTCGCGGACCTCCGGAAGGACCCGGACGTGGTGGTCGCGGAGGCCAACTCCTCCGCGGTGTGGTACATCGCGCTCAACACGAAGCACCCCGCGCTCCGGGACCGACGGGTGCGCCAGGCCCTGAACTACGCGGTGCAGAAGGACGCGATCATCCGTGACATCCTCAAGGGCACCGCGATCGTGGCGACCACGCCGCTGTCGCCGGTCTACGGGCCCTATCACGAGGACAAGACCGTCCGGTACCCCTACGATCCGGAGAAGGCCAAGGCTCTGCTGAAGGAAGCGGGCTACGCCAGCGGTTTCGACCTCACCTTCTTCGTGCCCGAGTCCGGCTCCGGCATGCAGTCGCCGGTGGAGATGGGCACCGTCATCCAGGCGAACCTGGCCGCGGTGGGCGTGCGCGCGAAGATCCAGACGATGGAGTGGGGCGCCTATCTCAAGAAGTACCTCGACAGCCCGGACATGGCCGAAATGTCGTGGAACCCGTCGATCGGCGACCCCGACCACATGATGTACATGCTGCTCTCGTCCGATCGCTTCCCGCCCGCATTCAACGCCGGTTACTATCAGAACCCGCGCGTCGACGACTTGCTCCGCAAGGGCCGCACCACCATCGACGAGAAGGACCGCATTCCGCTCTACCGGGAGGCCCAGCGGCTGGTGACCGAGGACGCGCCGTGGATCTTCGTGGACCACGGCAAGCAGGTCATCGTGTACCGGAAGCGCGTGCAGGGGTTCAAGCTCCACCCCAACTTCGATCTCGTGCTGACGCAGGTGTGGCTGCAGTAGGAGGGCACGGCCTCCAGGGCTACGTCGCCCGCCGCATCCTGCTCGCGCTGCCGGTCCTGGTCGGCGTCTCGCTCCTGGTCTTCGGGGTGATGCGCCTGGCCCCGGGCGATCCGGCCGCCATCATGCTGGGCGCCCAGGCAACCGCGGAGGACGTGGCCCGGCTGCGCCGCGATCTCGGACTGGATCGGCCGGTGGCGGTGCAATACCTCCAGTGGATGGGCCGGGTCCTCCAGGGTGACCTCGGCCGGTCGATCCCGCTCGGTCGCGAGGTGCTGCCCGAGGTGCTGTTGCGCTTCAAGGCCACCGTGCTGTTGACCAGCGGCGCCCTGCTGATCGCGGTGGCCATGGGTCTGGCTGCGGGCATCGTCTCGGCGACCCGGCAGTACTCCTGGCTCGACAAGCTCAGCATGGCGATCGCGGTGACCGGGGTGAGCCTGCCCGTCTTCTGGACCGGGATCATGCTGATCCTCGTGTTCGCGCTGTCGCTCCGCTGGTTTCCCTCGGCGGGCATGGTCTCGCCCTATGGCGGCGGCGGCGGCGCCGACCTGCTCTGGCACCTGGCCCTGCCCGCGGTCACGCTGGGCACCGCGTCCGCGGCGGCGGTGGCGCGGCTCACCCGCTCGAGCGTGCTCGAGATCATCCGCCAGGACTACGTGCGGGCGGCCCGCGCCAAGGGCCTGACCGAGCGGGCGGTCATCGCGCGTCACGTGCTGAAGAACGCGCTCAACCCCATCCTCACCGTGGTGGGAGTGCAGGTGGGATATCTCCTGGGCGGGGCCATCCTGACCGAGACGGTCTTCTCGTGGCCGGGGCTCGGCTCGATGATGGTGCGGGCCATCCAGGCCCGCGACTATCCGCTGGTGCAGGGCGGCGTGCTGCTGATCGCCACCACGTTCGTGCTGGTCAACCTGATCGTCGACCTGCTCTACGCGGTCTTCGATCCGCGTATCCGGTACGAGTGAGCGCGGTGACCGACGTCGTCCGGATGTTCCGCAAGAGCGGCAGCGCGGTCTTCGGGCTGGCGCTGGTGGTGGTGCTCGGCGCGGCCGCTCTCCTGGCGCCGCTGCTCGCGCCTCACGACCCGGACACGATCGATACCGCGCGGCGGCTGATCCGGCCCCTCACGGTGGGGCATCCGCTCGGGACCGACGAGTTCGGCCGCGACCTGCTGAGCCGGCTCCTCTACGGCGCGCGCACCTCGCTGGTGGTGGGCCTGGCCGCGACTGCGCTCGCCGCCGCGCTGGGCTCGGTCTGCGGGCTGCTCGCGGGCTTCATCGGCCGCTGGGTCGATCAGCTCGTGATGCGCTCGATCGACACGCTGATGGCCTTTCCGTATTTTCTCCTCGCGATCGCGATCATCGCGACCCTGGGGCCCGGGCTGGTCAACGGCATGGTGGCGGTGGCCATCGTCAACATCCCGTTCTATGGGCGCATCGTGCGCGCCACCGTGCTGGCGGTGAAGCAGACCGAATACGTCGAGGCCGCGCGGGCGCTCGGCGTCTCCGAGCTGCGGCTCTCGCTCACCCACGTGCTGCGCAACTGCCTGGCCCCTCTCATCGTAGCGGTCACCCTCAACGTGGGCGGCATGATCACCGCGCTGGCGGGCCTGTCCTTCCTCGGCCTCGGCGTCCAGCCCCCCACCTCCGACTGGGGCAGCATGCTCAGCAGCAGCCGGCAGTACATGAACGTGGCCCCGCACGTGGCCGCGCTGCCCGGACTCGCGATCTTCATGGCCGTCCTCGGGTTCAACCTGCTCGGCGACGGACTCCGCGATGCGCTCGATCCGCGTCTCCGCTAGAATGCGAGCGCGATGAGCGGGACCGAGGCGTCGCGCTCGGAAGTCGAGGCCCTGCTCGCGCTGGTGCGCGAGCGCTACGGGAGCCGCCTGACCGCGGAGGAGCTGGAGGCGGTGCGCAAGGGCATCGAGGGTGTCGTGGAGGCCGCGCACGCCCTTCGCGCGGTGCGCCTCGACAATGCCGACGAGCCGGGCCAGCCCTTCGCCCCGTTCCGGGCGGACGGCTGATGGCCGAGGACGTGGTCTTCGTCCCGGTGCGCCGGCTCGGCGAGCTGATTCGCGAGCGGCGGCTCTCTCCGGTGGCGGTCGCGGAGACGTTTCTCGATCGGCTCGAGCGGCTGGGTCCTCGCTACAACGCGGTGGTCACCGTCACGCGAGCCCGTGCCCTCGAGCAGGCCCGGCGCGCCGAGGGCGAGATCGCGGCCGGCCGCTATCGCGGGCCGCTCCACGGCATTCCCTACGGAGCCAAGGATCTGCTCGCCACCTCGGGCGGGATCCCGACCACGTGGGGCGCCGCCCCGTTCAAGGATCGCGTCTTCGATTTCGACGCGACCGTCGTCCGGAAGCTGGAAGACGCGGGCGCGGTGCTCTGCGCCAAGCTCGCGATGGTCGAGCTGGCCGGCGGCATGGGCTATCGCCAACCCAACGCCTCCTTCACCGGTCCCGGTATCAACCCGTGGAATCGCGACGCGTGGAGCGGGGGCTCGTCGAGCGGCTCCGGCTCCGCGGTCTCGGCCGGGCTCGTGCCCTTCGCGATCGGATCGGAGACGTGGGGCTCCATCCTCTCGCCCGCGGGTAACTGCGGGATCGCCGGGCTCCGGCCGACCTACGGCCGGGTGAGCCGGCACGGCGCGATGGCGCTCTGCTGGACGCTCGACAAGCTCGGTCCGCTCGCCCTCGGCGCGGACGACTGCGGCCTGATTCTCGAGGCCATCGCCGGTCGTGACCCCGCGGATCCCACGTCGGCGGACCGGCCGTTCCGCTACGACGCCGACGGCTCCCGCGCGCGGCGCTTCCGCTTCGGCGTCCTCCGCGGGGTGACCGACGGCTGCGAGGACGCGGTGCGCGAGAACTTCGAGCGCTCGCTCGAGACGCTCGGGGGTATCGGCACCCTCGAGGAGGTGACCCTGCCAGACCTGCCATACGACGACATCACCCGGACGATTCTCTTCGCGGAGGCGGCGAGCGCGTTCGAGGACCTGATCGAGAGCGGGCGGATCGCGGAGCTGACCGCGCCCGAGGATCACTACATGCCCTACGTGCGTGACACCGTGCTCGCCAAGGACTATCTGAAGGCCCTGCGGCTGCGCGGGGTGATGGCCCGCGAGGCCGATCGGGTGCTGGCGCGGCTCGACGCGCTGGTGGCCCCCGGACGCCTCACGGTGGCGGCCATGCTGGGGACCGAAGTGCGCAGCGCCATCCGCGGGACCGCCCGCGATGTGATGGGGGCGGTGGGTAACGGAGCCGGGCTTCCCGCGGTGGCGGTGCCCAACGGATTCGGGGCGCGCGGGCTGCCGACGAGCCTGCAGTTCATGGGCCGGGCGTGGGAGGAGAACACCATCCTCGCCGCTGCGCGCGCGTACCAGTCCGTGACCGACTGGCACGAGCGGCATCCGGCCGACCCGTAGAGAAGAACACGGGGGAGGGCCGGATCCGGCCTCTCCCCCGTCGTGATTGGCGCGCCTGAGGGCTACTTCGTGCGGCGGGCGTTCAGGTCGCTCTTCAGGTCCTGCCGGTCGTCGTGCCGCTCTTCCTTGTCCTTACGCAGATCGCGGGCGTCGGCGCGGCGGTCCTGCCGGTCCTTGTGGAGGTCGCGTTCGTCCGTGCGACGCTCCTTCAGGTCACCTTTGAGCTCGCCGCGCGTCTTCTGGAAGTTCTCGCGCGCGGCCTTGATCGCGTTGGGGTCGCCGGACTTGTAGGCGTCGCGGAGCTGCTGGCGGGCCCCCTGGAGATCCTTGCGATCCTGGTGGACGTCCTGCGTGTCCTTGGCGATGTCCTGCTTGTCGGTCCGGATATCCCGGTTGTCCTGGCGGATGTCCCGGCGATCCTGGCGGACGTCGCGATTGTCCTGGTGGAGGTCCTGCACGTCGTTCCGCACGGTCTGGGCCTGCGCGGGAAGCGCGGAGAACCCGGTCACGATCACGGTGACGCACGCGGCGCCTACCGTCCAGCCGATCAATGTCCTCATGGCCTTCTCCTTTTTGCACGCGGACGTATGAGTTCGACCTACGTCCACTCGGAGGTTGCAATGGGACTGCCAGCGGCCAAGCCGCTGAAATATCAGGTGAGTTCGAATCTGAAGCCCCGCGGGGCTGACGGGTGACGTCAGGCCGGCCGCACTTTTGCGGCACCGGTCCCCGGGGGCTCGGCTAGGCGGAGTGGCGCGTGTAGAGGCGGCGGGCCGCGCGGAGGTGGGTCATGGCGGCGGCGCGGCGCCCGAGCGAGTCCTGCAGCAGGCCGAGATTGTAGTGCGCGTCGGCAAAGTCGGGATCCGCCGCCAGCGCGCGGTGGTACGACTCCACCGCGTCGGCGGCGCGGCCGCTCTCCTCGAGCAGCCCGGCCAGATTGAAGTGCGCGATCGCATCGTGCGGAGCGTGCCGAAGGGCCGCCCGATAGTGCGCTTCCGCGCGCCCGCGATCGCCGCCGTGATGGCAGAGACGCCCGAGGTTGACGTGCGCGTCCGCGATCGTGGGATCGAGCTCGATCGCCTGCGCGTAGGCGTGGCGCGCCTCGTCGGGAGAGGCCGCGTCGAGCTCGCAGCCGAGGTCGAACCATTCGGCGGCGGTGCGGGCCGGGCCTGGAGGCGCCGTCGGCGCGGCCGGGGCCGGCCGCGCGCGCGGGGGCGTCGCGGATGGGGAAACCGTCTGCGCGTCGAAGTTGAAGAGGAACTGGCCGGAGTCGGGCTGCCAGCGCGCGGTGCCGTCCCACGCGACGACGCGGCGGCCGTCGGCGTAGATCGTGAGACTCGAGAGCCCCCGGTCCTCGGGAAGCTGGCGCCGCAGCGACGCCACCATGCGGCGGATCCGGCGGGCCGGGACGCGGGCGTCGAGCAATCCGCGCGTGGTCTTGAGCAGCAGCACGTCCTGGAAAGACCACCGCAGGCGTCCCGCCGGCCCGCGGCCGGGGGCGAGCAGGGCGGCGCCCGCGCAGGCGCGAACGCGGGAATCCGATACGCCGAGGATCTTCGCCACCTCGTGGGTGGAGAAGTGCGTCATTTCCTCCCGGTCTGGGCCTTCCTGTCCTTGTCGGTGGCGGCCGCGCGCTTGGGCACGGCCTTCACGGGGGGCTTCTTGCCCATCGGGGCGGTCGCCGGCTCGTCGGCGCCCGCGCTGCGCTTGGCCAGACTCTGCTTGAGCGCATCCATCAGGTCGATCACCTGGGCGCGTTGGGCTTCGGGAGCCGCGGTGGTGATCTCCTTGCCCTCCACCTTGGAGTTCACCATCTCGAGCACGCGGGTGCGGTACTCGTCCTCGTACTGCTCGGGCTTGAACTCGTCGTGCGACAGCTCACCGATCAGCCGCTCGGCGAGCTCGAGCTCGCCCTCGCGGAGCTTGACCGACTTGCCCTTCTCGATCTCGCCGAAGGCGCGCACCTCGTCCGCGAAGTACATCGTGTGCAGCATGAGTCCGTCCTGGGAGGGCCGGATCAACACCAGGCTCTCCTTGCCGCGCATCACGAACTTGGCGAGCGCGACGCGGTCGCTCTTGGCCATCGCGTCGGTCAGGAGCCGGTACGGCTTCTCGCCGCCCTTGTCGGGACCGAGGTAGTAGGTCTTCTCGAAGTAGATCGGATCCACCGAGGCGAGCGGCACGAACTCGGTGATGTCGATGACCTTGGAGGCCTCGCCCTCCAGCGACTTGAGCTCCTCGTCGCTGAAGCGCACGTACTGCTCCTTCTGGAACTCGTAGCCCTTCACGAGCTGGCCCCGCTCCACCACCTCGTTGCACACCGGGCAGAAGGTCTGCTGCTTGATGCGGCTTCCACACTTGGCGTGCAACAGGTTGAAGCTGACGTTCCCGGAGGAGGCGGCGGTGTAGAGCTTGACCGGGATCGCGACAAGCCCGAATGAGATGGTGCCCGAGCCGATTGAATGCGGCGGCATGGCCGTAAGGCTTTGCACACTACCACGTGCCCCGCTATGCTCCAAGCTTCGATGGCGACCTCACGTCATGGTGGTGGGCCGGACGGGAAGGGGCGAGGGGTTGTGCGTGACTCGCTCGAGAGCGAGCGCCCGCCGCAGCTCGCGACCTACCGGAAGAAGCGCGATCCCGATCGCACGCCGGAGCCGTTCGGGGGCCGTCCCCCCTCCGGCGGGCGACTCTTCGTGGTGCAGAAGCACGCGGCGCGCCGGCTGCACTACGACCTGCGGCTCGAGATGGACGGGGTGCTGAAGAGCTGGGCCGTGCCGAAGGGCCCGTCGGTCCATCCGGAGGAGAAGCGGCTCGCCGTGCACGTGGAGGATCATCCGATCGAGTACGGCGACTTCGAGGGCGTGATCCCGCCCGGCAACTACGGCGCCGGCTCGGTCATCGTGTGGGATCAAGGCTGGTACCGCTCCGCGAAGCCGGAGGATCCACTCGACCAGCTCGCCCGCGGCCGGGTCGAGGTGGAGATCTTCGGCCACAAGATGCGCGGCCGCTGGACGCTCGCCCGGATGTCCGGCAAGGATCGCGACTGGCTGCTGCTGAAGAAGGCGGACGGCGCCGCGCAGCCGCCCGAGACCGCGGAGCTGACCGAGCGATATCCGCAATCGGTGATCTCCGGCCTCACCGTGGAGGAGATCGCCGACGTGCCCGGCCGCCTCGCCGCGATCCGCGCGCGGCTCGACGCGCTCGGGGCCCCGCGAGGTGAGGTGGACGCGTCCGCGCAGCCGTTCACGCTGGCCACGCTCGCCGAGCGACCCTTCTCCGATCCGGACTGGCTCTACGAGATCAAGTACGACGGCGTGCGGGTGCTCGCCTCCCGCGCGGGCGACCGCGTCACGCTCTACGGCCGCAGCGGACAGGACACGACGTCCCGCTACCCGGAGGTCGTGCACGCGCTGCAGGCCCTGCCGGTGGATCGCTTCGTGATCGACGGCGAGATCGTCGCGCTGGACGACGCGGGCCGGCCGAGCTTCCAGCGGTTGCAGCCGCGCATGGCGTTGACCGACCCGCGCGAGGCCGCGCGCATGGCCGCGCAGCGTCCCGCGGTGGGCATTTTCTTCGACTGCCTGGCGCTGGAGGACCGCGACCTCCGGCGCCTGCCCCTCGTCGACCGCAAGGAGTGCCTGGGGCTCCTGGTGCCCCGACTCGGCCCCGCGCGCTACAGCGATCACATCGCCGGGGAGGGCCGCGCGTTCTTCGAGGCCGCCTCCGAGCAGCGCCTCGAGGGCATCGTGGCCAAGAAGGCGCGGAGCACCTACACCGGCCGGCGCTCGGGCGACTGGATCAAGATCAAGTGCCAGCGGCGGCAGGAGTTCGTCGTCGGTGGCTACACCGATCCGCAGGGCTCGCGCGGCTATTTCGGCGCGCTCGATATCGGCCTCTACGACGGTCCGGCCTCCGCCCCGCGCCTGGTCTACGTCTCGAAGGTGGGCACCGGCTTCGACCAGGAGAAGCTCCGGGCGATCTGGGAGCGGCTGCGTCCGCTGGCCCGCGAACAGGCGCCCTTCGAGGCCGGCGCGATCCCGAGCGGCCGTGGGCACCACTGGGTCGAGCCGCGCCTGGTCTGCGAGGTACGTTTCTCGGACTGGACCGAGGACGGGGGCATTCGCCATCCCACGTTCATCGGAATTCGCACGGACAAGAAGCCGCTGGATTGCCGGCGCGAGGAGCCGGACGTGGTGCCACCGGAGCTGCCTGATCGAAGTGGGGGGGAGCGGGCGCCGCTCCTCCCCCACGCCCCCCCACCGCTCTCGGCCAGTTCGCGCGAGACCAGGATCACGAATGCGGCGAAGATCTTCTGGCCGGGCGAGGGCTACACCAAGGGCGACCTGATCGCCTACTACGAGCGCGTGGCCCCGCTGATGCTGCCGCACCTCCGGGACCGGCCGCTCGTGCTCACGCGATTCCCGGACGGCATCACCGGCAAGTCCTTCTACCAGAAGGACGCGCCGGACTTCGCGCCGCGGTGGGTGCGCACCGAACGGATCTACTCGCGGGACACCGAGCGGGACATCGCGTACCTCGTGGTGGACGACGCGGAGATGTTGCGCTACGTCGCCAACAGCGGGGCGATCCCGCTACACCTGTGGGCCTCGCGGATCCCGTCGCTCGAGCGCCCGGACTGGGTCGTGCTCGATCTCGATCCGAAGGGTGCGCCGTTCACCGACGTCGTGAAGGTGGCGCTGGCGCTCCGGCGCATCCTGGACGGGCTCGAGCTGCCGAGCTACGTGAAGACGTCGGGGGCCACCGGACTCCACATCCTGCTGCCGCTGGGGGCCCGCTACACCTACGAGCAAGCGCGGACCTTCGCGCGCCTGCTCGCCATGCTGGGCGTGGAGGCCCTCCCCGAGATCTCCACGGTGGCGCGGCCGCTCCGGGCCCGCGGCGGTAAGGTCTACATCGACTTCGGCCAGAACGGGCACGGCCAGACGATCGTGGCGCCCTATTCGCTGCGGCCGCTGCCCGGCGCGCCCGCGTCCTGCCCGCTCGAATGGCGCGAGGTGACGCCGCGCCTCGACCCGGCACACTTCAACCTCCAGACCATCGCCGCGCGATTCGAGAAGATGGCCGACCCTCTGCGCCCGGTGCTGGGCGATGGCGTCGACATCGCGGCCGCGCTGGAGCGCATCCAGTCGCGGCTTTCGGCTCCCGCGCCCGGCGACGCTACCGGTTCAGGATCGCGTGGAGCTGCCGGGCGAACGCGGGGCCGGTCCCGGCCTCCTCGTGCTTGAAGTAGACGAACGTGTCGCGCCAGTGGGCGCTCATCCGCTCGACGGTCCGGGCCCACTCGGCCAGATCCGTCTCCGCGTAGCCCTGGTCCCGCAGGCGCAGATAGCCCCAGTCGGCGGTGGCCTCGATGGGCGTCGTCGTCTCCTCGGTGTCGGCGACGCAGAGCGCGCCGTTGGCGACCCGCAGCCGCGCGTACACGTCCTCCGCGAGCCAGCTCTCGTGGCGGAACTCGAAGGCGCAGCGCAGGCCCGCCGGGAGCTGGTCGAGCAGCCCGCCCAGCCGGGCCAGGTCCTTCTTGAAGTTGGGCGGCAGCTGGAAGAGCACGGTGCCGAGCTTCGATCCGAGGCCCGACGCGGTGTCGAGGAAATAGCGGAGCGGATCCTCGATCTCGCGCAGCCGCGCGAAGTGGGTGATGCGCTGGGGCGCCTTCAGCGTGAAGGAGAAGTCCGGCGGAGTCTCCGCCACCCAGCCCGCGATGGTCTTGGCGTTGGGCATCCGGTAGAAGGTGTAGTTGATCTCGACGGTGGAGAAGCGCTCCGCGTAGTAGGGCAGCATCTTGCCGGTCGGGAACTTCTCCGGGTAGAAGGTGCCTCGCCACTCGGGGTAGTTGTAGCCGGAGGTGCCGATGCGGATCATGAGCCGTCCGGGCCCATGATACCGGAGGCCAGACGGTGGAGCGCGATCCCGCAGGCCGTCGTCACGTTGAGCGAGTCCACGCCCGACGCCATGCCGATGCGCACCCGGAGATCCGCCGCGGCCAGCGTGTCCGGGTGGAGGCCCGAGCCCTCCGAGCCGAGGAGCACGCCGAGGCGTCGTGGTGTCTCTCGCCCGGTCACGGTCGCGATGTCCTCGGCCGGGCGGTCCGGCGTCAGCGCCACCACCGTGTAGCCGGCCTCGCGCATGGCGACGACCGCGGCCCGTATCTCGATCCGGGCGAACGGGGTCGTGAGCGTGGCGCCCATCGCGACGCGGATGGCCTTGCGATAAAGCGGGTCGGCGCACCCGGGCGAGAGCAGCACGCCCGCCGCGCCGAAGGCCGCCGCGGTCCGGAAGACGGCGCCCACGTTGTCGGGATCGGCCAGCTCCTCGAGGCCCAGCAGGAGGCGCGGCCCCGCGGGGGCGATGATCTCGGCGGGTTCGGCGGCGCCGCCTCGCTCCCCCAGGGCCAGGCAGCCGCGGTGGAACTTGAAGCCCACGATGGTCTGGATCAGGGCCGGGGAGGCCATCAAGACGGGCGTGGCCGGTCGCGCGCGCAGGGCGTCGTCCAGGTCCGCGTGCGCCCGGGGGGTGAGCAACACCGAGCGCACCGGGTAGCGCGAGGAAAGGAGCCGGCGGACCACGTGACGCCCCTCGCAGAGAAAGGTGTCACCGGCCGCCACCGCGCCGCCCGACTTCACCGCGCGATAGGCCGCGACGCGTGGATCGTCCACGTCCTCGATCAGCACCGCCGCATGCTGGCACGCGGTCCTGATCTTGACAACCGTCAGACGTCGATGGTTGCCGGAGGGGTCGGCGGGAAGGCGCTAGTGCAGCGGGTCGTGATACGTCGCGATGCTGGCCACCCACTCGGGCAGCGGCAGATCGGAAGGGCGCGGCACGTCGAAGCGTACGCGGCTCAGCGCGAACGCGGGCAGCGCCACGTGCTCCATGCACCGCAGGCAGTAGAAGTCGAACTCGAGCTGGGCGCGCCGGCCCTGGAACTCGAGCGGCTGCTTGCACACGCCGTGATAGAGCTCGCCGTCCGGGCTCGCGTAGACGGTGGCGAGCGGAGATTTGGCGATCTCGGCGGCGAGGAGCGAGTCCGGGTGGCGCCGGCTGATACCGGTGCTACCCTTGGGCCGGCCCCGGCGGCGACGAACCTCGGGGGGATGCGGCTCGGTGATGTGCTGTCTGGCTGCGGCGTCGCGGGGGCCGTGTACGCGATCTCGATTTCTCATGCAAGGCCCTGGGAGCAAGAGGCGTTCCACAGTTGACACTGGAACAAAGTTCCACGTTATCTGGTAGTTATATGTCGCATGGCGCGGTTCGGGCGGCTCGAACCACTACAAAATTTGGCCTCCAGCCGCCAGAGGTTGTCAATCCACGAACAGGGGGTGCCCATCGGGCACCACACCCGGAGGTGCCCCGATGCTCGGTATCGTCGCGACGATCAAGGTGAAGCCTGGAATGGAGCCGCAGTTCGAGGCCGTGGCCAAGGAGCTGGTGGCCAAGGTCAACGCCAACGAGCCGGGCTGCCGGCTGTACGCGCTCCATCGCGGGGAGGCACCGCAGACCTACGTGTTCATGGAGCGCTACGCCGACCAGGCGGCGGTGGACGCCCATCGCGGGACCGACTACTTCAAGGCGCTCGGGCGGAAGATGGGCGAGTTCATGGACGGCCGCCCGGAGGTGCTGCGGCTGAAAGAGGTCGAGTAGCGCTCAGCCTCCGGCGAGCTTCACGGTGTAGCCCAGCGCGCGCAGCCGCTCGGCCAGTCGCTCGCGGTGATCGCCCTGGACCTCGACCACGCCGTCCTTGACGGTGCCGCCGGCTCCGCAGAGCCGCTTCAGCTCGGAGAGGCGCGCTTCGAGTGCGCGCCCTCGCTCCGGTAGCCCGTGGATGACGGTGACCGTCTTGCCGTTGCGGCCGCCGCGATCGCGGAACAGCCGGACGACGCCATCGCGCGGAATGGTCTGGGCCACCGCGGTAATCTAGCAGAATCGGTCCGCCCGAATCGGTGTAGGCTCGGGAGCAGTCGCAACCGCCGCCTCGTCCGCGGGCCGGCCCGTGTTGCCGGATGGGAGGAGCCTCGTGAAGATCACCGACCTCACCCTCACGCTGTTCGCCTGGGAGAACATCCCCGCCACCACGTACGGCCGGCACACCGGCAAGTTCGGCGGCAAGAGCCAGCTCGGATTGCTGACCTTGCGCACCGACGAGGGCGCTGAGGGTCACGCGTTCCTGGGCTCGGCGAGCCGCGGCGCCCAGTACGACGCGGAGTCGCTGATCGGCGCCCTCAAGCCGCTCGTGATGGACCAGGATCCGCTGGAGCGCGAGCGGCTCTACCAGGCGCTGCTCTCCCGCAGCCGCCAGACCACGTGGCGCGCCATCGGGGCGGTGGACGTGGCGCTCTGGGATCTCGCCGGCAAGCTGGCGGGCCTGCCGATCCACCGGCTGCTCGGCACCTATCGCGAACGGCTGCCCGCCTACGCGAGCTCCGCGGTGCTGCCGACCAAGCAGGCCTACGCGGAGGAGGCGGCTCGCTTCAAGGCTTCGGGCTGGACCGCGTACAAGATCCATCCGCCCACCGATCCGCGTCTCGACATCGAGATCTGCGAGGCGGTGCGCGGCGTGGTGGGCGACGCGTTCACCCTCATGCTCGATTCCACCTGGGCCTACGACTACCCGGCCGCGATCCGGGTCGGGCGCGCCATCGAGCGGCTCGGCTACTACTGGTACGAGGATCCGCTGGCCGACGACGACCTCTACAACTACGTGAAGCTCAAGCAGCATCTCTCGATCCCGATCCTGGCCACCGAGTACGCCCCGGGCGGCTTCACCGCGTACGCCCCGTGGCTGGTGGCCCGCGCCACCGACTTCCTGCGCGGCGACGTGGCGGTGAAGGGGGGCATCTCGGCCCTGGTGAAGACGGCCCACCTGGCCGAGGGCTTCCACATGAACTTCGAGATCCACCACGGGGGCAACTCGCTCAACAACGTGGCGAACCTCCACGTCGCGATGGCGATCCGGAACTGCGAGTTCTTCGAGGTGCTGCTGCCCGCGGAGGCCCAGAAGTACGGTCTGGTACAGGACATCGAGGTGGACTCGCACGGCATGGTGCGCGCGCCGACCGCGCCCGGCCTGGGCGCCCAGATCGACTTCGACCTGATCGAGCGGAAGAAGGTGGCGGTGCTGCGCTAGCCGCGCGCACGGCCCGGCTCCGCGGAGAGCCCGGCCACCACCGCGGTGAGCGCGCTCGCCGCGCGGCGGAGCGCGGCGGGCTCGAGCGTCTCGAACGCGTCGCCGCTCGTGTGGTAGGTGCGAAAGGGCGGCGGGCGGTGGATCAGGCTCCGGAACGTGGAGCGCACCGGGCTCAGCACGAAGCGGCGCAGCGCGTCCGCGTGGGCCACCGGCACCATCGTGAAGCCGTAGGCGGGAACGCCGACCGCCGCGAAGGCTCGGTGGTCGCTGCCGAACACCGGGATTCGCCCGACCACGTGGTGGCCCGAGTCGCGGGCGAGCCCTGCCGATTCGAGCGCGGCGCTGATGCGGGCAAGAAACGCTGAGGGCTCGCCCGCGTCCCACAGCGCGACCGCGTCGCCGATCCCGCACAGCTCGAGGCTCAGCACTCCCGCGACCGCGTCGAGCGGCGTCTCCTCAACGTAGACACGCGCGCCCAGGTAGTCGATCTCCTCCGCGGCGGTGAAGAGCAGGCGCACGCGCCAGCCGGGCGGGATGCGGGGCGGCAGGCGGGGGATCAGGTGGAGCAGGATGCCCACCGCGGCCGCGTTGTCGTTGGCGCCCGGGCTGCCCGCGACCGCGTCGTGGTGGGCGCACAGCACGAGCACGCGCTCCCCCAGCCCCAGCTCGACCGCGTACGTCTCTCCGCGGCCCTCCCGCCGCTCGAAGGGATGGCGCGAGAAGGCGATCCCGCGATGCTGGAAGTAGCGGGGAAGCGCCGTCTCACGAGCCGCGTTGTCGCGGCCGGTCAGCAGGCGGGCGAGCGCGAGTGGCTCGTCGTCGCCCGCGAGCACCTGATCCAGAGGCACCGGCGGTGCCACCGGTCCGCCGGGGCGGCGGGTGGCGAGCCGCCCCAGCGTCCGCAGCAGCAGCCGGCGCAGCGCGAGGGCCGCGCTCAGTTGAAGACGACGACGCCGCGGGCCACCTGGCCGGTTCTGAGCGCGGTGAAGCCCTCGTTGATCTGGTCGAGGGTGTAGGTCCGGCTCACCAGCTCGTCGATCTTGAGTCGCCCGTCGAGGTAGAGGTCCACCAGCTTCGGGAAGTCGATGTCGGGGCGCACCGAGCCGTACATCGTGCCCTTGATGGCCTTCTCCTGCAGCGCCATGTTGTAGGGCGTGATCGGAGCCCGTACGTTCAGGGCGGCCATGCCTACGATCACCGCGAGGCCACCGGGCCGGATCGCGTCCACGATCTGGAGCGTGGTGGCCTCGCCGCCGATGGCGTCGAAGGCGTAGTCTACCCCGCGGCCCTGGGTGAGCTCGCGGGCGCGGTCCACCACGTTCTCGGACTTGGCGTTGATGGTGTGGGTGGCGCCGAAGTCCTTCGCGTAGGTGAGCTTGCTGTCGAGCAGATCGGCGGCCGCGATGATGCCGGCCCCGGCCAGCCTTGCGCCCTGGACGACGTTGAGCCCCACGCCGCCGCAGCCGATGACGAGGACCGAGGCGCCCGCCTCGACCTCCGCACACCGGGTCACCGCGCCGACCCCGGTGGGCACGCAGCAGCCCATCAGAGCTGCCTGCGGCCACGGCATCTCCTTGCGGATCGGCACCAGCATCTCGGCCGGACACACCACCTTCTCCGAGAAGGTGCCAATACGCGCCATCTGGTAGATGTCCTGCCCGTCACGCTTGAGCCGATAGGTGCCGTCGAGCATCCCCCAGCGGGGCGAGGTGTGCCCGTCGCACAGGATGGAGCGGCCGATCGAGCAGTAGAGGCAGCGGCCGCAGTGAGGCCGGAACGAGAAGATGACGTGATCGCCCGGCTTCACGGTGGTCACGCCGGCGCCGACCTCTTCCACGATGCCGGCCGCCTCGTGGCCCAGCACCATGGGGAGCGGCGGCGTCCAGTCCCCGTTCATGATGTGCCAGTCGCTATGGCAGATGCCGGCGGCCTTGACCTTGACCCGGGCTTCACCGGCCCGCGGGCCTTCCTGGACGAGATCGACCACCTCGAGAGGAGTGTTGGCTTTGTAGAGGACGGCGGCTTTCACGGCGCTCTCCTTGCTACCCCTCTCCCGTCGGGGGCGAGGGCAGGCCCTGCGTTCACGCGGGAACGGCGGTCACTTCCACCTTCACCTCGGTCGCCACCGCGACCGTGCGATAGAGCGGTCAACGCTCGCGCCACGTCTCGACGAGCGCCTCCGCGCGGGCCTGGTCCACGCCGCGCAGCTCGAACCTCACGTTGATGGCCTGGAAGCGGTTGGGCGCCGCGTTGCTGCGCACCCCCTCGATCACCACCTCCATGCCGGCGAGCGGCACGCCGGTGTCGTGCGCGTGCTTCTCGATCAGGGTGACCCCGCACGAGGAGATGCCGGCGAGGAAGGCCTCGCCGTTGGTTATGGCCTCGTTCGGCCCGGAAGGCGAGTCGAGCACGAAGTGCTGCTGGCGGGCGTGATTGAGCGAGCGCCCGAGCACGCCGCTCGAGCCGGACCGCACCGTGTCGATCTTGACGCTGTCGGTCATGCGCTCCTCCCGGAGGGGATTGCGCGCCGATGATGCGGCGGGGCGGGGGCCCTGTCAAGCAAGGTATGATCGGGCGCCTATGGGATTGCCGGGAGCGGGCCTTCGCTGGTCGCACGTGTTCTTCCTGCTTTCCACGTGGGTGGTGGTCTCGTTCCTGTCCCTCACCGTGGTGGGGCTGGCCTGGACGACGAAGCTGAAGCCGCAGGCCCTCGCGGACTCGCGCGCCCAGCGCCAGGAGATCGTGCGCGTCCTTGCCCGCCTCGGCGACGCGCAGGTGCGCGACAAGCTCGACGCGCTCGGCCCGATGGCGGCCTATTTGGCCCAGAGCTGGGCCTCGCACGAGCCGCGGGCGCTCCAACGCGAGATCGACGCGATGCGCGCGATGCTGCAGATGCCCACCCTGTTCGTGGTGTCCCCCGACGGCCGGCCGCTCGCGTTCAGTCCGCTCACCTCGCCCGACGGCAGCTCCAACCTGGACCTGCGCTACCACGACCGCCCGCTGCTCCAGCAGGCGATCCAGACCCAGCAGCCCGCGGTCTCGGGCATTGTCTTCGGCCGGGCCACCCGCGATTTCATCGTCGGCGCGGCGGTCCCGATCCGCATGGACCAGCAGATCGTCGCCTACCTGCTCGGCAGCATCCGGCTGCAGGCCTCGATCGAGGCCATCGAGCAGGCCGCCGCCGGCCCTGGCGGCTGGCTGGTGATGATCGACGCCGACCGGCAGGCGATCTACCTGGATCCGAAGACGCGCCAGCTCACCCAGCAGGACTGGAAGCGCCACCCGATCGTCGAGGAGCTGGGCCGTCGCGAAGGGGACGGCATCGTCGGCATGGACGAGGACGAGTGGCTGGTGACCCAGGCGGTCATGCCCACGCTGCACGTCAATCTGATCTACGCGGCATCGGTCCGCCACATCCTCGAAGGCCAGCGCGCGGTGCTCTTGACGCTGGTCGCTACCCTCCTGGCCTCGGTCGGGATGAGCCTGGCCGTCAGTACCGTGGTTGCCATGCGGTTCGTCCGCGAGCAGCAGGCCGCGGCGGCCGGTAAAACCGTCGAGGTGGCACGGAGTTAGCGCGATGGCCGGGTCGTCCGTTTCACGACCGGTCCCCTCCGGGGTCTCAATGGGCAGGGTGATGGCAGAGGATGCGTTCGAGGCGGTGGTGGCGGCTCACCACGCGGAGATACGGCGCTACCTGCTGCGGATCACGGCCCGCGCGAGCGACGCCGACGATCTCTCGCAGGAGACGTTTCTGCGCGCGTTCCGGGCCTACCGCGCACTGCCACCCGGCGCGAACGTGCGCGCGTGGCTGTTCACGATCGCGACGAACCTCGGGCGAAACCACTTCCGAGGCCTGTCGCGGAGGCGACGGGCGTACGCCGAGGTGGCCCAGCATGCGCCGGCGGGTGCCTCGGAGCGGGCCGATGGGCAGCTGCTGGCGGACGAGGCGCGGAAGCGAATGGAACGGGTGATCGGTGCGCTGCCGGAGAAGCAGCGTATGGCCTTCATCATGCGGAAGATGCACGAGCTGGAATACACGGAGATCGGGGCGAGCCTGCGTTGCTCGGAGGAGAGCGCGCGCGCCCACGTCTTCCAGGCCCTCCGGAAGATCCGGCGAGGCCTCGAGGGGCACTTATGAGGACACCACGCTCCGTCTGCGACGAGATCGAGCCCGACCTGCTGGCGGTCGCCATCGGCGAAGCGAGCGCGCGCGCCGTCGAGCGCGTGGACGGGCACGTGGCGACCTGCCGCTCGTGTCGGGAGGAGCTCGGGCACTACCGGGTCGTGGACGGGATGGTGGGCGACCTGCGGGCGGCTCCGCTCACCGGGGAAGATGGAACGCTGGCGCGGGCGGAGCTCGTGTCGCGGCTGGCCGATCTGCGCTCCCGCATGGTCGGGTACGGGATCTTCCCGTCGCCGCTCGGCCCGGTGCTCATCGCCCGCTCCGAGCACGGCGTGGCCCTCGTGCAGTACCTCCACAAGGCGGGTGCGATCCCCGGCCACGTCCGACGCCTGCTCGGTGAGGACGCGGTGGAGGATCGCGCCGCGACCGAGACGCTGAGCGCGGAGCTTGTCGAGTATCTCGAAGGTCGTCGCGCTCGGCTCGACTGGCCGCTCGACTCGGGCCGGATGCGGAGCGAGTTCCAGCGGCGAGTGCTCGAAGCCACCGCGGCGCTGCCCTACGGGGCGGTCGCGTCGTACGCGGGGATCGCCGCGCGCATCGGTGCCCCCTCCGCGGTGCGGTCGGTGGCGCAGGCGCTGCGCTGGAACCCGCTGCCGATCGTCATCCCCTGCCATCGGGTGATCGGCAGCACCGGCGCGCTCACCGGGTACGCGGGCAAGCACGTCGAGCTCAAGCAGCGGCTGCTCGCGGTGGAGGGCGTGAGGACGGTCGCCGCGCATCACGACTTCAAGGTGCGCCGCGAGGCGATGTACACCCTGATGGATGGTGAGCGCGAATACTGTGTGCCCACCTGCGGCTCGCTCTCTTCCCAGCCCCTGTCGGTGCTCACGCTCTTCGGCACGCGCGAGCGGGCGGAGGCCGCCGGCTTCTCGCCCTGCACGAGCTGCCGGCCCGATCTGCATCCGCTGCCCGCGTAGCGCCGCCGCTCCTCCCGCGTACGCGGCCTCGCTGTCGTTTCACATCGGTCCGTCCATGGGGTCTCAATCCGTGAACGAGCGAACGACGGGCCGAGGAGGAGAGGATGAACGTGCAACCGGAGATCACGATGTTGGCGGCGATGCTGCCGTTCCTGGCCATCGGGGCGCTGGTGTGGGTCACGGACCGGCGGGCCCGGCGCCGCGACACCGGGGTGGCGCGGCAGATCGCGCTCACCGATGCGATCCATCGTGAGCTGGGTGCGGCGGCGGCGCCCGACGTGCGAGTCGGAGGGTCGGGAGAGTGGGTCGTGTCGGTGCGGCTTCCGCTTCACCACGAGCGGCTGGTGGGGACGGTCACGCGGATCACCCAGGATGTCTTCCGACGGCTCGACCGGCAGGATCCGCCGCGGGTGCGAATCGTCCTCCTGCCCCAGGAGCCCCGGCCGGTGCGGCCGGGGATGGTGGCCGGATCCACCCGCACCGCCGGACGGCTCAGCCGGGCGGCGTGAAGGGAGGCGCGCGCACGATGGACTTTGGAGTCTACGTCACCGAGAAGATGGCGGCGCTCCGTCTTGCCGATCTGCGGGCGGAGAGCGAGCGGATCGGACGCCTGCGCGCGGCCCGGCCGGCTCGGCGCGGGGTGTGGTCCGGGCTCGGCGTGCTCCTGATTCGCCTCGGCCGTTGGCTGGCCCAGGACGGACCGGCGGGCCCGAATGCAGGGGTGCGGGTGGCGCGCTGAGGTAGTATGCTTGCCGCAGGCCAGAGGGGGGCCGGGCCATGGCGGCGATGACCTACGATCGGCGGGAGCAGGACCTCGGCAACATCCTGCTGCTGGAGCACGTGAACGTGCGCATTCCGGACCAGCAGGCGGGCACGCTCTTCTACATCGCGGGACTCGGGCTGACGCGCGATCCCTATCTGATGGTGAGCGTGGAGAACATGTGGGCCAACGCCGGGCAGACCCAGTTCCACCTGCCCACCGCGAAGCCCCAGGTCGTGCAGGGCCACGTCGAGCTGGTGGTTCCCGATCTCGACGCGTTGACTCGGCGACTGGCCTCGGTGCGCGAGGCCCTGGCGGGTACCGCCTTCACGTACGAGATGCGCGACAAGCACGTCGCGGTCACGTGTCCGTGGGGCAACCAGTTCCGCTGCGTGGGCCCCGGTCCGGAGTGGGGCGAGACGACGCTCGGGATCGGCCGGGTCGAGGTGCCGGTCGGCCGCGGGGCGGCCGCGGGCATCGCGCGCTTCTACCAGCAGGCGCTGCACGCCACCGCCACCGTGAGCCGGGGCGACGCGGGCGCGGCCGCTCACGTGAGCATGGGCCACCACCAGGAGCTCGTGTTCCGGGAGACCGACGCGCCGATCGCCCCCTACGACGGCCACCACATCGCGATCTACATCGCGGACTTCTCCGGGCCGCACGACTGGCTCGTGAAGCACAACCTCGTCACCGAAGAGAGCAATCCGTATCAGTACCGGTTCCAGGTGATCGTGGACCCGGACAGCGGCAAGCAGCTGTCCGAGCTGGAGCACGAGGTCCGCTGCGCGACCCATCCCATGTACATGCGCCCGCTGGTCAACCGCAACGCGGCCCAGCGCCAGGCCACCTACGTGCGCGGCCGCGACGCCTTCGTGCCCGGACTCCTCTAGCCGGAGGGACGACGACGATGCTCACCGACCGTTACGTCAAGAGTGTGCTCACCGTGATCGCAGTGGCCCTCATGGCGATCGCCGCCAACCTGTGGCTCGCGCAGCTCCGTCCCACCGTCGCGGTGGCCGAGACGCCGGCGAAGTACGAGATCAGCATCCCGAAGACGTGGGGCAAGCTGGTGGGCTTCTCGAACAACAATCTGCTGCTCGAGAGCAGCGACGGCATGCTGCGCATCGTGGACGTTGAAGGCCGTGAGCCGGAGTATCCCAAGATCAAGACCCAGATCCGTTGGCGGTAGGCTTCGGCCCGCCGAGAGCCACCGGCTGATCACGGCGCGCATCCCCCGTCGGGGATGAAGGGGATGCGCCCCCGCTCCATTCTGTCCTCCGGTGCTGCGCTGCTGGTGCTGGTGTGCCTGCTCGCGACGATCCCCGCCTGGGCCGATTTCGAGGACGGCCGGCGCGCCTACGACAAGGCCGACTACGCCACGGCCTACCGCGAGTGGCGGCCGCTCGCCGACGGCGGGAACTCCGCCGCGCAGTTCCTCGTGGGCTTCATGCACGAGCGTGGGCAAGGCGTGCCCTCGGATGCCACCGAGGCGATCGCCTGGTACCGGCGCGCCGCGCAGCAGGGCGACGTGCACGCGCAGTTCCGTCTGGGCTTTCTCTACGCCTATGGCCGGGGTGTCGCGCGCGATGATCGGCAGGCCGCGATGTGGTACGAGCGCGCGGCCTCGCAGGGCAATCGGGCCGCGCAGGTCGCGCTCGATCAGATGCGCCGCGAGGGGCGGCTCGCTGCGCTGACCGCGGCCCCACCGGCCGCCGAGCGGGCACCCGAACCCGCTCCGAGCCCGCGCCCGGCGGCCGTCGTGGCGCCGCCCCCGTCGCCGGCACCCGCCCCGACGGAGCGATCCGAAGCGCCGCCGCCTCCCGTAGCCTCGCCGGAGCCCGTTGCCAAAGCTCCGGCGCCCGCGGCTCCGGCGCCTGAACCCGAGCCCGTGAAAGCGCCGCCCGTACCCGTCACGACTGCGCCGGACCTCGACACGGGCCAGCGGGTTGCGGCTGCGCCGGAGGCGGACACCAGCAAGTCGGTTGCAGCGGTACCAGAGGTGAAGCCCAGCGAGCCCGTCACGAAGTCGCCAGAGTCCGCGAGCGACGCGTCCCCGGTCGCCGAGATCGCGCCGGTAGCTCCGGTCGCCCCGCCGACCGCTGCGGTCGTCCCACCAGAAGCTGCCGTCGCCCCGCCGGTCACTGCCGTCGCCCCGCCGGTCACTCCTGACAGCTCCCGCGAGAGTGTAGCGAGTGATGCTGCCGACCGCGCCCGCGCTCCGGAGGAGCCGGCGAGGCCGCCCGAGCCGGTAGGGCAAGCGGCCCCGCCGGTCGCCGAGCCGCCGCCGGCCATTGCCAAGGCGCCCGAGCCCACGAGCACCTTCGGGGCGAGTGGTAGTTCGCCGCCGGCCGGTACGGGCGGCGCTCCCGTCGTTCCGCCCGAGGTCCGCGTCGACCCGCGCGAATTGCCGAGCGCGCCGGCCGAGAGCGTCGGCAACGCGGCCCGCGAGGTCCCGCCGCTGCGACGCGCGGCCGAGCGCGGCTCCGCGGGGGCCCAGTATCAGCTCGCCCTTCGCTACGCCAACGGGGAGGGCGTGCCCCAGGACGCCGAGGAGGCGGTTCGGTGGTATCGGCGCGCCGCCGAGCAGGGGCTGGCGCCCGCGCAGTATCAGCTCGGCCTCCGCTACACCAACGGCGACGGAGTCACGAAGGATTTCGCGGAGGCGGTGAACTGGTATCGCCGCGCCGCCCAGCAGGGCGTGGCCTTCGCCCAGTTCAATCTAGGCGTGCGGTACGCCAACGGCCAGGGCGTGGAGCGCGATCCGGTGCTCGCCTACATGTGGTTCAGCCTGGCCGCCCAGGGGCTGCTCGGCCAGGAGGCGGACACCGCGCGTCAGGCGCGCGATACGATCAGGAACACGCTGTCTGACGACCAGGCGACCCGCGCCGATCGGATGGTGGCGACCTGGAAGCCGACGCCGGAGAAGCCCGGTGCTGCGGCGGCCCGTCCACGCGCCAACTGATCCTTCCGACGCGCCGCGCGGCTACGCCTCGAAGAGGATGTCCTGCGCGCCTTCCCAGCAGAGCAGCCGCCCCACCTCCGGAAGCCGGTCGCGGCCGTCCACGATCGTCAGGAAGTGGTTGCCCGCGAGCGGGCCCATCTTGCTCGCGAAGCGTGCGGGGCCGTACGGGAAGAGGATTTCGGTCTCGCTGATTCCCGCGGGATAGAACAGGATCGCGCCGGGCGCGGGCTCGCCGGTGGAGTTCTCGGGGGTGACGCCGAGATCGAAGTTGCCGAGCGGGATCCAGCCGGCCTCGCCGCTCCAGCGGGCCTGGATGATGCGCTCACGATACGGCAGGAGCGAGCGGAAGGCCGCGCACGTGCGCGGCGCGGCGGCCTCCTCCCAGCGCGCGGTGAACGCGAGCGACCCCAGGCGGATGCGGAGCGTCGCCGTCATCGTGGGCCGGATGCTACCGGGCACGTCCCCGGAGTGTCAACGCGTGATTGACAACCTCTCGAAAGCCGAGTATCCCGCGCCAGTGATCGGGACTTGCCTCGGGAGCGGTCCATCCGCTACCGTCTAGCTCCGACCTTTCACCGATGAAGGGAGACGCGTCATGGACGAACGCCGGCTTCTTTCCCGTCGCACCTTGCTCCGGACCATGGCGGCCGCGGGAGCCTTCACCGCGGCCGAGCTCAAGTGGTGGGAGGAGCCGCTGCTGCGGCCTCGGCGCGCGTGGGGCGCCGCGCCCGTCCGCTTCCAGTTCAGCGTGCCCGAGCCCAAGCGCAACGCGCTGGTCGACTCGCTGGTGCAGCGCTTCAACCAGACCCAGAAAGACTTCGAGGTGAAGGTTGAGTTCGTGCCGCAGGCTCAGGCCCGTCAGAAGCTGATCACTTCGGTGGCCGCGGGTAGCCCACCGGACTGCTGCCAGGTCTGGGACAACTGGGTGGGTGAGTTCGAGGGAATGGGGGCGCTCGAGGACCTGACCTCGAGGGCCAAGGACTGGAAGCACTATAAGGACGTGCTGCCACTCGCGTGGCAGACCGTCACCGTCAAGAACAAGATCGCGTCGTTCCCCTGGGTGGTCACCAACGACGCGCTCTACTACCGCACCGATCGCATGAAGGAGTACGGGATCGCGGCCCCGAAGGACGACTGGGGCTTCGACCAGTTCCTCGCCTTCACCAAGGCGTTCACGAAGACGGACAAGAACCAGTACGGCTTCGGCATGCGCGGGCAGGGGACCTGGGCGGTGCTCTACGCCACCGAGTTCATGTACGCCAACGGGGCTCAGGTGCTGAAGGACGGCAAGGTGGTCATCAATTCCCGAGAGGCCGCGGAGGCGCTCGACTGGTATCTCGACCTCTTCCGCAAGCACAAGGTCTGTCCCCCCTCGGTGCCCACCGACGGCTGGCGCGGGATCGTCGAGGGCTTCGGCCGCGGGATCACCAACACCTACATCCACAACTCGGGATCGGCGGAGGAGCAGAAGGGATTCGTGGGCGAGCAGAACTTCTCCACGGTGCCGTTGCCCGTCGGTCCCGCCAAGAAGCGCACGTCGTTCTACTTCTCCGAGACCCTGACCGCCTTCAGCAAGGGGAAGAATCGCGACGGCGCCTGGAGCTTCATGACCTGGCTGATGGAGGACGAGCCCAATCTCATGTACACGAAGGGGCTCGGGCTGCTGCCCTCCCGCAAGACACTGTTCGAGCGGCCCGAGTTCATGAAGGACCCCGCGTACCAGGGCTTCATCAAGTCCTTCCCGTTCTCGATCGTGAGCCCCTACCTGGCCTACGCGGGCTGGGGTGGCAAGATCGATTCCGAGGGCGTGCCGCTCTTCCAGCAGGCCCTGGTGGGCAAGCTCTCGTCGAAGGATTTCCTCGACAAGTTCGCCGAGGTCCTGACCAAGAATATGTCCTGAGCGCACGATGGCCCGCGAAGCCACCCTCGCCGCTCCGGTCGTGCGCCCGCTCCTCTCGCGACGCGCCCGGGAGCTCCTGACCGGCTATTGCTACCTGATCCCGGTCATCCTCGCGCTCGGCTGCACGGTACTGTTCCCGATCCTCAAGGCCATGCAGATGAGCCTCTACAACCACGTGTTGATCAAGCCCCAGGAATACGGCTACGTAGGCCTCGCCAACTACGCGCGCCTGCTCCACGACGAGGTCTTCTGGCTCAGCCTGTGGAACTCCTTCGTATGGGTGTTCGGCTCGGTGACGTTCCAGTTCCTCGGCGGGTTCGCGGCCGCGCTGCTGCTCCATCAGCCGTTCCGGGCGCGCGCGGTCGTCCGGACCCTCACGCTGCTGCCCTGGATCATTCCGGGGGTGGTGGTGGCGCTGATCTGGGAGTTCATCTACCAGCCCAACTACGGGCTGCTGAACGACATCCTGAGCCGGGCGGGCCTGATGACGGAGCGGATCGCGTGGCTGGCCAATCCGAGCCTCGCGATGCCCGCGGTGATCCTTGCCAACATCTGGCGCGGCGTGCCGTTCTTCGCCATCATGCTGCTCGCCGGGCTGCAGGCTATCCCGGGCGAGCTGTACGAGGCCGCGCGGATGGATGGCGCTTCCGTGCTCCAGCGTTTCCGCTTCGTCACGCTGCCGATGCTCAAGCCGATCATCGTGGTGGCCACCGCCACCCGCGTCGTGTGGACGTTCAACTACGCTGATCTCATCTTTGTCATGACCAGCGGCGGGCCCGCCAACGCCACCCAGATCACCTCGACGTACACGCTGCTCCAGGCCTACTCGAATCTCGACTTCGGCTATGCGGCGACCCTCTCGGTGACGCTCCTCTTGATCATGCTGGCGTTCACCGTGCTCTACCTGCGGCTCACCCGCGGGCTCGAGAGCGTGGCATGAGGCGGACGCCTGGGAGCGGTCTGATGGAGCGCGTGCTGGGGGGGCCCGTGCTCTGGATCGGACTCGTCGCGCTGTCGCTCTTCGCGGTCGCGCCGTTCGTGTGGGTACTGCTGGCCTCGTTCAAGACCCGGGTCGAGCTCTACGCTACCCCCATCGTCTACCTGCCCGCCACCCTGAGCCTGGCCAACTACGTCGAAGCGTGGACCTCGCGACTGACCCCGTTCAGCCGTTTCTTCGCCAATAGCCTGTGGGTCTCGTCGGTAACCATGGTGGTGACCACCCTGGTCTCCATCCTGGCCGGCTACGCGCTGGCCCGCTTCCGCTTTGCCGGTCGCCAGACCTTCTTGCTCGTCTTCCTGGCCACCCAGATGTTCCCGGCGGTGTTGCTCATCGCCCCGCTGCTGTCGCAATGGTACGCGCTCGGCCTGATCGACACCTACCAGGTGCTGATCTACTCCAACCTCTCCTTCACGGTGCCGTTCACGGTCTGGATGCTGGTGGGTTACTTCGAATCCATCCCCCGCGAGCTGGAGGAGAGCGCCATGCTCGACGGCTGCACGAACTTCGGCGCCCTCTGTCGCATCGTCCTGCCCCTGGCCGCTCCCGGGGTGGCCGCGACCGCGATCTTCGCCTTCGTGGCCTCGTGGAGCGAGCTCCTCTTCGCGATCACGTTCACGTCGCAGACCGAGATGCGTACGCTTTCGGCCGGGTTGCTGTTCATGGTGGGCCAGTACGAGATCCAGTGGGGGCAGCTCTCGGCTGGGGTCATCATCAGCACGGTCCCGGTGGCGATCCTCTTCACCTACCTCCAGCGCCACCTGATCCAGGGGCTGTCGGCGGGTGCGGTCAAGGGCTGAGGCCCGCCTCGCCTCAGCGGCGGCGCGCCTTCCGTGCGGGGGCTCGGCCCGCCCGCGCCGGCCGGCGCGGCTTCGCGCTCTTCCGCTCCGGCAGCACCGCCACCGCCTCGACCTCGATGAGCAGGTCCGGTCGGACGAACTGGGAGATCTCGATCAGGGTGCTGGCGGGTCGGCTCGCCCCGAAGTACTCCTTCCGGACCGTGTTGACCGCTTCACGGTGCGCCACGTTCTTGAGGTAGACGGTCACCTTGCAGACATCGGCGAAGGTCGCGCCGGCCGCGGCCAGGCAGCGCTTGATGTTCTCGTGGACCTGGCGGGTCTGGGCGACGATGTCGTTGCCGCCCACGGTGCGCCCGTGGTCGTCGCTGGCCACGCAGCCGGAGACGAAGACGAGCCGTCCGGCGCGGACCACGTGGACGAAGTGACTGATGGGCTCGGGCATGCCCGGCACCCAGATCTCTTCCCGGTGAGCGGTGGTGGCCATCGTCCTCTCCTCTCTCTCGACGAGGTGACGGAAGGGGTGGGGTCGCCCGGCGATTATTCTCCCGAGGGAGCGGGCGGTCAAGCCGTGTCCACTCCCGGTGAGCGGTCTGACATCGGATGTCAACCGGGGTGTCAACCGGCCGGCGCGGCGTGTTGCCAAGTGCGGATTTTCTCTACGTGCAGGGAGCGCTCCGCGGTGGTCCGACTCTTGCTGGTTTCAGCGTCATGATCATCAAGCTCGCGACGGCCTGGCTCGCCTCGATCCTCCTCCTGACGCTGACCGCAACCCCGCTCCATCCCCAGACGCTCGACCCGGCCTCCGCCGAGGCCCTGGCCGCGACGCTCAAGATGCTGGCCGATCCCGCGATGCGGGGCCAGGTGATCGCTACCAGCCCGGCGGCCTCCGAGATCGACCGCCAGGTGCAGGGTATGGCGGGCGCCCAGCTCGCCCCGGAGGTTTATGGGCTCGCGGCCGAGGTGTTCGCGGACCTGGTGCGGAATTCGGGCGGCGACCCGAAGCTCATGAGCGAGGCCCTCGATCGGGCCAAGTCGGATCCGGCCGGCTTCGCCGCGATGCTACGACCCGAGACCCTGGAGCGGCTTCGCGCGCTCTCGGTCAAGATCTCCGATTCCCAGCGCTGAGCCATGGATCAGATCAACCTCCTGAAGGGCCGTATGGCCGAGGCGCTGGTCGAAGGCATCTTCAAACGCGCGCACTACACCGTTGCGCGGGTGGGCCGGGAGAGCCAGATCTCGGCCCGCATGCGGACGGGCCAGGCCGAGTTCATGCCCGACTTCGTGGTATGGCGGGCGCTGGACGAGCCGAGCCTCGGTCACCACTCGTATCGGCTGCTCGCGATGGAGGTGAAGTACCGCGCCGATCTCGAGGGCTATCTCCGACGCGACTCGCTTTCGCGGTCGCCAGAGATCGCCCGGCAGTGGCCCGAGCTCTACGAGATCATCGTGACCGACCGGCCTGCGACGGGGCGTTCGTGCTTCCAGGCGGTGCACGTTTCGGCCCGGGCGGACGCTGGGTCTCCTGCCTCGCTCGATCTCCACCTGGTGGCCGGGCTCGACATCTACTGGAAGACGGTGGAGGAGTACGAAGATCTCGTCACCCGGGTCTTCCCGATCCTGGGCTCACGCCCCGAGCCTGCTGACGGCGGGCGCAAGCCGGAGGCCTGGATGCCGGGCCGCCGAGACGGCCATCGCCACCGACGGCCGCGGCCGGCCGCCCGCCACGGTTACCGCGCGTCGGCGACCAGCGAGCAGCGGCAGGGCGCCAGCGAGTAGCGCAGTCCCGACGTCTCGGTGACGCTCGTCACCTGCCAGCCCGCCAGCAGCGAGTACGCCAATCGGAAGTAGTGGTCGGTGCTCTCCATCCCCGCGCTCTGACCGTTGACCACGTAGTGAGCGCGGCAGGTCATGCCTCCGAGCAGGCTCGGCCCGCAGGAGAGCGTGGTCACGTGTACCACCGTTCGCGCGGCCAGTACCTGCTGGTCGGCCGCCTTCATGACGCGCGCCATCCGGCGCACCTGCCGATGCTTGACGTGGGCCTCGATGGCCTCGCGAGCGCCGTCGAGGGTGACGCAGGAGCGCGCGAAGCGCGCCGCGTGAAAGCCCACGAAGCCGACCAGCGAGAGGACCAGGACGATGAGCAGACCGCGAACGACCGTGCGTGTCTTAGCCAAGCAGGGCCTCCTGGAGCGCGAGCCCGGTAAACGGATCGACCAGTGACTGGCTCTCACGCTTGAAGGGAATCCACGTCAGACGCGGGGCCTCGAAGATCGGCTCGGCCACCGCGGCCGCCTTCACCGCCTCCGGGGTCCGGCGCTCTCCCGCCGCGGTGAAGCGCGCCAGCAGCGTCGCGTCCGCGGCATCGTAGAAGCAGCCACGAAGCGTCGGGCACTCGCCGGCCCACGGCGTATAGGCCGGTGTCTTGGTCGACAGCCGAAGTCCCAGATCGTGCAGGACCTTGAGACGCCGGTAGCGGAATGCGGGCTCCCAGACGTGGGACCCGGCGCCCGCCGACGAGGCGAGCTGCCAGAATGGCAGGTACAGCGGAGCGCCCGAGGTGCCCGTGGTCTGATCGGCCGTGCTCGGGGTGGCGATCTCGTGCGGGATCTCGGCCATCTCGGCGCCGTGAATCTGCCACGTCCGCTGACACGAGGTGCAGCAGAAGATCACGTCGTCGGGCTCGACCGGTAGATCCCACCCGCAGTTGGGGCAGACGAGCGGGCGAAAGCCCACCGTGAGCGGGGCGTCGCTCGCGGTCCGGCCGAGTGCCTCGTAGAGGGCGAGCGGGGCGCGGGGCTGGATCACGCTCTCGGCCACGCCGTCCACGATGGTGAGCCACTCCTGACCGCCCTGCGAGAGCTCGACGACCCAGAACGGGAAGTAGATCACCGAGAGGATGCGTCCGAGCACCTGGCGATAGACGACGTGCTCGAAACCGGGCGCGGCGAGCCCCTGCGTCATCGCCGCGTCCTGGCTCACCTGTACCGCGACGACCTTACCGAGCGCGGCCAGCGCGTCGCGCTGGAACAGCGAGATCCGGAGCGCCTGGGTGCGCACGCCCAGGGAGAAGGCACCGAGGCCCGGGAGGTCGGCGGCCGGGAACGTCTTCTCCACGTAGCGGTCGAGAAACTGTACCGACCGCTCGGCGCTCGGCGCGGGCGCGGCGCGTGGGACGGTCAGCACCGCCTGCTCGAGCGTACGCGGGGGCGGCCGATTCTCTCCGAGCAGATCGCGCACCACGTTGCCGGCGCGCTTGCCGAGGAGCACGTCGGCGCTCCAGCTCAGCATCGAGCCGACCGGGAGATCGAGCTCGGCCGGATCGGACCCACCCGCGCCACCGAGGGAGAACACGCCCGGCTCGGGAGCGGGCCGGGGCGGGGCGTCCTGCCACTGGAAGTCGTGGCCGGTCAGCCGGTAGAAGGGAACGAAGTAGAGTTCGGTCCGCGCCACCCGGGCCTCGATCCGCCCGGTGCGGGCGGCCGCGCCGGCCACCTCCGCCTTGACCTTCGGTGCCACCCAATAGCTCAGCACCTGCTTGCGGCCGGTCACGAGGAGCGTGGAGCGACAGCTCGGGCAGCGGATGGCGTTGGCGCCTTCGGAGAAGTCGAGCGGCCCACCACAGGAGGGACACTCCGTCGAGACGACGACCTGGCTCATGGCCGCGGCCGGGGCGACCCGCGCTAGCTTCCGGTCACCGCCTGCCCGCACGAGGGACAGAACCGGGCGCCGCCGGGCAGCTCGGTCTGACAGCGCGCACAGCGGAGCGCGGTCGCGAGCTGTCGGCCGCAGCGCGGGCAGAACCGATTGTCCGCGGCGACCGTCGCCTGACAGCCGGGACACGTGACCGTGACCGCCGCGGCGGTGCCGGCCGCGGGCTCCCCGCCCATGGTCCGGGCGAGCATGCCCGGCATCATCATGCCGAGGCCCGCGCCCACGCCGACTCCCACGCCCGCCGCCGCGCCGCCGCCCACTCCGCCGCCGCTCTGCGCGGCGTCGCCCATGGCCTTCGCGGCCTTGAACTTGAGGAAGCGATCGAGATCGCCGACCGCGCCCATGCCGGAGCGCTCGTCGATCATCCGCTCCACCTCCTCGGGCGGGGTGATGCGGTTGATGTAGAAGTCGACGATCTCGGTGCCGTACTTCCGGAACTCGTCGACGAGACGGGTCTTCACCGCTGCCGCCATCGCGTCGTACTTCTGCGGCAGCTCGATCAGGCTCTGGACCGTCTCGCCGAGGAAGTCGTTCAGCCGCGCGACGATGACGTCGCGCAGGTAGTCCTCGATCTGGTCCGTGGTGTAGGAGCCCTGGGTGCCCACCAGGCTGTTCACGAAGAGCAGCGGCTGGCTCACGCGCATGGTGAAGCTGCCGAACGCGCGCAGCCGGATGAGGCCGAGCTGGGTGTCCTTGAAGGTCACCGGGTCCTTGGTGCCCCAGCGCATGTTGGTGAACACCTTCAGATTGACGAAGTACACCTCGGCGCGGAACGGGCTCGTGAAGCCCCACGGCAGCGAGAGCAGGCGAGTAAGGATCGGCAGGTTCTGGGTCGAGAGGGTGTGCCGGCCGGGCCCGAACACGTCGAGGCCCTGACCGTCGCGGAAGAAGACCGCCGCCTGGTTCTCGCGCACGATGAGCTGCGCGCCCATCTTGATGTCGCCGGAGCCCCCCTCCGGATAGCGATGCACGATGCCGGTGCCGGTCTGGTCGAACCACTCGATGACTTCCATCAGGATGGCCATGGGGTCGATCCGTCCTAGTCCGCGTCGACGATGCGCCGACGCTTGTCGAAGAGCTCTTCGAAGTCGTCGAGGGTTTCCTTCATGTGTCGCGCCGCACCGTCCAGCGCCTCCGCGTCGCCGAGCGCCGCGCGGAGCGCCTCGGCCCTGGCCCGCACCACGTTGAGCGCGTCGAACAGGCCCAGGTCGAAGGCGTAGAGCTGGTCGAGGGTCTCCTCGTCCACCCGGTGGAGGTCGAAGAGCCCGGCGTAGCCCTGGCCCGCGAATTCGACGGTGCGGGTCAGGCGCTCGAGCCGGCCCGAGAGCCGCTCGAGCCGGGGCAGGGCGCTCAGGTCTTGCGATCCGGCGAGCCGGGCCTTGTCCTCCTCCAGCCCGCGCATTAGGCGTCGCGTCTCCGCGACGAGCCGCATCCGGACCTGCTTGTCGGTGGCCCGGGAATTCTCGCGGTCCTGGTACCCGGCGACCCCCGGGACGAAGCGGACCAGGCGCTCCAGTCTGCTCGCGACGGTCACTGCCATGAGCCCCTCCTCTTGCAGTTGGCCGGCGGCGTGCCGGACCAGTCGGGAGGAATGTGCAATCGGATTGCCACAGAGGGAGGATTGTAAATGGTGGATTTCGTATCTATAACTGGCCCGGTAGGGTATGAGGGGCCTTGCGGCTACCCCGGAGTGTCAGTCAGCTGACACTTCTCGGCCGGTGCCACCGGCCGGGGCCTTCATGGCTTCGCGCACCTTGGCCATCTCCTCAACCGTGATCTTCAGCGGTCTTCAGGCGGCCGGAGAGACCCCCCTCAGTCCGAGAAATCGCGGAGGAGGCGGCCCGGGCGGCCGCACTCACGGACGGCGCCGCGCTCGTCCACGGTCCGAACCCCGTTGACCCACACCCCGAGGAGTCCCACCGCGCCGGTGTCGAGGCGGCTCGCCCCGGTGGGCAGATCGTTGACGCGCCGCTTGCCGCCGCGCCCCACCGTGGCCGGGTCGAACAGCATGAGGTCGGCCCACGCGCCGGGCCGGAGCCGCCCGCGGTCCTTGATCCGGTAGGCGTCGGCCACCGCGGCGGTCACCGCGCGCACCGCCTGCTCGAGCGTGAGGTCGCCGCGTTCGCGCGCCCAGTGCCCGAAGAGATGGAGCCCGAAGCCCGCGTCGCAAAGGAACGAGAGATGGGCTCCCGCGTCGGAGAGGGCCACCGCCGCGTTCGGATGGCGCAGGAGCCGCCGCACCTCGTCCTCGTCGATGTTGAAGAGCCGGCAGTCGAACATCGCGTCGAGCTCACCGTCGAGGCCGAAGTCGAGGAAGCAGTCCCACGGGTCCTGGCCCCGCTCGCGCGCGAGCGTCCCGATGGTCTGGCCCTCGAGCGCCCGATGCTCGGGGCGCGTCGCCGCCGCGATGGTCAGGTGATCCCAGTTCTTGGCGCTGAAGCGGTTCGGCACGCCCGGCTGGCCGATCTCCTTCTTGAGCGCGGCCCGGAAAGAAGGGTCCGCGAGTACCGCGCGATAGCGCGTCTCGCCGTCCGCCACGATGGCGGGGCGCCACGCGAGGAACGCCTCGAGCGGGTAGGGATGCCGCAGGGTGAACTCCATGCCCAGCGGGAAACACCCGACCTGCGCCCACAGCTCCCGCCCGCGGGAGCGGGCCGCCTCGATCTCGGAGAGCTCGCGGAAGACGCGAGTCGGATCGCCCGGGTCGACGAACATGGCCGCGATCATCACCGGACGGCGGTTGGCCGCCGCGATGGACTCGAGCCACGGCACCGTGGTGGTCATGCCCTTGGTGAGCATGAAGACGCCGCGCCCCACCTCGCCGAGCGCGCCGGTCAGCGCGGTCATCTCGCGCTCGTCGGCCAGGCGCGAGGGCATCGGGATGCCATTCTCGCCGTTGTGCTGCTCGAGGGTGGACGTGGCGAAGCCGATGGCCCCGGCCCGCAGCGCCTCGACCACGATCCGGCGCATCTCCACGATCTCGGCGTCGGTGGCCTTGCGCGAGCTGGCCTCCTCGCCGAGCACGTAGGTGCGCACCGAGGAGTGGCCGACGAACGACGCCACGTTGGGCACGAGCCCGCGGCGCTCCAGCGAGCCCAGGTATTCGGGATAGCTCTCGAAGTCCCAGTTGATCCCGGCGCGCATGGCCTCGAGCGACATCCCTTCGACGTGGGTGAGATTGCGCACGGTGAGATCGCGATGCGCGGGGCGGCACGGGGCGATGGTGAAACCGCAGTTGCCGATCACCACCGTGGTGACGCCGAGCGCGGTCGAGGGCGTCGCGTAGGGATCCCAGGTGAGCTGCGCGTCATAGTGCGTGTGCAGGTCCACGATGCCCGGGGCCAGCACGAGCCCGCCCGCGTCCACGCGCTCGCGCGCGGGTCCGAGATCGCCGCCGCGGCGGTCGCCGCTGATCGCCGCGATGCGCCCGTCCGTCACCGCGAGGCTGCCGTCGCGCGCGGGAGTTCCGAGACCGTCGATGAGCCGCGCGTTGTCGATCACGAGATCGTGCACGAGAGAGGCCTCCTGGGGAGTGGGGCTCGCCTGACCGGACCGAGGCTAGCCCGGCCCGCAGCCCGAGTCAACCGGGCGTGCGGGCCGTCCGCGCGCGCGGCGCGCTACACCGTGCGCAGCGCCTCGATCATCACCGAGACCGCGACCGGCGCCCCGCCGAAGCCGATGGCACGCAGCGTTGTCGATCGGGCCGGCCGGTGTGGCCCCGCGGGCGCGATCAGGCACGAGATCTCGGTGTGCCACAAGCGCGGCCCCACGAGCGCGGCGCAATGATAGAATCGGGCCCCCGAGTCGATCTGAACAGAGCGTGGGAGTGGGACATGGAGCTGATGTCGAAGCGCTTCGCCGACGTGGTGGCCCTGTTCCCTCAGGGCCGCATCGACCACGCGACGGCGGACGGATTCAAGGCGGCGCTCGCTCCCCACCTCACGACCTGCGCGGCCGGCCGCGACCGGATGGTGCTCGACCTGACCGGCGTCGAGTACATCAGCAGCGTCGGCCTTCGCGTGCTCATGCTCGCCTCCAAGCAGGCCAAGGCGCAGGGCGGCGCTCTGGTGGTGGCCGGGCTGCAGCCCGTCGTGCGCGAGATCTTCGAGATCAGCCGCTTCCACCTGGTGCTCGAGGTCTTCCCGACCTTGCGCGAGGCCCTGGCCAAGCTTTCGGCCGCCGCGTTGGCCGCCTTCGATGCCGCCTGAGGGCGGACCGGTGCTCGTCCGGTTCTGGGGCACGCGGGGCTCGATCCCGGTGGCCATGACCTCGGCCGAGGTGAAGCGCAAGCTCGTCGCCGCGCTGGTCGCCGCCGCCGGGCGCGGGCTCGACACCCCGGGCAAGGCGCGCGCCTTCGTCGAGCAGCAGCTCGACTTCTCGGTCTCCCACACCTTCGGGGGCAACTCCTCGTGCGTGCAGATCGAGACGGGCGCGGAGGACTACGTGCTATGCGACCTGGGCAGCGGCGCGCGGCTGTTCGGCAACAGCGTCCTGGCCACGCGCGGGCCCGGCGGCCATCGTTTCCACGTCTTCATGTCGCATCTCCACTGGGACCACATCATGGGATTCCCGTTCTTCATGCCCGCCTACCTGCCGGGCAACCACGTGCGCATCTACGGCTGTCACGCGACCCTCGAGGAAGCCTTCCGCCGGCAGAACGCGGCGCCGTCGTTCCCGGTCGATTTCTCTCGGATGAACGCCCGGATCGAGTTCATCCAGCTCGAGCCCGAGCGCGACTACGATATCGCGGGGCTGCGGGTCCGGGCCAAGCGCCAGCACCACGGCGGCGACTCCTACGGTTACCGCATCGAGCGGCACGGCAAGGTGGTCGTCTACTCCACCGACTCCGAGCACAAGCAGGACGACCCGGAGGAGGTGAAGGCCTTCGTGGAGTTCTTCCGCGACGCCGATCTCGTGATCTTCGACGCGCAGTACTCGCTCGCCGACGCCATCTCGGTCAAGGAGGACTGGGGGCATTCGAGCAACGTGGTGGGGGTGGAGATGTGCCAGCTCGCGCGGGCCCGCCGGCTCTGTCTCTATCACCACGAGCCGATCTTCGACGACGAGCGCATCGCGAAGCTGCTGGCCGAGACCCGGCGGCTGGAAGAGATCACGCGGACCGATCACCGGGTCGAGGTCCACTCCGCCTACGACGGGATGGAGATCGCGCTCTGAGGCGACGGCTCTGAGCGCAGGCCTGGATGGCCCGGTGGGCGCGCCGTCGGGCGCGACGCACTGGATGGAGCGGCGATGGGCCCGCCGGCTCCGCGGCGGGCGAGGCCGCCCGCTCGGTCTCCTGCTGCTCGCGGTGCTGGTGGTCCTGGTGTGGCTGCCCGAGGCGCCCGGGCTCCAGGTCCTCCGTCTGGCCTGCTTCGACACCTACCAGAGTCGCGCGCCGCGGGTTCGCCGCTCGGATTCGGTGGTGATCGTCGCCATCGACGACGAAAGCCTGAAGCGGCTCGGCCAGTGGCCGTGGCCGCGCACCCGGCTGGCTCGGCTCGTGAGCCGGATCAGCGACGCGCACCCGGCGGCCATCGGGCTCGACATCCTGATGCCCGAGTACGATCGGCTCTCTCCTGGTCGGCTCGGAGATCTCATCGAAGGGCTCGATCCGGGACTGGCCCAGAAGCTCGGGGCCATGGCCGGCAACGACACCGTGCTCGCTCGCGCCCTGCGGGGCCGGCCCGTGGTGCTGGGCGTGGCCGGCGTCCATGGCCCCGACGTCGCGCCGGCGCCGTTTCCGGGGCTGGCGCCGGTGCGCGCCTTCGGCGGCGACCCGGCCCCGTTCATGCCGAGTTTCTCGGCCGGGCTCGGCAGCGTGTGGGAGATCGACGCCGCCGCGATGGGCCGCGGACTGATCAGCGTGGACTCCGAGCGCGGAATCGTGCGGCGTCTGCCGCTGCTCGCCGGGGTGGGCGGTACGCCGATGCCCACCTTTGCCCTCGAGATGCTGCGGGTGGCCGCCGGCGTGCCGGTCGTGACAGTGCGGGTCGGGGCGCGCGGGATCCAGGCGGTGGCCGTCGGTGATCTCGTGGTCCCGACCGAGCGGGATAGCCGCGTGTGGCTGCACTATGGCGACCACGACCCGGCGCGTTTTGTCTCGGCCGTCGATGTGCTCGCCGGGCCCGTCGACCCGGATCGCTTCCAGGGGCGTCTCGTCCTGATCGGCGCGAACGCGCTCGGCCTGTCCGATTCCCAGGGGACTCCGGTGACGGATCAGATGTCGGGGGTCGAGATCCACGCCCAACTGCTCGAAGGCCTGATCGAGGGCGCGCTCCTGTCTCGGCCCGCGATCGTGCGCTGGATCGAGATCGTCGGGCTATCGCTGGGCGGCCTCCTCCTGGTCGTGGCGGTGCCGCGGCTTCGCGCGCGCCACTCGGGGGCGCTGCTCCTGCTGCTGATCGGGACATTCGTCGCGCTGGGCGTGCTCGGCTACCTCGGCCGGGGCGTGCTCTTCGACGCCGCCACGCCCTCGCTCGCTCTCGCGGTGCTGTTCACGGTGATGCTCGCGCTCACCCTCACCGAGGCGGAGAGCCAGCGCCGCGCGCTGCGCCGGCAGATCGAGCAGCAGCGCGAGGCGGCGGCCCGGCTCGCCGGCGAGCTGGAAGCGGCGCGGCGCATCCAGATGGGCACGCTGCCCCGCCCCGCGGTGGCCTTCCCCGGCGAGACCCGCTTCGATCTCTACGCGCTGCTCGAGCCGGCCCGAGAGGTGGGCGGCGACCTCTACGATTTCTTCTACCTGGACCCCGACCACCTCTTCTTCATGATCGGCGACGTGTCCGGCAAGGGGTTGCCCGGGAGCCTCTTCATGGCGATCAGCAAGGCGCTCTACAAGAGCACCGCGCTGCGCCGGCACGGTCAGGTGGCCGCGATGATGCGCGAGGCCGACGCGGAGATCTCCCGTGACAATGGCGAGGGTCTGTTCGTGACGGTGCTGGCCGGCATCCTGGACGCGCGGACGGGTGATCTCGAGTACTGCATCGCGGGCCACGAGCCGCCGTATCTGCTGCCGCGAGGCGCACGTCCCCTGAGCCGGCTGGACGAAGGCGGTGGCCCGCCGCTGTGCGCGGTGGACGGGTTCCCCTATACGGCGGCCGGGCGGCGGCTCGATCCCGGCGATACGCTGTGCCTCATCACCGACGGCATCACGGAGGCGGCGAGCCCGAGCGGCGAGCTCTACGGGCGCGCGCGCCTCGAGGCGCTGCTCGGGCGACTCGGCTCAGTCACGAGCGCGGCCGAGGTCGCGGAGGCCATCCGGGGTGACGTGGCCGGGTTCACCGGCGGCGCCGAGCCCTCCGACGACATCGCGGTGCTCATCCTACGCTTCGCCGGAACCGCGTCGGCGTCTGGCACCCACGCTGCTGCTATCGCCCACCCTGCTGCTAGCGCCCACTCTGCCGCTACCGAACGTTGATCTCCACGCGTCGATTCCGCGGCTCGGCTACCTCGTCGGCCGTGGGCACGAGCGGCTCGCGCTCCCCGCGGCCCTCGACGCGGATCCGCTCGACCGCGACGCCCGCCTTCACCAGCTCGTCCCGTACGCGCTCCGCGCGCCGGAGCGAGAGCGCGTCGTTGTAGGGTACGGTGCCGACGCGGTCGGTATGCCCGATCACGATGATCTCCGGAGCGGGTCGCCGGGCGATCTCGTCGATGATCCGGCCCACGATCTGCTTCGAGTCCGGGGTCAGCTCGTCGCGCGCTTCGAGGAAGTAGACGATGAACGAGATCGGCCGGCCGGGCTGGGCGGCCAGCGCGGCGCCGAAGGCCTTCTGGACTTCCTGCTCGGTGATCGCTCCCGGCTCGACCCGGCCCGGCTCCGGCACCCGCGCCGTCGCATACGGCTGATCGAGCACGGTCTGCTTGCCGCCGCTCTCCACGCTGACCGCGCCGACGTGCCCGTCCTGGGCCGGGATGAGCACGTAGAGATCGTTGCGGGCGGGCTTGGCGCAACCGGACAGCAGCAGGATCCCGAGCGCCGCGAGCCCGGCCAGCCTCCCCATCGCGAGACCGGATCAGTCCTTGGCGTCGCCGGTGCGGACGAGGAACTCGGTACCGCGCACGCCCAGCACCGCGGCCGGGGTCTTCACCTTCATCGCGTCCGGCGAAGCCTTCGCGAGCTTGCCCGAGACCACCGCGAGCGTACCCTTCTGGAGGCTGCTCTCGAAGGAGCCCTGGTGGGTCGTCGGGTCGAAGGCGAAGCGATCGATGGCGAGCACACTGTTGGGTCCGGCGGAGAGCAGGCTGTTGTCGAGGAAGGTGATGCCCACGGATCCGTCGGCACCCGTGGTCACCACGTCGCCGGCCTGCACCGTGGCGCCCACCGCGGCGGGAATCGTCTGGCCCGCGCGGCCGATCTGCACCACGCCCTTGGATACCTTGACGTGGCCGGCCTCCTGGGCGGTGGTCGTCGCCGACAGGGCTGCGATGAGGACGGCGGAAGCGGCCAGCAGCACAAACGAGCGCGACATGCGATTCTCCTTCTCGATTGGACGGCCGGGCCGCCGGAGGCCGCCCGGGCGAGGCCTATAATAGCCCAAAGTGCGGGGCTCAGAAGCTCGCGGAAATGGTGAAGGCGAGTGGGGAGGATACCGAGGTGTTGAGGCATGTTCTCTTCAACCGCGTCCCGGTCCATCCGGTCGTCGGGCATCCGCTCGTACACGTCCTCGAGACAACGCCGATCGTACAGTGCGCCGGGGAGCTGATTCGTACGCCATGAGCGGCCGCTTCAGCCGGATCTTTCCCGCCCGTCGCGACGCCCTGCCGCAGGTCGATACCTTTCTCGTGGAGGTATGCGCCGCGGCCGGGCTCGGGCGGGATGCCTGCCTGCGCCTCACGCTTCTGGTGGAGGAGCTCTTCACCAACACGGTGGTCCACGGTCACGGGGCGGATAGCGACGAGCCGGTGCGGCTCGAGTGCGACGTGGCCCCCGGGCGTATCGCGCTCACGTACGAGGACACCGGGCCCGCGCACGACCCGTTCGGCCAGGTGGTCGCGCCCGATGCGGACGCGGACATCGAGGATCGCCCGGTGGGAGGGCTCGGCGTGCTGCTCGTCTCGGCGATGGCCCAGCAGGTGGAGTACCGGCGGGACGGCGACCGCAACCGCATCTCGCTCGTCATCGGTATCGTCTCCTGACCGCCGGTGGCCCGGCGCCCGGCCGAGCCTAGGCAGAGCCGGGCGCGGCCTGCTACCATCCCCGCGGAGGTCTCTTCCCCATGAACTGGAAGTCCGAGATGGACGAGCTCAAGCGCCGCGAGGAGTTCGCGGAGCAGCTGGGCGGCGCCGAACGGGTCAAGAGGCAGCACGACGGCGGGCGCTACACGATCCGCGAGCGCATCGCGCGGTTGGTGGATGGCGACAGCTTCCATGAGATCGGCAAGATCGCGGGGAAGGCCTCCTACGACGCCAACAACGACCTCAAGGGGCTGACCCCGTCGAACTTCGTCTTCGGCCGCGCCCGACTCGACGGCCGACCGGTGGTGGTCGGCGGCGACGACTTCACGGTGCGCGGCGGTTCGGCCGACGCCACCATCAAGGGCAAGCACAATCAGTGCGAGCAGATGGCCAACGAGCTCAGACTGCCGCTCATTCGCCTCGTGGAGGGCTCCGGCGGCGGCGGCTCGGTGAAGACGATCGAGACCACCGGGCGGGCCAACGTGCCCGGCGTCTCCGGCTGGGAGTGGGTGGTCAACAGCATCGGCACCGTGCCGCGGGTGGCGCTGGGCCTGGGCTCGGTGGCCGGGCTCGGGGCCGCGCACCTCGCGGCGGCCCACTTCTCGGTGATGATCAAGGACAAGTCGGCGCTGTTCGTCGCCGGGCCGCCGGTGGTGGAGCGACTCGGGCAGAAGCTCACCAAGAACCAGCTCGGCGGCTGGCAGATCCAGCTCAAGGCCGGCGCGGTGGACCAGGCGGTGGATACCGAGGAGGAGGCCTTCGCGGCGGCCCGGCGATTCCTCTCCTACCTGCCCTCGTCGATCTACGAGCTGCCGCCGCGGGGGCCGCAGAGCGACGATCCGGAGCGTCGCGAGGAGTGGCTCAGCGACGCGGTGCCGCGCGACATCCGCAAGCCCTACAAGATGCGCGCGATCGTGGAGGCAGTGGTGGACCGCGATTCATTCTTCGAGATCCAGCCGCTCTACGGCCGCGCGATCGTCACCGGGCTGGCCCGGCTCGACGGCTGGCCGGTCGCGGTCCTGGCGAGCGATCCGTACTTCTACGGGGGCGCGTGGACCGCGGACACCTGCCAGAAGGTGGAGCGGTTCGTCGATTTCGCGCAGACCTTCCACCTGCCGGTGGTCTACCTGGTGGATTGCCCGGGCTTCCTGATCGGCCTCGAGGCCGAGCAGACCGGCACGATCAAGCAGGGCGTGCGCGCGATGTCCGCGATCTGGCAGTCCACCATGCCGTGGTGCGCGGTCATCATCCGCAACGTGTTCGGAGTGGCGGGCGCGGCCCACAAGCCGGGCGCGCGCTACGGCCCGCGCTACGCGTGGCCGTCCGGGCGCTGGGGCTCGCTGCCGCTCGAAGGCGGTATCGAGGCCGCCTACCGCGCCGATCTCGACGCGGCCCCGGATCGCGCCGCCAAGATGGTCGAGATCGAAGAGCGGCTGCAGAAGCTCCGCTCGCCGTTCCGCTCGGCGGAGACGTTCTGGATCGAGGAGATCATCGATCCGCGGGCCACCCGCCCCCTGCTCTGCGAGTTCGCCGAGCTGTCGGCGCCGCTACGCGAGCCCGGCCCGTCCACTCACCGCATGCGGCCCTGAGGGAGCCCTCGCCATGGCGTACCAGGCCTTCGATCTCACCGGCAAGACCGCGATCGTCACCGGTGGCAACAGCGGCATCGGGCTCGGCATGGCGGAGGCGCTCGCGCACGCCGGCGCCGCGGTCTGTATCTGGGGCACCAACGAGGACAAGAACGTGCACGCGCTGGCGCGCCTGCACGCGATCGGGGCCAAGGCACTCGCGCTGCGCTGCGACGTGAGCGACGAGGCGGCGGTGGACCACGCGTTCGGCCACACCGTGTCGACCCTCGGCGGCGTGGACGCCTGCTTCGTCAACGCGGGGGTGTCCGGCCGCGGCGGGGCGTCGAGCTTCGCCGAGATGACCACCGAGGAGTGGCATCGCGTGCTACGGGTGAATCTGGACGGGGCGTTCTTCACGCTCCGCGCGGCGGCGCGGCACATGACCGCGCGCGGGGAAGGCGGCTCGCTGGCCGTCACCGCGAGCCTGGCCGCGCTCGAAGGCTCGCCGCTCAGCGCGCACTACGCGGCCAGCAAGGGCGCGATGCTCTCGGTGATGCGCGCGCTCGCGGTGGGCCTCGCGCGGCACAAGATCCGCGTCAACGCGATCGTGCCCGGCTGGATCGACACGCCGATGACCGAGAAGGCGGTGCACGGCGACGCCTTCAAGACGCGGGTGCTTCCTCGAGTGCCGGCGCGGCGCTGGGGCACGGGCGGCGACTTCGGGGGCATCGCGGTCTACCTCACGAGCGACGCCAGCAGCTACCACACCGGGGACACCTTCATCATCGACGGCGGCTACGCCATCTTCTAGGAGCGCTTCGCTTCTCGCCACTCACCCGGCCGTAGCTCCCCAAGCGCGTATTCCCCGATCCCCACCCGGATCAACCGCAGCGTCGGATACCCGACCGCCGCGGTCATCCGCCGAACCTGCCGGTTGCGGCCCTCCCGCAGCGTGATCTCGATCCACGCGGTCGGAATCGCCGCCCGGTACCGGATCGGGGGCTCGCGCGGCCACAAGCCGGTCGGCTCGGAGATCCGCTGGACTCGCGCCGGCCGGGTCCGCCCGTCCTTGAGCGCGACCCCGCGCCGCAAGTGCTCGATCACCTCCGGCCCCGGCTCACCCTCAACCTGCGCCCAGTAGGTCTTCTCGGTTCCGTGGCGGGGATCGGAGAGGCGCGCCTGGAGGACGCCGTCGTCGGTGAGGAGCACGAGGCCCTCGCTGTCGTGGTCGAGGCGGCCCGCCGCGTAGACGTCGCGCACCGGTACGTGGTCGGCGAGCGTCGGCCGCCCGGCCCGGTCGGTGAACTGGCAGAGCACGCCGTACGGCTTGTTGAGGAGGATCAGTACGGGGCGCTTCACCGGCGAGGAGGTCGGTGCACCCGCGCGGCTACCGACCCGTGAAGCGCGGCGAACGCTTCTCCATGAAGTGAGCCACGCCCTCCTTGAAGTCCTCGGTGCCGAAGCTCCGGCGCATCTCCTCGTCGGCGACGGCGGTCGCCTCCGCGAGCGTCTGGAACTGGGCTTCCCAGAGCTGCCGCTTCATGATCTGCATCGAGCGCGGCGAGACCAGGTCGGCCAGCTCGCGCGCGTACGCGCGCACCCCGTCGGCGAACGAGTCCGCCGGCAGCACCTGCGACACCAATCCCATCGCGAGCGCCTCCTGGGCGCCGATCTTGCGGGCGGAGAGGAGCAGGTCCAGCGCGTGCGGCAGGCCGACGAGGCGCGGCAGCATCCAGCTCACGCCGTGCTCGGCGATCAGCCCGCGTCGCGAGAAGGCGGTGGTGAAGACCGCGCGGTCGGCCGCGATGCGGAAGTCGCAGTAGAGCGAGACCACCAGGCCCAGGCCCGCGGTGGCGCCGTTGAGCGCGGCGATGATGGGTTTCGGCACGGTCGGGAAGTAGGCGTAGGGTCCCTGGAAGTCGAGCCGCGTCTCGCTCGACTCGCGCGGGGCCGCCCGCTCGGCCTCCGCGCGAATGCCGCCCTCGCTCACGATGCCGGAGAGCATCTGCATGTCGGCGCCCGCGCAGAAGCCGCGCCCCGCGCCGGTCAGCACGATCACGCGGACCGCCTCGTCCCGCGCCGCCTCCTCCATCGCCCGCCGTACCTCGTGCCCCATCACCGCGGTCCACGCGTTGAGCTTGTCCGGACGATTCAGGGTGACGGTGGCGATGCGGTCGCGCACCTCGTAGAGGATCTGCTCGTAGCCCATGTGCGTGCTCCTTCACGGGTGATGACCGTGTCCGTCGCAGCTGCCGTCGTGGAGTCGCATGATAGCGCGTCGCACCGTGGGCGCGCCATCCCGGTCGGGTACGACGGCCGCTGGGTGCGCGCCGAGTGGGGGAGGGCGCTCTCCCCACTCGTGCCGAAGGCGCCCGCGCCGTATGATGTCGTCAGAATCGCCAGGAGCCGACATCCGGATGTCGGCTCCCCGAGAGCGACCGAGCCGCGGCGAGATCATCAGAGAGAGGAGCGTCCATGAAGATCCATCATCTGTACGTCGACCAGAAGGGCGAGTCGCACTTCGAGGACATGGAGGTCCCGTACACCGAGTCGGGCCGCGCCGGCCGGTTGTCGGCGCGCCTGCCCGCCACCGGCATCATCTTCCGCGAAGTCCAGCCGGACTACGATCTCGACTGGCACCCGGCGCCGCGCCGACAATACATCATCAACCTCGACGCGGGCGTGCAGATCACCGCGAGTGACGGTGAAGCGCGCCGCATCGGCGCGGGCGAGGTCATCCTGGTGGAGGACACCTGGGGCAAGGGGCACCTGTCCAAGGCGGTCGACGGCAAGCTGCGGCATTGCATCTTCGTGCCGATCGAGTAGCCGGCGAGCCCGCCGCTCAGGTCTGGTTGGCGAGGACGAGGGTGCCGGCGGCGGAGAGCATGCCCCCCATGCCGTTGACCAGGGAGCAGCGGGCCCCGGGCACCTGGCGCGCGCCGCCTTCGCCGCGGAGCTGGCGGGTGGCCTCGATGATCGGGAAGATGCCGTACATGCCGGAGTGGGTGTAGGAGAGCCCGCCCCCGTTGGTGTTGATCGGCAGGGTCCCGCCCGGGGTGGCGCGACCCTCGCTGAAGAACTGCACACCCTCGCCCGGCTTCGCCATGCCGAGCGACTCGAGCATGATGGGCGGACCCGAGGTGAAGGCGTCGTAGAGCATCACGTGGTTGAAGTCCCGCGCGCTCACCCCCGCCATCGAGAAGGCGCGCTCGCCGGCCAGTCGCGTGGCCGCGCTGGCGCTGAGATCCTCCATCTGCGTGACCATCACGTGCTCGGTGGCCTCGCCGAAGCCGCGCACGTAGACCGGTGCCTTGGCGCAGTCGCGCGCTCGGTCCGCGCGGGTGAGGACCACCGCTCCGCCCGCGTCGGTCACGAGGCAGATGTTGAGCAGGTTGAACGGATACGAGACCGGGCGAGAGTTGAGCACGTCGGCCACCGTGATCGGGTCCCGGAAGCGCGCCTTGGGGTTCAGGGCCGCCCACTTCCGGGTGGACACCGCCACCTGCGCCCACTGCTCGAGCGTGGTGCCGTGGTCGTGCATGTGGCGGGTGGTGATCATGCCGAAATAGCTGGTCGCGCCGCCGAAGCCGTAGGGGAACTCGAACTGCCCGCTCAGCGCGGTGTCACGGCTGCGCGTGACCCCGGTGCCGGAGCGCCCACTCTCCCCGTGCGAGACCACCGCCACGTCGCAGAGCCCGTGGTGCAGGGCGGCCACCGCGTGGCCGACCATGATGATGAAGGAGCAGCCGCCCACCGTGGTGCCGTCCACGTAGCGCGGCTTGACCCCGAGGGCCTCGCCCAGGGTGGCGGGCGAGTGCTGGCCCGCTGTGAAGACGCCGTCCACGTCGGAGACCTTGAGCCCCGCGTCGCGGACCGCGTTGGAAATAGCTTCGAGATGCAGCGAGAGCTGACTCTTCTGGGGCAGGGTTCCGATCTCGTCGCTCTCGTCCACGCCCACGATGCACGCCACGTTGCGGAGCTCGCGCTGCCGGTCGGTCGTGCTGGCCACGACGATCACCGCCTCGGCTGGAACAACGGAAGGGTCACCTCGTCGGTGATCTTGGTGAACACCACCTCGACCGGCATGTCGCACTTGACCACCCGCGGATCCGGCTCGACGTTGATGAGGTTGGACATCAGGCGCGGGCCCTCGTCGAGCTGGATCATCGCCAGCACGTAGGGCGGCTTGACCTTCCACGCCTTCTGGAAAGCCTGGTGGGCGATCTCGAAGGAGTGGAGCTTGCCGCGCCCGCTCGCCTGCATCCAGCCGATCCGGCGGGAGTGACAGCGCGGGCACAGGATGCGTGGATAGAAGAACACGTGTCCGCACTCCTCGCAGCGGGGCAGCATCAGCTTCTGGGCTTTGCAGCCGTCCCAGAAGGGCTTGGCCTCCGGGGTGATCGGGGTCGGCAGGGGGCGATCGATGTCCATGGCTCTCCTCTCCGGCGAGAGACTCTACGCGGCGGCGGGGAGGGTGTCAACGAAGCCGGCGGCGCGCCCCGAAGGACGCGCCGCCGCGGTGCAACGGAAGAACGACTACTTGCTGATGCCGCTGGGGCCGTTGCTGAATTCCCCGGCGGAGGGCATGCGGCGCTCGTTTGGGTCGGTCTGTGCTCCTCCGATCGGTCCGTTGGCGAACTCCGAGCCGGTCGGGATGTGATCCTTCGAGCCGAGCGTGGCGCCGCCGCCGGCCGGGCCGTTGGCGAACTCGGCGGTCGAGGGCATCTTGGCTTCGTCGGTGGTGGTGGTGCCCTGGTTGGTGAGCTCGGCCGCCTGCGCGGCCGCAACGCCCACGCCCATCGTACAAACTCCGACCATCGCGTAGATCATCATGCGCTTCATTTCGTTGTTCCTCCCGCCATCGCGCGCGCGGTGGCGCACGGCGGCTGCTGGGGTCTCGATCGCCTTCGTGGGACGGATCAGAGCGAAGGGGTCGGCGAGACCGGAGGCGAGCGCGTGGGGGGAGAAACGCCGGGGGTGGCCGCCGGGCACACGTCCTCCGCGTCGGCCACCACGCCCAGGGTGCGGAGCGTGGGCTTGGGGAGCGTCGTGGTGATCGCGACGACCCCGGCGCTCGAGTGGATGAAGTCGACGACGTCGTCGAAATCGGGATCGTCGTAGAAGGCGGCCGTCCGGGACGGGTCGGAAGGACAGACGTGGACGAGCGGGCTGAGCAGAGCCACCACGGCGCCGGTGAGGAGCGCCACCCACCAGCCCCTAGGACGAGCAAAGGTCATCGGCATGAAGCGTACCACCAGCCGACGCCGGTGGCTAACCCTCACGATCTGCGGCTCAGGGCAAGGTGAACGCGACGACGTAGTCGCCCAACGTCGTGCCGAGCTTGCCGTGGCCGCCCGCCGCGATGACCACGTACTGGCGTCCGTCGAGGCGATAGCTCATCGGCGTCGCCTGGCCGCCCGCGGGCAGCGCGTATTTCCAGACCTCCTGCCCGGTGGAGGAGTCGAAGGCCCGGAGATGGTCGTCCATGGAGGCCGCGCTGAAGACGAGGCCGCCCGCGGTCGCCATCGGCCCGCCCAGATTCGGGCTGCCGGCCCGGAGCAGCTCGGGCCGGAAGAGCCACACCAGCATCCATCGGAAGGTGCTGTACGCCGGCGAGCCGAGTGGCACGTCCCACGCGGTTTTGCCCGAGAACAAGTCCACCGCGGCGAGGGTGCCCCACGGCGGCGGATTGCACGGCGCCCCGCCGGGAGAGAGCAGCGGCGCTCGGCGCATCGCGTACGGCGTGCCGGCCTGCAGGGCCAGCTCCGCGCGCAGGCGCTCGTCGCTCGTGCTGTGGGCCGATTCCAGCGCGAGCTTGTCGTGCGGGACGAGCCGCACCGTCATGGCCAGGCGGTTCGTGTTCATGAAGAGCAGGTGCCGGGCCGGATCGTAGGCCGAGCTGCCCCAGTTCACGCCGCCCACGTGGCCCGGGAACACCACGGTGCCCCGCAGGCTCGGGGGCGTGAAGATGCCCTCCGAGCGCAAGGCCGCGATCCGGTCGCGGCACCACGTGCGATCGGCCTCGGTGGCGCCCCACGCGTCGTCCGGCGTGAGTCGCTCCGGAACGACCGAGATGCCGGAGGAGGGCTGCGTCGGCCACGCTTCCTCGCCGGGGACGTCGCTCGCGGGCGCCGGGCGCTCCTCCACCGGGATGAGCGGCGTACCGGTCACGCGATCCAGGATGAACACGCGCCCCATCTTCGTCGTGATGGCGATGGCGGGCGTGCGGTTGCGCCACGTGAAGAGCGTCGGCTGGGACGCGACGTCGTAGTCCCAGAGATCGTGGTGGACGGCCTGGAACCCCCAGACGAGCTCGCCGGTGGCCGCGCGCAGGGCGACGACGGAATTGGCCCACCGGTTGTCGCCCTTTCGAACGCCGCCGAAATAGTCGGGGCTGGCGCTGCCGGTGGGGACGAAGACCAGACCGCGCTCCGGATCGACGGACACGGTCGACCAGGCGTTGCCCGCGCCGGTGCGCGGAGTGGTCTGGCTCGCCCAGGGGATCGGGTCCCAGGTCCAGCGGAGCGCGCCCGAACGACCGTCGAAGGCGCGCACGATTCCCCGCTCGACGTCCACCGCCCGGTTGTCGCCGATGGACGAGCCGACGATCACGAGGTCGCCGGCCACCGCGGGAGCGGAGGTCACCTGGTAGTTGCCGAGGTCGCGAAGGTCGACTCCACGAGTGAGATCGACCTGGCCACTCGCGCCGAAGTCGGCACAGGGCTTCCCGGTGTCGCCGTCGAGCGCGATGAGCCGGGCGTCGAGCGTGCCCATGAAGATGCGAAGCTGGCACGACGGCCCGGCGGTCGGGTCCCGCCAGGCCGCCACGCCTCGAGAGGTGACCTCGGAGTAGCCGTGCGAGAGATCGAGGGCCGCGTCGTACTCCCAGAGCTTCGCGCCGCTCCGCGGATCGAGCGCGATGACGTGGTTGTACGGCGTGCTCAGGAAGAGCTTGCCGTCGACCAGGATAGGCGTGGCCTCGAACGCGGCCTTGCGGTTGAGCGGGGTGGCCGCGTCGAGCGCGCCGGTCCGGTACGTCCACGCGACCCGGAGCTGCGCCACGTTCGTTCGATCGATCTGCTCGGCCAGCGAGTAGCGGGCCCCTCCGGGATCGTTGCCGTAGGTGGGCCAGCCGGAATCGGTCGGCGACTGGGCGGTCGCGGCCGAAGCGAAGACGAGCAGGAAGACCGCGAGGCGGCCGGCGCTTGGCTTCACGGCGCGCGCCCGCTCAGACCGCGGGCTCGCCCGCGGTGACCGCGATGCACTGGCCCGAGAGGTTCTTGGCCGCCTCGCTGCAGAGGTACACCGCCAGCGTCGCGATGTCCTCCGCGGTGGACATGCGCTTGAGCGGCGCGCGCTCGACGAAGTTCCGCCGCATGTCCTCGAGCGCCACCCCGCGCACCTCCGCCTGCCCGGCGATGACCCGGTCGATCCGGTCGCCCGCGACCGCGCCCGGCGCGATGGCGTTGACCCGGATGTTGTGCGGGGCCAGCTCGAGCGCCATGCCGTAGGTCATCCCGACCTGCCCGGCCTTGGCCGAGCAGTAGCCGATGCGGAACGGCAGCCCGCGGCGGCCCGCGGTGGACGAGACGTTGACGATGGCGCCGCCGCCCGCCTTGATCATCGCGGGCACCGCGAAGCGGATGCACATGTAGGAGCTGGTGAGGCAGGAGTTGATCGTGTAGAACCAGTCGTCGGTGGTGTACTCCTGCACCCGCTTGGTCGGCCCGCCGTCGCCTGCGTTGTTGACGAGGGTGTCGAGCTTGCCGAAGGTCTTGATCGAGGCCTCCACCATCCGCTGCACGTCGGCCTCGGTGGCCGCGTCGCCGGTCACCGCCAGCGCCCGGCCGCCGTCGGCCTTGATGAGGGCCGCGGTTTCCGCCACCAGGTCCCGGCTCCGGGCCGCGCAGACCACCGCGGCGCCCTCCTGCGCGAAGAGGCGGCTCATCACCCGCCCGATTCCCTTGCTGGCGCCCGTGATGAGCGCGACCTTGCCATCGAGCTGTCCCATGTCTCTCCCTCGGAGCGCGGCGTTCGCAGTAGCGGCCGAGAAAGAATCACCCACCGGCCGCGGCGAAGCAAGAGCCTCGGTGAAGTAATTCTTTCCTCGACCGCCGCGTAGGATTTTCTCGCGACTGCTCGCGCGCGCGGACGCGCCGATCGACGTGGCGAGGAGTTGCGCGGGAGGGTCGCGACCAAGGCTCGTGGCACGGCCGTTGCGTTGTGCACCCGGCAAGGAGGTCGACCATGACGACGACCAAGACGAAGAGCAGGGTATCCGCCGTGATCGGTCTCGCGCTCATCTCGCTGACCGCCACCGCCTGCGGAACGCTGGGCGGGGCCGCGGTCGGGGCGGGAGCGGGCGCCGCGGTCGGCGCCGGCACTGGGTACGGGGCGGGCAAGGGCGCGTTGATCGGAACCGGCGTCGGCGCCGCGGCCGGCGCCATCTACGACATCACCAGACACTAACCGCTGGAGGAGATCATGAGACCGTACACGGCCGTGGCAATGGGCGTCATGCTGGCGGTCCCCCTCTGGGCGGGGTTCGCGGCGGGTCAGAGCAAGCCCACGTGTGAGCAGATGAAGGCGGGAGCCCCCCAGAAGGTGGAGGGCAAGGTCGTCCGGGTCGACGAGGCCGGCGGCCGGGTTGCGGTCGTCGAGGCGGACGGCAAGACCCACGAGTTCCAGGCCTCGAAGGAGACTCTGCAGGACCTCAAGGTCGGCGACCAGATCGAGGCGCGGCTGCGGACGATCCCGAACTGCTGATCGAGGCGGCGGACCCTCGGCGCGGTCCAGGCCGGGCGTCCGCCGCCCACCGGTGCTGGCCGCCGCCGCCGGGATGCGCTACGATCCGCACCGGGAGGCTCGCGCATGAACATCCTCAAGGCCCTGGCGGTGAAGGACATCGAGGAGGCGACGCGGGCCATCCCGGTCATCGACTTCTCCCCCGCGTTCCGCTCCGACCCCGGTGACCCGGCCGCGCTCGCGGCCCTCGCGGCCCAGGTGCGGCACGCTAGCGAGACCGTCGGCTTCTTCTACCTCGCGGGCCACGGCGTGCCGGACGAGGTGGTGGATGCGGCCTTCGCGGCCTCCCGCGAGTTCCACGCGCTGCCGCTCGAGGAGAAGATGCGGCTGTCGCTCAACGAGAACAACATCGGCTACCTGCCGGTGAACCAGTCCATCCAGAAGGCGTCCACCGTCCACAAGGCCACGCGGCCGAACTTCAACGAGAGCTTCTTCATCAGCCACGACCGCGCCGCCGATCATCCCGACGTCCTGGCGGGCACCCCGCTGCGTGGGCGCAACCGGTGGCCGGAAGGGCACGCGGCCATGCGCGCGGCGATGGTGACCTACTTCAAGACGCTCGACGCGGTGGGCGCGCGCATGTTGCCGATGCTGGCCCGCGCGCTGGGCATGCCGGCCGGCTACTTCGCCCCGTTCTTCGCCGGGGAGGCGCACGTCAACCTGCGCTTCCTGCACTACCCGCCGCAGGACGTGATCGACGAGGAGCAGTTCGGCCAGGGTCCGCACACCGACAACTCGTTCATCACGATCCTGGCGCGGACGGACGTGCCCGGACTCGCGGTCCGGCTGCCCTCCGGGGAGTGGCTCGCGCCTCCGTTGATCCCGGGCACGTTCCTGGTCAACCTGGGCAACATGATGAAGCGGTGGTCGAACGACCGCTTCCTCTCCACGCCGCACGCGGTGCTGAACGAATCCGGCGCCGATCGCTACTCGATCGCCTTCTTCTACAGTCCGACGCCGGCGGCGGTGATCGAATGCCTGCCGAGCTGCACCGGGCCGGATGACTCGCCGCGTTATCCCCCGGCCGTTTACGGGGACCTGGTCCTCGAGTTCTACAACGCCAACTACTTCCACCGGAAGGGCTACGTCGGCTAATCCCGTCCTCCTGACCCCGGCCGAGTTGACCGACCCGGGCCGACCTGGAATAGACCGAGCGTCGGCTCGGTCAGACACTAGGAACGGAAAGTCGGGGAGGAGGGCATACACATGAAACGGATGATCGGCATCCTGGCGCTGGTGACGATGCTCGTCGGCGCAGTCGGTATATATCCAGCCCTGGCGTTCAATCACGGTGGGCCGCGGGGCGGCGGGTTCCATCATGGCAGCCCGCACGTGATCATCGGCCCGCGGGCGTTCGTCCATCCCCGTGGGTTCGTGGGGCCGCGCGTGTTCGTGGGACCGGGCTTCTACCCGTACCCCTACTATGGCTACGCCTACGGGTACCCGTATGGCTACGCGGCCTCGCCGGTGGTGGTGCAGCAGGAGCCGGCGGGCCAGTACTGGTACTACTGTCAGGATCCGGCCGGGTACTACCCGCAGGTCGCGGCCTGTCCGAGCGGCTGGCTGCAGGTCGCGCCGACTCAGTAGCGGAGGCGTAGCAGCCGGCGCCGGCCAGGAGGGCGGCGCCGGTCAGGGGTCCTGCAGGATCATCCGGCGGTAGGACTCGGCGGCGGCGAGCTTGCGGCGCTTGCCCTGCTCGCGCGCCCACTGGGTGATCATCTCGCCCGGGTCCCACTCGCCCATCTGGCTCTTGTGCGCGCGCAGCGCGGCCAGCTTGACGTCGAGGACCTTCGAGATGTCGATGTAGGTATCCGGCCGCTCGGCCCCGTGGATGTAGACCTGCTTCACCTCGTGCGGCTCGAGCCCTTCGTCCAGGAGCTCGGGGAAGATCAGTCGCGTCCCGGCCGATGGGAACACCGCGTCGAGGGCGACGTCGCTGGCCACGCGGTGGTCCGGATGATTCATGTAGGTGGTGCCGTAGTAGCGCACGGTGGGATCCCCGCAGAGCACCGCGTCGGGACGGTGACGCCGGATGAGGCGCGTCAGCTCTCGGCGCAGGCCGATGGACGGCTCCAGCATGCCGTCCTCGCGCCCGAGGAAGATGGTCTCCTTCACGCCCAGGATCCGGCCGGCCTCCCGCTGCTCGTCCTCGCGGATGGCCACCAGCGCGTGCCGCGTCATGTCGCGCGGCGTGAACTTGTTCGAGCCCGCCCCACCGGAGGTGATGCACACCGTGACGATCTCGCTGCCCGCCTGGGCCCACTTGGCGAGTGTGCCCCCGACGGTGAACTCCTGATCGTCGGGATGGGCGTGGATGCTCATCGCCCGCGCCGGCGCGGCCGGCTCCTTCGGCGGCGTCTTGGGGCTCACGTGCCGAGCGTGTCCCAGCAGGTACGCGCCATGCGGCCGATCAAGGCGGCGGCGGCCGCAAAGCCGGGGGTGCCGTCGGGCAACGCGGCGGGCACGTGCTCGGTGTAGGCGGTCAGGATGAACAGTGGGCGATCGTCCTTGTAGACGATGCCGGCGTCCATGTAGCCGCGCGATCCGGTCCCGGTCTTGTGGGCGATCTTGGTGCCGAGTGGCAGCTGCGAGGGGAGCCGGCTCTTGAGCTTCTGCCACGAGAGGATGTCGAGCGCGAGCCGGCACGACGCGGGCGTGACCCCGAGGCGGGTCGCGATGGCGGGGTCGTCGGCGCCGCGCAGGATCAGCTCGAGCAGCATGCCCTGGTCGTTCGGGGTGGTGGTGGTGACCTGATCGAGCGAGTGGTCGGGGCCGAGGCGCGGCGGGATGCCGAAGCGATGGATGGTGCGGGTGAGGCCGACCGAATCGCAGTAGCGCTGCAGCTCGCTGAGCCCGACCAGATCCACGACGAGCCCGGTACAGGTGTTGTCGCTGACGATGATCATCATCACCAGCGCGTCGCGGAAGGTGATCCAGAAGCCGGGCGTCAGGTGCTGGAAGGTGCCGGAGTCGTTGTCCTGATAGCGCGCGTCCACCGTGACCTTCTGGTCCAGCGCGAGCTTGCCGTCGTGCACCGCCTTGAGCGCGGCCATCAGGATCGAGATCTTGCGCGTGCTGGCCGAGGGTACCGGCACGTCTCCGAGCCGATCGGCGCGCGCGCCGGTGCCGAGATCCTTCAGGTACCAGCTGGTCTGGAACGGCACCGCGTCGCAGAGAGCGTCGAGGCGGGCGGTCAGCTCCTTCATGGCGATCAATCCTCCAGCCCGAGGCCGGGCATCGTGAAGGCGGCGCGGCCGAGATCGGCGGCCACCGCGGCGCGCTGTTCCGGGGTCAACGCCACCAGGGGCGGGCGCACCGTGACCCAGGCCGCGTCGCCCCCGTAGCGGGCGATGACGGCCTTCAGCGCGGGGATCATCGGATAGCGCTGGACGATGCCCCGGATCTCGTCGAGGCGCGCCTGCTGGGCGTCGGCCCCGGGCGTCTGCCACTCGCGGAAGAGCCGCGCGATCGCGGCGGGGTTCACGTTGGCGGTGGCGCTGATACAGCCGGTCCCGCCGTTGCGCATGTTGGCGAGCAGGAAGGTTTCGCTGCCCGCGAACACGTCGAAGCCCGAGGCCGCGAAGGCGTCGAGCATCGCCTTGGTATTCTTCCAGTCTCCCGAGCTGTCCTTTACCCCGGCCACGATGCCGGGATACGCCTTGAGCAGCCGCTCGATCAGCTCGAGCGTGATCGGCACGTTCGACACCGGCGGGATGTGGTAGAGGTACACGCGCAGCCGCCGGTCGCCCACGCGCTCGATCACCTCGGCGAAGCTCTTGAAGAGCCCGTCGTCGGAGACGCCCTTGTAGTAGAACGGCGGCAGCATCAGCACGCCGCCCGCCCCGAGCTTCATCGCATGCGCGGTGAGGCGTACCGAGTCGGTGAGCGCGCAGCAACCCGTACCCGGCATGAGCCGTCCCGGGTCGATGCCGCCCGCGACCAGGCGGTCCAGCAGCTCCACCTTCTCGTCGGTCGACAGCGAGTTGGCCTCCGAGTTCGTCCCGAACACCGCGAGCCCCACGTCCTGCGACAGGAGCCAGCGGCACTGGCGGACGAAGCGCTCGGGGTCGGGGGAGAGGTCGGCCTTGAACGGGGTGACGACCGGGGAGAGGACGCCCCGGATACGATCGGTGCGCTCGGATGTGCTCACGGGTTGCTCCTCCAGTAGGTGGCTTACGGCCACATATCGTAGCATCTTCACGGATCCGCTCGCCTCGCCTTCGGCTGCGGCTCGCCGAGCAACTGGGCGCCGCGGCTGTCCACCGCCGAGGCGGAGCCGCGCGTGGAGTGGGCCCTCGAGGCGGCGGGGCTCACCGACTTCCGCGCGTCCTATGCGCACCAGCTCTCGGGCGGCAATGCGCCGCCGGGTGGCCCTGATGATGACGCTGGTGGTGGACCCCATCTTCGTGACCCACGACCACTACCTGGGAGACTTCCGCGAGATCTGGCGGATCCTGGGCGAGGAGTTCGTCTAGCTTTCGCCGCGGCGCTACCACCCGCGGCGGGCGAAGAAGCTCCGGATCAGGTCAGCGATCTGCGGTGCGGCCTCGTCGAGGGCGAAGTGCCCGGCGTCGAGCAGGTGCACCTCGGCGGTGGCCACGTCCTCGCCGAAGGCCACCGCACCGGCCACCGTGAACGAAAGGTCGTGCTTGCCCCACACCACCAGCGTCGGCGGCTGCCGCTCGCGGAGATATGCCTGCCACCGCGGGTAGGACGCGACGTTGGTCCGATAGTCGTGGAACAGGTCGAGGTGGATGTCCACCATGCCGGGCCGGGTGAGAAATGCGTACTCGCTCTCCCAAGTGTCCGGGTCGATCCACTCGGGATGGGGACTGCGACCGACGTGCCGTAGCCGCGTGGCGGCCAGAGAGAGCAGGTTCTCGCGCACCGCGGCCTCGTTCGCCCCGCGATCGGCCCAGAATGCCCGGCGCGGTGCCCAGAGCTCCGACAACCCTTGCTCGTGCGCGACCGCGTTCTGGACGACCAGCGCGCGCACCCGCTCGGGATGAGCCAGGGCGACGCGGAAGCCGACCGGGCCGCCGTAGTCCTGGAGGTACAGCGCGTAGCGATCGGTGCCCTGCTGCTCGAGAAAGTGGTCGACCACCTCGGCCAAGTGGTCGAACGTATACCGGAACGCATGAGGCGGCGGGGCCTCGCTGCGCCCGAACCCCGGGAAGTCCGGCGCCAGCAGGTGAAGCCGGTCGGCCAGGCGCGGCATCAGGTCCCGGAACATGACCGAGGACGAGGGGAATCCGTGCAGCAGCACGAGCGTCGGGTGCCGCCGGTCACCCGCCTCGCGATAGAAGAGACTCAGCCCGTCGACCGTCGTCGTCTTGTGTCGGACGGCGGTCGGATCGCCGGCGTCGCGCGTCGCGGGCCAGGTGGTCACCGCCTTTCCTTCGCCGGATTCTCGCGGCTAGCCCGACGCCAGCTCGGCGACGGATCCGAGCGGCGTGCCGTCTTTTCGCGTGATCCGCCGCCGCGCCGGCCAGGTCTGGTCGCCGAAGGTGGGCTGCCAGCAGGAGTGCTTGCCCGCGCCGCCCACCACGATCACGGTCAGGTCGTCGGCCGAGCGCACCGCGGGCACCATGGTGTCGGGTGCGTCCTTCGCGCCGCGCTGGATCAGGTGCTTGCGATACTCGTCGCCGAGCCGCGCCAGCGGGAAGCGCGCGTGCTCGAAGAGGAACTCCTTGACCTGCCGCTTGCTGAAGCCGTCGCGCGCGATGGTGGCGGCGTGCTCGGGCCCGAGCGAGAGCAGCGGGTGGCCGCCGGCCAGAATGTTGTTGCTGCCCGCCTGGCCCATGGCGCCCGCGATCACCTTGAGGATGCCCAGCCCGGTGTAGCTGAAGTGGTCCTGGATGTTGTGCGGCCCCTCGCACGCGATCGCGGTGACCAGGCTGACGCCGGCCGGGAAGCCGTGCTCCACGTGTAACGGCTCCCAGGGATTCGCCTCCTCGTTCTCGGCCACGCAGTAGGCGATCTTGGCCGGGCTGCCCTGGGTGGCGCGGTCGCCGGTGCCGGGCAGGCCGCCGCCCACGTTCATGAGGAGCAGCCGGATCGCGCGCCCGATGGTGAGGTTGGCGCGGAAGCCCTGGCCGAAGGCGTTGTAGCCCGCGTTGATCCCGACCTCCTTCGCGATCGGCCCGTTGACGATGATCAGCGGGGCCACCGGATGCGTGGTGGCCTGGATGGAGTCGAGGTTGAATGCGGGATCGGCCAGCGCCTCGACGGCGGTGATAACGATCGGAAGATACTCGGGCCGGCAGCCCGCCATCACCGCGTTGATGGCGATGCGCTCCACGGTGGCCTCGCCCTGGCGTGGCGGCAGCACCGCCACCAGCTCGCGCGGCTCCCGGTCGGTGAAGCGCAGGAACTCGCGCACGTCCGTTTCGGTCGGCGGCACGATCGGCAGCCCGTCGGTCCAGCCCTGCCCTTGATAGTGCCGGTTGATCTCCGAGTAGCCGCCCTTGAGCCGGAAGACCTTGGCCGGCGGGCCCGAGACCGACGCGCTCATCCCCGCGTGACCGCCTTCCGCACGATCTCGACGGCGCCCTCCGCCTTCTTCAAGACCTCGTCCTCGCGGATGCCGCCGAGCGGGTGGGGGATCAGGGCCAGGGGCAGATCGGCGAGCCCGCGGTTCTTGGCTTCGAGCTTCGCGAGCTGCTCGAACTCATACGTCCCCATGACCACGGTCGGGATGCCCCGCTGCTCCAGCACGATGGCGCCGTGGATACTCCACGACGTGCACGACCCTCAGTCGGCGCTGCCGACCAGGACGAAGTCGCACGTCGTGAGCGCGGCAAGGATGTCGGGCGACGGCGCGCCCGCGATGCCCTTTTCGCGCTTGACGACGTCACGGACGCCGTACTTCTCCTTGAGGCGCTCGACCACCGCCAGCATCAGGGTGCCCGCGTTGGCCTTGCTGTTGTCGAGGATGCCCGCCCGCTTACCCTCGAGGCTGGCCAGACGCGGGGCGAGGCCCGACGCGAGAATCCGGGGCTCGGCGGTCGGGTCGTAGAGAACGTGCTCGTCGCTCATCGGTTGATCTCCTTCCGCGCGCCTGGTCTCCGGTCGTGCAGCAGGGCCAGCATCCGGTCCACCCCCAGCTCGAGGCAGCGCTTGATCTCGTCGCGCGTCGCGCGATAGCGGTCCTCGCCCTGGCCGAACGGGTCGTCGACGTCGCCGCCCTCGCCGGCCAGCTCGTGCAGGGTCAGGATCGGCCGCCCCTGCGCTTCCGCGTAGGCGCCGATCATCTCCTTCTGCTGCGCGGTCATGGTCACGATGAGGTGCGCCTCGGCCACGATCTCGCGGTGGCGGCGCAGGTCGGTGGAGGCGAACGCGTCCTCGGCCAGGTGGATGTCGTCCTCGCGCAGCACGATGCGCGCGTCGAGCGAGGGGATCATGCCGTCGCGCGCGTGGTTGGCGATCCCGCCCGAGCGGACGCGGACGTTCCCATTCACCCCGCGTGCATCGAGCATCTTCTCCAGGAGGACGTGGGCCATCACGCTGCGGCAGGTATTGGCGTGACAGACCAGCAGGACGTTGGTCAACGCGCCTCCCAGGGAGACTGCCAGTACCGCACGCCCTTGCCGAGATCCTTCCACTCCTCCTTCGGCCGCTCGCTGAGACTCTTGCCGAAGTTGGTGCCCGGCGGCTCGTGGAGACCCTTGCCCAGCGTGTCCGGGAAGAACTTGGCCAGCTCCTCGGGCTCGAGCCTCCGGTCCGCCTCGATGCGGCGGATGGGCTCGGGCAGCGCCATCAAGGTGTAGCCGTAGCCGAAGGAGTGGAACACCTGTCCGTTGACGTGGCCGGCGCCCTCGCTCGCCAGATAGACGACGAGCGGCGCGACGTTGTCCGGGTCGCGGTCGGTGCCGATGGCTTGCTCGCTCGGCCAC
>Ga0210384_10000425_pt1 | contig 64752 bp, 56 predicted proteins | sample IncBWH2MmetaG_FD_160574 | JGI IMG/M metagenome (GOLD analysis project Ga0210384, IMG submission 160574) | Forest soil microbial communities from Barre Woods Harvard Forest LTER site, Petersham, Massachusetts, United States - Inc-BW-H-2-M | ecosystem: Environmental > Terrestrial > Soil >...
AGAGCCACAGCCACTTCTTTGCTGCTCTTCCCTTCCGCGAGCAACTGCACAATTTCGCGCTCGCGGGATGTTAGTCTGTCGCGCAAATGAGCTTCGGGATCGGCCACGGAATTCTTGTTGGCGAACCCGTTCAGAAGCATTTCTGCGGCACGGGAGGTGAAAAAAGTTCGATGATTTGCCAACGCATCGACGGCGCTGACGAGATCGCGATCCGCATCGGACTTCATGATATAGGCGCGGGCGCCAGCTTCGACGATGTCCCGAACGAGCTGGTCGGAAAAATGAAGAGTCAAGATGAGGATCCCTATTTTCGGTGACGACTTGTGGATCCTGCGGGCCGCCTCCAGGCCATTCAGGTCAGGCATGCTGATGTCCATAACAACGACTTCGGGCTTGAGTCGTTCGGCGAGTTCAACGGCCTCTCTTCCGGTTTTTGCCTCGCCGCAAACTTCCCATCCGGGCCGCGAGGTGAGAAGCTGTTTGAGGCCCCGGCGAATAATGTCGTGATCGTCTGCAACGAGAATTTTCATCGTGATCATCCCCAATCTAGCGGCAGGATGTTTAGGCCGCGACGCGATGTTCGGTAGCGGCTATCCAAATCGCTGGGTCGATGCAGCTAGCTTTAGATATGCGCTCCAAAATACGGACGAATAGATATTACGTTTTGGCAGTCAATCCCATACAGTTTTTCCTGTATTTTACTCTCCCGAAGCCATTCGTCGACACCGATCGGCACGAGACACACAAAGCATAGTTGTACACCGTTCGCAAACTTTCTTGTAGAGGGTGGCCGCTTTTTTCGCAAGCGGCGCAGCGGGTAGCCACTTTGGCAATTTGATGGATGACGGTGGTCCCCACCTTGCTTCGGGCGATTACTGAAGAAGTCAACTGCCCGCGGGATGGAATTTTTCGCTTGCACGATTTCCGTGAAATAGCGAGTTTCAAACGTAAAGAAATATCGACACATACCAAATGGCAGCGTGAGTTGTACCCGATTTCACCGATTGTTCGAGCGAGAGTCTTCGAGTCGAATGAAGCATGGAGGCAAGCCAAAATGCTGATCATACTTCTCGTAGTCCTACTGTTGTTGAGTTTGGGCAGCCTGCCGACGTGGCCGCACAGCCGAACCTGGGGCTACTACCCGAGCGGGGGCCTGGGGCTGGTAGTGGTAATCCTGCTCGTATTATTGCTTCTTGGAAGAATCTGAAGTTGGCAATTTACGACGAAGGTCAGCACCAAAAAGAGAAGTATTGGCCCCGTCGGGTATGGTTGCGCAAATACTGCAGCGTTCCCTGTATGGGTTTGCAATTTCAATGGGAGCAAGCTATCCGCGTTTGCAGCCAGGGGTTGGAAGCGCTCGTTCAATCGAAGGGTTCAAGGAGGCTTATATGTTCATCGTTTTGTTTGCGATTTTGTTGGTAGCGTGGCTCGGTGGATTCCTGGTCTTCCACATATCCAGTGCGCTGATCCACATTCTGTTGCTGTTCGCGGTGATTTCGTTAATTGCGCATCTATTTCAGCGTAAGACCGTATCGTGAAATGCGAGTGCAGCGCCTCCTTGTGCCTGGCGTGAAGGCCAGGAGGCGCTGCTCTCGGACATCGCTGGAGGCGAGAAGGAGCCGAGTGATTGTATGATGCGCAGCTCAACTGATTTGCTGCAATCGCGGTTGTTAAGCCGTATTGCCTGGCTACTTTGGGGCATTGTTCTCGTTCTTCTGATGGCTTTTTGTTTCTTTGCCAGTTCCTTCTGCATTACCTTGCTGCTGGCGGCGTTTCTTGCCATCCTCGTGGATCCGGTGGTCACCCGCTTGGAGCGTTGGCACGTCCCGCGCTCTGCTTCCGCTGGAACTATCATCGTTGCAGGAATGTTGTGTTTCTGTTCTCTGACGTACGCCTCGTACAATCGCATTTCCGATCTCGTGGAGGCCGTGCCGCAATATGCGGAACAAATCCGCGACGCGATAAGGCCTTTTAGCCAAAAGATTGCAAGAGTGCAAGAGACCGCGGGCAGCCTGAACCCAGAGACGTCGACAAGAAAAATAGCGGAAGTAAAGATCAAAGAGCCGCCCAGTTGGCCTTCTTACATTATTCGTGGTGTGGGACCGGTGTGGGGAGCCGTCATCATTATTGGAGTCGTGCCGTTCCTGATGTTCTTCAATCTGATCCGGAAAGAGCAAATGAATCAGAGACTGGCAAGTACCTTGGGGGCGACCATCGATGTCCCTCAATTTGTGGGACGCGTGACCGCCATGGTGCGCGGGTTCGCGGCTGGAAATATGGTCATCGGTTCGGCGATGGCGGCGGTGACGGTTCTCGTCCTGCTCGCTTTGAAAGTGCAGGGCGCGGTAGTACTCGGGATCGCCAGCGGTTTTCTGAACTTGATTCCGTTTCTAGGCGTGATTCTCGCCATTGTGGTTCCTGTCGCCGCGGCGCTGTTGCAATTCCACACGGCGGTCCCGTTTGCCGTCATTGTATTAACCGTGGCCTGCCTTCATGTGATCTCGGCGAATTACTTAATTCCGAAGATAATCGGGTCGCGAGTCAGCATAGGACCTGTAGCGGCCACAGCAGGGATCCTGTTCTGGGGCTGGCTGTGGGGTTTGATGGGCATTTTGCTTGCCGTGCCTTTGACGGCCTTGGTAAAAATTGTGGCGGATAGTCATCCATCCTTAATACACATCTCCAACCTTCTCGCTGAGGACCCGCGCCCCGTTTCGCTCTGGCAGGCTTCCGGCCAAGAACCTGTGAATAGACCGGTCCCGTTCATTCGTAAGAGATTTCCGGCGAAGGTAAAGCTTGAAGGGTGAGCAGCATTGCAGCTACGATCCTTGTTGGCTGGCGGATTTAAAGCCTCCCAGTCGCCTTTAGCTGTTGAAGACGGTTCTGGCGCATCCCTCATCATCCGCCCCGCAAAGGAGCGGAGGGATGCGGTTTGCTTTAACCAACGAGTAAACTAAAATCCTCTACGGGGTGTCACGCAGATGCAAGTCTTTTGGGGCGACGCTCGCTCGTGGCTGATTTCAGGCGCGATCCTGGCCGGCGCCGTTAGCCTGACGCTGGTAGCGCATTTTGCTCTCTTCTTTGTGGTCGAAAGAATATTGGCGCGAAAAGAAGCGAGTACGGGGACCTTACTGACGCGACGAGCCAAGAAATCAACACGGGTCATCTTTCCATTGCTGGCTTTGGTTCTCGCTATTCCTCTTGCACCGATCGCCGAAGACTTGAAAAGCATTCTGCAGCACGCTCTGGGGCTGGGTGTGATTGCCTCGGTAGGGTGGACGATCGTAATTTTGACGGAGTTGGCAGGAAACATCATCTTCGCGCGCTACTCGATGGATTCGCCCGACAATCTTAGCGCGCGCAGGATTCGGACACAGACACAAGTTCTGCAAAGGGTAGTCACGCTGACGGTGAGCATCGTAACGGCGTCCATCATGCTGATGACATTCCCAGCAGTGCGTCACGTCGGGGTGAGTCTGCTGGCGTCGGCCGGGCTGGCCGGGTTGATTGTCGGAATGGCGGCGCGCTCCACGCTTTCCAATCTAATAGCGGGGGTCCAAGTGGCCCTTACGCAGCCCATCCGGATCGAGGACGCGATAGTCCTGGAAGGCGAGTGGGGGTGGATCGAGGAAATCAATACAACCTATATTGTGGTGCGCTTATGGGACCTGCGGCGGCTGATCGTGCCGTTGAGTTACTTCATTGAGAAACCATTTCAGAACTGGACTCACACCACAGCCAATCTCCTTGGGACCGTCATGATCTATGCGGATTACACCGCTCCCGTCCAGGAATTGCGCGAGGAACTGCATCGCATTCTGGAAACGACGGAGCTGTGGGACAAAAAGACTTGGGCGCTGCAGGTGACGGATGCGACGGAACGGACTATCCAAATTCGAGCTTTAATGAGCGCGCGAAACGGACCGGCAGCATTCGATCTGCGTTGCTACGTGCGAGAAAGACTGGTGCAATTCCTCAGCGATAAGTATCCCCTCGCCCTTCCGAAGCAAAGAGAAGAACAAATCGTCTCCGGACGGAATTAGACGATCGTTTTCCGCATCTTGCAATTCCTTCACTTGGACGGAAGCACTGAACCCCGCGTACCCTGTTCATACAAGAAATGCCAGCGTTGTTTACAGGAAAGACCCGATTGTTGCGTCGGTTGTGTCCCAGTAACCTGAAAGCCTGAAACACCTCCGAGACACCCACCGAGAGCAGGCGTCTGACCGAACACAGGCGCCTGTTCTCCTCCCTCCAATCGAGCCGAGAAACCTAAAACGCCGAGATTAGGGAGGCGGATGGGTATGCCCCCGGGTTATCTCTCGTGAGCCACCTTTGCTTGGACTACGCAGCCATTCCGCAGGCTATAAATGAAATATTCGCCCGGCGAACTAGCGGACAAACGGGCCAATTGGGTATGCGCCTCTTCGAGTCCCTCCACTGCTTTGACCCAGAGCGGGTGACCATCAGGTAGTTTTTTGAAGATGTCGAACTTCGTGCCCATAGTTCTCCCCTATAGGTTATTTTTGGTACACACCGTACCTAAGGGCAACCGGGACACCAATCTCCCCTCATTCAAATAAATAGCTTGGGATCAATGAGTTATATGAAAAAAGCTGGGAGAGTCGCCTGTTTGCAAGTCTCTGGTTGCGAATTTTCCTTCGAATCGATGTGTAATTTCTGCTCGCTTCACCGTACTAGAACTGAAGAGATTCTCGGAGCCGTCCTTGTGCCCTGTGGGCTAACCGCTGCCTTCTGAATCGCGCAGGGGAAGCATGGCTGTGATGGTGGTTCCTCCTTCCGCGGAGGAGATCTCCAGGTCGCCCCTGAGTTGCCGCATACGTTCACTCATGCCGCGCAGTCCAACGCCAAATGCGCCCATCCAATCCTGGGCCGGGCCCCCCAAATTCTTTGTCAATGTTCCCTTTCCTTCGTCAGTGACTTGGAGGACTACGGTTGGGCCGTTGCTGTAGAGTCGGACCATTGCCGTGGAGCTGCCAGAGTGCCGATGTACGTTTGTTAAGCTCTCTTGAAGAACGCGGAACAGCGCCAGCTCCAGGTCGCCAGGGATCCGATCGAACTCCGGAGAAACCTCAAAAGTGGTCTTAATTCCACTCCGCTTTGTAAAACCTTCGAGATACCACGGTATCGCAGATTTCAGGCCTAGCTCCTCAAGCATGGGAGGGAACAGGATGTAGGATATCGTGCGAACTTCCTTGATAGCCTCTTCGATCATCTGGGTGCATTCGGCCAGTTCACTGATATCTTCCCACTGGGTTCGTTCGGCGGCGGATTTGAGCGAATCGACTTTCATTTTCAGCCCGACAAGGTATTGCCCGACGCTGTCGTGAAGATCCCTGCCGATGCGTCTGCGTTCCTCGTCTTGCGTTTGGAGAAGACGTAGAGAGAGTTGGCGGAGAGACTTTTCCGAATCGTGCAACTTGCGTTGAGCTTCCGTTCTCTCCGCGATCTCCCTTCGCAACGCTTCGCTCGCAAGTACTTTCTCAGTGAAATCACGCGTAACTTTTCCAAACCCGATCAACGTACCGGTATCGTCTTTTATCGCCGTGAGGATCACATTGGCCCAGAAACGCGAGCCATCTTTGCGCAGCCGCCATCCATAGTCTTCGAAACGCCCTTCCCTGGCGGCGACCTCCAATTCTCGCGCGGGTTTGCCCGCCCGGATGTCCTCCTCTGTATAAAAGATGGAGAAGTGCTGTCCGATGATCTCGGAGATCGCATATCCTTTTATGCGTGCGGCGCCAGTATTCCAACTGCTGACATGGCCATGCACATCTAGCATAAAGATTGCATAGTCCTGAACGGCGTCTACAAAGAGCCGGAATCGCTCTTCCGTGCGACGCAGTGCAATCCTGGCTTCGCCGCTTGTAAAGGAAGAGTGGCCCTCCTCGAGAACGACGGCCGAGTGTTCCGCGCACACCCTCATCAACGGCTGAACGTTTTTCTCACCATAAAAATTAGCCACGGGATAGGCACATCGAAGGGAGAAACAGTGTTTATTCGCCAGTTCGTTCCAAAGCTGTTCGAGCCGGATGGCAGCATCAATCTTACCTTCGGTCCACAACAAGGAAACCATCTCGCCAAAGGCGGCGATTTCAAGACGCGGGCCCTTAACAGAAGCGCGTGTTCGGGCAATGGCGCCACCGACGATCTCGGCGAACCGGGAGGCGTCTGGCATCCCTTCCAACATGATTTTGGCGAGGGTTTCGGAAGCGTCGAGCGCAACATATCTACCTTGCTTGTTGGCCTTGTGGGTGTCCGAACCGCGCGCCCTCAGGCGTTCCTCCAGTCCTTCGAGGTGTGCCTTGGCGGCAATGATGACCGCCGCACTGCCGGCACCGAGGGCAGGACCGATAAAATCGCACAGCGCCTCAAGCAGAGAATCGCTGGTTTGGTAGAAATAGGCGACATGATCGCCTTGAAGTGCGCCGGTGGCCTGCCATGGAAGCGTCAAATTCCTTGGGTCCGGGCTCAGAGCGTTGGTAGTCATTTCGACCCTCCTACCTGTCGGATCTTAGGAAGCATGCGCCATCAGATTGCTTACTACGCAGGGCATTGCAGCCACGTCAATTTGCGTCATGAAGCATTCGTTTCCTGTCTTCCAATGGAAGGTAACACACTCGTTCAGAGTGGGCACTACCAATCCGGTGATACGCGATTCGATTCCGGCTGCGCGATTGGTAGTTATCTGCATCTTTACCTTGCAAGCATCTCAGCTGGGGGTCGCGTTGGCATACAATGCCACTAAGCCGGAGTGTAAATGGCCTTGAAAGCAACGCGTATCCCGTCGTTTTCACGGCATCAATATCTCCGGTTGCTAACGGAACGACTACCGCTGTAAGAGTTGGAGTTCGCGATGGAGTCTCTTGTGGACGTACATGTCCTGATCCGCTCGAGCCATCAGCTCTCCAAGCGAGATGGGAGTACGTGGATCGAACCGCGCCACTCCGATACTGAAGGACAACCTATACTGCATGCAGGTCGCGTTCGCCTTTTCCAGAATGTTCTCCATGCGCGGCACGATGGTTTGCCTGCTTGGAATGGAGGCGTCGGAAGCCAGCACGGCGAACTCATCCCCGCCGAACCTCGCTAAAACGTCCGAATCGCGGAAAGTTTCCTTCAGCGCCCCGGCGGCCCGGACCAGTGCCAAGTCTCCCTCGTGGTGCCCGAAGGAGTCATTAATCCGTTTCAAGTTGTCCACGTCGCAAAAGAGGAGCAATACGTCTTCGCCCTGGCGATGAGCCAGCTTTAGCTGGTGTGTCGCCGCGGCCAAAAAGCCGCGCCGATTGTAGAGCCCTGAAAGCTCGTCGGTGAGAGCCAAGCAGCGAATTTCGCGATCCATCAGCGACTGCCTCAGGGCGCAAGACGCAGCGCGCCGCAGAGCGTTGTCCAGGCTGCGCGCGTTCGGCGCGCCGGACTTCAGCCCCTGCGATATCTCTTCTAACGCACACAAGATTTGATCCAGTTCAGGATCGTTCGACCGCAGAGCGGAACGCAGAGTGGATTCCAGAGATTCTTTTGGACTGCCATTCCCTCGGGCTATGGAGGGGACCCTGGCGCTTAATTGGCGGTAGATCGGTAGTCTCTCTCGAGCTTCCGAGTCAATAAGACTCTTGTCTAAACTTTGCAGAGACATTGCTCCCCCCTCTCGGCGTACAGCCACCCCAGCTCCATTGCGCGAGTCTAGTTTGCCCGCCATCACCAAACTATCGGGTAAAAACTGTATTCCCGTCTAAGGGATACTCAAATCTAGCTCGGGGTTCGCTCAACCGCCATTGCACTCTCCGCTCCAGGATTATCGCCGAATACGGCATTCGCCCTTTGCTTTCTACTCTCATCACCCGATGGGTACGGCTCCTAGAACGGTTACGATTCCAGGCTGGAAGAAGGACGTTCGCTGGGCCCGCGTCCGAAAACCAAGCCTTGCGCTCCAGGCAGCCCACGGAAGCAGCGTAGTTTGGGGCAAGCTCAGGATCACGGGGCAGAAGGAAGCACAATGCGTCTTATCCGGTCAATTAGTTCACTATTGTTCGTTCTGGGATTGCTGGCCATGTCGGCCGCATCTTTCGCCCAAGTTGGTGTCGGAGTAGCGGTCACGATTGCCCCGCCGGAACTGCCTCTCTACGATCAGCCGATATGTCCTGGCGATGACTACATTTGGACGCCTGGCTACTGGGCTTATGGAGACGACGATTACTATTGGGTTCCGGGAACTTGGGTGCTGGCTCCGGAAGTTGGTTTTCTCTGGACACCCGGATATTGGGGCTGGAGAGACGGTGGGTACATTTTCTATGATGGCTACTGGGGTCCGCAGATAGGATTTTATGGCGGAATTAACTATGGCTTCGGTTATTTCGGTCACGGTTACGAAGGCGGACGTTGGGAAAACGGTCACGTTTTCTACAACCGTGCGGTGACTAACGTAAACGTCACCGTGATTCACAACGTTTACGAGACACGGGTCGCAAACAATACGACGGTCACCCGCGTCAGCTACAATGGCGGCAACGGCGGCATCAACGAGCGCCCGACGGCCCAAGAACAGTCTGCCTCCCATGAGCGACATATACCGCCGGTGGCTGCACAGACTGAACACGTCAAGGCAGCGCGCTCCAACACGGAGCTTCGCGCTTCGGCAAACCACGGCAAGCCGCCTGTCGCTGCTACCCCTAGACCGGGAGAATTGAAAGGTGGTGGAGTCGTAGAGGCCAGAGAAGGAGGAGCGGTTCATGAGCCGGCAGCACGCCCAGAAAACAACACGGGCCGCGGCAACCCACCGGTTCACCCTAACGAGCTTCCTCGCACGGATCCTCCCGCTGCGCCAAACACCGGGAATGCCAAGCAGGACCAGAGATACCAGCAGCAACTGGAAAAATTGCAGGCGAAACAGGACCAGGAGCGCCAGAAACTCCAGCAGAAGCAAGATCAGGAGCACCAAAAGCTGGATCTGCAGAAGGCCAATGACACGAAGAAACAGCAGCTAGAACAGCAGCACCAGCAGCAGACACAACAACTGCAGCAAAAACACGTGCAAGAGCAGCAGCGGTTGCAGCAACATCAGCAGCCACCGCCGCACCCGGCGCCCGCGAGGCCTCCAAAGCCTTGATCGTCAACTGAACCCATTCTGCGCGGGGGGGCCGCCAACCAGCTGATGCCCCGCCCGTAATCGTCTCTGATGGCGTTTGCGACAAACTTGTTGAATCATTGTTCTTCCCTTCCGTCCTACGACCCGCCAATCTCGAGACGCCCGCTCTAGCCACGGTACTTGGACACAACAGCGAACCAAAGCAGGGAAATAGCTCGAAATTCGGGGAAGAAATACCGCGGCTGGATCTTTCGCTATGGTGTTCAAGCCACCGGAACCATTCTGAAACCTCACCTAGATCGGGCAGACAATCGCCTGCTGTTTTACACTGGATTTAACTCCAATTCCTTTCGCTCGCTAATGTCAAAGGCGATCTTGGAAGCACCCACTATCCTCCCCGCCGAGTCTCTGACGGGTGAAATGGACAAAAACAGGTTCCTTTTCCGCTTATCCTTCCCGAGACCAATGGTTTCATAATGATCGACATGTTCACCGCTCTTGATGCGTCCCAGGATTTCAGTCTCTTCGTCATGCAGTTCGGGAGGAATCATGATAGTGATCGGCTGTCCAATCGCTTCCTCGGCGGTGAAGCCGAAGATACGTTCGGCGCCGGCGTTCCAGCTAGTTATCAGTCCATTCAGATCTTTGGAAATGATAGCGTCATCGGACGACTCAACAATGGCAGCAAGCCGCGATCGCCGTTCGAAAGCAGCGTTAGCCTGGATAGTCTCCCGCACATCGGTTTGGTAGTCGCCAGATACAGAGATGCCGGGATCCAGGAAAATCTCATGCCGGCCCACTTTCTCCAGCGCCGCGAAAAGGTTTTTTGAGATCGACGATTTGACGACGTACCCGTGGGCTCCCGCATAGAGCGCCTGCTGAACCATTTGAGTAGTCTCATGCTCGCTCAGAATAACTACCTGTGTTTGTGGGATGGCGCTCAGGATTTCCCGGGTGGCTTCGAAACCGTTGAGATTGGGCATACTGATGTCCATGAGAACGAGATCGGGATGCAATAGTCTGGTCTTCTCGACAGCGTCTCGACCGTCGACCGCCTCGCCGCAGACGTCAATATTCTGCTGAGTTCGCAGGAGAGATCGCACGCCCTTACGTACTACTTCATGGTCATCGGCTATAAGTACCCGCATTCAGAACTCCCTCTGATCCGGCCTGTCGCAGCGCCTGCGATTGCCGCCGCGCAGCCAGACAACCATGTTGTTCTGGTTGCTCCCTCAACGCAATGGCTGCTTCTTCTGGTCTTTGTCGGCGTCAGACTATCATTTGGCGTTGTCATATCACATACAGTATTTCCGGTAGAGCGATCTGGTTTTCAGATTGGAGCGCACTCGTCGGCCTAGCCGAAGTTCGTCATTGAGCAATGGATTTTGAATTTTTTCGTAGGCCGTTCGATAGGAAGTCTTTGCATTTCAATAGAGCGTGCTCGAAAAGTGGATGTAGTGAAAACCTACCCCCTTGTTTGCCTATTGCAAGAGTGACAGATTGCTTGCATGTTCCTGCGAAAGATTCGCATCCATAAAGATGGCAAGGAACACGGCTTATGCACTGCACCGCGTAAGCCGTGGAATGCGGTGTGTATTGTTACGCAGAGTCTGCCTCTGACAGGCCCGGCGGTGCCGTCATTTTGAGCGCTTTTTGCTCCGCATAAAAGTGGCTGCCCTGAGCAACGAGATCAGCTTGTCGGTAGCCTTGAAGCGCCCGGAGCGCAGTTCTGGAGGCACCACTGATTCCAGGGCTTCCAGTTTCACCGACGGATCCACGCGCGTGTAAATTTCCGTAGTTTGCGTGTGTGCGTGACCAAGCCACAGCGCGACCTTTCGAAGATCTTTCGTCGCCTGTAGAACAGTCAAGGCGCAACTGTGCCTAAGAACGTGTGGGTGCACGCGCTTAGTTGCCAGCGAGGGACAATGCTGGCTCGCGGCTCGGACATGTTTGCGCAGGATGTATTCGAATCCTGAGCGAGTTAAGGTTTCGCCGCGCGCACTGACGAATAGTTCCGGCACCGCTACCGTTCCCCTTACTGCCAACCAGGCTCGGAGCGCCGCAGCCGTTGTTTTCCACAACGGCAGACGCCGTTCCCTGCGGCCCTTGCCATGGACAAGCACGCTGGGTTGCGGCTGGAATTTCAGATCGTCCAGACGGAGACCGATCAGTTCGGAGACGCGTAAGCCTCCTGCATAGCACAGATGCAGCATGGCGCGGTCACGAATTCCTTTCCACCCGCTTGGGTCGGGCGCGTCCAAGAGAGTCTGGATTTCCTCCGCCGCAAGATGCCGGACCAGTTTTGACTCGGCTTTCTTAGCGGGAATCGCCAGGATGCGCCGGATCTGCTCGATCGCTGACGGGAGGCGATATTCCAGGAAGTGCATGAAGGATCTGATCGCGGCCAGCCGGGTGTTTCGGGAGCTTGCTTCATTGCCGCGTATAAGCTCCAGAAGCGCGAACGCGGGCTCGGTTTATGCATGACGCTCCCGTGCTAGCGGAAGACTCGCCCCTTGAGCAGGATTCGGCTGGGTTTTGGATTCTTGACCTTTCGCCTGCTAGTGGATTCGCCTACTAGTGGATCCTGGGCGATTCATTTTGCAGCGGCTGAGGGACACAAACCACGGAGGGCGTAAGCTAGGGGAAACACTGTATTGACGGGTTGAGGTAAATTCTCTATCAGTGTTCTCCCCCGAGGGCCGCAGTAGAAGACTCAGGGAGAGGTGACAACCAACATGATACCAGCGGTGCTCGCGAATAGAGGCCCCGTTTTCGAAAAACCACAGACCCGTCAGAGCGAAATGCAAGATGAAGTAGCGATTCTTGTTGTTTTGGCCAATTTGGAAAGCCGCCGAACGGTGAACAAAATCCTCGAAGAACTGTCGACGCAAATTATCTCTTGCTCCACGTTGAGCGAAGCCGAACAAATCCTTTCTGTGCAGCGTCCCACTCTCATCTTCTGCGATGAACGACTTCCAGATGGCAGCTACATCGACCTCTTGCAACTGAAGCAATCGGGAAGAATTCCACCACTGGTTGTCGTGTTGACGCGAACCGGCGAATGGGACTTATACATGGATGCGACGCGCCGGGGCGCGTTTGATGTGATTCGCAGTCCCTGGTGTCCGACGGACATCGAACTTTGTGTGATCCGTGCAGTCCGCGAAGAAAAGTACAATATTTCCAAGATAACCCGGCCAGCCTGAGCATCGCCTGCTCGCTCAGCGCCCTCAGTGTCCCATCCCTCAAATCATATTCGCGCCAGTGGCAGAATTGACCGGTTTGGCGCGACCAGGGTTTTATTCGTATTTTGAAGGCGAAGGACGATGACTGACCGAAAAAATGTCTGCATCCCAACTGCAGCTGTAAAGCGGGACCGAATAGCAAGTCCTGCAGCCCTCAGCGCGAAGCCATGGAACAAACACCAGACACCAATTTCAATTGCGGGCCTCCAGGTTGCATAGGCCGAACGACGTGAATCTCGCGGCAAGTCGGCTGAATGAATTTCTCGAGAGGGCGAGGAATGGTAGCGTGTTCTCTCCCTCACTTTGCTCCCGCCGGCTGTGTTACGCGCGAAGAACATCCTCATTTATGTGTTAACCAGCGGCTCACCGTCACATGAACTCGCAACATCTGGCCCTACGTCGGCTGGCGTCTTCCATGGTTCTACCCAATGCTTCACGGCCTGTACACCAATCACTTGGTCTGTCCATCCACAGTGACACCGAGGATTGAACCAATGTGCATCAGCTACCTCCAAATTCTTCTGCGTGCTTGCGCATGCAGAGGCAAGAGGCGTTCCGCATCGCGGGCAAGCAAATAGCAGGACGTGGGCATAACTGTCGGTCACGGTTTGCATGCAATCCTCCTGAACAAAGCGGGATAGACTATAGCTGCACAAAGACTTCGCCAACTGCGGCTTTAGCTACCGCAGCGCGGATTCATTGTTGGCGGCCGGATCCTGACGGGCCGCCATGCGCCCGGAACAGCCCATCGAACGAAGATGCCTTGTTCACAACTTGAAATCAAAAGCCCCAGTTTTGGAAGAAGGAGAGCAGGTAGACGCCCGGTCTTGAGTCCTCGATTTCTCGAGAGACATCCTCTCCCTGTTCACCCTCCTCTTCCACGGTCTGCCTACAAGGTTTTCTTTGACATCCATTAAATACCCTACGGCTGAAGCTGAATCACCGGAGTGCCTCCAATAGATGGTCCCCCAACGCTAAGGCAAAGATAGCCGGCCTACAGTGAATACTGTATGGGGCTATGCCCTAAGCGTGCATATGATTGCAGCCCTCGATCTGAAACGCGTGGGTCTGCTTCAGCAGACTAGCCCCGCGAGTGAATTGCTCTTCGGGTGAATGCCTTTTCGGAGGACAGATCCGATGCGAGTTCTGGTTGTAGATGATCATGAATTCATAAGGAAAGGCATTCGATCGGTGCTTGCCAATGAACCATCGCTCACGTTTTGCGGCGAAGCCATCGACGGTCGAGACGCCGTGGAAAAAGCAAAGGCCTTGCGGCCCGACATCGTAGTCATGGACATCAGCATGCCCAGCATGAACGGTTTGGAGGCCACGCGAGAAATCAAGCGCCTTCTCCCCGAGGCCGGGATCGTTATCCTCAGCCAGCATGAGACTCGTGAAATGGTTCGCCAGGCTTTTAAAATGGGGGCAGGCGCATATGTGGTGAAGTCCGCCATCTCCTCCGACCTGCTCGCGGCCGTTAAAAAGGTTCATCAACAGGGAACATCCTTGCAGGGTGACGGCCTACTCGGTACAAACGAAAACATTGACGCTCAAGAGATTTTGCAGCGTAGCGCCGCGCTCGAGCAAGCTCTTGGCGAGAGTGAGGAGCGCTTCCGCTCGGCCATGAACGGCATGGCCGAAGGATTGTACACCATCGACATTCAGGGACGCGCTACCTACGTCAATCCCGCGGCGGAGGCAATGTTCGGCTGGACCTACGGCGAATTGGTCGGAAAGAAGATGCATGACGTTACGCACTACAAGCATCCGGACGGGAGCCCGTTCTCGGCAGCCGATTGCGCTGTTTTGCTTGTCCTGCAGAAAGGAACTGAGCTTCGGGAGCACGAAGATGTCTTTATTCGCAAAGACGGAAGCTTCTTTCCGGTGGTGTTCAGCGCCTCACCCCTAAAAGTCAACGGCGCGGCGCTGGGTGTTGTCGTTTGTTTCCGCGATGATACCAAACGCCGCCAAGCTGAAATCGACCTGCAGCTGAGGAGCGCGATCGTAGATTCCTCAGATGACGCGATTATCAGCAAGAATTTGGATGGCATCATTACCAGTTGGAATCGGGGCGCAGAGCTGATCTTTGGCTATAGCGCTGAAGAGGCGATTGGCCAGCACATTACCCTGATCATTCCGCCCAACCACCGAGCTGAAGAAGCAGCGATTCTTGAGCGCCTCAAGCGAGGCGAACGAGTCGACCATTTCGAGACCGTGCGCATGCGAAAAGACGGCACGAGGCTCGATCTGGCCTTAACAATTTCGCCAGTGAAGGATCGTTCGGGCCGCGTTGTCGGCGCGTCGAAAGTAGGGCGCAACATCACTGAACGTAAGCAGATTGAGCGCGCCTTACTCGAGAGCGAGGAACGCTTCCGGGCTATTGTTGAAACCACACCCGAATGCGTGAAGCTCGTGACCCGGGAGGGAACCGTGCTTCACATGAATTCCTCTGGCCTAACGATGGTCGGGGCTAATTGCGCAGAAATGGTCGTCGGCAAGAACGTCTATGACCTCATTGCCCCGCACGACCGAAACAGATTTCGTACCTTCAATGAAAAAATCTGTGAAGGTGAAAGAGGTTCCTTCGAATTCGACATCGTGGGACTTAAGGGCGCGGTCCGTCACATGGAGACCCATGCTGCGCCGCTGAGAATGCCCGATGGATGTCTCGTGCAACTTGCCGTATCCCGCGACATTACAGACCGAAAGCAAAGAGATGCCGAACTGGCGAGACAGGCCGGCCTCCTGGACCTCAGCTTCAATGCTGTCATCGTCCGCGATGCGGAAGACAGGATCACCTATTGGAACAAGGGAGCCGAGGAGCTCTATGGCTGGACGCGTGATGAAGCTGTGGGGCAAGTCACGCACACGCTCTTTCAAACGATATTCCCCGAGCCGCTGGACTCAATCCTTGCACGCCTTCGCCGCGAAGGCCGCTGGCAAGGAGAACTCGCCCATACTCGCAAGAATGGTACGGGTCTCCATGCGCTCTCCCGATGGGCACTGACGCGGGACCCGCAAACGAATTCAGAATCCATCTTAGAAGCAAACATTGACATCACTCAAACGAAGGAAGCAGAGCACGCACTTCATGTATTGGTCGAAACGCTTGAAAACAGAGTTTCCGAGCGCACCCGCGAACTGGAGAACGCCACCGACAAACTTAGGGATTTGTCGGGAAGGCTGCTTCAAGCGCAGGACGAAGAACGAAGGCGCATCGCGCGTGAATTGCACGACGGCGTGGGACAATTGCTGGCGGCACTGAAGATGAACTCTTCCACCCTGACCAAGGAAAGGACCAAGCTCAGTGCCGCTGCCCGCCAATCCTTGGACGAGAATGCCACATTAATCGAGCAGGCTTCGCAAGAAATTCGCACCATGTCCCACCTTTTGCACCCGCCTCTGCTAGACGAAGTGGGTCTGGAGTCGGCGCTTCGCTGGTACACGGACGGATTTGCGAAACGCAGCAAAATTAGTGTGTATTTGCAACTGGCTCCGGACTTCAGCAAAGGGCTGCCGCGCGAACTCGCCCTGGCTCTCTTCCGAATCGTCCAAGAGTGTTTGACGAATGTCCATCGTCATTCCGAAAGCCCAAGTGCATTTGTGACACTGGCCCGCTCATTGAATGAGATTACTCTCGAGGTCAAGGATAAAGGCAAAGGAATTTCCCCGGAAATTCAATCGCAGATCTCCTCAGGTCAGAGCTCTGGCGTGGGCTTCCGCGGAATGCGGGAACGAATCCACCAGTTTGGCGGCCGCTTGCAAGTTTGTTGCAACGAAGATAGCACTCGGATAGTCGCGATTCTGCCCGCTCCAGACCTGTCCGCATCTGATGAGGACACGCACACGGGAATACAGGACCGCGCGGAGGCGCTCGGTTCGCGGAGGTAGGCAGAGAAGTCGTGACGGGTGACCGCCGCGTCGTGAGCCGTGAATTGTGGCTTGTGATTCGTGGCGGACACGAACCGGAAATTTGTGGCTGGAAAGCGTGACATCCGGCTGTTTTGAAGAGGCCAAGCGCATGCCGGGCTGGCCGCCGCGGTCGAACGAGGAGTCCATCGTCGCCACTGCTGAAACCTTGGTGCGGCTCGGTCCATTGAAGGGCAGCACGAAAACAGCCGCCTAAATGGGGCGTACGACCCTCTTTGTTTTTAGGGGGCGAGCAGGTTCCAGAGGTCATTGATGCTCACGAGATTCGTGACGAAACAAAATCACTTGAGCCTAGCGCCTTGTTGGATTTGCTGCCGAACGGCGCCGTACTAGGCGCGGCTACACGATTTTTTTGTTCCCTCCTACCTGATTCCCTTTATAGCGGTTCGGGGCTGGACGTTGTTTATGGAAGGTGCGGGCTATTTCCGCACTAGAGATTACCAAGACCAGGCGAAGTTTGCGTTGGCAGGAGACCCCATGGAAGCGAACCGGTTGAAACATCTTTACTTGGAGGAATTGAAGGATTTGTACAGCGCGGAAAGTCAGATGGTGAAAGCGCTGCCCAAGATGGCCAAGGCAGCGACTTCGGAGGAACTACGAGCAGGATTTGAGGAACATCTGGAGCAGACGAGAGGGCATGTAACCCGGCTCGAAGAGATCTTCAAGGCGCTCGGAGAAATCCCGAAGGGGAAGAAATGCAAGGGGATGGAAGGGTTGATCAAGGAAGGCAGCGAAATGATCGCGGAAGATCTCGCGTCGGAAGAATTGGATGCAGGGCTGATCTCAGCGGCGCAGCGAGTGGAGCACTACGAAATCGCTGGGTACGGCTGTGTGAGCACGTACGCGAAGCTGCTGGGGGAAGACGCAGCGGAATCGCTTTTGCGGCAGACGCTGGAGGAGGAGAAAGAGACGGACGAGAAGCTGACGGATTTGGCAAGCAGCATCAATCTTGAGGCGGCCACTTCCAAAGAAGCGGTGGAAATCAAGAATGGGCGGAGGAATACCAAAGCAGCGCGCGCCTAGTCACAAGCTTGAGTAATGCCAGTGACACAATTCAAAAGGAGGAAAAGAAATGAAGGGAAGCTCGATTAAATTACGGCGATTGCTTTTGCCGGTGGGTGCGCTGGTGTTTTGCGCATCTCTGATGGCAACAGCGGTGCCGGCGAACCAAGATCCCCAGCAGACGCCACCCGACAACACCAAACAAAACAAGGATCAGACAAACCCAACCGCGGATCAGCAGAAGATGAATCCCGCGGACCGCGCCATTACGCAGAAGATTCGAAAAGCGATCCACGAGGACAGTACTCTTTCGACGTACGCGCACAACATCAAAATCATCACGCAAGACGGCAAAGTGACACTCCGCGGGCCGGTGCGCTCTCAAGAGGAGAAAAGCAACATCGAAGCCAAGGCAGTGGCCGTGGCGGGAGAAGGAAACGTAACCGACCAACTGGAAATTGCGCCACCGAAATAATGGTACGGGAAAATAATTGAGCGGAAATCGAAAGTAGCTGAAATTCAAAGGAGGAAACAATGTCAGGAAAAAAAGTAGGAGTATTCGGAATTTACTCGACGCGTGTGGGAGTTGAAAATGGCACGGATGCGCTGGTGAGAGCGGGCTTCCCGTCGCCAGATATATCCGTGCTGTTGCCGGAGAGCTTGGCCGGCGCAAAGGAGATGGGGACGGAGAAGGCTACAAAAGCGCCCGAGGGTACAGCAGCAGGTGCGACCACAGGAGGCGTCATTGGCGGCACGCTCGGAGTGCTGGCGGGCGTCGGACTATTGGCGATTCCTGGGCTAGGGCCCTTCATAGCGGCGGGCCCAATTATGGCGGGACTTGCAGGGCTGGGCGTTGGCGGAGCAGTGGGGGGAGTTACCGGCGCTTTGATCGGCGCGGGAATTCCTGAATTCGAAGCGAAGCGGTACGAAGGGCGTTTGCAGAAGGGCGGAATTCTCCTTTCGGTACATTGCGACACGTCGGAAGAGATCAAGCGTGCCAAAGATGTACTGAAAGCAACGGGCGCGGAAGATGTTACCTCGACCGGGGAAGCTTCGGTGGATCGCGACGCCAAGGCTGCCCGCACCAGGTCGTAGTCGAATTGCACGAAGACGGAGGAAGCCGCGTTACGGCTTCCTCCATTTTTTCCGAAGAGCAGCCGACGAACAGCGCAGAGTAAACGACAGGGAGAGGAGACTCACGATGAGGAAAGATCGTATTTCGGCGCCAATTCTAACGTTTGCTTTAGGGGCGGGCATTGGGGCGGTGGTTGCTTTACTTCTGGCGCCCACGGCTGGTGAGGAATTGCGAGACGACATTGCAGAGGGTGTGAGCGACGGCGTAAATCAGGTGCGCAGAGCAGGGAGAGACTTGAAGCGGCGAGCACAAAGAGCTGTGGATTTGGCAAAAGACCAAGTGCAGGACGCAATTGATGCCGGCGATCGCGCGTACAGTCACGCGAAGAACGGCTGAGGAATCGCTACGCGCACAACTAGTTGCATTTCCACGACCCACAGCTCGCGCCTGTCTTCGCCAGACTTAGAAAGATAAGTGCGCCCATGACTCGATGTTCGGGGCAAGCCCGGTGCTCCTGAACCGCATGGCAGGACTACTTTGAAATGAAAGGGAGCTTACAAATGAAAACAGGCACGCGCAAGTACAGCAAGGACGGGGCACTTTTGAGCAACGTAGCGGAGTCCATCGGAGCTGCGCTGGGTACTATCGCTGCAAAGGCTAATGCGGCGCACAAGGCTCTGACGCAAAGCAGCGTGGTCCATAGTGTAGAGCGCGAAGGCAAGAAGTTCGCGCGGAAAGGCAAGAGATTCGCACGGAAGAGCGGAAATGCTGTGGCTGCAAAGTCAAGGAGAAGCAAGCTGGCGAAGGCTGGCCGGCGCGGCGTGCGTCGCGCAGCCTCGTCTGTGAAACGAGCCGCTCGACGCAGATAAAAGAATTCCAGGAGAGTTAGTGACCGCCCGCCTGGGTGACTGACCCGCGGATGACGAGTTTTGGCATACGGTCGATGGCTCGCCGCGCCGAAGAGCTACATGACTAGGGCAAGATTCAGAAGCCTAGACTTAGCCTCAAAGGGAACGACTTCCGAGAGCTAGCGCACCTGCCTTGGTCGCCGGAGGTTCAAATCAGGTCGCCCGCGACTATCGGTTTTTCGGATTCTTGACCGTGGGGTGGGGCATGAATCGGTATCCGATGCCTCTAACGGTAAGCAGGTGGCGCGGCTTGGCGGGCTCTTGTTCGATATAACGACGCAGACGCACTATGAAATTGTCGATGGCGCGTGTGTCCGTGTCTTCGTGCAGATTCCAGACCTCCTGCAGTAGTTGTTTGCGAGAGACAGGACGGCCGCTATTGTTAATGAGGCAGCGAAAGAGGTCGGATTCCATCATGGTTAGCGGAATGACTTGGTTGCCTACACGCAGCTGCAGGTTCTGAAAATCTACGACTTTGTCGTCGAAGCTGAAGATTTCCGGCGAAGGTGAATCGCTGGGCCGGACGTGTTCGACGGCCGCCGAGTTGGCTGAGCTCTGCCAGTTCTTGCGGCGCAAGAGGCTCTCGACTCGCGCCATCAAAATGGCAAGATTGAAGGGTTTCGGTAAGTAGTCATCTGCACCGGATTCAAATCCCTTGAGAACATCTTCTGGGCGGCCGCGAGCAGTTAGCATGAGCAACGGAGTGTAGTTCTGGGCTTTGCGTAATTCGCGAGCGACCAAAAAACCGTCCTTGCCCGGCAGCATCACATCCAGGACGAGGGCGTCAAAGATCTCCCTTTCCTTCAGCAGGCGCTTCAGGGCATCCTCGCCGTTGTCGCTGATCTCGACCGAGTGGCCTTCGGCTTCAAGATTGAAGCGGAGGCCCTCGGCCAGGTGGGCTTCGTCTTCGACGATGAGGATGCGGCTCATGCCTGGTAGACCCTGGGAAGACGGATAGTGAATGTGCTGCCGCGCCCTTCTCCTTCACTTTCGGCAAAGGCGTCGCCGCCGTACCGGCGGGCAATCGAGCGCACGATGAACAGGCCAAGGCCAGTTCCCTTCACCTGGTCTGTCTTGGAGTTTGACGCGCGGTAAAAGCGTTTGAAGATTCGTTTCACTTCGTTGTGCGGAATGCCGATGCCGCGATCGTGTACCCGCAGCAAGACCGTGTCGATGTTTGGTGTGAGCAGGTCCACGACGATATCTTTTCTTTTTCCGGAGTATTTGATGGCGTTGTCGAGCAGATTGAACACCGCGGTGCGGAGTTCTTCAGGGTTTCCCAAGACCACGATTTCTTCAGGTGACGTCGCGCCAAGACTCAAGACGTCTGGAGAAAGATTTTGACGCAGGCGCGCGAGCGCGAGGACTTCGCGTACAATGGCGGAAAATTGCACTTCCTGCCAGTTCTTTCGCGCGCTCGCGTGCCGCACTTCCCCAGCCTTCAGAACCTGTTCGACAGTTCCCAGCAGCCGGTCGGTATCATCAAGCATGATGCGATAAAACTCGCGGCGCTTTGCTTCATCCAGATTGCGACTCGCGAGCGTTTCCAGGTACAGCCGTATGGATGCGATCGGTGTTTTTAGTTCGTGCGTGACGGCATTGAGAAAGCTGTCTTGCTGTTCATTTCGCCGAATCTCGCGGACAAGAAAGATCGTGTTGACGACCAGTCCGGCGATAAGCAAGCCGAAGAAGATGATGCCCAGTACAAGGGGAACTACCTGACGCCAGTGGAAGATAATCCAGCTGACGTTAAGTACGATGGTCAGGGCAACGAGACAAGCCCCAAGGGCGATAAAGAATGCGATTGCTTTGGTTCGGCGCGTGATGCGCATGACGTCTTAGTTTACGCCAGGTGGAGTCAGCGCCACCTAAGAAGGTGTGTGATAACGGATTGCGGCGTTCCACATCCCAAGCGCTATGCGGGTGAGGCGCGGCTCAATCGCCGCTGGGCAGCGCCACAGGAGCAGGTGCTCGCGTGGCGTCAGGAGTAATCACGGTATGTCGCTCTCCGGCTTGTCCATGATGGGCGAGTTTGTGACGCTTGACGTCTCGCGCAAGGCCGAGCGCTCGTAAAACACAGATACCGTACCAGTTCATGTCGATTTCATACCAGGTTATTCCGTGGCGCGCCGATTGCGGAACCGCATGGTGATTGTTGTGCCACCCTTCGCCGAAGGTAAGCAGGGCGACCCATAGACTGTTTTTGGAGGTATCGTACGTCAAGAACCGCCGCGAACCCCACATGTGCGTCGCAGAGTTTACCAGCCAGGTGGCGTGTAGGCCGACGACGGTTCGCAAAAACACTCCCCACAATAGGAAGGGCCAGCCACCGATCGCAAAGAGTGCGATGCCAAGCAGGGTGAGCGGAACCCAGTGCCACTTGGTGATCCAAAGATGAAACTTGTCCTTTCGCAGATCGGGAACAAAAGGCAGCAGCTCCTTGGCATTGCTGTGCATGGCCTGCCCCGTCAGAATCCAGCCCATGTGCGCCCAGAGGCCGCCATCCTGCGGAGAGTGCGGGTCACCTTCCTTGTCGGTGTTTTGGTGGTGGACACGGTGCGTGGCTACCCAAGCAATTGGTCCGCCTTCAAGAGCCAGCGTCCCGCAGACGGTCAGAAAATGTTCCATCCACTTCGGCGTCTTGTAGCCGCGGTGGGTGAGCAGGCGGTGGTAGCCCATGCCGATGCCAAGACTTCCGGCGACCCACCAGAGAGCTAGCCCTAAGGCAAGGGCTTTCCAGCTAAAAAAGAACAACGCGGCGATTGCACCGATGTGAAATGCAAGCATGAAAAGGGATGTGGTCCAATTAATGGGTTGAGAAAATGTCTTGTCGTGGCCTAGGGTGCTCATGAATCCAAACTAGCACGCGTGGCCCCGGGCTTCTGTAATAGTTGTGTAATCCCTAGGCGGGAAGTTCCACGAGCTTGTCGCGAATACGTTAAAACCAATCTAATCTGACGTTCGCTGTCCGTCCGGGCAATTTCATCCCTCGAACCAGGCCGCCTGAAATCGCAAATCCCTGCAGGCCCAAGAGTTAGCCTTGCGTCTAAAATGACGTGCGGATGTGGCCCAAAAAAGAGAACAAATAGCGTATACTGGAAGGGCACAGATTCCAGTCCAGAACAAAGGTACCGTCACCCGAGCGCGTCGGGATGAACGTGGTTGTCATGACGGTGGCCGCGGCGGGTCTACCGCCAGAGTTGTAATTCGGATCCCGCCTTCTTGTTTGCCACAACCGTTCGTAGTCTTTTCCTTGGCCACGGTGTGGTGTGCAGGAAGGGCCAGCTGTTTGAGACAAAAACCATTTGGGGGAAAAACGCTTGGCTCTGTTTATTCAAGAAAAACACGATCTGGTCGGCAACCTCATCAACCTCGGCAAGAGCCGCGGCTACGTGCTCAATGAAGAAGTGAACGATGTCCTTTCAGCTGAAGAACACACCACGGAGGAGATCGACAATCTCTTTTCCACTTTCGAGCGTGATGGCACTGAAATTTTCGAAGATATTTCCGCAGCGAAAGCCGCGCACACAACGCTGGAAGTCACGCAACGAGTCGAACTCGACCCCAGGCACGATGCGATCCATGAGGAAGAAACCGAGATCGAACGGCCGGTACACTCCATCCAGAAGAGCACCGATCCGGTTAGCACCTACTTGCGTGAAATGGGTGTCGTGCCGCTTTTAAACCGCGAGACCGAGATTGCGATCGCCAAGCGCATGGAACGCGGCAAGTTGCGCGTGTTGAAGACCGTCTCGCGCTCGCCGCTGGTGGCCAAGGAACTAATCGCTGTGGGCGCAGAGCTTCGCAAGGGCGCGCTCTCCATCAAGAGAATCGTCCACCTCCAAGAGGAAGAACTGACCGACGACAAGATCGAAGAAAAGTTGCGGCAAACGCTGAAGACCCTCCACCGGCTTGAGAAACTATGCGAGTTAGGACGAAAGCAGCGGCTGAAGCTGGAAAACACCGCGAAGTCCGATAAGCAAGCGCTTCTGCGGGCGCGGCGCCGTCTGGGCCGCACGCGCATTGAGATTTCGCTGGTGATCCGCTCCATCGAATTCAACGACGCCGAGAAAAGGCGCCTCATCGATACTCTGCGGCTCACGGTCGAGCGGTTGCACACGCTCGACCGTGAGATTGGCAGGTTGGAACGCCGCGTAAGCTCCACCCGTGCCGACAGCGCAAACGGAACACGCGATGAGCTGCGTGCGCGCCGGACGGAACGACGGGACATCGAGGAATCGAGTGAGGTTGGTTTTGACGCTCTGAAGCGCGCGCTCACAGCCATCCGTCGCGGTGAAGCGGAAACCGCCCTCGCAAAAACGGAGCTAACGGAGGCCAACCTCCGCCTCGTCGTCTCCATCGCCAAAAAATATACGAACCGCGGCATGCAGTTTCTCGATCTGATCCAAGAGGGCAATATCGGTCTCATGAAGGGCGCCGACAAATTCGAATGGCGCCGCGGATACAAGTTCTCTACCTATGCGACCTGGTGGATTCGCCAGGGGATCACTCGCGCCATCGCCGATCAGGCGCGCACCATCCGCATTCCCGTGCACATGATTGAGACGATCAACAAGCAGGCTCGCACCAGCCGGCAACTGGTGCAAGAACTTGGGCGTGAACCAACTTCCGAGGAGCTCGCGAGACGTATGGATCTTTCCCTCGACGCGGTCTGCAAAACGAAGAAGATCGCGCAGCAGCCTATGTCTTTCGAAACGCCCATCGGCGAGGACGAGGAATCCCATCTGGGTGATTTCGTCGAGGATAAGGGCGTGGTCTCGCCATCGGATGCGGCCATTCATCTCAATTTGAAGGAGCACCTGGCTTCCGTGCTGAAGACGCTGACCCCGCGCGAAGAAAGAATCATCAAGATGCGCTTTGGCCTGGAGGACGGCAACGAACTGACGCTGGAGCAAGTCGGCCAGTCGTTTGCCGTTACGCGAGAACGAATTCGCCAAATCGAAGCCAAGGCACTGCGAAAGCTGCGGCATCACTCGCGATCGAGACAGTTCCGGGTCTTTCTCGAGAGCTCCTATTGAGAGCTGGTGGCATGCGGGCATCCTCGACCGAAACCACTTGAGCGATTCGCGCAAATTCAGCGGGTGGGCAACCGCCGGCTCGATCTGAAAAGCTGAACTCATCGACGGCTGCAACTCTCCCCGTACAAGCACTTCGCCTCCGAGTGTGAATTCTGTGTTAAGAAGTTCCTAGCTATCGCGTCTTAGGTTGTAGAAGAGCCGAGGAGGGATACTTGGCGGCCGCGATAGAAACCATCATGGTGACAGAAGCAGCTCGAGAGCTTGAGGAAGTCTTTCGTGCACACCAGTCCTGTGTCCTCAAGGCCGCGTACCGCGTAACCGGCAGTATGGCTGACGCCGAAGACGTAGCCCAATCAGTCTTCCTCCGGCTGGCTCGCGGGACGATCGACCACAGCCGTATCTCCAATCTTCAGAGTTACTTACACAGGTCAGCGGTGAACGCGGCGCTGGATCTCATTCGGTCGCGCGGCCATCGCGAGGTGGTTCCTGTAGAAGCGGCAGACGAACTACCATCCAATCCCAGTCTGTCGCCGGAGCGCGCGCATTCGTCAATGGAAGTAAAGAATTGGCTTCGCGAAGAGCTGGCCCAGCTGAGTCCCCGAACTGCCGAGATGTTTACCCTGCGCTATATCGAAGGACTGGATAACCCCGAAATTGCCAGAATGATGAACACCTCTCAGGCGGTGGTCGCAGTAACTCTGCATCGGACGCGTGCGCGGCTGAGGAAGAGCCTTCGTGGTTTTAGGAAAGGTGTATCATGAAATTTTTTCGATCAAAGCAAGACGCTCGCCTGGATCAAGCGATCTGCGAACTCCGCGCGGAACAGCCCGACGCGAAAACGCTCGCGGCCTCTGCCGAGCGCGTGTGGCAGAAGCTGCAAGCGGGCGTCGGCGAGGAAGCCACCGGCAGGGCACTGCAGCCCATCCGTGGCTGCGCCGATATTCGTCTGATGTTGCCGGCTTTTCATCAGCAAGAGCTGCCTGCGGCTCGCGCGCTTATCGTGGAAGATCATCTCAGGGAATGTATATCGTGCCGTTCCTATGCTCACGGCCGCGTCGTTGACGGAAAAACCAGCGTCAACTGGCGGATGGAGCCGGCGTCGCGCGGTTTCCAATGGAGTTTTGGCAGTTTGTCTTTCGCGGCGGCCGCATTGGCCGTGTTGGTTGCATTGGTTTGGACCGGATACAGCTGGTATACCGCAGGCCCTCCTGGCAGCCGCGCGCGCATCGACTCTATAGCGGGGCTTGCCTATCGCGTCGGCCCGAGTGGCGAGCACGCCTTGAAATTGGGCGACGAAGTGGCGCAGGGCGAATTCATCCGCACCGCTGCAAACTCCCGTGCCACGGTGAGGCTGTTCGATGGCTCGAAAGTGGAAATGAATCAGCGCGCCGAATTGGCAGTCAGCGCGGACCGCCGCAACACCACTATCCATCTCGATCAAGGCAGCATCATCGTGCAGGCCGCACATCGTTCGACCGGGCACCTGTATGTCAGCGCTCCGGATTGCACGGTAGCGGTCACCGGTACGGTCTTTTCCGTGAACTCCGGCACCAAAGGCTCCCGCGTGTCCGTGATTGAGGGAGAAGTTCACGTTAAGCATGCTGGATTGGAGTCCATTTTGCACTCCGGCGATCAAGTCGCGACAACCGAAAGTGTCGGCCGCGTTCCCGTCAGCCAAGAAATCGGATGGAGCAGCGACCTCGATCACGAACTGGCCTTGCTCGCGGAAATCTCAAAGTTTCGGCAGAAACTCGAGGAGATCCAGACACCCGGTCCGCGTTATGAAAGCAAAATCCTTCCATTGCTCGCGCCGGACACCGTTTTGTACGTCGGCATCCCTAATCTGGGAGACGCGCTCCAACAAGCAAATCAAGTCTTTCAGCAACAGTTGTCGCAGAGCCAGGTTTTGCAGGACTGGTGGAAGAAGAGCGGCAACTCCAATCAGCATCCGACTCCCGAGGAGTTAATTGGACAAATTCAGGCCATCAGCCAGTACTTGGGCGACGAAGTGGTGATTACGTTCAGGGCCAGCCCTGGCGCCAACGAGCACGGCCCCATCCTGCTGGCAGAGGTGAAACAGCCTGGACTGAAGGATTACTTGCAAAACCATCTGGCGACTACTCTGTCAAGCAGGCAGGGGACGTCCGATTTGCATGTCGTGGAGCCGCGGTCGCTTTCGTCGCTTGCGGTTGACGAACGTGGAATGATCATGCTGGTCAAGCAGAACATGCTCGTTGTCGGTGGCGACACCGCTTCTGTTCAGCAGATGAGCGCGCAGCTCGACTCCGGAGCGACTCAATTTGCTATGACCGACTTCGGCCAAAGAATCTTGAACGTCTACAGCCAGGGCACCGAAACTCTGGTTGCTGCGAATCTCGGCCAGATTCTGAATTCGACGCACACTCAGCAACAAGAGTCGAACATGCTTCAGAATAGCGGCTTCAACGACATCAAATACTTGATCGCTACGCGCGGCGAAACCTCCCATTACGGAGACAACCGAATCACGCTGGAATTCAGTGGGCCGAGGCGCGGCATCGCTTCCTGGCTGGCCGCTCCCGCTCCGGTGGGCTCGCTCGACTATGTTTCCGCCAACGCTGGTGCGGCGTTCTCTTTCGTTGCCAAGCAGCCGGCGCTCATGTTCGACGATCTCTTCAGCACGATCGGCGCTTCGGAGCCCAACTTCAGCAAGAGTTTGGCTGAGGCCAACGCGGAACTCGGCCTGAATATTCGTGACGACCTCGCGAGTGCTCTGGGCGGGGAGATGACGCTCGCTCTCGATGGCCCAGTCCTCCCCACACCTTCCTGGAAAGCTATCATCGAGGTTAACCAGTCGGGGGCTCTGCAGCTGGCCATCGAGAAGATGGTCGAGGCTGCCAACCGGGAAGCGCAAAAATCAAATCAGCATGGATTAACGCTGAATCAAGCACAGGCTGGTGGCCGAACGTTCTACACGATCCAATCGCAAGCTGCGGGGCTTTCGACCGAATACGACTACACGTTCGCGGACGGGTACATGATTTTGGCGCCTTCTCGTGCGCTGCTAATCGCCGCAATGGAAACGCATGCCAATGGCAATTCGCTGGCTCGTTCCGCTTCGTTCCGCGCTCTTCTGCCGAGTGACAACCAGGCGAACTTTTCGGCGATGATTTATCAAAATTTGAGCCCGATTCTGAAGCCGCTGGCTTCGCGGCTGAATTCCGGGCAGTTGGCGGTGCTTCAGCAGTTGGCGACGGACTCCAAGCCCAGCGTAATGTGCGCTTATGGAGAGAGCGATCGCATCGAGGTGGCAAGTAGCGGCAAGCTGCTGGACTTAAATCCGGCTTTTCCAACCTTGCTCCACTTGTTGGGCTTGTCGGAACACGGAACTTCCCGCCAGGCTAATCCGTAATAACATCTAGACGATGACTCCAACGATTGAGCTAGATGGGCTCGAAGTGCAACTTGGTGGCCGAACGATTCTGCATGGGCTCACCGGCGTTCTGAAGAGCCGCGCCATCGGGCTACTCGGACCCAACGGCGCTGGAAAATCCACGCTCATCAATACGCTGCTTGGTTTCCATGCCCCATCCCGGGGGAGCGCGCGCATGCTCGGTCTCGACTCGCACAGCAGCGGCAAAGCGCTGCGCTCTTTGGTCGGGTACATGCCCGAGAACGACGCTTTTATTTCGAAAATGTCCGGGGTCCGCTTTGTCCGCTATATGGCCGAGATTTCCGGCCTTCCCTCCGAGCAAGCGATGGAGCGTGCGCACGAAGCGTTCGTCTACGTCGGCTTGGGCGAAGCGCGTTATCGCCCGGTGGGAACGTATTCTCTCGGCATGAAACAACTGGCGAAGTTGGCGCAGGCGATTGCGCACGGACCCAAGGTTCTGATTCTGGATGAACCGACGAACGGCATGGACCCGCCGGCACGCAAACGCTTGATTGAACTTATTCGCGAAATCCGCGAGGCCGGCGATATTTGCTTGCTGCTCTCCTCTCATCTTCTGCGCGATGTGGAAGAAACCTGCGACGAAGTGTTGATCCTTCGCAACGGAAAAATCGCTTCCATCTGTAACCTCGTGGAGGAGCGCCGCGCGAATCGCAAATTTCTCGAACTGGAAACGATCGGCGCCGAGGCATCGTTTACCTCTGCGCTGGAGAGCATTGGCTGCGAGTGTGCAGTTTTCAGCAGCGGACGTATCAAGATTGTGATGCCGGACAGCGTTGAAATCAGGGAAGTCTTCAAGGTTGCGGCGGATCGCGGCGTTCAGATTCGCCGCATGAATCACCGACGAGATTCCCTCGAAGATATTTTTCTCAACGCGATGGAGCAAACGGGAGTGGCCGATGGCCGTCTATAAGCGCCGATACAACTCCTACACCGGTTCGCTGACGCCGGCGTGGTCGCGTTTTTTCGTTCTGACGCGCTTCGCTTTCGTCGATCTGTTCAAGTCCCGCTTTTTCGTTCTCCTACTGATTCTTTGCATCGTTCCTTGCCTGCTTTCTGCCGGGTACATCTTCGTTGCGAACAACAAAACGGTGCAATTGTTGATGCAATTGCGCTCAGTGGATTTCTTCGTGGTGGAAAACCAATACTTCATCGTCATCATGATCGTGCAGGCCGAGGCGGCTTTTCTTTTGAACTGCTGGGTCGGCCCCGTCCTGATCGCTGGAGATCTAACCAATGGTGCGCTGCCGCTTTTTCTGAGCCGCCCTTTCAGCCGCGCCGATTATGTTCTTGGAAAACTCGCCGTGCTGGGTTTGCTCCTGTCCGCCGTCACTTGGATTCCTTGCTTGCTCTTGTTTAGCCTACAGTCCGGGTTGGCGCACGACGGCTGGATCTGGTCGCACCTTTGGATGATCTTACCCATCGTGTTGTGCTCCGCGATTTGGATTCTGATGCTTTCCCTCCTTTCCCTGGCAGTGTCGGCGTGGGTCAAGCTGCGCATTGTCGCAACCGGCGTGATCTTCATTACATTTTTCATCCCCGCGGGCCTCGGCGAGATGTTCAACCACATCATGGGCACCTATTGGGGTGCGCTCCTGAATTTTTCATTTATGTTCCGGATTATCTTGGAGAGAGGATTTCGTGACCCCTACAGGTTGCTGGACCTGCGCGGCCGCAACGAAATTCCCGTTGCCGCGGCCTGGAGCGCCCTGATTGTTGTCTGCTTGCTTTCGCTTGTCATTCTCAATGCGCGCTTGCGCGCTCGCGAGACGGTGCGTGGATGACGCCAGACGCCCGCCAAATCGTGTTCGACAACGTCTCCAAGTTTTACGGAGAAGTTCTCGGCGTGAACAAGGTGAATTTCTCCCTCGATCCGGGGATTACCAGCCTTGTCGGCCCCAACGGTTCGGGCAAAACCACGCTGATGAACTTGCTGACCGGCCTGATCAAACCATCCCATGGCGCGATTTACGTCTTCGGCCTTACGCCGCAACAACCCGTCGAGTTTTTCCGGCAGGTCGGATACTGCACGCAGTTCGACTCATTCCCTCCCGGCACGAACGGCTACGATTTCATTTATTGGCCGTTGCGGCTCCACGGTTTCGGTCACGACCAAGCCGCGAAACTCACAAACGAGGCCCTCGAGCGCGCGGGAATGGCGCAGGTCGCCCGGCGCAAAGTGGCGGGCTACAGCAAAGGGATGCGCCAGCGCATTCGCCTGGCGCAGGCCATTGCGCATCATCCGTCTGTGTTGGTTTTGGACGAGCCGCTCAACGGCCTCGATCCCATGGCTCGCTCCGAATCCATCGCGCTCTTCGAATCCATCGCTAAACAGGGGATGCACGTCATCATCTCCAGCCATATTTTGGAGGAAGTCGATCGCATCTCCGACCGCGTGGTGTTGATGAGCAGCGGCTACGTGGTTGCCGAGGGTCAGATTAAGGAGGTTCGCCGCGAAGTCCGTGATCACCCCATGCAGATCCTGGTCCGTTGCTCGAATGCGGCGAAGTTGGCGTCCGCGGCCTTCGAACTGGATCATGTCGTCGAAGCTAAGATTTTGGCGGATGGCCAAAGTGTGCTGGTGCGCACGCGCGACGCCGAGCAATTCTCGCTGCTTCTCAACAAAATCGTGTCCAGCGGCTTGGTTGAAGTGGATGCGGTGGCACCCGCCGACGACGACGTGAATTCCATCTATCAATATCTCATCGGATCGGATGGCGGACCGGCATGAGCATTCAGGAATCAGTAGCTCGCGCCCAAGTCACGTTCAAAGAACAGCCGTGGCGGCTGTTTGCGAGCCAGATCTCCGTTCTGGTGCGCAACGAAGTTCGCCGCAACCTCTTCACTCGGCGCCGGATTTGGGTTTACCTGCTTGCTTTGATACCGGTCATCCTCATCCTCTTTCACTACTTTCTGGACAAAAATACCAGCCCTTCCCAGCTCGAGGAAGACACCTTTGTTCTCGCTGGAATTGTGCAGCTCTACTATCTCCGGCTTGGTATCTTTTTCGCCTGCATGGGGATCTTTACGTGGCTTGTCCGCGGCGAAATGGTAGAGCGCACTCTTCACTATCAATTTCTCGTGCCGGTTAGAAAAGAAGTTTTGGTGGTTGGAAAATTTCTTGCCGGTGCGATCATTTCCATTGCGCTGTTTGAAGCGGCGCTTCTCGCTTGCTTCTACCTCACCTATAGCCGGCTGGGGTCAACGGGGAAATCGTACGTCTTTGACGGCCCGGGACTCAGCCAGTTGGGTTCCTATCTTCTTGTGACCGCCCTCGCGTGTGTCGGATATGGCGCCATGTTTCTCGCTCTCAGCCTTGTTTTCAAGAATCCGATCATCCCCGGAGCCATGTTGATGGGCTGGGAGGCGTTCGCTCCGATTTTTCCTGCCTGGGCACAGCGGTTGAGCGTCACTTTCTACTTGAAGCATCTCTGCCCCGTCAAACTGCCCGTCGAAGGCCCCATGGCGATTTTCACGATTGTCGCCGAACCTGTCTCGCCGTTCATCGCCATCTCTGGCTTGCTGTGTCTTACCGTCGCGATCATTGTCATGTCCTGTTTTCTCATTCATCGCCTCGAGGTCACCTATACCTCCGAGTAGACGCGCGACGTTTAGGCGGTCGTTCTTGCATTCGCTGCCGCTCCGTTGGCAGCGCTCACGAAATCTCCAGCGTGACCTGGGTTCCGTTTGAGCTTGGCCTGCGGAATGGGGCGATTCCCCCGCGGGCCGCGCTCTCTGTACCAAATGGCCAGTAAGTTCCTACTCGTCATTATCTTTCCTGCGCCACCGGATACGTCCGTCTTGTCCGCCTGACTCTCTTACCACACCATGTATATTGGCCGGGAAATGCCCCGGCTCTGGTCCACGGCATGACACCCCTTCTCAAAGTCCAGGATCTCCGCGTCGCTTACTCCGACCGCATGGGCGAACTCTGTCCGGCGCTCGCGGGTGTCAATTTCGATCTCGGCCCCGGCGAAATCCTGGGCGTAGTTGGAGAATCCGGTTCAGGCAAGAGCACGCTCGCTGCTGCTCTCCTCCGGCTTCTTCCGTCAAACGGGAGAATCCAGCAAGGCACGGTCTTCTTCGAGGGAAAGAATCTTCTCGATGTCTCTCCCCAAGACCTGCGGAAAATTCGCGGCGGACGCATCGGCCTGATCTTTCAAGAACCTTCCTCCTCGCTCCATCCAACCATGCAGGTTGGCCGGCAAGTCAGCGACGTTTTAGCCGCCCACGAATCCTTTGATAGGCGCACTCTTGGCGAAAAGACAAGCCAACTTCTCGCAACCGTGTTTCCCGTGGACGCCGCACGCATTTCCGGCTCCTATCCCCACGAGTTGAGCGGCGGCCAGCGCCAGCGGGTGCTCATTGTGCAGGCCATCGCCTGCGGACCTTCCCTGGTCATTGCGGATGAACCGACCGCGTCGCTCGATCCCACAACGCAACAGGAAATCCTGCAGCTCTTCCAAACCCTCCGACAGAAGTTGGGCCTCGCCATAATCCTGATTACCCACAATCCCGCCCTGCTCGTGGGCCTCGCCGATCGCCTGCTGGTCCTCTACGCCGGTCGCATCGCCGAAATAGGTCCAACAGCGCCAGTGCTCACCGCGCCTCAGCATCCTTACACAGCTGCTCTATTGAGATGCCTGCCTTCCCATTTCGCTGAAAGCCAAGGCTCGCGCAAAGCCAGGCTGCAAGTAATCCCGGGAGATCCTCCAGACCTTTCCTTGCGCGCGCAGGGCTGCCAATTTGAGCCTCGGTGCGCCTTAAGAATGGAAGTTTGCAAATCCGACGAACCGAAGGCAGCCACTGTCGGCGAACGGCACGAAGTTTTCTGCTTCAAATTTCCGAGCTGAACATCGCTCGGGAACGAACACATGCAGCCACTTTTGAGAGTTGAGAATCTCGTAAAGCACTACGCGGCCGGGCGATCTGCCCCCTCGAAGGACAAATTTGCCGCGCTGGACGGAGTGTCGCTATCCATTCCGGCCAGAACAACTCTGGCACTCATTGGCGAATCCGGCTCTGGCAAAAGTACGCTCGCTCTATGCATCGCGTGCCTTGAACATCCCACCTCAGGAAGCATCTGGTTTGAGGGAATCGACGTCGCCGCTCTAGATGAGAATCAGCAACGCCTTCTGCGTCCACAGATTCAACTCGTCTTCCAGGATCCCGCGAGCTCGCTCAATCCGCGTTGGACTGCCCTCGAGATCGTCAGCGAGCCATTTTTTGTGCAGGGCCGATTCAGCAAGCAGGAGCGCAGCGATAAGGCCGGCACCTGGCTGGATCGTGTAGGCATTTCACGGAAAATGGTCAGCCGAAGAGCCGACGAACTCAGCGGCGGACAAAAGCAGCGCCTAGCCATCGCCCGCGCCCTGGCGCTCGAGCCAAAACTCATCATTTTGGACGAAGCGCTCTCCGCGCTCGATTGTTCCGTACAAGCACAAATCTCCAATCTCCTGCTCGAGTTGCAATCCTCTCTCGGTTTGACCTATCTTTTCATTACCCACGATTCTGCCATGGCCGCTCAGCTTGCCGACCAAATCGCCGTCATGGACCACGGCCGCACCGTCGAGTCGGGGCCTGCGGAAAAAATTCTGAGTTCGCCCGGCCACGGTGCCACCCGCTCCCTGCTCGCCGCCACACCGCGCGTCCCCGAAACGCACAGCGTGTTGGTGGACTCCTGATGCGCTACTTCTTGCGCAGAATCCTCCACGCCGTCTTTCTGCTTTTCGGCGTATCCCTTCTCACCTTTCTGTTTTCTGCTCTGACGCCGGGAAACTATTTCGATGAGATGCGCTTGAATCCGCAGATCTCTCAAGCAACCGTCGCTGCCTTACGCGCGCAATATCAACTGGATCGCCCCCTCCCCGTCCGCTACCTCCACTGGCTGAATGCCGTCGCTCACGGTGAACTCGGCTTCTCTTTTGCCTACAACAGCCCCGTCGGCCCCCTTCTCTGGGTGCGCGCGCGAAATACTCTCCTTCTCACCATAACTGCCACGCTGCTCGCTTGGCTTTTGGCTCTACCGCTTGGAGTCTGGAGCGCCTCCAGACTCGGCCGCGCTCCCGATCGCGTTCTTTCCTGGACCACTGCGACTCTTCTGGTCATTCCCGATCTCGTGCTCGCTCTCGGCTTATTGATTCTGGCTGTGCGCACCGGCTGGTTTCCGACCGGAGGCCTTGCTACCGTTGACTTTGAAAATATGTCCCCGCTGCACAAACTCCGCGACCTGGCGTCGCACCTGACGCTCCCGGTTACTGCGCTCGTCCTCGCAACTCTACCGATGCTCGTGCGGCACGTCCGCGCCTCGGTAGCTGAAGTTCTCGATGCTCCATTTCTTCGAGCGGCGGTCGGTCACGGCATTTCCCAGCCGAAACTTCTCTATGGTTACGCTCTTCGCGCCGCCGCGAATCCCCTCATCTCGCTTTTCGGATTCAGCGTGGGCACGCTCTTGAGTGGCTCGTTGCTCGTCGAGGTCGTCATGAGCTGGCCAGGCCTCGGCCCACTCCTTCTCGAAGCCATTTTGGCCCGCGATCTCTACGTTGTGATTGGCGGCGTTCTCCTCTCGATGATTTTCCTCGTCAGCGGAAATCTGCTTGCAGATGTGCTCCTCTACTGGGCCGATCCCCGAATTCGCATCGCAGCGAGCGCCAAATGACGCGGCCCCGCAAGCTCACCAGGTGGCTCGTAGCTCTGGTCGTCCTCCATTGCGTCGTCGCTGGTGCAGGCTTTTTTGCGCCCTACGATCCCGTCGAGCAAGACCGCGACCACCCCTATCTTCCTCCCATGCAAGTCCATTTGATGGACACGCAACACCACTTCCACTCGCGCCCGTTTTTCTATCCCCTTCGTTTGCGAGAAGGTTCATTCGACCAATACCAAGAGGACACCGCGGCTGCCGTTCCCTTGCGCTTTTTCGTGCACGGTGCTGACTACCCTCTGCTGGGTTTTGTGCCATCCCGTTTGCATCTGTTCGGCGCCGACGGCGCCCGAGTCTATCTGCTCGGCAGCGACGCCTACGGCCGCGACCAGCTCTCCCGCATACTTTTCGGCGGACAAGTCTCTCTCCTCGCCGGTCTCTTCGGCGCCGGAGTCACCCTCTTCCTTGGCGCCCTGATCGGCATGGCCGCCGGCTACTACGGCGGCTGGCGAGATGATCTTTTGATGCGCACTACAGAACTTTTCCTCGCGCTCCCATGGCTCTATCTCCTCTTTGCCCTACGCGCCTTTTTGCCCCTCACGGTCAGCCCTCTCGAAGCCTTTCTCCTCGTCGTAGTCGTCATCGGAATGGTCGGATGGGCACGGCCGGCTCGTCTGGTTCGCGGGGTTGTGCTCAGCGTAAAAGAACGTGATTTCGTCCGCGCCGCGAGAGGCTTCGGCGCTTCCGATAGTTACCTCATGCGCCGGCACATCCTGCCGGAAACAGCAAGCGTTTTGCTCACCCAAGCCGCGATTCTCGTCCCTCAGTTCGTCCTCGCGGAAATGACGCTCTCTTTTCTCGGTCTCGGCGTGCCAGAACCCACATCCAGCTGGGGAAATCTATTGGCGTCCCTGCAGCCGTACAGCGTCCTGGTCTCCTGCTGGTGGATGTACTTACCCGCTGTGGCAATCGTCCCGTTCTTTCTCGGATACCTGGGTCTCGCAAGTGCATTGCAGCAGCGCTCCGGCGCGTACAAGATAGATGAGCAAAGTAGCTGGAGCCCCACGTGAGAGAAGAACGCTTCTTTACCCGGCGCTGCTGCATCACGGCCGGGTTCTTTCTGGCTTGCGCGTCATTCCTTCCGCTGCCCATCAACGGATTCCCGCACCCCCAGCAAACAAATCGGAAAGAAGAATTGCTTGCCTTGCCAGGAGAAATTGGCCGTTCAGGCGGACGTGTGGTCATTTCGCTACGCGCAGAGCCGAAGACCCTGAATCCGCTTACCGCCACGGACCTCTCTTCTCGCGAAGTCATCGGCGCGATGCAGGCCGACCTCGTTCACATCAACCGCGCGACACAGCTGACGGAACCCGCTCTCGCCAAATCCTGGAAAATCTCCCCGGACGGCCTTCAATACACGCTGACGTTGCGCCGGGGATTGCGCTTCTCGGACGGACATTCTCTGGGTGCTGACGATGTGCTCTTCACGTTTCGTGTCTACCTCGATGAAAGTATTCACGCGCCGCAGCGGGATTTGCTAATCGTCGCAGGAAAACCCATCACCGTTCGCCAAGTGGGTGCCGAAACGCTGATCTTTCAGTTCGCGAAGCCCTACGGCGTCGAAGAAAGGCTCTTCGATGGGCTGACCATCTTGCCGCGGCATCTCCTCGAAAAACCTTATCAGGAAGGAAGGCTCGCACAAATTTGGACGCCGTCCACGCCGCCAAACGAATGGGCCGGCCTCGGACCTTTTCGCCTCAAGGAATACGTCGCCGGCCAAAAATTGGTGCTAGAGCGCAATCCGTATTACTGGAAAACGGACGCCAACGGAAATCGTCTCCCGTACCTCGACGAGCTCGTTTTTCTCTTCGTTCCCAGTGCAGACGCGCAGGTCCTGCGCTTTCAGTCTGGTGAGACGGACATCATCACCCGCCTCGGAGCGGAAAATTTTTCAGTCCTCGCGCGCGGGCAGCGCGGCTACACGATGGCCGATGCCGGTCCCGGCCTCGAATACAACTTCCTGTTCTTCAACCTTAACGATCTTGGAGATAAATCATCTTCGGAGCTCACGCGGAAACAAAAATGGTTTCGCGAGGTACGATTTCGCCAAGCCATATCCGCCGCGGTCGATCGCGATGCCATCGTCCGCCTCGTCTACCAAGGACGCGGCTCCGCCCTGTGGGGCCCGGTCACGCCCGGAAATCGTCGCTGGGCAAACGCTTCCATCCCGCATTCGCCTCGCTCCCTGGAACGCGCCCGCGCGCTTCTGAAGGAAGCCGGTTTCTCGTGGTCCACGGCTAGAAACGCCGAATCCGCGCTTCAGGACTCCGATGGCAAGCCAGTTGAATTCTCCATCCTGACGAGCTCTTCGAACGCCGACCGCACCAAAATGGCTGCCTTGCTGCAAGACGACCTAAAACAGCTCGGCATGCGTGTCCAGGTGGTGCCGCTCGAATTTCGCTCTCTCCTTGACCGCGTCACCCAAACCAAGGAATACGATGCCTGCCTCTTGGGTCTCGCCAGTTTCGACACCGATCCAAACTCCGACATCAACGTGTGGCTGTCGAGCGGCGGGACGCATCTCTGGAACCCCTCGCAATCCCATCCATCCACGACTTGGGAAGCAGAAATCGACCGCCTTATGGAGCAGCAGCTCGCTACGGCGGGCTACGACCAGCGCAAAAAGCTTTACGATCGCGTGCAAGAGATCCTCGCCCAGAATCAACCCATGATATTCCTCGCAAGTCCCGACATTCTAGTCGGTGCAAAAAATTCCATCGCCAACCTCCACCCTGCCGTTCTAGAGCCGTACGTCCTGTGGAACGTCGAGCAACTCTACCTGCGCAACGGCGCGGAGAATGCCAGCCGATGACGCCGGTACTCACCAAAGCAGCGAAGGAACCGCCGCGCGTGTGGAGCGACGAGCGGCTCGTGAAAGAATGTCTCTCCGGAAACGAAGAAGCCTGGTCTCTCCTCATTGAAAAGTACAAAGCGCTCATCTACTCGATCCCCGTCAAATACAGATTGCCTCCGCATGAAGCCGCCGACGTTTTTCAAGCCACTTGCGTCGAGCTTCTCAAACGTCTTCCCGAACTTCGCGAACCGCGAGCTCTTCCAAAATGGCTCATGCAGGTCGCGCACCATCAGTGCTACCACTGGAAGCAGCAACAGCAGCGCCTGGTTAGCCGCGACGCGGACCCGGACCTGCCGGTGCCCGAGACTCCAGCCATAGCAGAAACCTTGGTGCAACAAACGGAGGAGGAACAAATGCTGCGCGACGCCATCGCCGCCCTCTCGCCACAATGCCGGCGTCTGGTTCAGCTTCTTTTCTTCGAAACTCCCGCGCGCCCCTATAGCGAAGTCGCAGCGGAATTGGGTCTTGCCGTTGGCTCTATCGGCTTCACCCGCCAGAAATGCATGGATCGCCTGCGCAAACATCTCGGCGAATTGGGATTTGACTGATGCCTACGGCCATCCAAAAAATCCCCCGGGAAGAAGTCCTGCTCCAGTTGGCCGGTCTTGAGAACGAGCCGGACCGCCGTAAATTCCTTTCGCGCCACAAAGCACTGATTTGCAGCGAGGTGGTAAAACAACTCGCCGATCTGGTCGTCGAAAAAGTCCGGGTAGACACGAAAGAAGCGCTGCACCTTGCCGAAGCCGCCGTCTTGATTGGCCGCAGGCTCCGCCGAAAAGAAGACCTCGCCCTCGGTACTCGTGCCAAAGCCAATGCTCTCTACGCCTGTGGAGACAACCGCGCTGCCGTCGAGCATCACGAGCTAGCCTTCGAAATGTACGAAGGCCTCGGCATCTGGAAAGAAGCCGCCCGCACTCTCAGCAGTTCCATCCAGCCGCTGATCTTACTGGGTGAGTACGACAAGGCCTTCCAAGCTGCCGATCGGGCCAGAGACATCTTCACTCGCCTCAACGACACGTGGCGTCTCGCACGTCTCGACATCAATCTCGGCAACGTCTTTCACCGCCAGGATCGCTTCGAGGAAGCTATTTCTCAATACGAGCGCGCTTACGAGGGTCTGCTCCCGTATAAGGACGCAGAAGGTATTGCCGTCGTCCTGAGCAACATGGCGATGTGCCTGATCAGCTTGAACGACTTTCCCCGGTCGCTCGACTGTTATCAGAAAGCACGCGAAGCGTGCGAGCGGTTCGGGATGCCACTGCTGCGTGATCAAGCCGATTACAACATCGCCTATTTGCACTATTTCCGAGGCGAATACAGCCGGGCCATCGAAATGCTCTTTGCCACGCGCCGCGCCTGTGAAGTAACCGGCGACGCCTATCATCTCGCTCTCTGCCACCTTGATCTCTCGGAAATCTATCTCGAACTGAACCTCAGCGAAGAAGCCCGCGAAATGGCCCACGAAGGCTTCCTCCGTTTTGAAAAGCTTGGCATGGGCTACGAAGCCGCAAAAACCCTCGCCAACGAAGCCATCGCCTACGGCCAGCAGGGAAAAACCGTCCACGCTCTCGAACGATTTACAAAAGCTCGCGCCATGTTTGCCACCGAGAAAAATCTCGTCTGGCCCTGGCTCCTCGACCTCTATCAGGGCCTTCTTCTCTTCCACGAAGGCCGCTACTTCGAAGCCCGCCGCCTGTGCACCGGCGCCGCAAAATTCTTTGACCAAGCGACGCTTCCCGGCAAAGCTGCTCTCGCGCATCTTCTGCTCGCGCGCGTGGCGCTGCAGGTTGGCGAACTCCCAGCCGCGCAACTAGAAACAGACGCAGCCATAAGCAAGATTTCAGATCTTCAGGCACCGGTCCTTGCCTACCAAACGCATTTCCTGCGCGGCCAGCTCGCCGAAACCCGCGGTGACCGCCCCGCCGCCTACGCGGCCTATCAAGAAGCGCGCAAATCCTTGGAAGCCCTGCGTAGCCGCCTGCACGCCGAAGAACTGAAAATTTCTTTCGTAAAAAATCGCCTGCAAGTCTACGAAGCACTAGTTGATTTGCACCTCAGCGGCGATGGCGGCGACGCCTCCGTCAGTGAAGCCTTTTCCTGCATGGAAGCCGCCAAGTCCCGCAGCATGACCGAAATGATTTTTCAAAGCGGGCAAAGCCTGCCCCTGGGCGATGCCGGTCAAAGCGAACTGGTACGAAGAATCCGCGACCTGCGCGAAGAGTTAAACTGGTACTACCACCGCATCGAACTCGAGCAACTCCGCCCCGAAGACACTTCCGCCAAACGCCTCGAGCAACTCCAGGAAAAAGCCCTCTCCCACGAAAACGAACTTCTGCGCACGCTGCGAGAACTGCCCGCGCACGAACGCGAAAACGCCACTCTCGAATCCCCAGCGGATTTTTCCCTGGACACATTGCAAGCCACAATCCCCACTGGCGCTGCACTCATCGAATACTATTCGACGGGCGACCGCCTGATTGCCGCTGTGGTCACTCGAAATTCCATCGAAATCACTCCCATCACGGTTTTCTCCCGCGTCCTTCATTTCCTGCACCTTCTCCGCTTCCAGCTTTCCAAATTCCGCATGGGCACCAGCTACACGCAGCGCTTCGAACAACCACTGCTGCAGGCCACACAAAGCCATTTGGAAGCCCTCTACGCCGAGTTAATTGCCCCTCTCGGAGCTCATCTCAACGCGAAACACTTGATCTTTGTCCCCCACGGACCGCTTCACTTTCTTCCCTTCCACGCCCTCAAGAATGGCGACTCCTATCTCTCGGACAGCCACACCATCTCCTACGCCCCCAGCGCCGCAGTCTTTGCCCTCTGCCAAGCGAAAACTCCGAGCGACATGTCCGGCTCCCTGGTCATGGGAATCCCCGACGAGCGGGCCCCCGAGATCCTGACAGAGGTCCAATCTGTAGCTGCTATCCTCCCTAAGTCAGAACTCTTGCTCGGCACACAAGCCACCGCAGATGCCCTGAGAAAGAAGGGGTCCCAAAGCGCCCTGCTTCACATCGCCACGCACGGCGCCTACCGCCAAGACAACCCCATGTTCTCCGGCATCCGTCTTGGCGATGGCTACCTTAACCTCTACGATCTCTATCAGATGCGTCTCTCAACACGCCACGTGACCCTCAGCGGCTGCGCCACCGGCATGAATTTCGTCGCCGCCGGTGACGAATTGCTCGGCCTCGAGCGAGGCCTGTTCTGTGCCGGCGCAGCATCCCTACTCCTGTCCCTCTGGGATGTCCATGACCGCAGCACCGCCGAACTCATGCAAGCCTTCTACACAGGGTATATCGAATCCGGAGACATGGCTGGCTCCCTGCAATCCGCCATGAGACAGCTCCGCCAGCAAAATCCTCACCCCTACTTCTGGGCCCCTTTCGTCCTAGTCGGCCAAATAGCTGAAAATAAACGCATTAACTAATTCATTCCCACCTATATTTCTGAAGGCCCTACCCTCCCTTACGCAATGGGAGAGGTTGCATCAGGCCGCCGCTGGGGAGCGGAGGGGCAAAGAAGGAAATTAGGGGGAAAGAGAAATGAAGCACTTTGAAACGCAAGAATGGATCGATTTCGTGAATCACGTGGTCAAAGGCAACCAGCAGGAAGCCATGCAAAAACACCTCGCAACTGGTTGCAAACGCTGCACGGAGACATTCTCGCTGTGGCAAAGGGTCAGCAAAACGGCAGCCGCAGAGGCCAGCTATCAACCTCCAGCGGGCGCTGTGCGCCTAGCCAAAGCAGCGTTCGCCATAGCAGGCATGGCGCAGCCAGAAAAGGAGTCCCGGGGTGTTATCGAGGTGCTGTTCGACAGCTTCCTCGAGCCAGCCGTCGCCGGCGCTCGTTCGGTTGTAATAGGAACGAGACAAATGCTTTATAGAGCGGACCCCTATCAAATCGACATTCAGATCGAGCCCAATCAGGGCAGCAACCGCCTGGTCATCACCGGCCAGTTGCTCGATCTAAGCCATCCCGGCGTCATCGGCCGCGAAATTCAAGTGACTCTCTCGAACCGCCGCGGGAACACGGTAATGGCCGCCACCAACCAGTTCGGCGAATTCTCAGGCGAGATCGAAAACTCCGGTGATCTCGAGTTGACCGTCCCCAGCGAAGGTGACAAGCCCATCGTCATTTCTCTAAGAAATGCCCTAGGGTCCTTACACGGAGGCAAGCTATGAACCTGCCCTCCGGAACGCTTTTTGCAGGAAGAGGCCTATTTGGTACGCGAGTACCAAAACCTCTTAGAACTTTTGTTCGGCACCAAGAAACCAACCGTACTATTTGCACAAAAGGCAGATTCCGCAAGACTTAGCGGGTACGCCATTGCGCGAAGCTGCGGCTGGTTCAGAAGCAGGAGACCCCGAAAGGGACTAATACTATGAAACGCTACCTCAGCAGTGTCGTGTTGATTCTAGCCGCTCTTTTCGTCACCGGAGCGACTCCGGCAGCCGCCCAGAACCGCTACATCGTTCGCACCTCTGGGGGCCTCGGCTCCGTCCTAAGGCTCTGCCTATCCGCAAACTGCCAGGTCCAAGGCTCCTTGGACGGCAACGTCGGCCAGACCTACCTTGTCACCTCTTCGGGTGATCTGATCTCGAATCTACTCGGCTTCATCGGGAATGTTCTCGAAGGATTGCTGGGAATTCAGAGTGTTGAGGCCGATCATCTCCTGGCGCTCCCGCAGAAACCGATTAACACGATTCCCCCAGGGCTGTACGACACCGCTCCGGTCAACTACTACGGAACCGTGGTCACTCATGGCTACGCCGCCCAACGCGCCACCCAGATTATCCGGCTAACGGATGCCCAGGACGGCTTCGACATCGCCGGCACTGGAATCGTAGCCGTCATCGACACAGGAGTGGACGTCACTCACCCTGTTCTCGCTCCAGTCCTACTGCCAGGCTATGACTTTACCCGTAATCAACCGGGCGCCTCCGAGTGGCTCGATGTACCTCAGCTTCAGAATGGAAACGCTAGCAACAGCTCCCAGAATCAGCAACCCGTTATGGTTCAGCAATCCAGCGCGGCCGTGCTCGATCAATCTTCGGCTGCTGTCCTCGATGGCGGCCCCTATTCCGACTTCGGCCACGGCACGATGACCACTGGCCTTGTCCACTTGGTCGCGCCGAGGGCTAAAATCCTTCCTCTGAAGGCATTTACTTCCAACGGACAAGCCTACGTTTCCAATATCGTCGCAGCTCTTTACTACGCCGTCCAACACAACGCCAATGTCGTCAATATGAGCTTTGACGTCTCCACGCCGTCGCAGGCGCTTTCTCAGGCGATCTCCTACGCCAACCAGTCCGGCCTCGTCCTCGTCGCCGCAGCCGGTAACGAAAGCACCAGCGCCCCGGTCTACCCCGCCGCGCTGAACAGCAGCGTCATGGGCATCGCTTCCACTTCGGACTACGATACGCGCTCCACTTTCTCCAACTTCGGCAACACCGACGTCTGGATCGCTGCACCCGGCGAATACGTCATCAGCACTTTTCCTGGTGGCACTTACGCCGCCGCTTCCGGAACCTCCTTCAGTTCACCTCTGGTTGCCGGCTCGGCCGACCTGCTCCTGAGCGCCAAGCCGTCCCTGAACCAAAAGACCGCAGCCAGCGCATTCGCTCATGCCGTAAAGCTCACGCCCGACCTCAACCACGGCCGACTCGATGTTTACCAAGCCGTCTCTGCCTGGGTGAACAGTTCGAGCGGGAATTGGTGGTAGAAAGCTTGCCGAACGAGGTGATTCCGGTGCTCAACGTGGGCTCCAGCCTGCGTAAGGTGCCGGAATCGCTGCGCATCAAGCAGGTGGAAGAACAAGTCGCCGCCCTTCGTACGTCGGTCATTTGCGCCTTCAACCAGCTTCTGGACTTGAAGGATCTCAATACCGGCGTCCATAGCACTCGCCTCGCGGAATGGGGCATGCGCATTGGACAAGAGCTTGGACTCGACGAAGCAGAACTCCAGAACCTCGAAGTCGCCGCACTTCTTCACGACATCGGCAAAGTCGGAGTCCCGGACTCCATTCTAAAAAAACCCGGGAAATTGACCGACGAAGAATACGCTCTGATGAAGAAGCATCCGGAATACGGCTGGGCGGTTTTGCGCATGCTCCCAGGATTTGGACGCGCCGCTCTCGACATTCTCCACCACCACGAATCTTTCGACGGCAAGGGCTATCCAGCTGGCCTAAAAGACACGGAAATCCCGATCGTGTCTCGCATCGTGACGGTGATCGACGCCTTCGATGCTATGGTCTCTTCCCGCCCTTACCGCAAAGGCCTTCCGCATGAAGAAGCCGTTCGCCGCCTCATTCAGTGTAGCGGCACGCAATTCGATCCTGTCGTTGTGCAGTGCTTCTTGTCCTTCGCGCAAGCAGAAATGGATACCGTCTTCGCCGCTGCCGGGACATCCGTCTCCTCAGCCTTCTAAACTTCCTCGCTTCTGAAACCCGCAAGCCGGTCCAGTTCGACGTCGCAACAACCTTCAATTCTTGGTGCCCGCATTGCTGCTCTCCACGGACTGCCCTTCTTGCTGGAGTCGCAAGCGCGCGGCTATGAGTTTGATCTCCTCATAACTTATTTCCGCAGGCAGAGCGTCCTTCAACATCTTGAGTCGTTCGAATCCCAGGCGCATGCAAGCTTCTTCGATTTGCGCTTGCCTCTCAGGTTTAACCCAATTCGGCTGAAACTCGATTTCTCCCTTTTCCAGAAGGCTCACAACCATCTCAACGACACTTCCCACTTGCCGCCCGCGCACCTTCGCTATCTCCTCAAGAGTGCGCCCTTCCGCCAGCAATCGCATCGTCTCTTCTGCGGGTTTCGGTTTGTCCTCCTCTTGCCTAATCGCTCGCGCACCGCGGCCAAACTCCGCAAGCGCACCCAGTATCCCCTGCCCATACATCTCGATCTTCTTTTCGCCGAACCCGGGTACTCTCCGAAGCTCGCCCAAGGTACGCGGCCGCACTCGGCAAAGCTCGTCGAGCGAAGTATCGTGCATCACGATGAAGGCGGCTGTCCTGCGTTCTCTTGCCGCCGTCCGGCGCCACTCGCGCAGAAACTCGCGCAGCTCAGGGTCGATCCCCGCAATCAAGCTGCCTGTACCCGAAGCCCCCGCTGGAATTCGTGTCGGCTCTCGCCTGCCTTCTTTAGCCAGAAAAGGAACGCCTCCATTCCTGCCGGCTACCGGCGCTGTGACCTTGCGCGTCGCTGTTTTTCTCCCCGGCACAGTCGCTGCCAGCCACTCCGGCTCTCCGACGCACACATCGCAAGCCCCGCAAGTGTTCCATCTCCGAATCTCGCCGAAATGCGAACAAATCTGACTATGGCGGCATGCCCGCGCCTCCACAAACCTCCGAATCTCATGGTAACGCTGCCATGCGCGCTGTTTCTCCGCCTCATCACTCAACTGGTCCACGAAATATGTCAGCAAACCCACATCGCGTTTTTGCCAGAGCAAAATACAATCCGCCGGCTCCCCGTCGCGTCCCGCTCGCCCTGCTTCCTGGTAATACTGCTCAATGGATTTCGGCAAAGAGAGATGAATCACCGCGCGCACCGCGGCCTTGTTGATCCCTAGTCCAAAGGCAATCGTCCCTACCAAAACACGCACTTCGTCCGACATCCAGCGCTCCTGATTGCGCCGCCGCATGTCGCTTTCCATCTTCCCGTGATAGGCAATCGCGGAGATTCCCCGCTCCCCCAAAAAATCCACCGTCTCTTCCACCCGCGCAATGGTCGGCGCATACACGATCACGTTGCTATCCGCGTACTTCCGCAGTGCTCGAATCAAAAGCCCGGACTGCGTCTTACCCACGCATTCCTTCACGCTGTACTGCAGGTTCGGCCGGTGAAAGCTTGCGATGTATTTATCCGGCTCGCGCAGCTTCAACTGTTCGATGATGTCGTGCCGCACCCGCCTCGTTGCACTAGCCGTAAACGCCGCAATCGGCAATTCCGAAAAATGCTCCCGCAAACGACTCAACTGCCGGTATTCCGGCCTAAACTCGTGCCCCCACTCGGAAATGCAATGCGCCTCATCAATCGCAAAAAAAGAAACCGGCACGCGCCTCAACCACCCAATCGTGTCCTCCCGTGCCAGCCGTTCCGGCGAAAGATACAAAAGCCGGTATGCTCCTTCGATGGCCTTACGCAACACCCACGACTGCACGTCTCCTGTCAGCGAACTGTTCAGCAACGCCGAGGGAATCCCCATATGCGTGAGTTGCGCCACCTGGTCCTGCATTAACGCGATCAGCGGTGACACCACGATGACCGTTTTCTCCTCTAAAATCGCCGCCGGCAACTGATAGCAAAGCGATTTCCCGCCGCCCGTCGGCATCACCACGCAAGTGTCCCGCCCACCAAGCAAACTCCTCACAATGTTTTCCTGCAAAGGGCGAAACGCGTCGTAACCCCAGTATTGCCGCAGCGCCCCCAGCAGCTCCGTGTCCGAATTCATGCACAGAGTATAAATGCCAGCCGCCGCAGGGTCTATCGACAGATGCCACCGCTAAGCCGCTTCAGCCCAACCGCTCCCAGTCCCTTGCGAAGCCCGGGTCAACCTTCGCCTATATCCTGCTCCCCGGGTTTTCAGACTTCTCTCTTGACAATATTGCGACAAGGGCGTAACTCAACATCCGAAATCCATGCTTTCAAGTCTCGGCGGTGGCAAGCAAGCTACTAGAACTCAGCCTCCCGCAAGGCATCGTTCGCAGTACAAGCAGTGAAGACAATCGGGATCAAACGCTACTTCCTACTGGAGGACTGTCTGTGACTTGGAATCAAATCTATGATCCCCTGGGCCATTGGTGGCTCTCCACGCTGGTTGCCGCTCTGCCCGTCGTTGTACTTCTCGGCCTGCTCGCGGGCTTCAAAGTCCGAGCCCATCTCTGTGCCATGGCCGGCGCCGCAACCGCGATTCTCTGCGCCATCCTGGTCTTCCATATGCCCGCCCAGATGGCCGTAAGCAGCTTTCTATACGGCTCGGCCTACGGCCTGCTGAAAATCGTCTGGATCGTCATCGCCGCCGTATTCCTCTACGACATCTCCGTCGAGACCGGCCAATTTGAAATCATGAAGCAGTCCGTAGCCGCCATCACACCCGACCGCCGCCTCCAACTCCTTCTCGTGGCCTTCTGCTTCGGCGCGTTCATCGAAGGCTGCGCCGGATTCGGCGCACCGGTAGCCATCGCTGGCGCCTTCATGATCGGCCTCGGCTTCAAACCCTTTCACGCCGCCGCGCTCAATCTCATCGCCAATACGGCTCCGGTTGCCTGGGGCGCCATCGGAACCCCCGTCCACGCATTAGCCTCCGTCACGGCACTCCCTGAAAGCGACCTCAGTGCCATGATCGGCCGCATCCTTCCCATCACCGCTGTAATCGTCCCCTTCTGGCTGGTTCGCGCTATGGTCAGCTGGTCCGAAACTTGGGAGGTTTTTCCGGCGATCCTGGTCGTCGGCCTGTCTTTCGCTGGCACCCAATTCTTTTGGGCAAACTACATGGACAGCAACCTGGTGGACATCGCCGCCGGCGTAGTTTCTCTTATCGCCACCATGCTTTTCCTCCGCGTCTGGAAGCCCAAGCGCATCTGGCGCTTCGAAGGCGAACACGAAGAAGACGCCGCGAAAGTAGCGCGCAACGAAGTAGCCAAGCACTACACCGTCGGTCAAATCGCCAAAGCCTGGCTGCCCTTCGCCATCCTCTCGCTGTTCGTGCTCGCATGGGGACTCCCCACCATCAAGCTCGCCATGAATAAAGCCACCACTCCCGCTTTCACGGTCGTGATGCCGGATGGTAAAAATCGCCCTGGCCCTGCAGGCTGGGACTGGCCCTATCTCCACGCCAGAGTGTTCAGAACCGCTCCCGTAGTAGCAAAACCCGCAGCCGAAGCCGCTCGCTTCGACTTCAACTGGCTTACCGCCACCGGCACCGGCTGCTTCCTAGCCGCTCTTGTCTCAGGTCTTGTCCTCGGCCTCGGTCCCGGCAGAATCATAAAAATCCTCGGCAGCACACTCTTCCGATTGCGCTTCGCCATCATCGCCATGACCTGCATGCTCGGCCTCGGCTACGTCACGCGCTATTCCGGCATGGACGCCGTCCTAGGCCTAGCCTTCACGCGCACCGGCTGGTTCTTCCCCTTCTTCGGCGCCTTCATCGGCTGGCTCGGCGTCGCCCTCACCGGGAGCGACACCTCCTCCAACGTCCTGTTCGGTGGCCTACAAAAAATCACTGCCCAGCAACTCAACCTAAGCCCCGTCCTAATGTGCGCCACCAACAGCGCCGGCGGCGTCATGGGCAAAATGATCGACGCCCAATCCATCTGCATCGCCACAGCCGCCACCAACCAAGTCGGGCAAGAAGGCGCCATCTTCCGTTTCGTCTTCTGGCACTCCGTAGCCCTAGCCTCGATCGTGGGTGTTATTGTGATGTTGTACGCCTACGTCTTCCCCCAATTCATCCCCAACGGTCTAACCTTCATCCACTAGCAGCCTCTTCAGGTAGGAATAACATCGCGTCCCTCTTGCTTTCCGCTTTTGCGGAGTTACAACTCTATCCCAAGCGCAAGGGAGGGCAGGCTGCGCGCCATCTCGACACGATTGCACAAGCGCATCGTGCTTCTTTCTCCTCGGATCCCGGCGTAAGATAATCCTCGCCAATCCCAAATGAACTCTTCCCTCCTCTCCGAACTCCGCGCCATCACTGGCTCCCGCGCGCTAATCACCTCACCCGAAGAACTCCACACCTACGACTCCGACGCCCTAACCAGCCTCCGGACCATGCCCCAAGCCGTCCTCCTCCCGTCCTCGACCGAGCAGGTCCAAGCCATCCTCCGCCTCTGCCACCGCGAACGCATCCCGTTCGTAGCCCGGGGCTCCGGCACCGGCCTAAGCGGCGGCGCACTCCCGGTAGAAAACGGCATCGTTATCAGCCTCACGCGCATGAATCGCATCCTCGAAGTCGATCTCCCAAACGCCCGCGTAGTAGTCGAGCCGGGCGTAATCAATCTCGACGTAACCGCCCGGGTGCTCCCGCAAGGGTATTTCTACGCTCCTGATCCCTCGTCGCAATCCGTCTGCAGCATCGGCGGCAACGTCGCCGAAAACTCCGGCGGCGCCCACTGCTTAAAATACGGCTTCACCACTACGCATGTCCTAGGCCTCGAAGTCGTGCTACCCGACGGCAATCTAGTGCACTTGGGGGCAAAGGCCCTCGACACTCCCGGATACGACCTCCTAGGCGTTTTCGTGGGCTCTGAAGGCACTCTCGGCATCGCCACAAAAATGATTCTCCGCATCGTCAAGCGCCCCGAGTGCGTGCAAACCCTTCTGGCCGCCTTCCCTTCTACGAACGAAGCCGGGGCCGCCGTCAGCAGCATCATCGCCGCAGGCATGCTCCCCGCCGCCATCGAAATGATGGATAACCTCGCCATTCAAGCCGCCGAAGCCGCCGTCCATGCCAACTACCCCAATTGTGGCGCCCTCCTCCTCGTCGAACTCGACGGCCCCATCGCCGAAGTCGAATCCCTGATCTCTCACGTCAACGAAATCTGCCGCGCCCACGCCGCCTCCGAAATCCGCGTAGCCCAATCCGACGCCGAGCGCGCTCTGGTATGGAAAGGCCGCAAAGCCGCCTTCGCCGCCATGGGCCGCATTTCCCCGAACTACATCGTGCAAGACGGCGTCATCCCACGCACCGCTCTCCCGCAGGTCATGAGCGAAATCTCGCGCCTCAGCGCCGAAGCGGGTCTGCGCGTCGCCAACGTCTTCCATGCCGGTGACGGCAACCTCCACCCGCTGGTCCTCTACGACCGCCGCATTCCCGGCCAGGAAGACACCGCCGAAGCCCTCTCTGCAAGAATTCTCGATCTCTGCATCGCCGCCGGCGGCTCCATCACTGGCGAACACGGCGTCGGCCAAGACAAGAAATACGCGATGTCCAAAATGTTCGCCGAACCCGACCTAGCCACCATGCAACGCGTCCGCTGCGCCTTCGACCCCCTGCAACTCTCCAATCCCACAAAAGTTTTTCCGACGCCGCGCCTCTGCGGCGAAAAACCCGGCGAATACGTCCCCCATCCCGCCGAACTCTCCGGCGCCGCCGACCGCTTCTGATGCCGCTCCGTGGGCAAGACCGGGAAGCTCGTTTAAGATATTGACGCCCTCTGCGAGGAGCTGTTGGCGTAGTAGTTCTATTTACGCTATTCGTTATTCGGTCTTCCGCCAGTGACACGTACACGAGAAGGTTTCCTCAGCTCCATTTTGGCTTGGCTCTGGCCTCGAGCGGGATACGACGAACTCATATTCCACAGCGCAGCGGAGATGGAGTTGAGCGGGGCCTGTCTTCGTACGGAATTTGGGTTTCCCGGCGCAGGACGAATTTCCTATGAGGCCAGGCGCACAAGATCAATTCCGATCCCAGGGGGATGACCCTGGATGGCAACCGAGCGCCAACTGAAGAAGTGACGCTAATCCACACTACGGACGGAAAATTGCAGACAGCCTGAGTCCTTCGTCTCCCGCTCTCAGGAAAAACATCCGGGTGACGGTCGGGCCATCGAACGTCATTGCGGCGTGAATCCACGGTGTTATTGGCGAGCCTGACACACGGTAGTACCTCCGCTCTATGGTGCGCTACCGGACCGTTCCGGAAAATAGCACGAATCGAGAATACCCTCGTCCGTCGATAGCCTCGATGAGTCAGTCGGTCCCGGGCCCCAAGTCAAGATTGAGTCGGAGGTCCATGATGAAGTCGCTTGCAATGTTGAAGCTACCCATGATCCCGGTTGGCCTTGGAGCCGCCCTGGTCCTCTCACCTGCCAGCAAAGCGCAGGAAGTCAGCCCGGACCATTTCACAGATACCGGCGTGCAAGATGTCTACGAAAGCGCTCCGCGCAAGGTTGTCGCGCCTAAAGTCTTGCGGAAGTCACCCGCCACAGAAGCGCGCATGCGCCTGAGCGAGTCGCCCGCGACTTTCGAACCCGCAGCGAAGCGCGCTCCTGTATATGCTGCACAACCGCGCACCCAGGCAGTAGCCGACAAGCGCAAGCCCGTCCCGAGCACCCCGAAAAAGCCCTAAACATCCCTTAGCAAGACCGGCGGACGCACATTTGAGCGTCGGCAGGTGACCGGCAAGCAGAAATCACCCCTGGAATGTTCGCGTTCGGCGTTCACCTTTTTTTCACCAGCTGTCCAGACGCCGTGCATTGGCAGTAAGACACGCGTGTGAGATGAATGGCTCACGACTGAGCCGTATTCGCGGTCAGCCGCTCGAAATCCAAGACGAAAGGACGAAGTTCATGAATACTTCCAAACAGTCGCTGCCCAGAACGATCTTGCTCGGTTCCCTGGGGCTTGCCGCGATACTGCTAGTCTCTACACCTTCCTGCAAAGCACAGGAAGTGAATCCCGACCATTTCACGGATACGGGCGTGCAAGACGTTTACGACGCCGCTCCAGCAAAGGTGGCCACGCCGATCGTCAAGCAAAACCTGTCCGCCGCGCAAGTGCGCAAGCACCAGGTCAGTTCGCCCGCGACCGTGCAAACCTTCGCCAAGCGCACTTATCCATTGTCTGCGCAACTTGACACCCCGGCGGTCGCCGACAAGCCGAAGCCCACTTCCAACCAGCTGCCAAAGCAATAATTCGACCGTCGGGGCAGCGCGGACGCCTCCTACTGAGCGACAACCTGGACTTCGGGATAGAGTTGAGACGCCTTATTAAGCAAGACGGCGGGTGCGTCCTTCAGATAGACGTCAAAAAACGTATGTACGTAGTCCGCGGTAATGGCGAGCCCCCGGCGCCCGTCCAGGCCGCCGAATCCTAATACGCGCATCATCCCGATGAGGTAATGGCTTTTCACCAGCATCTGGTCACTAAAACTAAAGTGATTTGCCCCGCGAATTGTTATGAACAGGCGTCCGCTCGGAAGCCGCTCGTAAATAGATTTGAAGTCCGCATGGATCTGCCTGCTAGCCGGATCAGCCAGTTCGCGGCTGTGGTCGCTCAGAATAAACAGGAAAGGCTGCTTGAGGCCCTGCTGAACGACGTTGCCGTAGGGGGCGCCGTCAAGGTCGATCCCCGCCTTGCACCGCGGATCGTTGTGACAGAATTGCAAGGCTGTCGCGCCGCCGAACGAATGCCCAAACATTCCGAGCCTCTGCATATCCAGCCGGCCCGTAAGCTTGCCGGAGGGATCAGCGGCGTTCAGCTGCTCCAACTGGCTCACCACAAACGCCGTATCGCTAGTCCACATGAGCAAGAGCCTGTTGATCAAGCGATTCGCCTGGTCGGCCGACAGATTCTCGGGATCGTTCGTTGGCGGTCTGGCGACCACGCGGTTGTCTGAAAGGACGACAACGAAGGTTCTGTAAGGTGCGTCGAAGCCCACAACGATATAACCGTGACTTGCCAGATCCTCGGCGAGCGTGGTGAAGTCCGTGGTTAAGGCTCCCCCGCCGGCGCGCAGGATCACCACTGGATACGAGCGTTGCTCCGGCGAGACGTCCGGTCGAGACGTGCTATGGGTCCGGACGAAGGCCAAATCTCGGGTGAGGAATCGGCTCATCAGAATGCCTGAGGCCTCCGCGAGAGCCTTCCGCCACGGCGCCGGCAAGTACTCCGCATGGGTCGCGGTTGTCGCAGCCGCCGACGGGTACCACATCCAGGCCACCACCTCCCGCTTCGCTCCGCCCGACGGTGCCAATTCATCGGTCTCGTCGTTGTTGACCCATGTGTAGGTCGTCCGCCCCACGGCAAAATGCCCTGTAAGCGCCGGCAATGTGATTTCTGTTTGGTGCTCCCGCCAAAGTAATCCGAGCAGAACCATCCCTCCGACGACAGCGAATATGGCCAGTGCCGCGAAGCTTTTCACGAGGCGCTTGCTAAGGCGCCTGGCAAACGAGGAAGGCTTTCGGCGGCCTCGTGGGGACTCCGATAAAGCATGGGGTTGCGACACGGGCGCTATTCTACAGAAAGTACTTTAGTCTGTAAAGTGAGCCGTGACGGCATTCCGTGAGCCGCGTCGCTTGCTCTTGCCCCGTCTCACGACGCTTGTTTCCGAGGCGCACCTTGACGGCGGGTTGCCGTTGTAATGTACTGAGCATCTCCAATGCCTTTGGCTCCACCCGACGTCGAACACGAATTCCGCGCCATCCTGGCCCCCGACGCGATCCGTCCAGCCACTGCGGCTGAGGCCGTTTGCGGCGTTCAACCGCGTTTTGTCCTCGAACCTGCCAACGAACAACAGCTTGCCGCTGCTCTTCGTCTCGCAAACGACCGAAGCCTCGCCGTGGCTCCTTGTGGTGGCGGCACCAAGCTCTCTTGGGGCAACCCTCCTTCAAGCGTCGACGTCATTCTTTCGACCGCTCGCCTCGACAAAATCATCGAGCACCCCTGGGCTGACCTTACGGTCAGCGTCGAAGCCGGCTGCACGATCCAAAAGTTGCAGTCCGCGCTCGCACAGCACGGTCAACGCCTGGCCCTCGATCCGCTCTGGCCAGCGCGCGCCACCATCGGCGGCGTCCTCTCAACGAACGATAGCGGCTCGCTTCGTCTGCGCTTCGGTGCGCTTCGCGACTTGATCATTGGCGTGACCCTCGCGCTTCCCGATGGCACCCTGGCCTCCAGCGGCGGCAAGGTCGTAAAAAATGTCGCAGGCTACGATCTCCCCAAGCTCGTTACCGGCGCTCTCGGCACTCTTGCAGTTATCACCCGCGCCGTTTTCCGCCTCCATCCCCTGCCGCGAAACGCGAAGTCGCTCTCCATATCTGGCTGCAATCTCGAAGAGATGCAGCAACTCGTGCTAGCCGTGCAGGATTCAAAACTGGCCCACACCGCTCTGCAAACGCGAATCGCCCAAGATGCAGAGCCCGTCGTGGATATTCTCTTCGAGGGCAGCGAAGCCGGAATCGCCGCGCAAGAGTCCCAGCTGCGAGAACTCGCCCGTCCTTCTTTCGCGGCCGACGCTCCATCCAACGTCTGGGCCGCGTCCCAAGCCCTTTGGAGTTCTCCCGATCCCACTCCCGCAGCGGTAGCAAAAATCACCACGCTCCCAGCGGCAATATCGCGCACCATTGAAATCGTGCAACGCAGGGCCGTCTCCTGCAACGCGCACTGGAAGCTAACAATGCAAGCCACAGGCATCGGCTCGCTGCGCCTGGAAGCCACGCTGGAGAATCTCCACGCTGTCCTTTCGGATCTTCGCGTTGAACTCGAACGCCAAGGCGGTTCACTCGCACTGTTCGATCACCCTGCCGGCATGTCGTGCCTCGACGCCTGGGGAGAACCAGGAGACGCTGTTCCTTTAATGCGCGCCGTAAAAAATCAGTTCGATCCAAAAAACACCCTGAATCCCGGCCGCTTTGTCGCCGGCATTTGATCAAGGAGCTTGCGCTCATGAAAAAACTCGTTTTTGTATTTCCGCTTATGGCCCTATGGTTGGTTGCCAATCCAAGCCGCACCAATGCGCAATCCGCGCCTGCCGCGCCCCCAGAGCTTCGCACTCTCAAAATTACTATCCTCTCCACCATGCTCGCCGACGACGGCATCGGCGAATGGGGTTTCGCAGCGCTGGTAGAAGCCGACGGACATAAAATTCTTTTCGACACGGGCGCCCGTCCGAATACCGTCCTCGAAAACTCCCGCGAGCTTAAAATCGACCTCCAAGACGTGCAGGACGTGATTCTCAGCCACTTTCACGACGACCACACCACCGGCCTGCTGACCCTCCGCCGCGAATTTTCCAAATCCAATGCGAAAGCCCTTTCGCGCGTTCACGTCGCCAACGGCATTTTCCTTGAACGCCGCGGGCACAATCCAAACCCCATGCCCCAGGTGAAAAAAGAGTTCGAGGCCAGCGGCGGCGCCTTTGTGGTGCACGAAAAACCCGCAGAACTTTTTCCCGGCATCTGGCTCACGGGCCCGGTCCCGCGCGTCTATCCCGAAAAGAATTATCCGGCGGGCACTGAGGTCATGAGCGGCAACGCCTGGGTGGAAGACACCGTTCCCGACGATCAATCTCTCGTCTTTAACACTTCGCACGGCCTCGTCTTGCTCTCGGGCTGCGGACATTCCGGAATCATCAACACGCTGCAATACGCACGCGGCTTTCTCCGCCCCGCTCCTCTGGACGCCGCCATCGGCGGCTTCCATCTCTTCGCCGCGAGCGACCAACAACTCGCCTGGACTGCTTCAAAGCTCAAGGAATACCAGACCGCGCGCATTCTCGGTGCGCATTGCACAGGAATCGAAAGCGTCTATCGTCTCCGGGAACTTCTCGGCCTTACGCGCCAGACCTGTCTCGTGGGAACCATCGGCGCGGTCTACGACCTCAACAGCGGAATCAAAACCGGGCGAATCGCACGGTAACTCGCAAACCGGATTAGAGGTGCGCCTGATGAGTGGGATAAGACATTTGAGCATCCAGAAAAAACCAGCTCTTCGATGGCTCGCTTCCCTGTCCTTCCCGCTCTGCGTTGCGGTCATCACTTGCGCGCAAACGCCGGCACCTGCGTCCGCACCGCAGTCCGCACGCGCGAACGCCGCTGTTCTTCTTGAAACTCTCTCGTGGGACGAAGCCGAACACATTCTCACTCCAGACACCGTCGTCGTTATCGGTTTGGGCGCCGAATGCAAAGAGCATGGCCGCCATCTCCAGCTCAACAACGACTTCCTCATGGCCGAGTATCTCAAGAAACGCGTTCTCGACGCCGCTCCGCAAAACGTCGTCGTCGCTCCCACCATCAACTACAGTTTTTATCCGGCCTTCCTCGAATATCCCGGCTCCACTTCGCTTAGCATAGACACGGCCCGCGCGATGTTCACGGACATCATCCATTCCTTGGCGCACTACGGCCCGCGCCGCTTGTACATCCTCAACACCGGCATCTCCACGCTCAGGCCGCTCGCCCAAGCCGCTGCCGACCTTTCGAAGGACGGCATCGTTCTGCGCTACACCGACCTGACCAAAGACGATCCCGCCGAAAAAAAGGTGCGCCAATCCGGCGGTACCCATGCCGACGAAATCGAAACCTCGATGATGCTCTATATCGCGCCCGAAACTGTTCGTATGAAAAAAGCCGTCCGTGATTTGAATCCCAATCAAGCTGGCGGCCTCACTCGTGATCCCCAAGGTACAGGCACCTATTCGCCGACCGGTGCCTGGGGCGACCCCACACACGCCACGCGCGAAAAAGGCCAGGCCGTCGTCGAATCCCTGGTCTCAACCATCCTGAAAGACATCGACGACCTGCGCCAGGCCAGTCTCCCGCCCGTAAAATGACTTCACCGAAGGCTCTTCGTCCTCCGCGCGACTGCGCGTCCTCTGCGTCTCCGCGTCATCTTTTCTGTCTCTTTTGTCACCGGCCGTTTGCCAGCAGCACCGCCGTTCGGTTATGTTCACGAGGGGCGGCGAGCCGCGATCTTTTATGACTACAGTTCCCGACGCGAAGGCCCTGGCCAGCGCTTTCGACGCGCACCACCCGCCGTCTAAGCAAATCATCGAAAACTGCGTCCACTGCGGGTTCTGCCTGCCCGTCTGCCCCACTTACGTTCTCTGGAACGAGGAGATGGACTCGCCCCGCGGCCGCATCTACCTCATCAAACTTGCCAGCGAAGGCCATGCGGGCATGAACCCGCAGTGGGTCAGCCATTTCGATTCCTGCCTCGGCTGCATGGCCTGCATGACCGCCTGCCCCTCCGGCGTCGACTACGGAAAACTAATCGAAGCCACGCGCGCGCAGATTGAGCGCCATCATCCGCGCTCCCTCGGCGAAAAACTCCACCGCCGTTTTCTCTTCTCCGTATTCACGCGCCCGGATCGCCTCCGCCTCCTTCGCTGGCCGCTGCTCGCCTACCAAAAATCCGGCCTGCAATCGCTGGTTCGCGGCGCGGGCCTCCTGAAGCTTTTTCCAAAGCGCCTGCAATCCATGGAAGCGCTGATGCCAAAGCTCGAAAAGAATGAACACGTGCCAGCCGTTACGCCAGCGCAAGGCGCGAAGCGCCGCCGCGTCGGCCTCCTGCTCGGCTGTGTCCAGCGCGAATTCTTTCCTCAAGTAAACGCCGCCACCGCTCGCGTCCTGGCAGCCGAGGGCTGCGAAGTCGTAGCGCCAAAAGACCAATCATGCTGCGGCGCCCTAATGGTTCATGCAGGAGAAGAAGCGGGCGCACTGGCACTGGCAAAGAGAACAATCGACGCGTTTGAACGCGCAAACGTAGAGATCATCGTTACCAACGCCGCAGGCTGCGGCTCCAATGTGAAGGAATATGGCCATCTGCTTCGCGACGATCCGAACTACGCCGGCCGCGCCAAAGCGTTCGCCTCGAAATGCCAGGACATCTCCGAAATTCTTACTGATCTGCCGCCCCGCGCCACAAGAAATCCGCTCCGCCTCCGTGTTGCCTTCCACGATTCCTGCCACCTGCAACACGCGCAAGGCGTGCGCTCGCAACCCCGCCAATTGCTTGCAGACATTCCCGGCATCGAGCTCGTCGAAATCCCGGAAGCGGCTATCTGCTGCGGCTCCGCCGGCATCTACAATCTAGTGCAACCCGACGCCGCCAACGCGCTAGGGGACCGCAAAGCCCAGCTCATCGTCGCTCTCAGCGCCGAAGTCGTCGCGACCGGCAACCCCGGCTGCCTGCTCCAACTCCAATCCTCGCTAGCCCGCCAGGCCCACCCGATTCCCGTCGTCCACACCATCCAACTGGTAGACGCCTCCATCCGCGGCAAGCCGTTGTAGGGGCACGGCACGCCGTGCCCGACTCGGGGTTCGGGTGTTCCAACAGCTCCCGATTCTGCTGCCACGAAATCTACGCCGCCTTCTTCGTCCACGCGCCGAGAATCAAGCCCATCAGGCAAAGCCCGACGAGAGAGTAAAACTCATTAATGGCGAACAATTGCATTGGCCGCATCTCGTACATGTAATTCGTAAAAGTTATCGGACCAACAAATCCAATCCACAGCAAAACTCCAAGTGCCGCGCCTCTCGCGGCCGTGTTCGCACTCCTCCAAATGCAAAGCTGCGCCAGCACAAACGCAATCAGCAGATTCAACACAAACGTGATGGCGTAAGGCAGAATCGGATTCATGCTGGCCGCTCTTTCCGCTGTCATCTGCTCGAGAGCCATCCACGGCTTGGCAAACAAGAATCCATACCACAACGCTCCGAGTATCCAGTACGCCAAAGCCGAAACAAATACGGCTGCATAATTCGTTTTCATCGATCGCTCCTCGTCTATCCCGCTCTTCGGCCCGAGTCCCGTCAACGATATCCACGGACAAAAAAGTAAACGGTCATCGCAGCTCCCACCAAAATCACAAAGGCCCGTATCCACGATTGCGGCAGCTTCTGAGCGTAATGCGCGCTAGTCACTCCTCCCAATACAGATCCCGCTGTCATCACAAGCGCCTGCGGCCAAAAGATCGCTCGGCTGACCACAAATGTCACCACTGCAACTCCGTTGATCACGCTGCCCAGCAGCACTTTCAATTTGTTCATCGCGTGAATATCGGTCATGCCCATAGCCGCAAGCATCGCCAGATTCATGATGCCGATTCCGCCGCCGAAATATCCGCCGTACACCGCTACAAACAACTCGAAGATCGAGGCACCGGTCACCGCCGCAAAGCTCGAATCGTGCGAGATCCCCGCCGTTATTCGCCCCGTGAGATGCTTGCCAAACGCAAACAGGAGCGTCGCACCAAGCAGCAGCCACGGAAGAACCTTCAAGAAAGTCTGCGCCGGCGTCTTAATCAGCAGAATCGCGCCAGCCAGTCCGCCGATTACGCTGGTAGCGATCAGCGGAATCATCACGCGCCGCGGGGTGTTCAACTTCATGCGGTACGCGCCGCCGCTCGCCGTCGTTCCTACCCAGAGCGCCAGCGTATTGGTGGCATTGGCCGGCACGGGCGGCACACCTGTGAACAGCAGCGCCGGAAACGCCACAAAACTACCGCCGCCGGCGACGGCGTTTATGGCCCCGCCCAGTGCTCCAGCAAAAAAGAGAAATACCGCGTTATGGAAGTTCAAACAAATCTTCTATCACGTTTCGCGCCCGCGACTCCACTCAGAACGCAACCCCATTCGAACCACAGCCGGCGACCGGCGTCCTCCGCAAGTTCCTGTTCCGAGCCTCTTCCCATGCCGCAAGTCCTTTCTTGACAATGCGCTCCGCTCCGTATATGTACGGTGCGTTTCTTTATGCTCTTCCCCATCGGAGACCTGACTCGAATTTTCTAACGCGAGTCACAGGGGAGTGTTCCTGATGAAAGAGTGAGCGCGCCGCGAGGTGAGGTGTCTTCATCATCCGGCTCTTTGTTTGGATCTGGGACCAGCACCTGAATTCAGCGAAGGACGCAACAGGAGGAAGAATGGGAAGCCAGGCAGCAACAATGACAAGTGCGGGCGGCCAAGACTACAGCATATCGAAAGTGATTCTCGCCTCCGCAGTAGGCACGATGATCGAGTGGTACGACTTCTACATTTTCGGCAGCCTCGCCGCCGTGCTTTCTCCCAAATTCTACCCTGCCGGCAACGACACCATCGCGCTGATCGCCTATCTCTCGACGTTTGCCGTCGGTTTCCTAGTGCGGCCTTTTGGTGCGCTGTTTTTCGGACGCATCGGGGATCTCGTCGGCCGCAAATACGCGTTCCTGGTCACTCTCTCGATCATGGGCGGCGCGACTGCGCTCATCGGCTTCCTCCCTACTTTTCAAACTGCCGGATGGTTCGCGCCAATCACTCTTCTCCTCATTCGCGTCTTGCAAGGTCTGGCTCTGGGCGGAGAATATGGCGGCGCAACTGTCTATGTTGCAGAGCACGTCCCCGATGGCAAGCGCGGCTTCTACACCAGCTTCATCCAAATCACGGCAACGCTCGGCCTGTTCGTCTCATTGATCGTGATTCTCGTCACGCAGCAGGCCATGACTCCTGACGACTTCAAGTCCTGGGGATGGCGCATTCCCTTCCTGATTTCCATCGTTCTCGTCACCATCTCTCTTTACATTCGGCTGAAGATGAAGGAATCGCCCATTTTCAGCCAGATCAAAAGCGCGGGCATGACCTCCACGCAGCCTCTGAAAGACGCTTTTGCAAAATGGGATAACCTCAAGCGCGTTCTGATTTCGCTCTTTGGCGCCACCGCCGGGCAAGGCGTGGTCTGGTACACCGGCCAGTTCTATGCCCTCTTCTATCTGCAGACGGTTCTAAAAGTGAACCCTAAAACGTCCAATATCATCGTAGCGATCGCGCTGCTCTGCGCGATGCCCTTCTTTACTCTTTTCGGTTCACTCTCCGACAAAATTGGGCGCAAGTGGATCATGATGCTTGCCTGTTTGCTGGCCATCACAACATATATTCCCATCTACAAAGCGATGACAGTCGCCGCGGGAAACAACATCGTCACCGTCAAGTCCACGAAAAACAAGGTTACGGGAGCGATCGGGTTGACGCCCATGACCACGGACGCCAGCGGCGCGCTGATGGTGGCCAAGGAAGCCTCAAGTCCCAATGTTCCCCTGCTCGTCTTACTGGTTTTTATCCAGGTGATTTACGTTTGCCTGATTTACGGTCCCATTGCTGCCTATCTCGTTGAGGCGTTTCCGGCCAAAATTCGGTATACGTCCCTCTCCTTGCCCTATCACATCGGCAACGGCGTCTTCGGAGGTTTGGTGCCCCTAATAGGCCTGTCCTCCTGCGCAGCCACGGGCAACATCTACGCAGGTCTCTACTACCCTATGGTTGTCGCCAGCGTCACTCTGATAGTGGGGAGCATCTTGCTCAAGGAAACGTACGGCCACAAGATTTGGGATGAAGTCGGCGGCATGAAGTAGTGCCACGAGTCCACGGAAGGTTGCGTGCGGCTCGATTGACTCTCCCGCCCGCGTGGGAGCATCATTTTTGGCGGGAAGCTCATGCTCCAAATGAAAATGACCTTGTTTGAAACAGGCTGTCCCTCGTTGTAGCGTCACAACCAGGATCGATCTTTCCAGGGGAGTTGTCGCCGTGGCAAAAGCTCGTCAGAAAATAAAAGCGAAAGCATCAAACGGCAAGAGCAAACTCACCGAAGCCCAAATCGCCGTTCATTGGAAAGAAGAGGAATATTTTTACCCCTCGAAGAAATTCAAAGCCCAGGCCAATCTCGCCGATCCTGCCTTCGTCAAACAATTCAGCGAAAAGCATTTCCCGGGATGCTTCGACATCTATGCCAGGCTCCTCGACTGGGACAAGACCTGGCGCAAAACTCTCGACACCTCCAATCCCCCATTCTGGAAATGGTTTGTCGGCGGAAAACTCAACGCCTGCTACAACTGCGTCGATCGCCATCTTGCCAAACACAAAAACAAGGCGGCCCTGATCTTCGTCCCCGAGCCCGAAGGCGAATCCGTAACCGTCATCACCTATCAGGAACTCTACCAGCGCGTGAATGAAGTCGCCGCCATGCTTCGCGATTTTGCCGGACTCAAAACTGGCGACCGCGTCACGATTCACATGCCGATGATTCCCGAGTTACCCATCACCATGCTCGCTTGCGCGCGCCTCGGCGTCGTTCATTCCGTTGTCTTCGGCGGGTTTAGCGGAGAAGCCTGCGGCCTGCGCGCCGCCGATTCCGGCAGTCGTGTGCTCATCTACGCCGATGGCTATCACCGCAACGGCAAGTGGGTCGATCACAAAGCCAGCGCCGACACTGCCGTGCGCACCGCCGTGAAAGAGGGCCAGCGAATCGAAAAGGTTCTCGTCTGGCAGCGCTATCCGGGAAAATACACTTCCGACTCGCCGGTGATCGCGGACCGCGATTTTTTCATCAATGATGTCTTGAAAGATTATCGCCGCAAAATCGTCCCGCCCGTTTCCCAGGACGCCGAAGCGCCGCTCTTCCTCATGTACACCAGCGGCACCACGGGCAAGCCCAAAGGATGCCAGCACCGCACGGGCGGTTACCTCGCCTACGCAGCGGGCACTTCAAAGTATTACCAGGACATTCATCCCGAGGACGTTTACTGGTGCATGGCCGACATCGGCTGGATCACCGGCCACTCTTACATCGTCTACGGCCCGTTAGCCCTCGGCGCCACCAGCATTCTCTACGAAGGCGTGCCGCAATTCCCAGACGCTGCACGTCCCTGGCGCATCGCCGAGCGTCTCGACGTCAACATCTTCCACACTTCTCCCACTGCCATCCGCATGCTCCGCAAAGCCGGCGGCGACGAGCCAAAAAAATACAACTATCACTTCAAACACATGACCACGGTAGGCGAGCCCATCGAGCCTGAAGTCTGGCGCTGGTACTACGAAACGGTTGGCAAAGGCGAAGCGGTCATCGTCGACACCTGGTGGCAAACCGAAACCGGCGGCTTCCTCTGCAGCACGAAACCCGCGCTCGACCCCATGAAGCCCGGCAGCGCCGGCCCAGCAGTCCTCGGCATCTATCCCGTGATCTGGGACGAGAATGGTGAAGAAGTAAAACCCGGCTCCGGCAAAGCGGGAAACATCTGCATACGCAATCCCTGGCCCGGAATCATGCAAACCATCTGGGGCAGCTCAGAGCGCTTTGTCAATCAGTATTATAAAAAGTATTGCAAAAACCCGAAGAGCAAAGACTGGCGCGACTGGCCTTACTACGCCGCCGATGGTGCCGTTCTTCCTGCCGACGGCTACTACCGCATCCTGGGGCGCGTCGACGACGTCATCAACGTCGCCGGGCACCGCCTCGGCACCAAGGAAGTCGAATCCGCCTGCCTCAGCATCCCGGAAATCGCCGAAGCCGCCGTCGTCCCCGTCGTTGACGAAATCAAAGGCCGTGTCCCGGAAGTCTATATTTCTTTGAAGCCCGGCGTGCTTCCCAGCAAAGCCATGCAGGACAAAGTCATCTCCACCATCGAAACCATCATCGGCAAGATCGCAAGGCCGAAGCGCATCCACATGGTCCCTGACATGCCCAAAACGCGTTCCGGCAAAATCATGCGCCGAGTCCTGGCCGCCATCTCCAATCACATGGACACTGGCGATATCACCACGCTTGCCAATCCGGATATCGTCGCGCAAATTCGCGAGCTAGTGCAGGGCCGCACCACCGGCCCGCTCCAGGAAGGCCCCGAGGACATCAAACTTTTCGGCGAAGAAAAGTAACCAGAGCCTTGTGACCGGGCTGGCCCCGCGCCCGAAGGCACTGTAGGGGCGGGGCTGGCCCGGGCCCGCTCGCGCCAGCGCATCGATCATGAAGGAAAAAACAAGGAGCCGTCCATGTCAGACCTGTCCAGAAGAGCATTCATAAAACAAGCAGCAACGAGCGCCGCGGCAGCTAGTCTGTTGTCCGCCACTTTTGAACTCCACGCCAATCCTCTAGGCCTGCCAATCGGCTGCCAAACTTGGCCAGTAAGAGACGACATCGCCAAAGACTTCCCAGGCACAATCAAACAACTTGCCGCCGTCGGCTTTCAAAACGTCGAATTCTGCTCACCCGTCGGCTACCAGGACTCCGGCTTCGGCGGCCTGGCCAAATACAAAGGCTCCGAACTCCGCAAAATGCTGAACGATTGGGGCGTGACCTGCGTCAGCTCGCATTTCGGCATTGCGGAACTAAGAAAAGATCAACCGAATAGAATTGCCTGGGCGCAAGATTTGGGCCTGAAACAGATGATCGTCCCAAGCCTCGATGGCCCGAAAAACCCCACGCTCGACGACGTGAAACGCGCCGCCGACGAATACAACAAAATGGGCGAAAACGCCGCCAAGGCCGGCATCCAGCAAGGCCTGCACAACGAGGGCTTCGAACTCTCCAAGGTCAACGGCAAACGCACCTACGACCTTTTGCTCGAACTCCTCGATCCCAAACTAGTCAAATTCCAATTCCAGATCTCCACCATCAGCGAAGGCTACGACGCCGCCGAGTATTTCATGAAATATCCCGGCCGCTTCTTTTCCATGCATGTCCAAGGCTGGTCCGCGGCCACGAAGAAAATCGTGCCCGTAGGCCAGGACACGCTTGACTGGAAAAAGATCTTTACTGCCGCAAAAACCGGGGGCGTCGAAAACTATTTCGTCGAAATGAACCTCGACCTGATGAAAGCCAGCGTTCCCTACCTGCGCAGTCTCCAGGTCTAACGCGAAAGTCCACCCGTGAAATCGCCCTCTCACAAATCGCCGGCCCCGCGAAATAGCGACGCAGGCGACACGGGCCTGCCCATTGCCTGACAAGGGCCGAGCCCCCGGCAAATCTAGTTCCCGAGCCTGTCCAATTTGCCCGCAGAACGGCGAACTATCGGTCTGACGCTCGATGATCCTGTTATGTAATTCGTGACGGCCGTTTCATCAAGCGAGCGACAATAGCAATCCCGATGGTCTAGTCTAGAATCCATGGACCAGGACCGCCGCGGTTTTAGATTCTTGTTCGACGCTGCCGCCGAGGTTGCGCCAGAGAGCTCGCCCAGCGCCACGGTCTCTGTTCGCGCCACAGAGATCAGTCTCCACGGCTGTCACCTCGAGACGCTCGCTCCATTTCCCGAACTCACGCCTGTTTTCGTAAAGATTTTCTACGCCGATGAGTACTTCGAGGCAAAAGGCACGGTACTCTATGTCAAGCCGGCCCTGGGTATGGGCGTGCAGTTTCGGGATGTAAAGCCCCCCTGCCGAATCATTCTGCAAAAGTGGATTCTCGCCGCGCTGCAAAACCGCTCAAAAACACGGTAGTGCAAAGGCAAGCCATCTCGGTGTTGGCTCGAATGCAGGCGGTTCCTCAGGTCCGCTTTGCACGTCAGTCCCCTGGCTAGTTATGTCATCGGAAACAGAAGCATTTTAGGAAAATTAACGTCGAGCGCCACAGAGGCTTTGCGTTTGCGCTAGGACATCGGCATCAAACTGAGCGGCCTGCCATCCATGGGTCGAGCAGACCTGGTCGGCCGTCAATCCCAGCGCTCCGCGCAAGTCGGCGCCCGCTACGTTGGCTCCGCTGATTTCCGTGCCGCGAAAAATAGCTCCATTGAAGTACGCGCCGCGCAAATCTGCGTTTCGCATGTCCGCGTCCATCAAGATCGTTCCCTTGAACTGAGCGCCCGTCATATTGGCTTCAACCAGTTTTGCCGAAGAGAAATCCGTCTGCTCCAAATTGGCGAACGAGAGCACCGCATGCTCCATCTTCGTGTCTCGCATGTCCGAGCGGGACAGATCGGCGCGCAACATTTGCGCGTTGCGGAGATTCACCGCATAAAGTGACGCGCCTCCCAGCTTGGCATTGGACACGAGTGCGCTCTCCAGCGTGGCGAAGGAAAGATCGGCTCCGCGCAAATCCGCGCCCGTGAAGTTCACTCGGCTGGCATCCGCAGACACCATCACCGTTTTTGAAGCCAGCACGCGGTCAAGGATGGCGTCCCGCAAGACGGCTTCGCGCAGATTCGCTCCTCGCATGTCCGCTTCGGAGAGATACGCACCTTCCAGATTTGCGCGCCATAGTTTTGCGTTCACGAG